>VFQT010001312.1_pt1 | contig 30761 bp, 21 predicted proteins | sample 3512381 | NCBI WGS metagenome assembly VFQT01 (sample SAMN10412376, study PRJNA504923) | tailings metagenome | isolation source: Relicate 2 Philex TSF3 active mining site | place: Philippines: Tuba, Benguet | collected 2017-08-29
GAACCCGCGACCCCATGCGTGACAGGCATGTATTCTAACCGACTGAACTACCGAACCATTAGAACGCTGCAAAGATAAGGGTATGGAACAAGAAATCAAATAGTAATACCGAGACACCAAGAAAAAAATAAACGGCAAGCCGCAATGTCCTACTTTTGTGCCCGCAAAATCCCCTGTTTATATTCATGAAAGCCCTGCGCAACCTCGCCATCATTGCCCACGTCGACCACGGCAAAACCACATTGGTCGATAAAATACTTTTCCAAACCAATCAATTCAAAGCGCATGAAGAAGTCGGTGAGCTAATTCTTGATAGCCATGACCTGGAGCGTGAGCGCGGAATCACGATCTTCTCAAAGAATGTAGCTGTGCGATACAAGGACACCAAGATCAACATCATCGATACCCCCGGGCACAGTGATTTCGGGGGTGAGGTGGAGCGTGTGTTGCGTATGGCCGATGGGGTACTCTTATTGGTGGATGCGTTCGAGGGCCCCATGCCCCAAACCCGATTTGTATTACAAAAGGCACTGGCGCTCGGGCTTCGGCCGATCGTGATCATCAACAAGGTTGATAAAGAAAACTGTAGGCCCGACGAAGTCCACGACGCCGTTTTCGATCTGTTTTTCCACCTCGACGCCACAGAAGAACAACTCAACTTTCCAACCCTGTATGGCTCTTCGAAACAAGGATGGATGTCTACCGAATGGAAAAAGCCCTCCGAGGATTTCACACCCCTGTTGGAGGCCATATTGGAGCATGTACCGCCTCCGGTTGTTTCAGACGGAACCCCACAACTACAAATTACTTCACTCGATTTTAGCAGTTACGTTGGGCGAATCGCCATCGGAAAATTGAGTCGCGGCACCCTTACGGAAGGTATGCCCGTAACGCTGGTGCGCAATGCGGGAGGGCAAACACGAGGGCGTGTAAAAGAGCTGTATGTTTTCGAAGGGCTGGGCCGACAAAAGGTAGGAAGTGTTCAGGCCGGTGACCTGTGCGCGGTAGTGGGTTTAGATGATTTTCAAATTGGTGATACCGTGGCGGATCTTGAACAACCCGAGGGCATGCCCCCGATCACGGTCGATGAACCCACCATGAGCATGCTTTTTGCCATCAACAACTCACCATTTTTCGGTAAAGAAGGTAAATTCGTGACCTCGCGTCACCTCCGGGAACGCTTAGAGAAGGAAACCGAAAAGAACCTCGCTTTGCGTTTGGCAGAAACGGGATCGGCCGATAGCCTCCAGGTTTTTGGCCGGGGTATCCTTCACCTTTCTGTGCTCATCGAGACCATGCGCCGCGAAGGCTACGAGTTGCAGGTGGGGCAACCGAGGGTGATTCTAAAGGAAATGGACGGACAAACCTGCGAACCCATTGAACACTTAGTGGTGGATGTACCTGAAGAACACGCAGGAAAAGTGATCGAGCAGGTCAATCAACGAAAAGGGGAGATGCAAATCATGGAACCAAAAGGCGATATGGTTCACCTCGAATTTTCCATTCCCTCCCGTGGGCTCATCGGCTTGCGATCCAATTTGCTCACATCCACCCAAGGAGAAGCGATTATGTCGCATCGATTTGAGCGTTATGAGCCCTTCAAGGGACAGCTACCCGGCCGCATCAACGGGTCACTGGTGAGTATGGAAACAGGCATGACCACCGGATACAGCATCGATAAACTACAAGACCGCGGTGTCTTCTTTGTTGACCCCAACGAGTCGGTTTACGAAGGACAAGTTGTGGGAGAAAACAACCGCCCAGGCGATTTGGTGGTTAACCTGGTGAAAGGCAAGCAGTTGACCAATATGCGTGCGGCCGGAAAGGATGATAACACGCGTATTGCTCCCCGACGGGTTTTCTCACTGGAAGACGCTATGGAGTACATTCAGGATGATGAATACATTGAAATCACCCCAAAATCAATGCGTTTAAGGAAAATCGTACTTCGGGAGGCCGATCGCCGCAGAAAATCGAATTAATCCCCAACGCGCAGGCGTTGCTCCACCAACTTCAAGGCCCATTCCAGTTGCTCCTTTCGCGTTAAATTCGAATTGTCGAGAACAACCGCGTCGTCGGATTGCCGCAGCGGCTGGTCTTTACGGGTTGTGTCGATGTGGTCGCGTTCCGCTAAATTCTGAAGCACATCTTCCAAACGCCAGTGTTCACCTTTCGTCCTCAGTTCTTCGGTCCTTCGTTTGGCGCGAATGAGGGGATCGGCCGTCATAAATATTTTGACATCGGCATCGGGAAAGACATGCGTTCCAATATCGCGTCCGTCCATCACCAAACCGCCTTGGGCCCCCATCAGGCGTTGTTCTTCGATGAGCTTATGGCGTACTTCTGGAATGGCTGCCACCGGACTAACCATCGATGAAACGGCGGGCCCACGGATCTCTTCTTCAATGCGAATTCCGTTCATCCACAACTCATTGGCCAGCCCATCTGACGATTTCCGAAAGGCTAACTGAATCGATGCCAGGGCCGATGTGGCCTCAGGGGAAGGCTTAGGATCGATGTTATTTTGCAAGAAATAGAGGGTCACTCCTCTGTACATGGCGCCAGAATCGACGTAAATCAGACCCAAAGCCTGGGCCAACTCCTTCGCCAAAGTACTCTTTCCGCAAGCAGAATACCCGTCTAATGCAATGATAGGCGCCTTTTTCATTCCACAAAAATAGGTAATCCCTTTGGGCAAATTTAGTAGTAATTTTGCAACCCGTTTGGGGCTTAACCCCGCGCACCCACATGTCTGCTTTTGAATCCCTAGGCCTGCATCAGGCCCTTTGTACCGCTGTCGCTCGATTGGGCTTCACCGAGCCCACGCCCATACAGAAATTAACCATTCCTGTTTTGACTTCAGGTACCCGAGATGTGGTGGCCTTAGCCCAAACAGGAACAGGCAAGACCGCTGCATTTGGCTTACCCGCTGTGCAGATGTGCATGGAAAACCCCTCCGAACTTCAGGTTTTGGTTTTGAGTCCAACGCGCGAGCTGTGTTTGCAAATCACGGCAGACCTGAAATTGTTCACGAGTGAACTGCCCGATGTGGGCGTTTGTGCGGTTTATGGCGGCAGCAGCATCCAAGCCCAAATCAAGGAGCTGCGCGATCGTCCGGCCATCATTGTGGCCACGCCAGGCCGACTTATCGACCTCATCGACCGCAAAGCCGCTCGCCTCGACACAGTGCGGTATATTGTACTCGATGAAGCCGACGAAATGCTCAATATGGGATTCCGCGACGACATCGACTACATTCTTCAAAATACACCAGCGCGGCAGTCAACATGGCTTTTTTCGGCCACCATGCCCGATGCGGTGCGACAGATTTCGGGCAACTACATGACAAATCCGGAGGAAATCTCCGCAGGATCTCGGAATGTGTCGGCTGCGAACATTACCCATAGATTTTACGTCGTGCAGCAACGGGATCGATTTGAGGCCCTCAAGCGTTTGGTTGACTACCACCCCGGGATGTATGCGATTATTTTTTGCCGCACCCGAGCCGAAACACAAGAGATCGCTGAACGATTGATTCGTGAAGGATACGATATCGAGGCCCTTCATGGAGACCTAACCCAGCAACAACGCGACCGCGTAATGGGGCGTTTTCGTGACCGCAGTTTGCAATTATTAATCGCTACCGATGTGGCCGCCCGAGGAATCGATGTGAGCGACCTTACCCATGTTATCAATTATTCGCTTCCCGATGAACCTGAAGTGTATACGCACCGTTCAGGCCGTACTGGACGGGCAGGAAAAACCGGAGAATGCTTAAGTTTAGTGACACCCCGTGAGCAAACCCGCATCCGCCACATCGCCCGGTTGTTGTCTTCAACTCCTGAACGGGGAAACATACCTAATGGCCCAGAAATCACCCGCAAGCAGTTTTCATATTTTCTGGAGAAAATCGCAACTGCCCCGGTGGGCGATCACGACTACCAAGAATTCTTAGATCCTTTGTTTGCCCGACTCTCCGAGGTATCCAAGGAGGATTTATTGGAACGGATTGTGGCGCTTGAGTTTGAGCGCTTTATGAAATACTACAAGGACGCCATCGATTTAAATCCATCTACCCCCGATCAGAGCCGAAAAGGTACGCAAACTTTTGGCGGGGAGAGGGGAGAGGCAGGGGCCCCAATGTCGCGCTTATTCATCAGCTTGGGAACACGGGATGGGTTCTATAAAGCGAGTATGCTCCAATTTCTGCTGGATCATTCCGGACTTAAAAAGGCGGATTTGGGAAGAATCGATTTGGGCGACACACGCACGATTGTGGAAGTCGACGAGGCTCATATGTCGGCGATCATCGAAACATTTGATGGCGGCGCATTTCGTGGAAGGCGAATTCGGGTTGAAAAAACAGGCGAGCATTCAGGACGCCGTCCTCAACATCATTCCTCACGTTCGGAATCGCCCCGCAAAGGTGGTTGGAAGCGTTGATCTTCTACTGATCTACTACTGATCTTCTACAGAACCCCTGCTGAACTTCTACTTATCCCCCGCAGGTTTTCTACAAAGAGAATGACGTTCCACAGCCGCAGGTGCTTCCTGCGTTGGGATTTTCAAAAATGAAACCTCGGTTATTTAATCCTTCACCGATGTCCAGTTGCAATCCATCCAAATACAAGGCGTGCGAAGGCTCAATGGCCAACGTAATGGATCCGACCCGAATCAAATAGTCGCCTTCTTGGGGACTTCCGGCCTCGAGGAGATACGACAGTCCAGCGCAACCGCCCCCTTTTACGCCCAAGCGAGTCACTTGACCTACTGAATAATGGTTCGACAACCGCAGCAATTCCTGAAGCGCGCGGTCACTCAACCGGATTGATGGGGCGTGCTCCGCGGAATCAACAGCACGATGAGTCGATGGCCTTTCTGATGTTGAGCTGTTGTTTAAATTCATTACGAACAGAAGTTTGAATGTGTATTCGTGTTGCTTGGCGCTTGGCCAACCACAAATATACAAAATACACCGCCTTGGGTTGATTGAAAAGCACGGTCGTGCGTATTTTCGCATCATGCAAACTTTATTCGCACAAGCCATCGCCTTTTTGATGCTGTTGGTATCGGTATCATTTGTTGTTTTTTTAATGATCCGACACCTCCAAATTCGCCGCGTCCTGCTTCCACTCGAAATCCAGGCACATGAACGCTTGTTGTTGTTTGTAGAGCGCCTCAAGCCAGAAGGCCTACTCATGCGTACCCCTTCTATTGGCGATTCAATAGAACAAGTTCGTTTTGCATTGCTGGCGGGGATCAATACCGAATGGGAACATAACCTAAGCCAGCAAATGTATGTTGACCCGCTGGTTTGGCTGGCTACCTCTGCTGCGCGCGATGAAGTCATTCATTTGATTCAAACGACCGCAGCAGAATCGGCTGATTCCACGCCCCTCTACCGTCATCTCCTGTTAAAACGGGCTGCCGAAAGTGGATTACCTGCATGCAAGCGCGCATTGAGAAGCTTGCATCAAAAGCGACCCTCATGAGTCGGGTATTCCTGCTCGTTTGGATCCTTTTGACCGTGATGGCGAAGCCTTCTCGAGCCGTAAGTTGGGACAACTTTAAGGAGAAACAACGACCTAACAGCATTTTATATCTGCATGTTCATTCAACTACAGACACCACGGTGTTGAAAGCCAGGCGCTCAAAGCGATCACAGACCCACTTCAATTCCTACCACAGCTACCAGATCAACAGCGATTCCATATTGAAGGATCGGGGATACAGTCCATTTTTGTGGGTCGACTCGTTTAGAAATCTACAGAATTTGATGACCTCTAAACCCCTAATATGGTCTCCCAAAATCTTAATAAAATCGATGCCGGAGTCGGAACTCACCAATTTGCTGGCCGATGTGCTCCTATTCGAGTCACGCCAAATATGGGACAGTATAGATGCGGCTTTGCTGAACCCCGGTGGAATTAGGGCAGGATTCCCTGCAGACACCCTGAGGTTGATGCATGTCATGGAAGTGTTGCCCTTTCCCAATCGCCTCGACAGAATCACCCTAACGGGTGGAGATTTAAAGCAATTGCTCGACCACTGGGCGGCCAAAGGAGGTGTCGCTGCATCGGGCTTAAGAATGACCATTAAAGAGGGGAAAGCCACCGATATTTTGGTAGGAAATGAGCCCCTCCAACTCAATCAATCCTATCGAATTGCAATTCCTGATTATTTGGTGGATGGAGGCGACGGTTGTTCCTTCTTAATCGGCAGCCAAGTACAACGCGGAGCATTCCGAATAACCGACTTGGTTGCCGCACATCTAGAAAAATGGGGATCCAGTGGAGCCCCGCTTAAAACACAAATGGATGGCAGAATTCGGGTACAATAGACGTCAATTCATCCGCAAGTTGGGCATTTCTGCAGGCGCCATAGGGTTGTCTGCTTGCCTTCCCACCTACCTGCAAGCCAGGGGCGTAACCTACCGGCTCAGTATCATGCATACCAACGATACCCACAGCCGCATTGATCCCTATCCCGAGGGCAGTTCATTGGCTGGATTAGGAGGAATTTCAGCCCGCATGGAACTCCTGAATACGATCCGCAGTGCGTCAAAACGCAACCTTTTGTTGGATGCAGGCGATTTTTTCCAAGGTACGCCCTATTTCAACTTCTATCAGGGCGAAGTGGAGATTCGCGCCATGCAACAGTTGGGGTACGATGCAGCCACGCTGGGCAATCATGACTTTGATGGCGGTATGGATAATTTGTTCACACAATTGAGCAGAGCAAAATTCCCGGTGGTTTGTGCGAATTATTCTTTTGGTCTACATGCACTTGCCCAGCGATGTCAATCGGCCGTGGTCTTGCGGCGAGACCCGCTCAAAATCGGTGTATTTGGCTTAGGGATCAACCCGAGCGGACTCATACCCCCCGCTTTGGTGCCCCATCTCACCTACGTTGATCCGTTTGAATCGGCGCTTCGGCAGGCACAACAACTTCGAACAATCTACGGATGCCATATGGTAATCTGTATATCTCACCTGGGTCTGGGATATGCCGATGATCGTCCGAGCGACCGTAAGTTGGCGCAAACGGTACCGGGAATTGACCTTATTGTAGGTGGACACACCCACAGTTTCTTAGACCAAGCAGAGGTCTACACAAACCCAATCGGTCAACCTGTTTATGTCGTTCAGGCTGGCCACAGCGGACTGCGATTGGGCAAAGTCGATTGGGATATTAAAGTAGGTAAGCGAACGGAGATTCATCCCGTTGAAGCCTCCCTGATCTCCATAGGTGATTCAAAAAATCTAGGGTAGAGCCCCTTTAAAGGTGATCGGCCCCGATCTCGCTGTTAAAATTTATCTAATAATTACATAATTCATAAAGCACTGAATATCAATATCATATAAAATAGATATCAATTCCAAATTTGAGCGTCATATTTTTTTATTTTTTTTACGCCGCATGCATAGGCCTCCTCATCATTCTTTTCCACTGTTATCCACATCGCTTGTTCATTTCTTCAACAAATTTTTTTCTGTTTGCTTTTTTCATTCGATTTTCGTTGCCTCATCGGCGGTTTCCCGATGTAGTTACCCAATAATTGATGATGCAAAAAACCAAAGAAGAAGTATGGGGAGGATGCCTTTCGGTCATCCGTGATAATGTGACGCAGCAAAGCTTCAAGACTTGGTTTGAACCCATTCAGCCCGTTCGACTGCAGGAAGGTGTGCTCACCATTCAGGTGCCCAGTCAATTTTTCTACGAATGGCTCGAAGAACACTACGTTAATCTCCTTCACAAAACGATCCGCAGAGAGTTGGGGCCTGATGGTCGCTTAGAATACAACATCTTGATGGATGGCCACTACAATGGTCAGGAACCCTATACGGTTAGTGTACCTGGCTCACCAGGCCGAAGCAAACAGCAAGATGTGTCATTGGGCGTAAACATAGGGAACAACATCAAGAACCCGTTTATTATTCCCGGATTACGCAAGATTCAGGTCGATCCTCAACTCAATCCCCGCTATAATTTCGAGAATTTTGTTGAAGGCGATTGCAATCGACTTGCGCGCAATGCGGCCCAGGCAGTAGCCTCTAAACCCGGGGGCACATCGTTCAACCCGCTCATGATTTATGGACCAACAGGTTTAGGCAAAAGTCATCTTGTTCAGGCCATGGGCAACCAAACCCGAACACTGTTTCCTTCAAAGACCATTTTATATGTAACTGCCGAAAAGTTCACTCAGCAGTTTATCGATGCCCTCAAAAATCACTCGGCCAATGATTTTGTGAACTTTTACCAACTGATCGATGTCTTGATTCTGGACGACGTACACAATCTGGCCGGGAAAGAGAAAACGCAAGATGTGTTCTTTCATATTTTCAATCATTTACATCAAAGCGGTAAACAACTTGTGCTCACCAGCGACAAATCACCTAAGGATTTGAAGGGGCTGGAAGAACGGCTCATTTCCCGATTTAAGTGGGGTCTAAGTGCTGATCTGAGCTTCCCCGATTTCGAAACGAGGGTGGCCATTTTGCACATGAAAATGTATTCAGATGGCATTGAACTGCCCGACGACGTGATCGATTTTATTGCACTCAATTGCAATACCAATGTGCGGGAGTTAGAAGGCGCCCTCACTTCGCTGATGGCGTACACCACCCTGAATAAAAAGGAACCCGATTTGGATTTGGCCAAAACCGTGATGCGGAATTTCGTTAGGAATGTAAACCCAGACGTTTCGTTAGAAACCATTCAAACAATGGTTTGTGAATACTTCGGCCTACATGTCGATATGCTTCGGGGGCGCACACGCAAACGTGAAGTGGTTCAGGCGCGTCAAATTTCAATGTATCTGGCCAAGAAATTTACCAAACAGAGCCTAAAGAGCATCGGAGATTCTTTTGGGGGTCGCGATCATTCTACGGTCATTCACAGTTGCCAAGCGGTTGAAGATCTCATGGATACCGACCGCAGATTCAGGGGCCAACTCGACGAAATTCAAAAGAAAATTAAAATTTCAACCCTTTAACCCAACTCTGCCTCATAATGGCCACAGCAAAGGCACAATTGGCAAGAGGGGTTCGCGACTTCGACCCTGAGTTTGTTGACCGCCGCAAATGGCTTTTTTCTCGATTGGAAGCGGCGTTTCGACGGTATGGGTTTCTGCCGTTGGAAACACCCGCGATAGAATTGAATCAAACCTTACAAGGGGCCTATGGTGAGGAAGGCGATCGGCTCATTTTCAGAATATTAAATTCTGGGCAATATCTGGACACGCTTAACGATGAGGATTGGTCGTCGGCAAAATCTGGTCAAATCAGCCGATTTACGCGTCTCATTACCGAGAAAGCACTTCGATATGACCTCACTGTACCATTTGCCCGTTATGTTTCCATGAACAGAGGAAACATCACCTTCCCTTTCAAGCGCTATCAAATGCAACCTGTTTGGCGGGCCGATCGACCCCAACGCGGTCGCTACCGCGAATTCTACCAATGTGATGCTGACCTTATTGGCTCAGATTGTTTGTCATCTGAGGCACAGATGGTGGCACTTTATGCCGAGGTACTTGAACAATTGGGTTTCAGCTCCGCTTGCGTTCGAATGAGTCACCGCAAACTTTTGCACTTTATGGCCGAAGGCTTGGGTTTGGCTGCGGTGGCTCGATCCTTTATGGTGCAGCTCGATAAACTCGACAAGACAGGTAAAGAACCGATGTCGACTTTTCTCACCGAACAGGGTGTATCGCAAGAAGCACAATCAGCTTGGTGGACGCTTATAGAATCAAAGCCCAGTTCTTTGGAACTGTTGGATCTTCTACATGATTTTTCCGCGCACACCGGTGTAGCGCTGCCGACATCGATTGTGCGCGACATCGAAACCCTCTTTCATTACATAAACGCCCTTCAGGTTCCCGTTTCATTTTATCGGTTTGATCTGTCGCTTGCCCGCGGGCTCGACTATTACACAGGTTTTATTTTCGAAGTAGATTCTGGGATTGCGGGGATGGGAAGTATAGGCGGTGGCGGAAGATACGACAACCTCACGGCTGCCTTCGGAGTGGAAGGCCTCAGTGGCGTAGGCATTTCCTTTGGTGTAGAGCGAATTTTGGATCTCATGATCGAAAAGAATATGTTTGCTGACCAAACGACATCGGCGGCAGAAGTGCTTTTGGCCACCGCTGATCCTGGCCTCATGGAACATTTATTGACCTGTGCACAGGACCTAAGAAAGCACGGAATCAACACCGACATTTTCTCAGGGGACCCGAAACCGAAGAAAATTTTCCAATACGCAGAGGTCCGGAATATCCCCATTGTGGCCATGTTCAAAGCAGATCCTCAACATGGGGTCAGCATCAGCCTCAAAAGGATATCCCATTCGGAACAAATCAACGTTCAGCCCAATGAACTTCTGAAGTGGTTACAAGGAAATAATACATGGAATACGCCTTAAATAAGCACACATCGATTGAGGTTTTTATAGCCCTTGCCCAACCTGGCCAAAGCATCTTCATTGCTGAAGAAGTTTATCGAGCGGCCACGCAAAGCAGGAATTACCTCGATGAGTTATTAGTCGAAAACGATCAGGCTTATTATGGCATAAATACTGGATTTGGGGCGCTGTGTCAGGTTCGCATACCCGAAGCACAGCTCGAGGCACTTCAGGAAAATCTTGTCCGCTCACACGCTTGTGGAGTAGGGGCCGAATGCCGCCCCGAAATCGTACGTTTGATGCTGGCCCTAAAAATTCAGTCCCTTATTCTGGGACATTCTGGGGTCAGTCGGGCAACAATCATGCGGTTGGTCGATTTCTACAACCATGATGTATTGCCTGTGGTCTACGAAATGGGCTCTTTGGGTGCATCGGGCGATCTCGCACCGCTGGCTCATTTATGCCTTCCATTGATGGGTGAGGGAGCGGTAGTGTGGAAGGGCAAAAGAATGCCCGCAGCCGCGGTATGCAGTCAATTAGCCTGGGATCCGGTCAAACTTCAATCGAAAGAAGGTCTGGCCTTGCTCAACGGCACGCAATATATGTCTGCCCTCGGATTATGGGCAATTCATGAAGGCAGGAAGATAAGTGCCATCGCTAATATGTGCGCTGCATTGTCGATCGATGCCTTCGGAGGAAATCTTCAGCCGTTTCATCCATTGTTACATAAGGTAAGGCCCCACAATGGCCAAATCCAAACAGCTCAGGACATTCTGATGTGGCTCGAAGAAGGGGCCATTCATGAACGTTTGCCTGCTGGTGTACAAGATCCCTACTCGTTTCGATGTGTACCCCAGGTGCATGGAGCCTCATCCGATGTTTTGGCACATGTAACCAGCATATTTGCTATTGAATGCCAGTCGGTGAGCGACAATCCACTCATTTTCCCTGAAGAACATTTGATCATGAGCGGTGGAAATTTTCATGGTCAACCTTTGGCGCTCGCTCTCGATTACCTCGCCATGGCGCTCGTTGAATTGGGGAGTATCAGTGAACGGCGAACCTTTCAGCTGTTGTCGGGATCACGTGGACTGCCTCCATTTATGGCAGCCGATTCGGGCCTGCACTCGGGTTATATGATACCGCAATACACAGCGGCTTCATTGGTCAGCCAAAATCGACAACTGGCCATACCGGCCAGCATCGATAATGTGACCTCAAGCAATGGGCAGGAAGATCATGTGAGCATGGGGGCCAATGCAGGTATTCGGCTTCAGAAGATTATCGATAACCTATGGAATATTTTTGGAGTGGAATGGATGACTGCCGCCCAGGCCATCGATGAAAGGAACACCACTACAGCCCCGAAACTCGAGAAAATCCGTCAATCCTATCGCCAAATTGTTCCAACGCTAAAGGGCGACCGCATTCTTTCAGTTGATATGCACGCTTCATCCACATTCTTGCACGAACTTCGTTTGAGCCAGTTTACATAGATTCTTGCGCGATCTGAGTCTAAACTCGTTCACCTTTATTCTTGCGCGAACTGAGTCTAAGCCGGAAAAAATGCGTGGATTAACAGAAGGAACAACAGCATGTTGAGATTATTGAGGATTACATGCCTTTAAAGGTAGAACAGGATCGATAAAAGCTACGATTGATCCTGCGACTGACTTCTGAGCATCAGGATGAAACCAATTACCACCACCGGAATACTCAGCATTTGTCCTAAATTGAAAGCGAACCCATCCTCCATAGCCACTTGATTTTCTTTCCAGAACTCAATGACAAATCTAAATCCAAAAATCATCACCATAAATAAACCGAGCAGAAATCCTTTTTGCTGTGCCTTATTGGTTTTCCAATAAATTTGATAGAGCATCACAAAGCAAATCATGTAGTAGATCGATTCATACAATTGAGTAGGATGACGTGGTACACCATCGCCCAATCGCTCAAATACAAATGCCCAGGGAACGGTTGTAGGCAGACCATATATTTCTGAATTAGCCAAATTACCCAACCGAATCAAACTTCCAGCTAAAGCGATTACGACGACAAGCCGGTCTGTTACAAACCAAAAATCAGTTTGCGGATACCTTCTGCCGTACAAATAGGTACTGAGTAAAATACCAACAACAGCGCCGTGTGAAGCCAATCCACCCTGCCAGATATAGAGAATCTGTTGGGGATTGCTCAGGTAATATTCGGGTTCGTAGAACAAACAATGGCCCAATCGGGCGCCTAAAATGGTGCCCAGGCCAACGTAGAGCGACAGATTATCGAGGGCAGCCAAATCCTTACCCTCACGCTTATACATGCCTTGAATGATATAATACCCGAATACAAAACCCGACATAAAGAGTAGGCCATACCAACGTACAGGGAGCAAACCAGGCAGAATCTCAGGATTTAGATTCCAGTGTATGTAGTTCAATAGGATGCCGTTCATCTTTGATCCTCTACAATGACCCAAGCACCAACAGCAGCGACCAGCATACTCACACCCGCCACCACCATCATATTTGGACTGCTGTTTCCCATCATCTGGAACAGTAAGCCACCCAATAGTCCAGCCGCAATCTGAGGAAGTGTTATGGTGGCGTTAAACAGACCCATATAAACGCCTGTTTGAGCAGCAGGCAGCCGTGATGACAAAATAGCATATGGGAGCGCAAGAATCGCGGCCCATCCCGCACCCACGCCGATCATCGCAGCAAAGAGTTGATTCGGTTCCTCAATCCATCGCATCGAAGCCAGTCCGATTCCAGCTGCCGCCAACGAAAGTCCGTATACACCTTTTCGGCCAAACGACTTGGCCAATGCTGGAATCGCTAACGAGTAAATGGCTGCAACTACGCTATATACGGCAAAAATGACCCCAGTCCAATTCCGGGCATCATTGTAGGCCGATGAAGTACTGTCGGTTGCTTTCCAAACCTGTACGGCAATCGTATCGGTCGTATATACCCACATCATGAACAAGGCAAACCAAGAGAAAAATTGGGTGAAGCCCAATTGAAGCATTGCTTTTGGCATACCCGACAATAGGCTGCCGAATGATGGGCGGGCTTCTGAAGGTGCCTCACTTCCCTGATTACTGTAGCGGGAAAACTCGTCAGGCGGATATTCACGCGTACGAAAAGCAGTCCACAGAACGGCCAGTAACAACACACCTCCTCCGAAATAATACGACCAAATGACAGAATCGGCCACTTTAGCCCCATCCTTTGGTGCATTGGAAACACCCATCCAAGTCAAAACGAAGGGCAGGAGAAAGCCAACAATGGCTCCCAAATTGATCAGAAAACTTTGTATGCTGTAACCTATATTTTTTTGTTCTTCAGGCAACATATCGCTCACCAGTGAACGGAATGGCTGCATCGTGATATTGAAAGAGGTGTCCATCAACAGCAACATAAAGGCGCCAAAGAGGAGTGGTGACATCCAATAAGCTACCTGTTCGGCATTGGGCATCAAAAACATCGCAATCATCGATATGACCGCACCGAGCAAAATAAATGGAATCCTACGGCCTAATCGCGTCCAAGTTTGATCGCTGCTGAGACCAATGATCGGTTGCACCACCAAGCCCGCCAAGGGCGCGCCCAACCAAAACAAGGGCAATTGATGGGGATCGGCGCCCAATGCAGAAAATATGCCACTGGTGTTGGCACCTTGTAAACTAAATCCGATCTGAACACCGAGAAAGCCAAAGCTCATATTCCAAATGTTCCAAAAACTAAGTTTGGGTTTTTGCATAAGTGTGGGGGATTATAGGCTGATTAGCTAAAAAAAAAGTAAATGATGTACGGCACGAATAAAGCAAATAAAATGGTGGTTTCAACGTGCTCGTGCAAATCAATATCGAAATTCAATGGCATCATCCGTCCAAGGAACTTCGACATAAGGCACATCCCCATGCTGCCATGGAAATGGAGGATAGGGCTGACTAAAAGGGTCATACGACCTCAACGGATCTACAAATCGAATGGTCTCTGAACCAAGCTGAACAGCAGAATCAGAATGCACCATCGGTTGGGCATCATCAATGGCGTGGAAATAAACCCTTAAATGAGTGTATGGTTGTAAAAAAGTACCAACGGATTGAGATAAAATAATACTTCGATGAATCCCATCGTGCTGGATCGTTCGGTGTTTCACAGCACCCGTTTCGTGTTCGAACGTGCAGCCATCATCGGTATACCAATGCGTACTGCAGCATTCCGAGCTTCGCCCAAAAACATGCAATAACAGAACCTTTTCGGGTAAATCCTCCGTATGTTCCCCGGCCGCGTGCATGCACAAAACCGCCCCAGCACGTACCCAAACCGGTAAAATATCGATGGGTGTTTCCGCAACATGCGCTGCAGATCCCTTCCAAACACTGCCATCAAAAAGATGCAACCACTGTCCTTCCGGCAGATATACTCTTTGATAGGGATGTGCACAGCCCACTGCGGCCACCAACAGGTGAGGGCCTACCATAAACTGATGGGCCCATTCCGACTCATAAACCCTAAGGTCATTGGGATAGGACAGCACAAGACTTCGCAATACCGGGATTCCTGTGCGTGATGCCTCCTCAAACAGGCTATACCAATACGGCAGGAGCTTGTAGCGCAAACGAATAAAATTCCTGCTGATTTCCTCCGCCTTTTCGCCATAGGACCAAGGCTCGCTGTCGCGGCTATTGATCATGCTGTGTCCCCGAAACAGCGGTGAAAAAGATCCGATTTGCATCCAACGGATAAACAAATCCGGAGCGGCTTCACCCACAAAGCCCCCAATATCCATCCCGCAAAAAGACATGCCCGCAAGTCCCATAGAATTCAATAGGCGTACACCCATGAGCATGTGCTCTTCACTCGCCGTGTTATCGCCCGTCCACACCGCTGCGTAGCGTTGAATACCACTAAATCCCGCTCTGGTAAGGATAAAAGCCCGTTCATTGGGCATCGCCTTGCGTACACCTTCTGCGGTCGCTCGGGCCATTTGCATGCCATAAACATTGTGCGCGTCGCGGTGCGAACCTTGTTGCCCTTCCAATTGAAAAACCAATGCATCGGGAAGATGCTTGCCCCAGGTTGCAGGCTCGTTCATGTCATTCCAATAGCCCGAAATACCAATAGATGTCAGCGATTGAATCTCCGTTCCCCACCAGGTGCGGGTTTCGGCTTGGGTGAAATCCGGAAAATGACAGGTGCCCGGCCAGACATCGCCCGAGTAGGCGTGCCCATTGGGATAACAAACAAAAACGTCCTTCTCGAGTCCTCGTTGATAAACCGGGTAATCTGGGTCAACTTTTATTCCCGGGTCCAGAATTACTACCGTCCGAAAGTCCATGGCCCGCAATTGATCCACAAATCCTCGAGGGTCTGGAAAATCACGGGCACTCCAGGTAAAAACCTTGTACTGGTCCATATAGTGTATATCGAGATACAATACATCACATGGGATCTTCTTATCGCGGAAGGTGGATGCCACAGACAATGCCTCTCGATCGGGATAATAACTGTAGCGGCACTGTTGGTATCCCAGGCTCCAACGTGGAGGGAGCGGTGGAAGACCAGTCAACCGAGTGTATGACTGCAGGACATCAATTGGCGAATCACCCACCATGAAGAACATATCCAAACCCCCTCGATCATTTTGTATGCAACTGTGGCGTGCATCCCCAGCACCAAAATCAAAAACAGAGCGTGCATAGGAGTTCAAGAAAAGACCATAGGTTCCACCCGCCAACTTACCCATAAAGAAAGGAGTCGAAACATACAGCGGATCGGCATCGGTTCCATACATAAACGCATCGGTGTTCCAATGTACCAAGCGCTGCCCCCTGCGCAGGGTGTATCCGGTTTTTTCTCCTAAACCTATGTTCAGTTCATCCTTTGGAAGATTGCGGTAATAGTACCATTGATCGCCCATTTTCCCGATCCCTAAATCGTCGGCATCGCTCGACAATAAGGTGCCCGATGTATTGAACAGCTTGATTGAAATGGGATTGAGATGAACCTCCACGCAAAAAGTTGACGAAGTATAGGCCACCAATTCATCGTTCTGAACCCAATTCCCATCAGGCATAGGGGAAACAAAATCGTCAGTTAGGGCATAATCAGCCCCATCCAACCATTCAACACCCCGATCACCTGCACGCAAACGAAGTAGATCTGGCCCTTGAATGTCAACGATCAACTCAGCCCAATCGGTGGTCAGCTTTACAAGATGTTTTTGAATCTCAATCTGTTTGGCACTACCCAAAGGTTGAAAACCCTGTCTCCACTGCCTCATGAACCCATTTGAAATACACAACGGGCGTAGGGAGGCAAAGTCACTCGGGTGGGGGCATCAGCCGGATCAGCTGAGGCTGAAGGCGTCGTACCCAGCAACAGCTTCCATTTGCTGGTAGAAAATTCCGCAGGAAGGTCAATCTCCACAGGCCGATTTCGAAAATTCACCAAAACATGAACGGCATCGCCGCCTTGTCCTCTCGAATAACCCACCGCGTCATGGTGATCGGATAACCAAAATCGCAAAACGGTATCTTGAAGAACTGCATGATTGCGCAATAATCCCAGAATTTTTGAATATTCAGCGGTTACGCTCCGATTTGCGGTCCAGTCGATCGGACTGTGTTCAAACAAATTCATTTTCGTGGGATGGGCCACTTCTTGTCCGTTATACAACAAGGGTACGGATGGAAGTAAACAGCTGGCTGTGAACGCCGTCAACGAACCCTCGACACCACCAAACAAATTCAAGGGGACATCGTCCCATGACGTTTCGTCGTGGTTGGTTACGAACCGTAGTATTCGGCCGTTGTTGACCGCCTTGACGCCCTCCGCTAAAGCGGTTTGTGAAAACAAAACGGCAGAGGAATCCAGTTTACAAACATCTTTAATCGTTTTGTATAACTCCCAGCCGTAAGAAAAATCGAAACCCGCTTCGTGAAATTCTTTCCCCGAGGCTTCAGCAAGCATAATCAAAGGCTTAATCTTTCTGATCTCAGCAATGCTTTTGCGCCAAAAAGTATCGGGCACCATCATCGCCACATCGCATCGGTATCCGTCTATGTTGTATTCCTCGATCCAAAACTTCATCATTTTGATCAATTCATCCTGAAGGGCTGGCTCATCAAAATTGAGGTCCGCCACGTCCGACCAATCGGGCACCGGCGGGATGATGGTGTCGCCCGCATCACGCGTATACCATTCAGGATGCTCCTTGATCCATGGGTGATCCCATGCTGTGTGGTTAATCACCAGATCGATGATCAAATACATGCCCCGGGCATGACAAGCCTCAACCAACGCTTTAAAATCCTGTTCGGTTCCAAATTCAGGGTTCACCTTGTAATAATCTTGAATCGAGTAGGGCGACCCAAAAGTACCTTTCCGTCGATCCTTACCGACCGGGTGTATCGGCATCAACCAAACCGTATTAACCCCCATAGCCTTTAGCGAGTCGAGTTTCGGCACGATTCCATTAAAAGTGCCTTCTGGCGAAAAATTACGAACATAAATTTCATACATGATCGTTTTCTCCAGTGAAGGTGCCGGCAAGGGCTCGGCAGGGGGGGTAGTTTTGCATCCCGACAAAACAAACACGGCTGCCAGGGAGAGCATCATAATATTTTTCATAGATATATTTAATTCGCTCAAAAATAGCCAAGGTGAACAAGATGACCAAATTGGGCTTATATGAACTCGAGCGGTCACGATTGAGCCAGAGCAAACTGTTTAAAAGCCTTAATTAGGCTGATAGAGCAGGTTACAGCCACGCCATTCGCTCTCATCGCGTCGCCCCATGACATAAAAATCGCCATTCAACTCGGTCCAGCCGAGGTCATCTGTTTTGATAAAACCACAGCTGTGCACATTAGCGAAGTCTATTATATCTATTGTTCCGGTCTTGCCTTTATCTAGCCGCTGCAACGGATCGTGTAGGTCTTGGATGCGTATCATCAACCATGGCGGGGGGGTCAACCGCCCATAACCTGTCGCATAGCTCGATGAACTCAATTCCGTCATCCCATATTCTGTATGGATGCAATCCGTTTTAAATCCAGTACACAATCGGTCATGAAGTGCCTCCCGTACCCATTCTGGACCGCGACCTTTCATCCCACCGGTTTCCATCACCACGTCTTGCGGTCGCATGGCCATACAATTCAGGGCTGCGAGATCCAATAAGGCAAAGCCCACACCAATCAACATGACCTTTCGGTCGCTGTTGCATGCATTCCTGTATCGCTCTGCCAAAGAAAGATGATCATACATAAAATAGCCGTTTAATGGGTGACCACTGGCAGACATCAACCCATCCACCATGGTAACCAAGCCTGAATTGCGCCTTTCGAGGTAGGAAGGCAGGAGCGCGATAAAAATCCAATCGGTACAAGGTCCATAGTGAAATTCAAAAATGCGTCGACTAACACGGTGAAATCGCGATAAAGAGGGCACATAATGCCTGCTGGGGATCTGCGTAGTGGTTGCGCTGCTGCTCCAAACTGCTGCACTTTTATAGGGCCAGCTCTTCACCCGGTGGTTTCTAAACAAAGTAACGGGGAGACAGGGAATTTCATCCACTGTTAAAACTTCTTGCGGGTTGCGCCCCAAAGCGCTTAAATACGCCGAATAAACGGGATTGAATTGCGCCTGAAACCGAAAAAGTTCTAAAATATCGATCGACGTTGGCGCCTCGTAGTTTTGGATCAGTTGGTCTAATCGCCTGATGCATGCCAAAGCGTCGGTCGGGATCTGTGCTGTACCTGTTTTTGTTTCGGGCATGCGCAATAATACCACCTCCGTTGTAGTTTTGTGCTTATGGCCAACGATTTAGGCACCTTCGCAAGATTTTCATTCCCATGCTCCAAGATTTTGAGCAAACTCATGTGGTCCATTGGTATAATGATGTCCTTTCAAGGCTGCGATCCGGCAAAGAATTTTGATGAGGTGCCCTCCATTCGCTTGCTTGAAGTCTACCCCAATCGATTACGCGAAGGCGTCGATACGCTCTATGTAAAAGTATACTACGAAGATGGGGATGGAGACTTAGGCAAGGCAGTTGGCGATACGGACTTCACCATTACCGATACCCGACAAGGTGCTCCCGTCTTCCCCCCGGTAGTTTATCCTTATGCACTACCGGATGTGACACCACCCGGACAAAAAAAGCAGATTTACGGGGAAATCGAGATCAAAGTAGTGCCCACCTATCGTCGACCCGGACTACCCACGGACACGGCTCGAATAAGCCTTCGTTTAAGGGATCGGAAAGGCAATTTCTCAAATACGCTTCTTCTCGATCCAATTCCCGTACAAGCGCCATAAAATGAGCAAATCGAACAAGAACTACCTATGCTTCTGGGTCATGCGCTCCTTCATTGCCGCACTGATCGGGATTGTAGTATATAACCCAATGATTCCAGAGGCCAACGGGCAACCCAATCGACCAACTGTTTTCACCTTTTTGAACCTACCCACAAGCGCCAGGCTCAATGCCTTGGGCGGTGTTGCACCTGCGGTCAGTTTAGGCGAAATACACCTATCAGCCTGGCATCCGGCCCTCATAGCCGATGCACCCACCGAACTGCTCGGTTTGAGTGTAGTTAACTACGTGGCAGACATCAGAGCCGGACAGGCGGTAACCCTTCGCGAATCGCCCAAGACCAAAGGAAAATTCTTGTATACGGCCGGATTTATCAACTATGGCTCACTCGAGCGAACAGATCCTGCGGGTAATTCTATGGGTCAATTCAGTGCCAATGAAGTGGTTCTTCAGAGTGGATGGGGAACTCGGTTTGCCAAACAGTTCACTGCAGGCGTTTCTGCCAAATTCATCGGCTCTTTCCTCGATAGCTATTCCTCGAGTGGCATAGCCCTCGATATGGGCGCTTCGTGGCAGGACACTTCTGGCCGCAGCCAATGTGCTGTTCTATTCAGGAATTTTGGTTCCACGCTGTGGTCATATTCCCCAGGTTCAATCAATGGCAGACTTCCATTAGACATTCAATTCAGCTATTCTAATCGATTGGAGCACATGCCTTTAAGATGGGGCGTCGTTTTGCATCAACTGCACAATTGGCGGCTTAGGTATACTGACCCCTCCGACACCTGGTACAACCCACAGTTTTTGTTTACCGAGGAATCTGAAACTCCTCAAAAAGGGACACCATGGATCGATGAGGCTTTTCGTCATATCGTACTTCAAAGCGAATTGCTCCTTTCCAAAAACCTGCAATTTCAACTATCTTACAATCACCAAAGGCGCAAAGAACTAACGCTACCTACACGGTCCGGAAGCAGTGGTTTTGCCTGGGGATTTGCCCTGCATACCAAACGATTCCGTCTCGACTACAGCCGAGCTGCCCACACCCTATCCGGAAGCACCCACCAATTCAGCGTAACATCCCGCATACGCCCAAATTCCTAGGCAGTAGCGCGTACACTAAGAGGCATAAGGATATTTATTGTGTGACAATACGGTTTGGGCTACCTGACGCCGAAGTGACCGTAAATCTACCGGATCTACTCGGGTAAAACGTTTAAGGCCCAGCAACATCATGCGTTGCTCATCGCCCTCCCCAATTGAAAAAATGGCTTCTCGACCGTGTCGGTTGCATAAATCTGCTGCACGATGCAGCAGACAAACGGCCATAGCGTGCCGGTCCACACAGGCTTCCACACCTAAACGCTCCTTCAATTTAAGGGTACGCAACAAGGTCGACTCCAATACATAGACCTCTATGACCATATCGGCCAGGTGCATTAAGATCTCTTGTTCATCAGCCAATTTGGTCTGGTACTTCTGAGCAGCCGCACCAAGCACCATGAGTACCGCCTTTTTGAGTTTATCTAAGACCAGCATTTCCGCTTCCAAATACCCTTCAGGTGCCATAGCCCCAAAATCGGGTATCTCCATGAGTTCGGATGCCACCTTTTTGGCGGCACCAAACAAATTCAACTCGCCCTTCAAGGCCTTTCGCATCAGCATATCCACGATCAGCATGCGATTAATTTCGTTTGTGCCCTCATAGATCCGACTGATTCGGGCGTCGCGGTATGCGGCCTCCATAGGTGCATCGGCCGAATAGCCCATACCGCCATAGATTTGAACTCCTTCGTCGACCACACGCGCAATAGCCTCCGAACAAAATACCTTCAAAATGGCACACTCCACCGCATATTGTTCCATACCCTTCAGTTTTGCGGTGGCCTCATCCATGCCCGAAGCCATAAGTTCATTTTGCAGATCCTCGATGTCCTGTCCGGCCCGATACAAGGCCGAATCGGCCCCATAAGTCAACATCGACATATCCGCAATCTTCTGCTGGATAGCCCCATAATTGGCGATGGATTGGCCAAATTGCTTGCGCTCATTGGCATATGCAGCGGCAAAACCGATCACTTTAAAACAAGCACCCAACACCGCGGCACCCAACTTAATGCGACCAGCATTGAGGACATTTACCGCGATCTTAAATCCCCCATCGCGAGGCCCGAGCATTTGATCGACTGGAACCGCCACCTTATCGTAAAATACCTGACGAGTCGAGGAAGATCGAATTCCTAGTTTATGCTCCTCTTGGTTGAGGGTAAGTCCAGTGACCTCATCCTTATGAAAAATGAAACCCGTTAGGTTCTTATCGTTTTCAATACGTGCAAAAACAATAAATACATCGGCAAAACCAGCGTTACTTATCCAAATTTTCTGTCCTGTGATTTCATAATGAGTGCCCGCTGCATTCAGAACCGCTTGCGTCTTACCCGAATTGGCATCGCTGCCTGCATTGGGCTCGGTCAGATTATAGCACGCAATCCACTCCCCGCTGGCCACCTTAGGCAGAAATTTCTGCAAAATGTACTCACTTCCGTAGTATTGAATAGGGAGTGTTCCTATGCCCGTATGAGCGCCAAATGCTGTGGCCAATGACCCCGTTAAGCTACTGATTTCCTCACAAACGAGCATAGACGTGTTGAAACCCATGCCCAAACCCCCGTAGGCCTGGGGCACACTAATCGACAACAATCCCAGTTCACCGGCTTTCTTCATGAGCGATTCCACCAAAGGATAGTCGTTCGCTTCGAACTTTGCCAAGTGAGGCTCTACTTCAGCTTTCATGAAATCTCGGGTGGCTTGAAGCATCATCAGCTGTTCCTCCGAAAAATCCTCGCGAATGAAAATTTCAGAAGGGGAGGGGGTACTCACCAGAAATGAGCCGCCGACGCGTCTGCTTTTGGGTGATGAATGGGAATCTCTTTTGGCATCCATGGTATAAAGGTTTATGATAATCGCTCAAATACGCCAGCCACGCCTTGTCCGCCGCCTACACAGGCGCTCACGAGCCCGTAGCGTTGGTTGCGCCGCCGCATTTCATTCAATAATTGTATGCTCAATTTAGCGCCGGAACACCCCAATGGATGCCCAAGTGCAATGGCCCCACCGTTCAGATTGATGCGGCTCTGATCGAGGTCAAGCGTTCGAATTACACCCAAAGCCTGGGCTGCAAACGCCTCATTTAGCTCAATTTGCTCGATATCCTGCTGACGCAAACCTGCTTGTTTGAGCGCAAGCGGAATGGCAGCCACCGGCCCCATGCCCATCAATCGGGGTTCAACACCCCGAGTAGCATAGGCCATTAATCGGGCGATTGGTTCGCGCTTCAGCTCATTGACCATCCGTTCCGACATGAGCACCACAAAAGCCGCTCCATCCGAGGTTTGCGATGAATTTCCAGCCGTCACTGTTCCACCCTGTGCAAATGCAGGTTTCAGGCGAGCCAAAGCTTCGGCCGTGGTATCCTTACGAGGGCCTTCATCGGTATCCACCACCCAACTGCGTCGATTTTTTCTACCGCCCTCGTCTACATAGACCTCCTCAACCTCAATGGGCACAATTTCCGCTTGAAACCGCCCAGATTGAATGGCATCAATGGCTTTGCGATGCGATTCCAAGGCAAATTGATCCTGTTCATCGCGGCCGATCCCATATTCACGCGCAACCTCCTCCGCCGTCAGGCCCATACTGGTGTAGTAATCGGCATGAGAAGATGCGATATCGTAGTTTAACGCTGTTTTCCAACCCATCACAGGCACCAGGCTCATCGATTCGGTCCCCCCTGCAATGATGCAGTCTGCCTGACCAGCCTGTATGCGTGCCGAAGCAATAGCAATTGCTTCTAATCCCGATCCACAATAACGGTTAATGATCATGCCCGGCACTTCACGGGGCAGGGAGAGCAAAGCGATCATTCGACCCATCTGCATGCCTTGCTCAGCCTCCGGTACGGCATTGCCAACAATAAGATCATCGACCCGTGCGGGGTCAAGCTCCGGCATTTCAGCGAGGAGATGCTTGATAACCCGAGATGCGAGGTCATCTGGTCGCATAAATCTAAATCCTCCTTTATTGGCCTTGCCAACAGCGGTTCGGAATCCGGATACTATATAGGCATTCATAGACATTTGGTTTCTTGGCAGTTAGTTACGAGGCGATTGGTTTCGGAGCGGTTAGTTTCGGAGCGGTTTACCCGTTTTGAGTACCGATTGAATCCGCTCTAAGGTCTTTTTCTCTCCCAAAAGCGAAAGGAAGGCCTCGCGTTCCAGATCGAGCAAATACTGCTCCGAAACAGCTTGAGGTTGCGACAAATCTCCCCCGCACAGCACGTAGGCCAGTTTAGTGGCGACCTTTCGGTCATGATCGGAAATATAATTACCCATGCGCATCCCATTGATCCCAGCCATGAACAAGGCCATGCCGCCTCTACCCTGAACAATGATATCTTTTCTTGGCTCGGGTTTGCGGTAGCCGGCCTCCGCCAGGTCTATGGCCAGTTGACGGGCTTCTGTAAGGTGCGTTCGTTCATTAACCGAAATGCGGTCACCCCTGCGAAGGTAGTCGAGGTCGAAGGCCTCATAGGCCGATGTCGCCACTTTGGCTGTAGCAATGTTCATGAAGGCCTTTTGAAGGGGTGCATAGGGAACCTCACCGGTTTGCAATCGATCGGAAATTCTTAATGCCATTTCCTTAGTTCCCCCTCCACCGGGTATAACACCCACGCCCAACTCAACCAAGCCGATATAGGTCTCAGCTGCCGCCTGAACAGCATCCGCATGCAGCGTTAATTCACATCCACCACCTAGGGTAAGCCCACGAGGGGCCACAACCACTGGGATGGAGCTGTATCGAGCGCGCATGGTGAATTGCTGAAATGCCCGAATCGCCATATCCAATTCCTCAAATTCTTGCTCTACCGCCAACATAAAGACCATGCCCAAATTGGCTCCTGCTGAGAAAACTTCTCCTTCGTTGCCGATCACCAACCCCCTAAAATCCTGTTCGGCCCGGTTCACGGCCTGGTGAAAACCGGCGATAATCTCACTGCCCAGCGCATTCATTTTGGTATGGAACTCCAGGTTCAGTATGCCCTCACCTATGTCGATTACACTGCATCCAGCATTTTTCCAAACCGTATTGGTATTCCTCAGGTATTCCAGGCGAACAACACCCCGACTACCCGGAACAGGGATGTACGAGCCCACAGAGGGTTGATAGACTTCCTTGCCGTCCGATGTAGCGCGGTAAAAATGCTCGTTACCCTTGGCCAGCATGTCATCAACCCAGGTTGCAGGCGGTGCTCCGTAAAGCTTCATCAATTGGCTCATTTGACGGACACCAACAGCATCCCAACTTGCAAATGGACCCAATTGCCACCCAAAGCCAGCCACCATAGCGTCATCAATTCGGTACAATTCGCCCGCCACCTCCATGGCGTGGAGGGAAGCATAGCGAAACATATGCGACAAATTGATGCGGTAGAATTCGCCTGCCTGATCGGGCATTTGCACCAACATTGGGAGGCGCTTACTCAAGTTTTCCTCCTGCCGGATTGGATCCAACAAGGGAAACTTGGTTTTGGCCTGCTCCTCGTATTCAAGTGTTTGAAGATTTAAGGCAAGAATTTTCTTCCCACCCTCAGCAGTGCGCGTTTTTTTATAAAATCCCTGTCCCGTTTTATCGCCCAACCACTGCTGCTCGAGCATGTGATCCAAAAAGGTCGGGAAGGCGAAAAGATGACGATCGGGATCATCCTGGCAATGCTCAGCTACACCCTTGGCCACCCGAGCGAGGGTATCGATACCCACCACATCACACGTTCGAAAAGTGGCCGACTTGGGTCGACCGGCCAAAGGGCCGGTTAATTGGTCGACCGCCGTGATGTTGAGACCTGTACGCTCCAGTGTATTGAGCAAGGCCATTATCCCAAAAACCCCCATTCGGTTGGCAATGAATGCCGGAGTATCTCGGGCCAGAACAGTTGTTTTACCGAGTATTCGAGCGCCAAAATCCATCATGAAATCAAGCACCCAGGGCTCGGTATCCGGACCCGGAATAATTTCCAACAACTTCAGATAACGTGGCGGGTTGAAAAAATGGGTACCACAGAAATGGCGTCGAAAATCTTCCGTTCTCCCGGCATTCATTAATTGAATGGGAATGCCGGATGTATTCGAGGAAATGATGCTCCCGGCTTTCCTGTAGACTTCGATTTTTTCGAACAACTGCTGTTTGGCCGGCAGCTGCTCAACAATCACTTCAATAATCCAATCGCTCTGGCTGATTTGGTTTAAATCATCTTCGAAATTGCCCGTTTGAATGCGTTTCGCGAACGATGGGTGGTATAAGGGGGATGGGTTGCTTTTGATGGCATTTTGAAGCGACTCATCAACAATTCGGTTTCGGATTGCTGGGTTGCTCTTGGCGGCATCTTGTTCAGAAGTATTCTGTGGAGCCTCAAAAGCACGATCCAATAAAAGAACCGGAATTCCTACACCCGCGAGGTGACAGGCGATTCGTGAACCCATTATGCCCGACCCGAGCACTGTTGCGTGGTTAATGGTGTATTTCATGACATGACCCGGTTTCAAAACTGTGTTTGGGGAATGGGCTCGGGAACCAAGGTCTGCTGCACAACCCGATGAATAGCATCACTAACCCTGTAAAAAGCCTGTAGATCTTGATCCGAAACCAGCTCCTGAACCTGGCGATTAAACTTACGCACATAATCCCGAGCGATTTGCCGCGCTGCTTGACCTTCCCGGGTAAGCACCAACTTCACTTCTCTTCGGTCTTGCTCATTTTGTCTGCTGCGCAAGATCCACCCTCTTTTTTCAATACTGCGCAGAATCCTGGTCATGCTCGAGGCTTCCATGCCCAATAATCCAGCGAGTTGACCCACCTGAGCACCTTCCTCTCCCAAATGCAGCAATAAAAAGGCAGCGGAAGTACTCAAATAATAGGCCTGGGCTTCGCTGTTGTACATTCTTGAAATATTCATCCAGGCCAGCCGGGCTACTGAACAAATAGTCTTACGGGGTTTATACATGCGTTTTCAGAATAAAGAAATAAGTCTGCAATATAGTATGCATGCATACCATATGCAAGAATAGTATTATATTTTTTTTTGTGTTCAGTTCGTTTGTTTTTGTGTTTTGTTTAATTGATCAATTCAATTTGGGGGAAGGGTAATGGGAACCTTAATTTTGGTAAAAGTTCCGTTTATGGCCGTCTTCAACTCCTTAGTCCTGGGTGCTCAACCCTATGTACCTGCCCATTCAACTTCAACCGTTCAGACGTTATTATCCATAAACAACCCCTTAAAGTTCATCGTTTTTCTCTTACTGCCCTATATACTGATTGGATGCAGTAGAGACGGTCCACCGTATAGAGTCGTATTGAACGCCACTATTATAGAACAAGCCAGATCTGTTAAAACCAAACAGATCATGAGGATTGGGGTTTACCGAGTTGGTGGACTGCCGCCATTCGATAGGTCAGTATGCTGGTCACATTTTTACAGTGATTCTACTGGCATAGCCCAAATTCGACTCGAATTGCCACAACCCCCAGAATACTATACCCTCTTGATCGACTCCCTACCACCGGGATACGTCGGATCGATGGTGGGAGCCCCTCTCAACCACAAACGAAAGCAAAATCTTATTCTGTTTGTGCACACACCCTAATTCTTGCTTGTTTTGAATGAGTGGCCGACTTGTTCGATGTCGCAACGCCACCCAAAGGTCAACGGTTTCCGACGACCACCTACGAGACTACAGCGCGGTTTCATTTTATTTGAAGTCAAAAGAACCAAATACCGGCGTTTAGCCTGAGCGATGCTCTGTATAGCCTCGGAAACTTGACCCCATCACCCATTCGTTGAAGCAGAAGGCTTTTTCTGGGTGACACGCTTACAAAACAGCCCCATGGAGGTGGGGCTGCCATGACCCTGGATCTCTGTTTCACCCAAAATCCAAACATCATGAACGGCAAATCTATCATAAAATTTGCTGTGTGGTATTCCTTTTGCCTCACAGCCGGGCCAATGCTGGCCCAATCTGCCTTTGAAACGGCACACATAAACCGATACCAACTGCTTCAGCCCTATGTTCCGGAAGGGTTCCTCATCGATCGTAGTCCATTGAGTCTGATGCGGAGCACACAAGGCATCGATCCGGATGCTTACAGTTACGGCCGACAAGACACGGCCGATTTCAACAAATATTGCGATATGCACCGGCTATTGCGACCAGCCAGCTACGGCACTCATTTTTCATTGAGCACCGATTCCATACGGCAGTTGGCCAAAGAAGTAGTATATGGTGCTACCCGGGGATATCCACCTGCCAGCCGACAAAGAAACCACGACCTCATACTGGCTGCCATGCACATTACGTATCGAGAGATCGCTCCCGGTGCTTTCGACAGCGCTTATGTCTACCACGACGCTGTCATCGACCGCTACAAATTGGGGTTAGGGACATTACCAATGAACGACACAGTTTTCTATGATAGTCTCCCACAATCTGCTTACGCCATTGTAACCACGCCATGGCGGTTTAATGATGCTCAGACACTTGCCCAGTGGTCGGTAAAAAGGGCGCTCTTTATGCTGGTTGCCACGGAGCAAGTGGCTTATCGGATGCCCGGACAAGCTGTACGGGTTCATTTGCCTTCGGAGTTGTGGCAAGGGGATTGGAACGGAATGGACTTGGAGGTCGACTTTGGAGACGGCCACGGATTTAGACCCGTAAATTCAGGACAAAGCATGTTGATCGACTATTCATCCGATGGAACAAAAAATATCCGTGGACGGCTTAAAGGAAGAGAAGGGCAAAATCTACTGGCTCATCCCTCAATGGCACAAATCCAGGTAGTTACCCTAAGATTGGGAAATCCCGACGAAATCCTCCAAAGCGGAACGCCAGCTTGTGGGGCATTATCAAGCTTTTCTGATGGAAAAGCAACTGCATACATCAAATATGGACAAGGTAATGCCCAGCAGTTGCGGCGACCTTATGTGGTTGTGGAGGGCTTCGAAGCCGAATCTATTGTTCGTGGAAACCCATCAGAAGTTTATGGAGATGCGGGCTCTGGCTACGGACAATTCAACTGGCCTACATTCAGTTCGGGAATAAGTCAAGATCAGCAGCGTTATCTGATTCCACTGGTCGACTACCTTGATTCGATCAGACGGGATGGTTACGATCTGGTCTTTGTTGATTTTCAAACGAATCGAGCAGACATACGAAGCAATGCCCGAGCGCTCATTTCAATACTCGAGCAAATCCAATCCCGAATGACGCTTTCAAATCTACCTCCTTCTATGGAGTGCTTGGGAATAAGCATGGGGGGGCTCATAGCGCGTGCCGCTTTGAGGGAGATGGAAGATCATGGATGTTGTCATGGGGTTAGCTTGTTTACCACTTTTTCTACGCCCCATAGGGGTGCGAACATCCCCTTGGGTAGTCAGTATACCCTGATCGATTTAGCGGAACGCTTCAACATATCTGGAAGCACCGACTTGATTGATGATCTGGTTCGACATGTTTTGCAGTCACCGGCAGCCAGACAAATGCTGGTTTACCACCATGACACCACGGCCCGAGTTGCCCATCTTCAATGGATGAGCTACCTCGACCAACTGGGTATGCCGCGACATTCGCGAAATATGGCGGCAACGAATGGCAGTGTCAATGGAATACTGCAGCAAATCGACACCGCCCATTCAGCAGCCTGGTTAAACCCAGGAGATCGTTTGATCTACATCAGCCGAGAAGTCTGGGTGCCTCATTCGGTTCCCCTACCCATAAACAGCCAGGGTTATCGTTCAACGGGTGTCAACGGCATGCATCTTATGCGATTGGAGGGATTTACCGCCCCGCATGCTCCTTGGGCGGCATCGGGCGGCCTACTCTATTCGGGAGGGGATCACCTCATCAACAACCTCCAAGATGTTGCTGTGGCACACCTGGTTTACGCAGGTTCTGTACTTCGTCTGTTCAAAATGATGAAATCTGCACAAATATTGGCGGCTCAGCAACCTACTCAAGGGCCGTTAATTATGAGTGTTGCGCTGCTTCGATCGATCACTTATAGTGTTCTGCAAAGCAGGGTATTGCAACAACTGATGGCCCACAACATCCAAGTCAATCAAAGTGCCATTGTGGCACGCTATGCGAACCGCCCTATGGACGGACTCGATTATGCAGCGGGCGACTTCACCTATGCTGTGGACATGAACAAAAGTGGCTTTTTTAGTCGAAGAGAACAAATCATGCAGCACGGGTTCGTGAGCACCTACAGTTCGCTCAATATCCCGGGCAATCCATTTCCACCGGTCGGGCTGCATGTGGCGCCACCTGTTGAACCTTATTCAGGATTCGAAGGATACATAAGCTTAATGGGGGCGTCGGATATCGACGACCGAAACAGCCACCATGCCTACTTGCATCCCTTCCTGATGCGACAACTCAGGGTTAATCAGTTGTGTCATCGAAATGGAAACTTGGTCTTAAGACCTTCAAGGACCTTAGACTCGGCTGTAAACTATGGCATACACCAACGTCATCATCGGCTTACGCATACCCTAAATCGTGATCTAAGAATTTGGCCCGGTCAGATTATGGGAATGGGTCATTTGGGCATTAATCGTTGGCAACCCTTAAATTTCGCACATTCTTGTGCCGATTCTCTGAGGGGACAGTACCCTTTGCCCAATTCAAATTTGATATGCGCCGTAGACGGTTCTTGTATGGAGTCGAACATAGTCGTAGCGAATGGTGGCCAGATTACATTGGGAGATGCACTTCAAGGAATACAGCAAACTGCCCAATGGTCTTTTAGAGGAGGGAGTAGACTAATACTATCCAGTGGCTCTCGACTCGTGGTCAATCATGGCAGTCGCCTCATCATCGAAAAAGACGGGGTATTGGAAGTTCATGCTGGAGCCGAAATTTTTCTGGTTGGCGATTCATCCATGATAGAAATTAGGGGTAGGGTAGTGCTCGGTGATGGTG
>VFQT010001313.1_pt1 | contig 30738 bp, 38 predicted proteins | sample 3512381 | NCBI WGS metagenome assembly VFQT01 (sample SAMN10412376, study PRJNA504923) | tailings metagenome | isolation source: Relicate 2 Philex TSF3 active mining site | place: Philippines: Tuba, Benguet | collected 2017-08-29
AACTGGTCTAACAGGACCAACAGGAGCAACTGGCGATATAGGTCCTACAGGCCCAGTTGGTGCTACTGGATTGACTGGTCCAACTGGTGCGACTGGTGCTACAGGTCCAATCGGTAACACTGGTGCAACAGGTGCTACTGGAGTATTCAGTGGTACATTGACTGCGAACCTAGATGCTAATGGATTTAGCATAGTCAATGCAAACGTCATCACAACTAATACGATCAGCAATATTGATTACATAGATTTCAATACAGCATATACACCAAACGCATTCAGTGCAGGTCGCGTATATTGGGATAGTGCGAAAGCCTCACTTGCAGTAGATATGAATGCTGGTGGTAACATAACACAGCAAATTGGTGAAGATCAATATATCTTTATTGAAGCAAACGCAAACATCACTGCTGGTCAAGTAGTCATGTTCAACGGTGTGCAAGGTGATACTATACTTGGTGCGCCTGCTAACACAGCAAGCGTTGGATTCTTACCAAGATATGTGATTGGTATAGCGCCTGCAAATATAACTAGTGGTAACACAGGATATGTACAAACATTTGGTGAAGTATATAATCTACAAACAAATGCATTCACTGCTGGTAGCATATTATATCTTTCTGCAAACAGTGATGGTAACTTAACAGCGACAGAACCAACTGCTCCAGATCCAAAGATCGTATTAGCAGCATGTCTTGTGCAATCAAGCACACCAACAAGCACAAATGGTAAATTGCAAGTAAGACCAGAGTTTGGTTATTATCTTGATCAATTACATAATGTCAGCAATGCAACAGCAGCAGCAAACAATGTGCTTGCTTATAATAGTAGCAATGTCTGGGAACCAACAGCAAACGTAACACTAACAAACGTCACAGCGACAAACAACCTACGCACAGATAGCAACACTATAGTGCTTGGTAATATCGCAAATAGCAATACAACGTTTGGTATCAGTATTGGTTATGGTGCTGCTAATGTCACGACATATGCAAACACGATTGCAATTGGTTACAACGCAGTAAGCAATAGTACAAATGCAAACACAGCAAACGCAATCAATATAATTGGTATCGGTGCAAACACTGCAACTGTAGGTGCATACAAAGATAGTATCGCATTAGGTAGTAATGCTGGTAGCAATGCAATGGGTACTATCACAAGTCCAAACGCAGCAGTGCGCCCATTAGGTAATGCGATTGCTATCGGTGCAAATACTGGTGCTAATAGCCAAGGTGGTAACAGCATCGCAATCGGTGCTAATGCTGGTAGTAACAGTCAAGGTGGTTGGTTCGCAAATGCTAACATCTGGGGTGGTGCAATAGCCATCGGTGCAAACGCTGGTGCATCAAGCCAAGGTGTACAAAGTACTGCTATCGGTTTCAATAGTGGTGCAAACGTGCAAGGAAGCCAAAGTGTTGCTATCGGTGGACAAGCAGCAGCAAACAATCAGGGCGCACAAGCAGTTGCTATCGGTGTGCAGGCAGGTCAACAGTGGCAAAGAGATGGTGCATTCGCATTAGGATTCGGTGCTGGATTGACTGCACAGGGTAATCGTGCTGTAGCAATTGGTACTCAAGCAGGTCAACGAGCGCAGGCTCCTGATAGTGTAGCAATTGGACCAAGTGCATTACAAAATAGTGGTTCTAATACAAGTAACTTACAAAGTGTCACTTATAATACTGGTTATTATGCAGTTGCTATAGGTTTTGCTGCGGCGGCAAACAATGCTGGTAATGGTAGTATCACAGTTGGTGCAGTTTCTGGTAACAATATTGGTGCGGGTAGTATCGCTATCGGCTATCAAGCAGTTAGTAATGCTATGGCAGCAAACAGTATTGCATTGAATGCTACTGGTACACAGATCACAGCAAATACTCCAAATGCATTTTATGTAAGTCCAATTCGTAATGCAAATGTAAGCAACATAGTTTACTACGATCCAACTACTAAAGAAGTCACATATGATTTACCAGTAGTTGATCCAAACTTTGTTGGTAACACAGTAACACTTGTGCTTGACAATCTAGGTACTGGATTAGATAGTTTCAAGACAACTGTTTATAATGACAGCAATAACTTTACTAACCCAGTCACTAACTATAGATTGCGTGGTAACGTAGCAAGTCCACAAAGTGTTGTAACTAATGATACGATTAAAACTGAAAGTTATGTAGTTTATGCTGATAGTGGCAATACCAATCTACAAGTTGGTAGTCAATATACACTAGTCAAAGACAATTTTAGTAATGGATATGTCACTGTAAAAACATATTTTGACACACCTAGCGTCACAAGAGATGACAATGAATTTATCATCAATTATGGTAAGACAATATTCAATGGTCTTGTGACAATATATTCAAATGGATCAATCAGCACAGGTTCATATTGCGATTTCGGTAACGTATTGATCGGTGCTAACTTACAATTATTCGGTAATGGTGGTATCAATCAACGTAATGGTAATTTTGTAGTTGACCTAGATGGTAGCGCAGTATTTGGTAATGGTGTTGTAAACATCTATGCAAATGGTGGTGTCAATGCAAACTACTATACTGGCGACGGTGCAAATCTAACTAATATCAGTGGTGCAAACGTTGTTGGTAACGTAGCAAGTGCAAACGTTGCTTACTATGTAAATGTTGGCAATGCTAACGCAACATCAAATGCCACATTCTATCCAGTATTCACAAATGCTGTTGGTAATAGTATCGTACAACTTGACAATGTTGGTAACCAAATACAATACAATCCATCTTCAAGCACATTGTTTGTAAACATAGTTGATACAGACAGAACTACAAATGGTGGTGGTGAAACGATAGACTATGATGGTACTAACAATAGTATCAGAATGAGTGTAAGTGGTGCAACTAACTCATTTATATTGAGCAACACCGCAGCATCATTCACACTACCAGTACAAATAGCAAATTACACTGCTGCAAACTTAGTAGCAATAACAGGTAACGTTGGTTATATGGCTGCAGTCAGTGATCAAGGTGGACAATTTGCATACTGGAACACAACTGATAGTGTTTGGAAATATATCGCAAATGGAGGAAACGTGTGATGGAATGGCTAGTTACTTGGGTCAAAGCATTACCTGGTTGGTTATCAAGTATGTTTGATTTCTTACTAGTCACTGTCATCTTTGTGACTGCATTTACATTGATATTGGGTGTTTGGTTAGGATTTTGCATCACACGCAAGCGCATGAATAGCATTGTAGAATTGCAATTTTTGCCACCTAAAATTACATTTATTGATAAAACTGATAAATAATATTGTGTATAGACTGTGACCTTTCACAAGGTCAACTTCCCGTTAATAAGATGTTGGTCCATACTTAGAAAATCCTACTATACAGTCTATACACACTTTAACTGAAAACCCGTTTGCCTAGATTAGAAATAGTCTAGGCTTTTTTATGATGCCAGTCAACCTTTCGGTGTAGACCATGTAGTACTTACTACGGCATAATTAGGATCTACTGCGAACGTGGCAGAGATGATGAACCGAGCAATATATCTGTGCAAGTACCTTCTGCCTTACACACTTCATTATTGCATTCTATTTTCTTCCAATTGTTTGGGTCTTGACAGGGATAGCGATATCTATCTTGACAACCAAACAAAAAAAGAGTGTAAAATAATAAGAGATATTTCATAACAGTGCCCGATTCAGGGCCCATTCGGGCTAGATGGGAATAAAACCTAACACTCACAATGTTAGGCACCCTAGTCCCTGCTTTCGCATCAATGTTATTTAATTAAAAAAGGAATATCCCGATTTGGGCGCTTTCGGGATCAGAAGTTATGAGCGTTTGCGTTAGGTGCTCACCCTTACCACACACATGAATTAATCTACCGTTTTGTGCGCCTACGGTAGAGAGGTTCCAAAGGACTTACATATTGGAGTTTTATTAGATATGACTAAAAGATGTTGTAAGTCACGATACACAATATAAATTATACAAGATCAAATAATGATTGCAAATATTATGGGTAAATTTCAATTTTTGCAGTAAACTCACCCATGCTTAAAGTATAAACACAATCAGTTTGATCCATATCATAACAAAAACCAGGATCAATCATATTTTTTTCAACAAGAAAAAATATTGTTTTGTTATCATTTGTAAACAAATGGTTAATCTGACATTTTTGTAGAAGCCTAATTAAGGGACTCCAGCCTTTTGTAAAAGATAACATTAACAATTCATCCTGTGTCATTACATTATCCCTGCAATAACTTTTTTAACGCCAGATGACGCAAACGATTGTAGTAATAATCACTGATAGGTGGCAAATTGCTAAAAAATTGTTTGTCAGTTTGTAGCAATTGTATACAAAAATTCTTGTCATCTAACATAGATTTAACAAATTGGTATGTCGTACAACCCATATATCACCTATTACTTACAGCCTTGAGCGATAGCAGCATCACGCAATTGACCACCGACTTCACCCTTAGCCCAATGACCCTTAGGAAAAGCCCAAACAACTTCAGTGAAAGGACCCAACTGTGCAGTGCTAGGACCATAATTACGAATCAATTCGTCCATAGCAGCACGACGACTATATCCTAGATAATGGAGATTGGCTATAGTCTCGCCCAAATCATACATTTTTTGGCTGCAACTACGATTATCTACAGTTTTCACAGGTTCGGGCTGTTCGCTAGAACCACAAGCAGTTAATAACACAGCAACACCTAAAATCATAAAATTACGCATAAATCACCCTTTTGTCATATACGTAGCAAGTCGCTACATTGTTAATATTACAGATATTACTACCCAATGTCAATAACTAAAAATCCATATAAATCAATAACTTACGTAACCTACCCAAAAAACATAGATTTTTATCCTTTTTCTAGTATAATGATAAATACAAGTGCGCTTTCTAGACAAAAGCGTACTTTTATCCTAATAGTCTAGGGGATATTGTTAGCGCAATATCCCCGATCTCGCTAAAGATTGACATTAGGGTAATGTAAACTTAACGAACTATTAGGAGAACAAATGAACGACTTCGCTAAAACCATAGGTATCCTACATGATATCTACCAAGAAGATAAACAATTTCTTCCAAGTATCTTTTGGAATACGATAGATAATTTACCAAACGAAACGCTCTTTAATTGGGTAGAACGTATGTTAAGCATACGTAATCTGTTACTTGGGCAAGACTACCTACGTGTTGTTGGTATTCAACATCAATTTCGCCAATACAAAACCTGGACTGACACACAGAAACGTAGTATTGCTATGGATCTGATCAAGAACTGGTATACAGTAGAAATGTATAGTGAACTTGTATGAATTACATACCCAATCCAAAAGAGAAAAGAACACAAAGACGAATGAAACAGGCATTGGGTTTCGTTCGTGGATGCATGAGCGAGACCAAACCACATAGTTGGAGTACTCGTTATATTGATAAACACCTAGGTCAAATCAATAATAATCTAGGTAAGTTCCTACGTAGACATCTAATTAAAGAAACAAATAGCAAATATGTCAAAGGACATACCACAAAAGGCATATGCAAACAATATACTCTTAACAAATTAGGTTATGACTATATCAAGGAATTATACACAACTAAATCTTATATCTCATTTCCTGCTTGGAAATCACATTTGGATTCATTATCTAATATCAAAAAATCCGTAGAGTTGGGTAGTTTACTGGAATCAGACAACTACATAACATACCCTAGTGCATTACAACTCAATGATTCAGGATTAGTACATGATTGGTGTATTGATCAATTTAAGACTGAATTTGATAACTTACAATTCATATATGAAGATAAGTCAAATAGACTATGGCATCCAGTACAAAACATACGTAAACAAGATAAAAATAAAATCTTTAGTGAATATGGATTGAAATATCAATATGACATCACTTGTTGTGCGCCCACATTGATACATCAATATAGTCATCAAGTACCATTGATCGTAAAAGATGGCAAATACATACAGGGCCCTATGGATCTATACCTATTTGCTGTACAGAGATATCTACAAGATAGAGTATCAGTACGTAAAGAAATCAGTCAACAAGCAGAGATACCCATGCAATTGGTAAAGATCATCATCAATGCGTTATTCGCGGGTGCCCAATTGGGACATAACCCAACTAGTGCTATCTATAAGTTACTTAATGGAGATAAAGCACGAATTGAGTTCTTGAAACAACATCCATTTATTACAGAACTACGTAGTGATATCAAAACTATATGGGAATACCTAAGACCTGTAATGACTACTAGATATAAAACTACTAAATCAGGTAAAAGACGTAAACTCGCATTATCCAGTAGGGATAAGTGGAATCTATATTTTGATCTAGAAAGACAAGTACTTAATGTAATTAGGTCTTATCTAGATAGTACAGGTAACAAGTACTTCTTAGAACATGATGGATTTACTACCCAATTAGAAGTCAATCAAACTGAATTATTAGAAGTGATATATCAAAAAACGGGTTTTATATTAGAATTTGATATGGAAATGTTGGATTTTACAACTACTACATAACATACCCTAGTGCATTACAACTCATGAAAAGTAAATACGAACCAGTCAAAAAACATTACAATCATCCAATAACAATGCAATTTGGAGATTTTAAGCCACATAAAGCAAAGGTCATATGTAAGTTATGTAATGAATTTGTGAAATGGGCTAGTCCTAAAGAAATTAAAGTATGGAGAAATCAAAAATGAACATCTATAAAATCAATTATACAACCAAAAATACTAAGTCAAATAACACATATGTAGAAATTAATAGTACTGACGAATATGTACTACTAAAGTCTATATTGTCAATCAATAGTTACATGCAGGAACTATGCTTGAGCAAAGACAAAGATGTATTGGAACTAATAAATTGGTATCGCACATCAAACAAGAGTTACCCATATAACAAACGATTAGAACGCAGAAATACGCCTGAAAGCATGTTGGGTGGATTGATCAATAATTTAGTGTTTGGTAAGCAGCAAAACTTAAGCCTTGAGCAATTAGAGTATTATGAAGATATCATCAATACTACAGTTGAAGCCATAAACATACTAAAAACAAAGAAACAGATTGATTTACAATCATTGCCGCAAATGACTAAGATCACGTTTGGCATAGACATCTAATTTGGTCAACAATCATTTTTTCATGTATCATAAATAATATAAGTACATGAAGAAACAATCACAACCAAGAGATACAGTAGATTTGCCAGAACATACTGGATTGATATATCAACATCATAAAGATGGTTGGAAATTGATCGCATATCGTTGTATGATTTGCAGTGCTATATTTCATGGTAAGAATATATTGCGCAAGCACATGGACAAACATGGAGAAGACGATGCCAGTACGTGAAGTCATGAAAGATGGTAAGAAATACTATCAGTGGGGTACAAAGGGCAAACTTTATACCAAGAAGTCAGATGCAGAGAAACAAGGCAGAGCAGCATATGCCGCAGGATATACAGGTGGATATCAGAAAAAATGATGCGTTAGTCATAGGCAATGGGCCCAGCAGATTGCAATTTGACCTTGATGAATTACATGCACAGTTAGTGACATATGGTTGCAATGCATTGTATCGTCAATTCATCCCAGATCATCTGATCAGTGTTGACAAACATATGATCAATGAGATTTTAGATAAGCGTGTATATATGCATAAAACACAGATACACATACAGGGACATAGTTGTTATGACAACCATGAACTAAAAGATCATTACAACATCGTCAATTATGGTATGCGCGAAGGTCTAGATAGTGGTAACACAGCGATTTTAGTAGCATGTCAACAGGGACATGATAAAGTTTATATGATTGGCTTTGATTACAGTGTTGACAACGTTTATAGCAAAACACAGAATTATGGTGACAAAGCACATCATAGTTTACCACCAAAATGGCAAAGTACACTAACAAGGATAATTGATAGGTACAAACATGTAAATTTTGTTAGAGTAAATGGTAACGATTATATACCAGCAATACAAAGAGAAAATTACATAAACATAACAGTTGAACAATTCAAGGAGATATTGAAATGAATTACAAGATGGTAAGAGCAGAAGATGGTATTGTATGGGTGACATTACAGCCATTACTCAGTGATGTCAAACAAGCATTAGAGAATGCAAAAAACATTGATACAAGTAATATGGATAGTGACGAGAAGCGTGGTGTAGACTTTACCATACTTGCTATGGAAAGCGTACACAACTTCATCACTAGTTTATTGACAGAACATAGTGTGCGCGAGATGGTACAGAACGAAGAAAACAAACAAAAACCAGATCAGGAGACATTGCACTGATGTTTATGACAGACGTTTGGAATCGTAAGTTTGACAATAAGAAAGTTGACATCATGAACAAGATGGTCACTGAACTCAGCATCTATATGCATGACATTGAATTAGATCGTTGTATGGATTTCATGTATGAGATTGAGAACAGTAAATTTGATATCAATCCAACAGTCAGTGATTGCAAGACGCAATTGAAATTGATTCTTGGCAGTGATCGTTATGACGAGATCGTTGGTCAATGGAAACAAAACAACCAAAAGATACTTTCAGTGTTTGGAACATTGAAGTTTAAAGAAAAAGCGACAGGGAAACTTTGGGACGGACTTGATCCAGAAGATGATCCTAATATGTATGAAAAAATTTATGTTTGATACAAAAATAGCATTTAAAAAATATAAGGAACATGCTTTTAATGCCAAATACCGTGGCATAAGTTTTGACATATCCTTTAAAGATTGGTGCGATATATGGTTATCAAGCGGCAAATGGGAACAACGCGGTAAGGGCAAAAATAAGTATGTTATGGCTAGACATAATGATATAGGCCCATACGCAGTAGGTAATGTAAGCATTAAATCTCAAGAAGAAAATAGCCATGAAGCAAATGCGGGAGATAAAAATCCTAGCAAACGTAGTGGTAAACTTATAAGTCAGGGACTAAAAGGACATAAAAAAGAGATTTACACATGCAATATATGCAATAAACTAGTTGGTGGTAAAACAAATTTATTGCGTTGGCATAATAATAATTGTAGGAGCAAAACATATGTACAATAAAACTAAACCAAAGACTAAGCCAAAACCAAAGAAATGACAACCATCCATACACAACGTTGGGAAACATTAGACGATGCACAGTTTTTGTACATTGTTGCTATGTATAGAAGATTCAAAGATGTCAATGAGTTAACACATAAGATCAATGTTGACTACATCAAGAAACGTTGTTTACGAATGGGATATAGTTTTGAATTAGGTTGTTGTGGCAAGAATATTATAAAGGAACTAAAATGAAAGACACACATATTTACCAGCGCATGAGTAACCCACAAGTTATGAAAGTGTATATGAACATGATCAATACATATGAATTGGATACGGTCAAAGAATTGTTTGATAATATCACAAAAGATGCACATGATCATCCAAGATACAACGTATTGAAATCAGCATATGAGGCAAGAATTAAGTCATGATTTATAATGAACGATTTAACATATTGGATACTAAGTTTACAGAAGTCAATGTCGCTGAGTTAACTTATATTCCAGAAATTAACAAATTACCAGATGATATAAAGACTACTCGTACACGTTATTTGGATGAGTTTTACTATTACCTAAAAGATACGATCATAGGTCGTAGCCTCATGCATTATGGTGAGTATACACAATTAGAGATAGAATTGTTGCGTAACTTTTTAAACAAGGAAATGATAGTCTATGATGTTGGTGCTAACATAGGTTATCATACACTAGCATTTGCCAAACATGCACATCATGTCTATGCATTTGAGCCAAACAAAAAGAATTTACGCTTGTTGAAACTCAATAGCAAAAACATTGATAACATCACCATATATGATTTTGCATGTAGCGATGTCAATGGTACTAGCCATATTCAAGACTTTGAACTAGATGAGTTTGGTAACTATGGTGAGATGTGTTTGAGTGATAATGGTCAACTATGTGAAACAAAACGCATTGATGACATAGATGATATCTATGGACCCGATCTAGTCAAGATTGATGTAGAGAATTTTGAGTATCAGGTACTGTTGGGTATGATTGATACGATCACTGAGTTCAATCCAATCATATTCTATGAAAACAATAACAATCCACATAGTGTTGAGATATTTGATATGCTTACCAAACTAGATTACACGATCTATTGGTATCCATGCATGAATTATAATCCTGGCAACTATTACAACAACACTGTAAACATATTTGGTAATGGTGGCGTATGTAATTGTCTAGCAATGCCAAAAAAGTTTAGCAAGATATCTAACCTAGAACCTATGATCAGTAATGACGATACATTGCATAAAGCAATAGAACGCATCATGGAGAAACGTAATGTCAGAGTATGAAAAGAAAGGTAATTGGGGCGGCAAACGTCCCAATAGTGGTCGCAAGAAAGGCATGATACAAAAACTATCAGGCAGTGAACTACTAAAACAGATACAACGTACTACAGGAAAACGTTTTGAAGTATTGTTAGCAGAACACTATAAACGTGCCTTTGATGAACAAGATTGGCAAGCAGTGCGTGATTACGAGAAAACGATATTAAGCAAAGTCATTGCCGACAAGGTAGATGTCACAACTGATGGTCAAAGTTTAAATGCATATTTTAACTTTACACAGCGTGAGTTACCAGACTGGAACAGTGTACCAAAAACAATAACGATTGATGAAACAGATTGATATACAATTATATGGTGAGCAAAGCACACTATTAAGTGATTGGCTGACTACCGATAAGCATTGTATTGATATCGTTCCTGTTGGTAGCGGCAAGACATTCCTAGCATCAGTAGCGTTGCCTATATTTGCTACACAATACAAATATCATAAGGGCAAAGATATCATATATTCTGCGCCTACAGGTGCTATGATCAAATCATTGATATGGGAACCATTAAAGAAAAGTTGTATACATAATTTTGGATTAGTTGATGGCGAGCATATCAATAATAGCGAACTTACCATAAAGTTTCCTAATGGTGTTTTCATACGTTGCAAAAGCGCAGAGCAGCGCGAGAACTTACGTGGTCTTAACGTAGGCATATGGATCGCTGACGAAGCAGCATTGTACACTAGCGATACACTACAAGAAATAACCAATCGTTTGCGTCCCAGTGTTGGGCAACCAGATAGTCAAGGTAGATTGATAGTGATCAGCACGCCAAATGGTACAGGACCATTATATGATTTGTTTAAACTTGCATTAGAAAACACTGACAAGTATATCGTAAGGCATTACAACTATGAACAGATGCGTAGCGGTAATCGCAATTACATCATGGAACAAAAGCGCATATTAAGCCCATTAAAGTTTAATCAAGATTATATGTGTCAATGGGAAAGTGTCGCTGATATGTTCTTCTATACTTTCAACAAACATAAACATACAGTTGAGGATATCGTTGATCGTGGTGGTGATTTGTATACATTCCATGACTTTAACAAACGTGTGATGTGTGCTGTTGTCGCGCAAGTTAGCAAAAACAAATTAGAGATATTAAAAAGTTATGCAATACCAGATTGCAGCACAGAAGGAATAGCAGATGCAATTAGACAAGACTTCCCAAAACGCAGAATCTACAGTATCATTGACATGTCAGGCACGCAAGTCAATCGTGATACAACTAGCCCTTTCGGTGTTACTGATCGTATCATACTTGAGAAATATGGTTTCACGATTGTCAACACTCGCAAAAGCAATCCTCTCGTTAGCGATACTGATAACACTGTTAATGCTTTTATAAACAATGATGGACTAAAAGTTAAAAGTTCAGATAAAATGTTATTGGAAGCCTTACAAACATACCATTTTGAAGATGGTAGTAGAAAACGATTAGTAAAATATACGGAACAAAGATATGCTCACATTGACGGTCTTGGCGATTGTATTCGTTATGGTATACATCATCTGTTCCCGATAACACATGATGATATAGGTATCATGGAATATGTCGGTATGGATCAAACAATTGCAAGACAAAATAGACCAGGAATGCAACACATGCCTGACAGTCCATTGTATCCAGGCGGACCAAGTTGGGAAGAAATCATTAACGGTACAAATGATTCAGAAGATTACGCGATATACTAAATAAATTATATAAGGAACAAATCATGAGAAAAACATCAACACCTGTGCATAAGCGCATATTACAACGTACAACTATACCTAACGATGTTAATGAATGTTGGGAATGGCAAGGACCTGTCAACAATGCAGGATATGGTATGATCAAAGGTGACAAAGATCATAAAGACCCTAAAATGGTTACAGTGCATAGAGCGATAGCACGTTATTATTGTTTTCCAATTGAAGGTGTTGAAGTGCAACATACATGCCTCAACAAAAAATGCGTGAATCCAAAACATCTAACAACTGGCACTGCGCAATCACGCTGTGACAGAATCATGGAGAAACATGGTCGTAATTTCCAGAAGCCAAAAGATCCATATAAGAAATGTCAACATTGTGGCAAGACGACACATATCGTATGGTTCAGTAGAAAGCACGATGATTGTTATCCAGGAATGTTGAATAAATTTGTTAAAAAGAAAGTATAAATACTTTACACACTAGGGGCAATAACTATGGATTTTGAAATGATGGTTGAGATGTATGCTATCAGTAAGTTTTACATACCACAAGATGATCATTATGACTTAGCAAAAGATGTCGTGAGATATCTTACTGATATGGGTCATAGTGAAGAAGAAATCACTCGCGCCTTTAGAGAATTTCCAGAAGTAATGAAAGCATTAGACGAATATGCCATATACACTCAGGAAACTGAAGATGTCATGGACATGGACGTAGAAGAATATGTCGCTATGGAAAAAGAAGAATACGAAGATGAAAAGTTTGGTGGCGATTACTACGAATATCTTGACGAAGAATAATCGTCACAGGAACTAATATGCAAGCAAAAAATCTTATACATAAGAATCCAATTTACAATGCCATTTACGAACAGATGCTAGGATATCAATATGCATATCTTGGCGGTTATATTTTTAAAACATATGTTCGTAAAAAGCGCCCTAGCGAAGATAGCAATCTATACCTTGACTTAGTTCAAAACACAGTAGCACAACCAATTTGTAGATATATCGTTGACACTATCAACGATGTTTTGTTTGAGCCAGGTGTCAAACGTGAAATGATTTTTTGTACTCCAACAGGACAAAGGATCAACCCTGACACGACTGAATGGAGTCAATTATTTTTATTAGATGCTGATCTAAACAACAGATCATTAGATGGCTTCATGGAACAAGTAGGCGATCTTACTAGCATCTATGGACATTGTTGGGTATTCGTTGACATGCCAGTAGAAGGCGATAGTAATTATGGTCGTCCATATGTTGTTAGTGTCAATCCACTCAATGTATGGGATTGGGAATGGGAATACTTTGGTGGTAAGCCCATGGTCAAGTATGTCAAAATATTAGAATCAGAAGACAAAGATAATTACTACCTAAAGTGTTATCATCTTGGCACTGATGAATATCCAAGTTATTGGAAGAGTTATAAATTAGGTAAGAATCTCAGCAAAAACGAAGTTGAAGAAATAGGCAGTGGTACATACCCTGCAGGCATGGCAATACCAGGCTTTATCGTTTATGGTCGTCGTGATCCACGCACTATTGATATTGGCGTAAGCGATATTGATAGCGCAAGTGATGCACAACGCGAACATTATAAACTAGAGTGTGAAGCGTACACATCAGTTCAGTTCGCAAAGACTATAATTCGCGCAGATAAAGGTGTCGCTATTCCTGTACATGCTGGTGCAATCGTTCGTGCAACACAGGGACAAGTAGAAACTATTCCTGTTGATACTGGTGATGTTGATAAAGTCACTAGCAGACAAGATCATATCTTAGAACAGATTGAAGCATTGACTGGATTAGGTGGTTTGCGAAATACCAAGAACCAAATCGCTAGTGGTGTAGCAATCATTGAAGAACGCAAGACATTACATAGACTTGCCAAATCAAAAGCAAGATTGATGGAAGTTGCAGAAGAAATGATCTTTACATTCGCTGCGCGTTTCATGGGTGTGCGTTGGGCAGGTGAAGTGCATTACAACACTGACTATGAGGCACATGATACCAACTATAGATTAGCATTGATGGGTCAAGCAAAAGCATTGGTACAAAACAATCCTATCATTGACAATCTTATCGCTAAAGAGATTATTGGTATGCTTGCTCCTAGCGAGAAGATACCACAATATGAACAAGCATTCATTGATACTATTACTGATCAGCAAGTCAAAGACTTGATGACTAAGGACAATGAAACTGTAAACAGCCGTGATCTAGGAGATCAGATAGTCACACCAGAACAATTTGGTGAGAATGAACCTGTTTATGGTGATACGACAGAATATGATAGTGCAGGTGATGAAGGTGCTGGATACAATGACGAAGGTATTGGTACACCAGTCACATACACAGGTCAATCATACTACACAAATCAAGCCATCACTACGCAATTAGTTGGCGTGAATACAGGTAGATAATTTACGTTTGTTACGTTATAACTAAAGAGGAAATATGTTAGAAAATCAAACCGATGGCAACGCCACAGCCCCTGAAGCAACACAGGATAATGGTGCAAATGACGGAAGAGTAAATGCAGGTGCTATTCGCAAAAGCACTACATCAGGTATTTTGAACGCATTGTCACAAGCAAGCGGACAAAATTTTGAGAGTGTAGAAGCAGCGATTGGTTACATCGCACGTACTGCAAGTCAAAACAATAACGTTGGCAACGCACAGCCAGTGGATGTTGAGCCTACTAATGATTCACGCATGGGGCGTGATGTAGGTGATAACACCGATCTACGCGATCAGTTCATGAAACTACAACGTGATCTCGCTCAAAAAGAGCGTGCATTACGTGCGAAGGAACTTGATACAGAAATATTACGTAATATGGGTGACAGATTTGATCCAGACTTGCAAGATTATGCGTTGCAAAAGATCAAGCAAAATCTATCATTCAAGCGTGATGGTTCTTATTCAATTGTTAATTCAAAGGGTCAAGAACGTTATGGCATGGACGGTAATCCATTAAACCTTAAATCACTTATAGATGAAATTGCTCAAGGTAATCCAAAGTTACTAAAGCAAAACAACCTAGCAAGTGGTAGTGGTTTGCGTCCTGGACAACAGACATTCGCAGGCGCTACACCAGATGCAATACCTGACTATAGCAAAGATCCTGCTGCCTTCAACGCATGGGCACAGAAGATGGGCTTAGGCAAGCGTGTTGGACTTAAAGGTGCTGGTGTAACTGCAACTGTGTCAGGCACAAGCCGTAAAATCGTATAACCAATAAAGGAGAATTAAAATGGCATACGTACTAGGCGGTGGCAATTCAGAAGCCGATGGTTTCACAACTGCAATCGCAAATTTCGCTCTCCGTGCTATGCACGAAAGCACTGGACTCGTAGAGTTCACACAGGTCGTTGCTCCTAATCAGGGCAATCAATATTTGGTGCCAAATTTCGCACCAATCACTTATCAAGACTATAACCCAGCCACTAGTGGTTCAGGTGATGGTTTCGGTTCACCTCCATTAGCAGTTGAACAGAATCCAAGTCTTGGACAAGGTTCAATCACTGCAACACCAGCAGTAGCAGCAACAGCATTTGACGTATTCTATGCTTGGACTACATCATTTGAATTAGCCGCAACTCTAGGTGCTGAACTTGGTGAGAGTTATGGTGAAAAAGTAGATGCTCGCGTTTGCGAAGCATTCTTATCATTCAAAGCAACACCAGGCAACACTAACTATAGCCCAACTCCAGCAGACGGCTTTAGTCGTCCACTAGAACTAGGTGCTATGGAAGTTATCGGTGCAACAAACGTTTCAGGTACTTGGACACAGGGTTTCACTTCAAACACTATCCTAGGACTTGTACGTAATGTTAAGCAGAACTACAAGACTGCACGTTTACCAGGCACTCCAATCATCGTATTGGACAGCAATGGTGACGCACAGACTGAATCAGGATATACTGGTGATCAAGTAGGTTCTTCATTGAATCGCTTATTAGCAGAATTGACTGGTGGTGCTGTTTCTCAATCAGGTGGTTCAAACCTATCTGCATTGGGTAACGAACTATTGTCAACTGGACGCATTGAAAGCGTTTATGGTTGTGCATTAATATTCACTACATTCTTGTCAGCCGCAACTCGTACTGTAGTTGGTGTAACATCACTACCAGTTCTTGTTGGTGCATACTTCCACGAAACAGCGATCTTCACTGTTCTTAAGGAAGGATTGCAGATCAAGATGGGCGAGAAACCAGGCGGATTGCAGATGTGGTTGACTGGTCTTGCTTATATGGGTGCAGGTGTAGCCGATAAGCGTCGTGGTGGAGCAATTAACATCCTTCAAGTCTAATTGAATTAGTATAGGAATATAAATTATGTCAGTCCCTTATCAACGAGTTAGCAATGCAACTGTAGCAGATATCGTATTTTATGATCCTGCAGCAGAGCGCCGCGCAAGTCAAATGAATGTTAATTGGGATGACTACTTCAAAGTAGGTAGTCAAGAAATCCTTTATCAACTTGAGTTTGGCTGGTGGCCAAAGTATTGCGATACGGTGTTAGGGGCTACATATTACACTAACTTGCCTAATGGTGCATTGATCTCAAGTTTTAATCCTAGTTTGCTCATCAAAAATGATCAAACATTGATTAGACTTGACACATTCATGGCTGTCAAAATATTCTATGAATCAATCGTATCAGATGTCAGCAACGTCAACGATGTTGATCGCGCTAACTATGATCACGCATTGCGTAGATATCAGTTTGAATGGGAAAAGGCACTACAATTGATGAATTTCTATGATCTGAACCAAGATGCTCCTAACGGTCCAACGACTAAGTTAGAAGAAAATTGGACAGCAGACGTAGATTATTTCAATGGTGATAGGAGATATTTCTAATGCCAACTGGTCATCAACCATTCATTACTAAAGAAGAAATCATGGACTATATGAGAGTAACGTGCAACGCACTTACTCCTATCGTAGAAGTCAATGGTATCTATCCTAGTACTGATGACATTGTACCATTTGGTGTCTATGTTCGTGACTGTCACCCTATAAGCCGTGAGGTTAATCAGGGTGGCATCACTAATTGTGGACAGATTTATACTGTGACAGATGAGTTTGAGATATTATATGTTTCATTCCAAGATGACCCACAGAGTCTTATCGTATTAGGCACTATAAACGATCTTGCTGCTAACAGAGTGTTCTTTGATGGTTACATTGATGTGACTTATACAAAGACTGAAGTTATCGGTAATCGTAGTGAAAAACATACCTATACATTCAATATGACTAGATTGGATTTTAATGATTAATGCCACGTAACTTATAGGAGAATACACAAATGGCACGTATAACAGTAAACGAAACTGGAACACAACCAGTCATATTACTAAGCACTGACATTGCTAATGGCAACGTTCAGACTGGTAACATTGAGGGTGCAAATGTGCTTTCAGTTATTTGCTTGCAAGATGTCACAATCACTGCAAGTACTGGCGTATTCTCATGGGCAGACTTTTGCTCATTGGATATGAATAAACTACCAACTCCTGCTGACAACGAAATCAGCATGAACGTAGTCATTGATCCAGAAACATACTTTGGTAATGGTAGTGCTGCAACTGGCAGTGCTGCTAACGAAGGTATGGCTGGATTGAGCCAGAACAAGATTCCAGTACAGTTCCTAGTTGTTTGGAACAACAATGATGTTGCAAATATCATTGATGGTGGTCTAAGCAACATTACAGGCGCTGCTTGGTCAAGTGGTGAAGGCTTCATTACAAGCCTTGCCCCAACTGCTAGCCCAGAGGCTCCAGTATGGGTAACACCTTGCACTATCGCAGTCAATGGAACAATGTACAGCGGATTAGAATAATCTGTGTAACTTGTAAAGCAAAATGGGAGGGCATAGAGATATGCTCTCCTTTTTTAATAAATGAAGGTCTATATGAATAATCCATATCTACATACCAAAGAAGAAAAATTACGCAGTCTAATTGCTGATGAGGCAAAATTACTTCCAATGCTTAATAACATGGAAGCAACGATTAGACAAATGAAAGCAAAGCAAGCGTTTCGTATCGCTTTGCTCAATCAACTTTTAGAAGAAGAATACGATAAATATACTGGTAACTAATTAATTTTAAGGAGAGAACAATTGAATATCAAAGATTTCGCAAGCAAGCCGCAACTAATTGAAATCATCTTAGATGATAAAGATTTAGTTGAAAAATATGGCGAACCAATAACATTTTTTACGTATAACATTGTACGTATGTCAACTTACTTTGATTTTTTTAATGCTAGAAGTAACAATGAATTTGTACAACTAGATGGCATGATGAAATCAATGATTTTAGATAAGAATGGTAATAAAGTACTTGCTGATGATGAAGATTTACCTATTGATATTGCAGCAGCAGCAATCAACAAGATAGGAGAAATCTTGGGAAAACAACCGAGCAAGACATCAACCCAGAAAGTTGGGAAACAGCCAAAATGATAACTGTAGGTCGTTTAGCAGAAAAATATCATATGTTACCACACCAAGTGGAACAGAATGCTACGACCTATGATTTCATGATTACTGATGTTCTTGCTACATTTGACAATTATCAACAGGCAAAAACTAAGAAAGGTACTTTAGATCCTAAAGCATATAATCTATCTACAGAACAATTGTTGGCAATGAAGGGTAAACTTAAGAAGTGAGTAATATTACTAAAAGGTTAAACAAAGTTTTACAAACTTTGGATAATAAAAATATAAGCGAAGTTGCTTATGATACCTTTGTGAAAAATACTCCTGTAGGTGATCCTAATCGTTGGAAAACAAAATATAAACCAAAAAATTATAAACCTGGTAATGCAAGACATAAAACTAAATTACGTAGTAATGAAATTGACGCAAACTATCCATATGCTAAACGTTTAGATGAAGGATATAGCAGTCAAGCACCAAATGGTATGACTGAACCTACATTACAAGAAATACGTGATTATGTTTATAAAACCTTAGGGATTAAAATATAATGGCTACAATAGACAATTATAAAATCAAAATAACTGTAGATGGTGAAGACAAAGTAATTGATTTAATGGATTCATTAAATGATCTACAGTCTACACTCAACAAAACTGCTACTGCTGGTATCGCTGCATTTACTGCATTAGCCACAAGCGCAGTCAGAATGGCTGATGGTTTAGTTGATCTATCAGACGCTACAGGTATTAGTGTTGGTAAAATCTATCAATTAAGTGCAGCACTAGAAGCAAGTGGTGGACAATTTGATGATGCCGACAAATTTATAAAATCGTTTAGCAATACATTAGGTCAAGTAGAAAAGGGTAGTCAGGAAGCGATTGATGGTTTGATGAAATTAGGTTTATCACGTAGTGAATTAGAGTCATTAAGTGATGAACAATTATTTGCAAAAGCCGTACAAGGGCTTGCACAGATGGAAGATGGTTTTGCTAAAACAAAATTAGCAACAGAAATATTTGGTAAAGCAGCAGCCAGTATTGATTTTGACAAATTAGCAGAACAAACAAGTAAAGCAGTTGATCCTGACTTAGAACGTAATTTACGTTTAGCAGCAGATGCAGTTGGTTCACTAGAAGTAATTTTTAGAACTTTACAAACTGCTGCATTAGCAGCGATTGAGCCAATATTAAAAGCGATTAGTGAATTAAACATTACTGCTGAAAGTGCAAATAAGGCTATACAAGTATTAGGTGCATTAATCGCAGCAGCCTTCACAGCAAGCGTAGTGATACAAATCACAAAACTTGTAAAACTAATGAAGGATTTAGGTAATGTCACCAAAGCAGCAGCGGCAGCACAGGCATTTTTAGTTGGATTAAGTGGTGTTGGGTTAGCCACAGTAGCAGCAAGCGCAGCAGCAGCCACTGCAGCATATGTCGCACTAGGCAAAGCAATGGAAGGTGCTGCTGAAGAAAAAGCAAAATTAGATGGTAATGCAGAAGCAGCAACTCCTGCAGGTGCAGCAAGTGCAGGTAGAACTGTTGGGCAAACGCCAGAAGAACGTGCAGTAGCAGCGATCAAAGAACAAACTCGTCAATTGCGTGAAAAGAATAGTGAAGCAAACAAATATCAGCGCATCATAAATGACACAATAAACAAATCACAAGAAGAAGCAGCCATGATTAAAGCAATGGCTGATTTGGATCGCCAAGCAAATAATGACAAATTAGAAATACAAAAACAGATTGATACAGAATTAGCCAAAGGTGCTGATACCAATAGAACTATCGTACAAGAATTGCAGAAACAACTAAGTGAAGTTGATAAGCAATTGGCAATACAGAAGCAATTAAAACAAGAAGAATTGACTCGTCTACAATTAGCACAACAACGCATTGATAGTATTAAATTAGAAGCACAGATAGAGGCATTTAATCTACAACAGCGCGTTGATGGTGCCAAAGCACTGTTGTCATTACAAGCAGCAAATGGTGAAATGACAGATAGACAAGCAAGAATCGGTATTCAAATCGCTGATGCACAGGCACGTTTTGATGCACAACGAATTAAACTTGCAGAAGATTTGTTGGTTGCTGAAGAAAAGCGTGATAATCAAGCGATTGCAAATATTAACAAATTGCAATCAATGAACCAAATTCGTTATGCAAATGAATTAAGAAATATTGCAGATACAGAAGCAGCAGAAGTATTAAAAGCACAAAATGTCATCAAAGGTGTAGAGGATGCTATGACAAGTATCAATAGAGCATTCACACCATATCAAATGGCACAAGATGCTATATTGCAAACATGGAATAAGATCGGTAGTGCAGTAGATACATTTGTACAGACTGGTAAATTTAAGTTTAGTGATTTTGCAAAATCAGTTATACGCGATTTAGCAGCAATGATTGTTAAGGCGCAAATATTTAAAGCAATCAGTGGTGTAATGGGCTTCTTTGGCGTATCATTACCAGGACTTGCTGCAGGTGGTCCAGCAAAAGCAGGGCAACCATACATTGTTGGTGAAAAGGGTCCAGAATTGTTCGTACCTAAAAATGCAGGCACAGTCATACCAAATAATAAGATGGGTGCGGCAACAGAAGGTATGGCTACAGGTGCAGTCAGTGCACCAATAACTAACAATTATATTACAAACAATATTAATGCACTAGATGCTAAGTCAGTTGCACAATTGTTTGCTGAAAATCGCAAAACTTTATTAGGCTCAGTCAAGATGGCAGAACGTGAAATGCCATATGCTGCAAGATAATAGGAAAATAAAATGGCAGGCTTACAAACAATTATAAACAAAGCAAATGGCTTAACGATTGATCGTCGTAAAGTTGTAGGTGTTCAGATCACACGAAATGAAATACCACGTACTAGTTTGACACCAACTAAACAACCTTGGCGTTTCACATTAACTATGCCAGCAAGTTTGTATTATTATAATAATCGTGACTTGTTAGAAGAACTAGATAGAATAGATCGCTATCAACCACAACTTGTCACATTTGGTGACAACGCATGTTTAAGTTGGATATTCAGATATCAAGGTAGCATGAGTAACACACAAATCAATAACTTGACTGTTAGTAGTTTTGTCGGCAATCAATTAGTATTAACAGGATTACCAACAGTACCAAGCACTACAGTTTTGTTTAGACCAAACGATTTGATACAGATCGGTGCGCATACATATCCATTCACAAGCACAACTACGATCACTAGAGGAACAACTAGCACAGTTACAATAACAACTAACAGACCAAACATCATAACAGGCAGTGTTGTAGGTGATGGTATAACTGTTGGAAATGATTGCACATTTAATATGTTTTGTCCAAACATGCCTACATATAAATTGATACCCGGTGGTTATGTTAAAAATGGAAACACGACATTGAACAACGCATTGATAGAATTCACAGATGAATTCACACTATACGAATGGGTAGGTACAGCATGACACAAGTTATACCTGAAGTCGGTCCAAACATTACGCAAATTAACAACGCTGAGTTTGTTAAGTTAACAATATTCAATGAATATGGCAACACAGCAAACACAACTGTGTTGACATTCAGTTCAAGTTACCAAGAAGAAACGATTGGTAACGTTGTCTACACACCATTAGGTGGTTTATTGCAAGTAGGCGCACAGAATCGTAATTTACGTGTCACGCAAGGTGATACAACTATTGCACTTAGCGGCATAGATGGCAATAACATACAACAAGTATTGAGTACTAAGATTCGTGGTAGCGAAGTAGAAGTATTACGTGGATTTTACAATAGCAATATGGTATTGACAAATACTTATCCACGCTTTACTGGCATCATCACAACATATGCTATCGTAGAAGAAAGAGAAGGTCAAGAAGACAATTTTACAGTAAGTGTTGGTGCAAGTAGTTACAAAACTGTATTGGAAAATAGAATTGCAGGAAGAAAAACAAACAAGGAAAGTTGGCAATTCTTTGATCCAACAGATACTAGCATGAATCAAGTATACGCGATATCAGGCGTGCAGTTTGACTTTGGACAAGATCCAAAGGGTAAGACAGTTGTACCAGGTGGCGGTGGATTCCCAGGTGGCAATCCACTAACAGACCCTAACTTTAGAATGGATCGTGATTAAATGAACATTAGAATAGCAAATAAATTTGATCTACCTTATTATATTAATTTGGTACATAAGATACATGAATTAGGAGAGATTGGAACATACAATGTCCCACTAGACGATGTATATCTAAACAGTTTGTTTAATACAATTATACATGGTGGTGGCATAGCACTTATCGCAGAGAGCGATTGTAATGTAGGCATGATTGTAGGTGTCATAAGTCCCAATGTCTGGAGCCCACAAACTATGATCATGCATCAAATACTTTTATATATTGATGACGAGTACAGACATACTCGCGCAGGGCATATGTTGATCACAGAATATATTGACAGATGCAACGAACTAAAAGAACAAAAAAGAATTCAATACCATACTATCAGCGCGACTAAAACAATGTTTGATATAGATTTCACACGTTTTGGTTATGACTGGATAGAGAAAACATGGTTGAGTAATGGAGTAGAATAATGGCACCAGTAATTGCAGTAGTAGCAAAAGTCGTCACAGCAGTAATCGCTAAGGTTACATTGGGTGCTGTTGCTAAATTTATTGTGACCACAGCATTGAGTATTGGCGTTAGCAAGTTATTAGCAAAACGTGCGATGCGTGGTGCAGCAGCAGGTGGTGATGGTGGTGGTCGCATACAATTGCCGCCAGCAACAGACAATAAATTACCAGTCGTTTATGGAACAGCATTTATAGGTGGACCAATCGTAGATGCAATGTTATCAGTTGATCAAAAGACGATGTGGTATGTTATTGCATTAGCAGAACATACTGATACTACAGCAGGTAGTGGTTATAGTTTTGGTACAGTTTACTATGATGGTAAACAAGTAAATTTCGGTACCAATGGTGCAGTAGCAAGTCTACAAACTAACAATGCTGGTACAGCGCAGATTGATACTAGAGTAGCAGGATACTTAAACATATATTTGTTTACTAATGGTAGCAGTTCAGGTGTAAACACAGGTGGACAAACTGCTGCGCAGATATTGAGCGTGACTAATGGTGTCCCAGCAGCACAAGCATGGGGCGCAAGTCAAGCCATGACCAATTGTGCATTTGCTATCGTCAAAGTCAAATATAGCACAGACGCAGGAACTACTGGCGCAGGTTCATTGACTGTACAAATCACCAATAGCATAAACAAACCAGGTGACGCGATCAAAGACTATATGTTAAACACAAGATATGGTTGTGCGATACCATTAAGTAGAATTGATACTACTAGTTTAACAGCATTAAACACATATAGCGATGAATTAATTGATTATATACCTGTTGGTGGTGGATCAGCACAGCAAGCACGTTATCGCATCAATGGTCCATTAGATACAGCACAAAATTGCTTAGACAATTTACAATTTTTAGTAGACAGTTGTGATAGTTGGTTACAATATAGTGAACTAACTGGATTGTGGCGCGTAGTCATCAACAAACGTTATACTGGTTATCCAGACCCATCAGGATTATTCAGCGTAGATAGCAGTAATCTTATTGGTGGTATTGAGATCAGCCCTATTGATCTGAACGAAACATATAACGAAGTAGAAGTCGCATATCCAAACACAAACGTGAAGGATCAGACAGATTATCAGATCATTGATTTGTTCACAAGTTATCCTCAACTATTGAGCGAGAATGAAGCAGTCAATAGATTAAACATAACATTACCATTGGTTAACAACGCTGTGCAAGCAAAATATCTTGCAGCACGTAGAATATTCCAATCAAGAGAAGATTTGGTAATCACGTTTAAATTAGACTTTAGTGGTATACAAGTAGAAGCAGGCGATGTCATTCGCGTGACACATGAGACATATGGATGGACTAATAAGTTATTCCGTGTCATGTCAGTCAGCGAAGATAAAGATGCTGAAGGTAATCTAAGTGCAGGCATACAAGCATTTGAATACAATGATACAGTCTATGCTGATGACCCTGTGCAAGATTTTGTGCCTGAATTCAATACTGGTCTAAAAGATCCAAACGTCATTAGTCCTCCAGGCACACCAACAGTGACATTGAATCCTGTAAGTCAAGATGGTACTTATAGTTTCAATTTAGAAAGTTATGTTCCTGATACTGGTCTAGTATTATACATGGACTTTAATATCGGTAACAATAGCAACGTGCAAGAACATAGATTGTATCGCACTATACAACAAAGTAATGGTGATGCATATCTAAACAGTGATAGTGCCAATACTGTCTTTAATCTAGTAGATACCAATGTCAATGATTTGGAAGTGGGTAACTATTACTTCAGCGTGACTGCACGTAACAATACAAGTGGTAAGCGCAGTAATAGTTCACCTGTGTTTAATTGGCCCGGCGCTAAAGTAAATCCATATGATCCAAATACTGGCAATGGTGGATTGAGCGGAAACGTATTCAGACCTAACACTACTCCAGGTAACACATTAGTCAATAATAGTGTCACTAGCAATCAAATGAGTAATACTGGTGTAGTTGCTGGTTGCTATTCATATGCAAACATTTGTGTTGACAGCGCAGGTCGCATCACATCAGCAGCGAATGGTACTGGTGGCGGTGGTGGTAACACAGCAGTGTATCCATCATTTAGATCAGGTGGGCAGATTGAAAATGCATTCGCATGGACAAGTGGTGCATGGGGAAGTGGTAACACATTAAACATTATTGGTGGTTTAGAATTATATACAAATCCAGTTTATCCTTCTCCTAATCTAGCAATCTTAACACAAGCATGGTCACCTAGTTTACCTGGTGATTATGATCCATATTATTTTGCTACAGCCGCAGAGCCAGCCTACTTTAGAACTAGCACAAGTGCATTTCAACCACGTGGTGCAGCATTCCAAGAAATTGGTGTTTGGTATAATGGAAACACTAATTATTGGTTAGGTGGAACTGCTGGTTGGGTAGTTGTAGATAGAGGATTGGGTCAACCAACATCAGGAGGTAATCCTGCTATATGGACTTCAACAGTACAATTGATCGCACCTAGCGCGATTGAAGTGCAAGTTGCTCCAGGAGTAGTTTTATATCATGATGGTAATCTAGCAATATTAGGAAGTTTTGTTGATTTTGGTATGGTTCATAACATTACACTAGATGCAGATTATCCAACAACTGTCACCATAACTTACAACACATTACCAGCAACATTGCCAAGTAAATTATGGCCTAATGGTGCGCCAATTGATTATTTTGTTGGCGAATCTTTTATAGCAGTAAGAAATTTAGGTAGTGGTGATTTATATGTACCACAGGTACGATCAACTGGTGTAGTATAAATACAATATAGGAAACAAAAATCATGAGTCTTTTATTAAACGGCGCTAAAACAATGACGATTGCAGGCACAGAGATGCAGTGCTTGGAAATTTATACAGGTGAGAGTTATACGCTTCCTATAAATTTTACAGACAGCAATGGCAATCCTGCAAACGCATTACAACCAAATGCTTGGGCATTATCAACATCAGCAAATTTCTATACGATCAGCAATGTCACGTATGTAAATGAATCAGAAGTTGAATTAGGTAATTTAACACAATTACCAAGTCCAGCAGCAAATGCTTATACTTTAGTTACTGCATTTACAAATGCTAGTGCGGGTCAAGCATATTTGTATGTTGGTAACAACATCACAAATACTGGTAATGCTAACATACCTCAAGTATCATTAGCAAATAATGCAGCAAATAGTATATTAGTGTTAGTAACACTAACAGTTAGCAAACAAAGCAGCGCAAACGCAAGTTTAGCAGATATAAATCGTGAACCATTAGGATTCATCGTAAGGTATCAATAATATGCCACAAATTGAAGCAACATTTGTTGTAGAACCATATGATATTACAATAAGTCAAACTACAGAACAGATTACTGTCACTCCTGAAGTTTTAGACTTAAATGTTTTTTCATTAGGTTTTACACAGCCAGGTGGAAACACAGGAGAATTGCAATATAACAATGCAGGTATTATAGGTGGTGTGCCTGTCGCAAGTTATAGTAATGGAAATGTTGTATTCACTAGTTTAAGTAATCTTAAATTACCAGGTGGTAGTAATGCATATTTCTTGCAGACGGACGGTGCAGGTAGTTTAACATGGGCACCAGGTACTGTTAATGCGAACTCAGGAAATGGTATTCCTGTAGGTGCAAACACACAGATACAGATCACAGATGGTACTGGTAACTTTGTAAGCGCGCCTGGTTTCACATTTGATTATGCAACTAATTTATTGTCTGTTCCTGGAAACATAGTTTCTAGCGGAGATGGTAACTTTTCTTCTGGTAATGTAACTGCTTTAAATTTCTTTGGTAACTTTCAAGGTAATGCAAACTATGCAAACTTTGCAGGTAATGTCGTCAATGCAGCACAACCAAACATAACATCATTAGGTAGTTTGAGTCAATTAGTTGTATTAGGTAATATAGATTGTGTCAACGTAAATGCAAATGGTACGATTACTAGTTTAGATGCGAATGTAGGTAACTTACTTACTGCAAATTTTATTCAAGGTACATTATTAACTGGTCCACAACCAAATATCACAGAAGTTGGTAATTTAACTGGATTAACTGTAGCAGGTAATGCGTTAATCTCAGTATTACGTACAACTGATACTGAAGTTACGTTAGGTCTTGATGCAGGTCTAACAAGTCAAGGAACTGGTGCTGTCGCAATCGGTAGCGAAGCAGGGCGTGACACTCAAGGACAGTATGCAGTTGCAGTAGGCACAAGCGCAGGTGAATTTCAGCAATCTAATAATGCTGTTGCGATAGGTTACTATGCTGGATATGATAATCAAGGTAATTTTAGCGTTGCTATAGGTAGCAATGCAGCAAGTAATTTCCAACATGATAATAGTATATTGATCAATGCCACTGGTAGCAATCTAGATACTACAGTTGCCAATTCATTTGTTGTCAAACCAATACGTAATGCTAATGTAAGTAATATTTTATATTATAATCCAACATCAGGCGAAATCACGTATGATGTTTATAGTGCAGGAATAATTTCAAATGGTAATAGTAATGTAAACATTCCTGTTGCTGATGGTAATGTTAATATAAGTGTTAACGGTAATGCTAATGTTTTAGTTGTAACAGGTACAGGTATTAATGTTACAGGTAACATTAATGGTAATTTTGTAGGTAATGGTAGTGGATTAACTAACATTAATGCATCAAATATAAGTGGAGCAGTCGCAAACGCAAATTATTCATTATATGCTGGTACTGTATTAACAAACGCTCAGCCCAATATTACTAGTGTAGGAACATTAGTATCTTTAAACGTTAACACAACTGCCAATGTCGGTAATTTAACATTACGATCAACAATAATAAGTTTAGGTAATAATTCATCTGCTAGTGGTGGATTTAGTGTAGGTATAGGCGCAAATTCTAATGCAAATGCTAATAGTGTTGCTATAGGACATCAGGCAGCCGCTGCTTCAGGAGCAATATCTATAGGTCTTTCTGCAGGTATTGGTTATGGTTCAGCAAGTATCAATAAGATTGCTATAGGTAGTGGTGCAGGTCAAGGTAATACTGGTCAAAATTCTATCGCTATTGGTGTTGATGCTGGTAATAGTAGTCAGGGTAGCGGAGCAATTGCGATAGGTTTAAATGCCGGTGATGTGTCTCAAGGTAATAATGCAATTGCAATTGGAACTAGTGCGGGAAGATCAAATCAACCAAATAATTCAATTATACTTAATGCAACAGCATCAAATTTAAATGCAAGTACAGCGAATGCTTTGTATATTAAACCAATTCGTAATGTAATTAATGATCAAACATTGGTATATGATACAACCACAGGGGAAATTAGTTATACAAATTATTTAAAAACAATTAGTACCACTGTAGGAAATTTAACTGCTGCAAATACTGTAGGTGAAGGTGCAAGAGCATTTGTAACAGACGCTAATACTACAACTTTCTTATCAATTGTAGGCGGAGGCGGAGCAAATAAAGTACCTGTTGTTAGCGATGGTACAAATTGGTTAGTAGGATAATATAAATACATTATACCCATACATCTGCGAGACAGCATGGTGTGGTCAATAGCGAGGCAGCAAAATGGCAAAATTTAGTCAAAATACGCTCAATCAGGTCGGTGGATTTGATGGGCAAGTTCTAGCACAAGAATTAGTTTACAACCAAAAAGACTTTTGGGACTTAGCATGGGCAAACATCACAAGTTACCCAAGTGGTTGGCAAACTGGCACTACTCCAATGAATCTAGCAGGCGCAACTATTGACGCCACTATCATTCGCAGAGCGATCACAAATTTCCGTGACAGTCGTACAGGATACGATTTCACAATCACTGATTACCCATTAGTCAGCAAAATCACAGATATCACAGCGACCACCACAGGTACAGATGTATTGACTTGCACATCAACAAATGAATTATATGTTGGTATGCCAGTACAGTTTCGCGGAACTGTGTTTGGTGGCGTAGCAATCAATATAACATATTATGTAAAAGAAGTAATCACAAGCACTACATTCACAATTAGTGCTACTCGCGGGGCTGCACCAACTTATACACCAGGTACAGTATTTGCACTAACAACTGCTAGTGGTACTATGACGATGAATCGCATAGAACCACTACCCATATCATTAACTGTAACTAATCGTGTTGACAGTGCCGGCACTTTCACATTAGTCATTGATGAAGAAGTTTGGGCTACAATAGGCCGTGATAGTTTGCAAGTTACATACTCAGGTCTTCCAGGTGATCCTGATCTTGGCATCAACGCAACTGATCCGGCATGTTTTACAGGCAGAATCAAAATCAGTTTCCCTGCGAGTGGCTCAACTCCAGCATATGACGAGAGCATATTCTTACTGTTCTTAGTCACTAGCGATGGAGTGTATAACTAATGGCAAATCAAGTAAATGTCACAGGATCAGGCGTAGTACAAGTAAACATTGATCCACCAGATACAATACAAGTACAAGTTGCTAGAAGTTTAGTACCACAAGGTGCAACAGGTGCTACTGGCCCACAGGGACCAACTGGCAGTACAGGCCCGATTGGTGCGACAGGTAGTACTGGTCCAGTAGGCAGCACTGGCGCGACTGGTATACAAGGACCAGTTGGTGCTACTGGAAGCACAGGTCCAGTAGGTAGCACAGGTCCAGTAGGAAGCACAGGTGCGACTGGCATACAAGGCCCAGTAGGTAGCACTGGATCAACTGGACCAATCGGTAGCACTGGTCCACAAGGTCCTACTGGCGCAACTGGTGTGCAGGGGCCAACAGGCCCACAAGGAGCGACAGGTCTGACTGGTGCTACAGGTAGCACTGGTCCACAAGGTGATCGTTACCAAACAACTTCTACTACATCATTAACGATTGGTACTGGTACACAGAACCTAACAGTAGATACAGGTCTTGCTTGGACTGTTGGACAAGATTTAGTAATCGCATTTGACTTATCAAATACGATGAATGGTGAAGTCATTTCCTATGACAGCAATACAGGTGCATTAAGTGTCAATGTAACCTCTGTTGTAGGATCAGGAACATACAGTAGTTGGACTATCAATCTTGATGGTGCAGTTGGTAGCCCTGGCGCTACTGGCGCAACAGGTCCAACAGGTGCGACTGGTTTAACTGGTGCTACAGGTAGCACTGGTCCACAAGGTGCTACTGGAGACATCGGACCCACAGGCGCGACAGGTGTGATAGGACCCACAGGACCACAAGGTGCGACAGGTGTGATAGGACCCACAGGACCACAAGGTGCGACTGGTGATATAGGACCTACAGGACCCGTTGGTGCTACAGGTCTTACAGGTCCAACTGGACCACAAGGTGCGACTGGTGATATCGGTCCTACTGGTCCCGTAGGCGCAACTGGTCTAACAGGACCAACAGGAGCAACTGGCGATATAGGTCCTACAGGCCCA
>VFQT010001314.1_pt1 | contig 30735 bp, 24 predicted proteins | sample 3512381 | NCBI WGS metagenome assembly VFQT01 (sample SAMN10412376, study PRJNA504923) | tailings metagenome | isolation source: Relicate 2 Philex TSF3 active mining site | place: Philippines: Tuba, Benguet | collected 2017-08-29
TGAGCATATGCTCACACATGATGTGGCCCTCAGCCGCCGGTTCATCACCCGGCCGGGCTCATTGCAGGTCATCAGATATGCCTTTGAGATGGCCAGAAAGAAGCAGGCCCGTCGCATCACCTGCGGACACAAGGCGAACATCATGAAGATCACCGACGGACTGTTCCTGGAATGCTTCCGGGAAGTGGCCAGGGAATATCCGGAGATCCAGGCTGATGATGTGATCGTAGATGATCTTTGCATGAAACTGGTCACCCGCCCCGATCTGTTCGACGTGGTCGTACTGACCAACCTGCAGGGTGATATTGTCAGTGACCTCTGCGCCGGACTGGTAGGCGGACTTGGATTTGCCCCTTCCGCAAACATAGGCGATCATATTTGCATCTTCGAGGCCGTTCACGGCACGGCGCCCGACATCGCCGGCAAGAACATCGCCAATCCCACGGCACTCCTGCTCAGCGGCCTGACCATGCTGCGCCACCTCGGCCTGATGGAGCAAGCCGCCATCATAGAAAACGCGCTGCTGTACACCCTTGAAGCAGGTTATCGCACCGGCGACTTCGGCGACAGATCAAAGCCGGCCCTTGACACCACCTCATTTGCACAAGCCATCATCGGGCATTTTGGACAGAAGCCGGCACATGGAGCCAAGTCCGTACTGCCCAACAAGCCCGTAACACCTACCGTATTCAAACTGGAGAAGAATCCGCTCATCATGAGTCAGGAAATGGAGGATGAATCGATCGTGGGGGTGGATATGTTCGTCGAAAGCGCAGAACAGCCGAATGAAGTGGCTGAAAAATGCCTCAAACACACGCTCGACCTCTTCAAGCTGGTGACGATCAGTAACCGCGGTACCCAGGTATGGCCCAAGGGATCTGTGTTCACGAACCTGATCAATCAGTACCGCTGCCGCTTCGAAAGCGTCGGTGACCTGCCCCTTTCACAAATTGATATCATCGAACTTTACAAGCGACTGTCCTCCGACTTCAAGATCTGTTCCACAGAATTGCTGAATATGTGGGGAGATAAGAAGGCGTACAGCCTCGCGCAAGGCCAGTGATCCCGGAAAGATCCTGAACTTCAACAAACCAACATGTCCAAAAAGCACAAGGCGAATCAAAACGGACTGGTCTACAGTACAGATCCAAATTTTGTTCCGGCATCTGATGAGCCGGAGGTAGAGACCCTGCCCGTCGCTCAGCAGAAGCTCAGGATCAGGCTGGAGACCAAACACCGTGGAGGGAAGACCGCCACCGTGATCACCGGTTTCATTGGTCGGGAAGAAGACCTGGAGGATCTGTCCAAAAAGCTTAAGGGGCACTGCGGCACCGGAGGATCGGCGAAGGATGGGGAGATCATCATTCAGGGCGATCAGCGCCCTAAGGTATTGTCCTGGCTATTGCAGCAGGGGTATCCTGCCAAGTGAGTAGTGAATTGGTATTGGTAAACTCAGGACTCAATATCTTCCCTTTCAGACGGCTTTGAGACTCAGGTCCAGGCTGCGCGCCTGATGTATGAGCGCCCCGACGCTGACGAAATCCACTCCGGTCTCGGCAAATTCCAGGATGTTTTCCAAATGGATGCCTCCGCTGGCTTCGGTCTCAAATGCCCCGTCGATCATGCTCAACGCCTCCCGGATCAGGGACGGTGTGAAATTGTCGAGCATGATCCGGAAAACCTTGCCGACCCCATAATTCAACACCAGACCAACTTCCTCGAGACTGCGTGTTTCCACTTCGATCTTTAGACCGGGTTGTCTTTCCTGTACATATTGCCATGCCCTGTCAATCGCCTGAGGAATGCCTCCTGCAAAATCGATATGATTGTCCTTGAGCATGATCATATCATAGAGACCAAAGCGATGGTTAGTCCCGCCACCAATGCGGACGGCCTCCTTTTCGAGGAGTCTGAAATTGGGCGTGGTCTTGCGCGTATCGAGTATTCGTGTATGGTACCCCGTTAGTTTGTCAACATATGTGCGGGTGAGTGTGGCGATGCCACTCATGCGCTGCATGCAATTCAGGACTACCCGTTCAAGCCCCAGGATATCATGTACGCGGCCCTCCACCCTGAACGCTGTCTGGCCCGGGGACATTTGTTCCCCATCCTTCATCCGGGGTGTAAAGATCACTGCGTTATCCCTGAGTCGGAACACCCGTTCTGCGACGTCGATGCCCGCGATCACACCTTCCTGCTTGATGCGGAGTTCGGCCGCTCCCCTGGCTTCCGCCGGGATGCAACTGAGGGTCGAATGATCACCGTTTCCGATATCCTCGGCCAATGCCTGTCGGATAAGTAACTCGAGGGTGGGGTTCGTAGATTGCATGCGTGAAGTTAAGCCCTTCGTCGCTTGGGATGATCAGTGGACGAAACTACGGTCGTTCCAACCTCAATTCACTGATGACCATCCGTTCACCCCGTGGACGCATGATGATCGACACCCGATGGCGATCCTTGCTGGAACGCAGGTCTCCAACGAAGATCTCACCATCTTCCCCGTCTGACTGGTGTACCACGGAGAGATCAATAATGGTGCGGGATCTGAAGAAATGTCGAAGAATGGCCTCCGACTGGGTTTTGCTGTAGGGGTGAGTACGTTCTTCCAGGGTGATCCTGACGACTTCATCCATGTGCCTGGACAACTGACCCACGTCTCCCTTTCGCAGTGCGGTAATGACATCCTGCATGGAATGTCCGGGATTGCTGCCGGCAGAGATCAGACAGGCCGCAAATAGTAAAAATACGGATTTCAACATCGGAAACAGGTAAATCAACTAAGCTAAAAATGTGCCAAATACGATATTCCGATGCTGTTTGCCTGAGAATTCAGCCTGATTTCGGTCAATGGACACTTCCCAGTGAACAACCACCGGGTAAAGGCCGCGGGTCAATGCCGATCATCATTTCAAGATCTGGAAAGGCATGCCTTTTTCTGAGCCTCGGCTAAATCGAGTAATTTTGTGGTATGGAACAGAAAAAAGCCATGCTCGTCATCATGGACGGTTGGGGATTGGGACGGACCCCATCTGCAGACGCGATCCGTCAGGCCAACGTACCCTTCGTCACCAGCCTGTACGATGCCTATCCCCATACCACGCTGATCACCTGCGGTGAAGAAGTGGGCCTGCCCGACGGACAGATGGGCAACAGTGAGGTCGGACACCTCAATCTGGGTGCCGGACGGATCGTCTATCAGGAACTGCAGCGCATACATGTCGCCATCCGGAGTGGGGAGTTCGCCTCCAACGAATCTTTGTGTGGAGCCGTTGAATACGCGCGGGTGAACGGAAAATCTCTCCACCTGATCGGCCTGGTCAGCGATGGCGGTGTGCATTCGCATACCGAACACCTAAAGGCCATCACCACGATCTGCCGGGAAGCCGGACTGGACCAGGTGTTCATCCATGCCTTCACCGACGGACGGGATACCGATCCGAAGAGTGGACTTCAATATCTGGAGCAATTGCAACAACATCTGGATCGCAGTTGCGGACGGATCGCATCGGTCACAGGCAGGTACTATGCGATGGACCGCGATAAACGCTGGGAGCGTGTCAAACTCGCCTATGATGCGCTGGTCCACGGGATCGGCACGCCTGTCGAAGACCCGATATCCGCTGTACGGGCCTCCTACGACGCCCAGGTGACCGATGAATTCATCAAACCGTTGATCGTGACGAATGCGGACGGATCACCCGTAGCCCGGATCGCCGACGGCGATGCCGTGATCTGTTTCAATTTCCGCACCGACAGATGCCGCGAGATCACGGAAGTGCTGACGCAGCGGGACATGCCTGAATTCGGTATGCGCGCGCTGTCGCTCGATTACACCACGATGACCGAGTATGATAAAACATACAAGCATGTAAAGGTCATCTTCCGCAATGATAACCTGACGATGACACTCGGTGAGGTCATCTCCCATGCGGGCCTGCAACAGATCCGGATCGCGGAGACTGAAAAATATCCGCATGTCACCTTTTTCTTCAGCGGTGGCCGGGAAGCACCATTCGAGGGCGAACGCCGGATCATGGCCCCTTCTCCGAAAGTGGCCACCTACGACCTGAAACCTGAAATGAGTGCAGACGAACTCACGGACGCAATCGTCCCGGAGATAGAGGCGCAGTCAGCCCATTTCATCTGCCTGAACTACGCGAACGCTGATATGGTCGGTCATACCGGTGATTTCCAGGCGGCCATCAAGGCGGCGGAAACGGTTGACCGTTGCGTGAAACGGGTCGTGGAAGCCGGCCTGAAAGCAGGATATGCGATCTTCCTGACGGCCGATCACGGCAATGCGGATTTCATGATCAATGAAGATGGCAGTCCGAATACCGCCCACACGCTGAACCCCGTGCCATTGTTTGTCATCGACCATGAATGGAAAGGAAGTCTCAAACCGGGCAAACTCGGGGATATCGCACCAAGCATCCTGCAGATGATGAACCTGCCGATCCCTTCAGAGATGACGGGTAACATCTTGCTAAACTGAGTTGCTTTGATGAGGCCTGCTGCATGGTTCTGTTTATATTTATTCGGCATCACCGGAGATCTCTCCGCACAGCAGACCCGTCAGGATACCGCTTACAGCGATCTGGAAACGGTCTTGATCTCCTTCAATCAGTGGGAGCAGAAACGTAATGAGGTTCCGAATCGGATCGTGAAAGTGGACCTGCGGGATAATATTCTTCGGAACCCGCAGACCGTGGCGGATATGCTCGGACAGTCTGCGAACGTGTTCATTCAAAAAAGTCAGCAGGCAGGCGGGAGTCCGATGATCAGAGGGTTCGCTGCCAACCGCGTCCTCATTGTTTCGGATGGGGTCAGAATGAACAATGCCATCTTCAGAAGCGGCAACCTGCAGAACATCATATCCATTGATCCGCAGACCGTTGAAAATGCCGAGATCATCCTGGGTCCGGGCACCATTCGATATGGCAGTGATGCCATTGGAGGTGTCATGGATTTTCACACTATGACCCCACGATTTTCATCGAATGATTCGATCCTGGCAAAGGGCCATGTGATGCTGCGACATTCAACGGCCAACCGGGAGCAAACAATTCATGCCGACCTCAACCTCGGCGGAAAAAAATGGTCATGGCTCGGATCCTTCAGCCGCAGTGATTTCAATGACCTCCGCATGGGCCGTTACGGAGGGCAGGACAGATACCTCAGCACCCGGTATGTTTCGCAAATCAATGGCCGTGACAGCGTGATCGTCAACCAGGATCCCCGTGTTCAGCGATACACGGGTTATCAACAGGTCAACACCCTGCAAAAGGTCCGCTTCAGGCCGAACCGGTTCACCGAGTTGCATTACAGCTTCACGCGGGCCCAAACAGGCGACGCACCCAGGTACGACCGGCTGATCCAGCAAAGACAAGGCCGCCCCCGGTTCGCGGAATGGAATTATGCGCCGATGGTTTGGCAGATGCACCGCCTGCAATGGCTTCACCAGCGTAAAACAAATCTGTATGACCGCAGCCGCATCATTGTGGCGCTTCAGGACTATCGGGAAGGCCGATATGACAGAACCCTGAACAGTTCCATTCGAAACCGGACCGGGGAAAACCTCACGGGTTGGCACCTGCACTGGGACAATCTGAAGAACCTCCGCAATGGATCGATCCATTACGGACTGGAATGGGTTCATGACCGGGTGAACTCCACTGCGTTTTCGGAAGACATTCGCAGCGGACTGAAATCCCCCCGGCAGTCGAGATACCCGAATGGCAGCATGACCATGAACACCGGATGGTATGTCTCCTACAAAAGATCTTCCAAAGACCGGGTGTTCATCAGTTCCGGGATCAGGCTCAACCATGGCCTCCTGCAGGCGCGCTTTGATACAGGTTTTATCCGTTGGCCGTTTCAAGAGGCACGCATCAGTGCAGGCACCATAACCGGTAATCTGGGCATTTCTTTGCTGACGGGCGCGGCCGGTTCTGTGCACGCAAACATATCGACCGGTTTCAGGATGCCGAACATCGACGATCTGGGAAAGACCTTTGAGAGTACGCCGGGTCGGCTTACCGTTCCGAATGCCGGACTACGGCCCGAATACGCCTATCACGCGGAGATTGGATTCGATCAAAAATTGACGGAGAGGATCCGGGTGGAAGGAGGGTTTTTCATGACCTGGCTGGATGACGCGATCGTCAGACGCCCCTTTACCTTCAACGGCCTCGATACCATTGACTTCCAGGGCAACAGGCTTGCGATCGAGGCGTTACGGAATGCAGCATTTGCCCATGTCCGGGGCTTTGAACTCACTGCTTTATTCCAGATCCTCAGCAGACTGACATTCAGAACCGGCGGGATCTACACCCGCGGATGGGAAACAGATGATGCCAAAGACATGCGGGTCCCTTTGCGCCACGCACCGCCCTTACAGGGCTTTGCAGAACTAAAATATAACCGGGAACGCGTAAGGGCAGAACTCGTGTGGAATGCGAACGGAAAGATCCGCGCTTCGGAAATGCCTCCCGTCGAAGGGGCCAAGCCGGAAATTTATGCACTGGATGCCGATGGACGGCCTTTTAGCCCTGCATGGCACACCCTGGGCTTCCGGTGCGCATACATGTTCGACCGCGGCCTGACCATCACAGCGGGATGTGAAAACATCTCAGATCAGAGATATAAGAGCTATTCGTCAGGTATCGCAGCAGCGGGTCGTAATTTTATCGTATCCTTGAGATACGGCTTTTGAAAGATGGAACGACCGCAAACGATTTCCCGCAACACCCGCAGCCACCGGTCACTGCACCGGTGGCTGGCACCGGCCGCCATCATTGTCATGACGCTGATGTCCACGACCGGCCTGCTGCTTGGCTGGAAAAAACACAGCAACGGATGGCTCATGGCCGACAATGCCAGGGGCATCAGCACAGACATGAAACAATGGCTGTCCCTGGATTCCCTGGACCGGCTGGCCACCGCCTATCTGAGGGACAGTATCGATCCGAACCTGGATACAACAAAGGACAGGATCGAGGTGCGACCTGAAAAGGGGATGGTCAAATTCACCTTTACGGAACACTATCATGCCCTGCAAATAGATGCCACCACCGGACGCCTGCTGAGCACTGAGATCCGACGTTCAGACTGGATCGAACGATTGCACGACGGCACCCTGATCGACCGGTTCCTGGGGTTCGACAATCAGGCGGGAAAACTGACCTATACCACCCTGGCCGCGCTGCTGCTCTCGGCATTGACCATCACGGGTGCATTTCTCTGGATCAATCCCAAAAGGATCAGACACCTGAAGCGAAAGAAAAACTGAAACCATTTAGCATTTCTGACGGTTTTATATTTCAGGGATGCAGCGTGTGATTTCTCAGTTTTGTCATATATTACGTGAAACCAACTGGATTCCATGACGGAAGAAGCAATGGTACAGGGATGCATACGCAAAGATCCCGTCTGCCAGCAGGAGCTATACCGACGCTTCAGCCCCGCCATGCTGTCTGTCTGCTATCGTTACGCGAAACACCGTGAAGATGCGGAAGACATGTTGCAGGAAGGATTCATCAAGGTCTTTACGCAGATCGGGCAATTCCAGCACAAGGGTGCGCTGGAAGGCTGGATCCGAAAGATCATGGTGCACACCTGCATCAACATCCTGAAGAAGAACAGGAAATTCGCGGACAGCGTTGACATCATCCATGCCAGCACCCTGCCGATACGGGAAGATCACATTCCCTCGATCATGCAGGCAAAACAGGTGGTGGAATGCATCAGGATGCTGCCCCTGGGTTACAGAACCGTGTTGAACCTGTTTGCCATAGAGGGTTATTCTCATCGGGAGATAGGCCAGATGCTGGAGATCGAGGAAAGTACGAGCAGGTCTCAGTACACCCGAGCTAAATCCATGCTGGAACAGATCCTGATCAAAAGACAACTGTTGCCGGTCAAACAACCGGCTGACGGCATGGTCAGGCCCTGATGACAGATCGCCACGCTTTATTTTTTGGATTGGAAACGTATAATGGAGCGAGAAAGCATAGAGGACGGATTTGAGGATTTTCTGAGGGTGAAAACTGATCAGTTCAGGATGCACCCTTCGGAGTCCGTGTGGACGGAGCTTACTGCAAGAATGCACAAGCCCCGAAGGTGGCCCTATGCCCTCAGTGGAGTACTGTTGTTTGGTCTGGGCATCGGAGCGGGCATCATGATCGAACGTGCCACCGTGCAAAGATCTGCATCCGAACAGATCGTTTTCACTGAAACATCCACCCAACCCGCGTCCGCTTCCGCCGGATCACTCCGGGCTGCATCCGTCGCATCCTCTGCTCCAATCGAGGAACAGTCGCGGATCGTTGAGAACTTCCTCCTGAGCGGTCAATTCCGTACAGATGCAGGCTCCAGGCCAGCCACCCTTGCGTCGATCAAAGATACCCGGGCATTCGCCCTCGCCGATCCATGGTCCAGGACCATCGGCGTGCTTCCGGAAAATACTGGGATGACTGCATCATACCCCGATGCGGGCCTGTTAGGGTCCACAAGGATCAGAACCCTGACGATGGCGAAACAACCGGGCACTTCTGCGAAAAGGGATAAGGAGAAGGCATTGAAACCTTCAGACAGGACCTCAGTAACGGCTAATGTCTTAAACACCATCGGCCGGATCAGAAAAAGTACCGGTTTGCAACTATACATATCTCCCTCCGTGAGTTATCGCAGATTGGTGGGGCAGGCCAGTAAGTCTACATACAACTACAACGGTTTCCCTTACAGCGCCAATTATGGATTTCCCACCGATGTGAACGATGCCGTTGTACACAAGCCTGCTTTCGGACTGGAGATAGGTTCCGCACTGACACAGAATATCGGACGACAAATCAGACTGAAGGCGGGGCTGCAATTTAATTATAACAACTACGACATCGAGGCCTACAGCTATGTTCCGGAGTTGGCACCATTCAGTGCTGCCCGTACAGCCGGATTTGGAAGCTCCATCAATACGATGGCATATTACCGCAATGCCAATGGGTTCGACAGGACCTGGTTGCGTAACTCGCACCTGATGGTCTCCATCCCGGTGGGATTTGAAGCCAGCCTGTTTGGAAATCGCCGCGTACGTTTCAACGTCGCCTCGACCATACAGCCGACCTATGTGCTGAACAACAAATCTTACATGATCTCCACTAACCTAAAAAATTACGCACAGGAACCGGCACTTTACCGCAACTGGAACCTCAATGCAGGTGCTGAAGCATATTTGAGTGTGGATGCCGGCACATTCCGCTGGGTGATCGGGCCACAAATGCGCTATCAACTGCTCTCCAGTTACAAAGAAGATTACCCGATCCGCGAACACCTGGTGGATTACGGATTCAAGATCGGCATCCAGAAAACGCTCAAGTAACTGCAGTTACCCTATACTTCTTTGATGTCCGGCTACATCGCCTAAGGAATGATGCGTAATTTCGAAGCATGAAGACACGCATAATCATTTCATGCGCGATATTGATGTTGATGTTTGGTTCCTGCGGAAACGATCCTGTGAAGACCGGCCTCATCGACGACAAACTATTCTATCCCGCCTTTACTTTTATCAACCAGGAGCTCCGGAATATCGACTCGATGGATGTCGCCCTCTTCAGGTATCAAACATCTGGCGATCGAACAGATACCACGATCATGGAGAAGGCTTCATTCCGGAAATATGTCGAATACATTTTTTCCCCGGAAATGCTTGCCGAGCCGTCAAGATACCCGTTCCAGCGACGGATCTTCATGGATGAGACCATAGGCAGGGTAACGATCAGCATGGATGCACAGGACCCATTGGCCACAGTACGCCGGATGGATATGCTGCTGGATCCGGAAACGGATGCCATCCAGAGCATCTATGCGGAAATTTTGAGGGTGGAAGGTGAAAAGACCCTGTTCAGAAAAATGACCTGGACATCCTGTCTTCAGTTGACGGAAGGGATTGAGGAAACAGATCGATCAGATACCCTTTCCTCGAGGCTGCGCATCGTTTGGGGGATCCCTCAATAGTTATTTCCGAGATATTCTGCCGGCAGATGAAAACAGAGGAATTTCAGGAGTTACAGTCTTCCATCCCGCAGGAACCGGGCATTTACAAATACTTCGACCGGGATGGTATCCTCATATATGTGGGGAAGGCCAAGAACCTGCGGAAGCGCGTCAGTTCATATTTCACCGGACAGAAGACCAGCCGGAAGACGGCTGAACTTGTTCGGCGCATACAACGCATCGAGTTTACGATCGCCGCATCGGAGCAGGATGCCCTGTTGCTGGAAAACAACCTGATCAAGGAGTTCAAGCCACGATTCAACATCGATCTGAAAGATGACAAAACCTATCCATACATTGTCATCCGGAAGGAAGCCTTCCCCCGCGTATTTCTGACCCGCAGATTGATCCGGGACGGGTCAGAATACCTTGGCCCGTTCACTTCATCCGGAAAGGTCCGGGAGATGCTCTCTTTCATCAGGCAGCATATTCAGATCCGAACCTGTACACTCAATCTTTCGGACAAGCAGATCGCGAAAGGCAAATACAAGGTCTGCCTGGAATACCACCTGGGCAATTGCAAAGGCCCATGCGCGGGTTTACAAACGGAAGCAGACTATCAGGAGGGACTTCAACGGCTGCGTGCCATTCTAAAGGGAAACCTGTCTCCGATCCTGCAGCATTACAAGGCGGAGATGAAGAAACAGGTCGAAGTCCTGGCTTTCGAACAAGCCGAATTGCTACGTCGGAAGATCGAACACCTGAAAAATTACTACACGGCCGGGTCTGCGGTGGTGAATCCCCGGCTTGGAGATCTGGACGTGTTCAGCATTGCGGATGGAGATGATGTGGCCTTTGTGAATTTCCTCATGGTGCGGGGTGGAACCATCATTGATACCCACTCGATCGAGATCCGTAAAAAGATCGACGAGCCGGTCGCGGAACTGCTGTCGGTGGCTGTCAGGCATCTTCGGGAAACCTTCAGAAGTGCGGTGCCCGAGATCATCGTTCCCTTTGCGATGGATTTTCCCGGAGACGGTGTACAGCTGACCATTCCCAAGGCGGGCGATAAAAGGAAATTGCTGGAAATGTCCATCCGGAACGTGGAACATTTCCAACGCGAATGGAGACGAAAGCGGACATTGCAACTGGAAGCCAGTGCTGAAGCGGAAGATACACTGCTGAAGCAGTTGCAGTCGGACCTCTCTTTGCCTGTCATCCCGGAACATATCGAATGTTTTGATAACTCGAATTTTCAGGGTAGTTACCCCGTTTCGGCCATGGTCTGCTTTAAAGGCGGCAAGCCCAGCAAAGAAGACTACCGGCATTTCAATGTCAAAACCGTCAGTGGTATCAATGATTTTGCCACGATGGAAGAAGTTGTGTACCGGCGCTACGTAAAACTCAGGGATGAGGGCCTTCCGCTCCCGCAACTGGTGATCATTGACGGAGGCAAGGGACAGCTGGGGGCAGCCATGGAGAGCATTCGCAAACTGGATCTGACCGGTAAGATGACGGTGGTTGGACTGGCCAAACAGGAGGAAGAGATCTTTTTCCCGGGAGATTCAGAATCCCTGAAACTGCCATGGGACAGTTCCAGCCTCATGCTCATCCGGCGGATCCGGGATGAGGTACACCGTTTCGGGATCACCTTTCACCGGCGGCAACGCAGCAAGGGAACCTTCAAAAATCAGCTGGAAGATATCGACGGCATTGGAAAACAAACCGCAGAAACCCTGTTGCGCGCTTTCAAGTCAGTCAAACGGGTATCCGGAGCATCGCTGAAAGCCCTCGAAGAGGTCATCGGCCCCGGTAAGGCGCGTATCATTTTCGAGCATTTTGCATCAGAAAGTCAAAAGAATTCCTGACCAACTCACAGGTTTAAATTCAATAGAAAGCCCGGTCTTGGACCGGGCTTTCTATTATGACTACATGAGCAGAGATCAGTATGACCAGAGATTCTGTTCGTAGTTGAAGATCTTTTCTTTCATGGCCTCACCTTCCAGCAGGCGAAGGATCGGGTCATTGATATACTGACGAATGTATTGATCGTAGGGGTTTTCAATGGTGGATTTGACGATCGAGCTTGCGAAGAAACGACTTTCAAATAATTCCTCCCAGCTCATGCGTGCACCAAAGTTTTTTCCATTGTACACTTCGTGGCTGGAAAGGGTTGGCCGAAGGTCAGGATAATAGACCCAGAAAACAGGACTTTCGCCGAGGACGATATTTGTGTTCGCGTCCACTGTTGCCTTGATCGGAGCCAGGCCAAGGATACGGACATACATGCGGGAGGATTCTTTGTCAAAGATCCATTCTTCCTTTATCATGTACTTTACGATATCATCGGGGTTGAACTCGGGGCACATGAGTGTATCTTTCATGATGCCTTTGGATCCATCCGGATCTTTGGTCCAATCCGGTATTTGATCTGTTTTGCATTTGCCTACCAGTTTCTCCCCAATTTCCTTCAACGTCATGGGTGTAGTAAGCCGGTCGTCCTCCCCGGCAATACCTGCACTGAAGGCTGTGATATCTCCCTTTTTTATGGCACTCAGCAGGATGTTGATGAAGCGCTGGTTACCGTTATCTTCATCTGCTTTGTAACGAAAGGACTGGTTCATTTTTTCCCGGACATCTATCTCACGCCAAACGAACTGACGGTAAACTGCGTCATCTTCGCGGATATGCTCGTATGCAAGTGGGGTACGCTCGCGCAGTGCATTACGGTCAATCGAACTTTCGGCGCGGCGGGTACGCTTGACGGTATCGATCTTTAGTGGATCCCTTGGCGGCTCAGCAATTACGACCGGTACAGTATCCACCGGTTTGGCAGCCAGATTGGTGGTCGGCGCTTTGGTGCTTGTTTTCTGTGCCGTTGGCTTCTTGGCCGTGGTGGTCGGCTTTTTGACCGTGGTCGTTGGCTTACGGGTCGTCGTCGTGGTCTTGTTCCGCACCGTCTGGGCGTCCACGTTGGTTGCTATGGTTGTCAGCGACAACAGCAGCAAAACGCATCGAGCGGTCAGGGTTTTCATGATCATGGGTTTTATATGAGTCCTGTCCAGATTATTTAAGGCTGTAAGAAAGACTTCCGGGCAGCGTCCGCAGTTTTCCGTCCGGTCCTTTTACCTGTATGTCCGTGATGACTACGAGTGCACCGGGTTTCAATTTGGAAACGAGGGCGGCTGCGTTACCTGTCCAGCGGGGGCCTTCATTGTTGATCGGAGAATAGAACGGAATATCCGGGCTCTGGGCACCGATGGTGTATCCGATCACCTGATAAGGTGCGTCGAATTCAGAATCTTCCAGTTTGGCAATGACGCCACCCATGTTTTTGAAGGACTGAGCGGGCACTGCACCCACTTTCAGATTCCCGACATAGGCGTTGGGGTTGGGCAATTGTTTGACACGGAATACCACTTTACCGGCGGATTTCCCATCAACCATTACATTGACGGTCTGCTCCCCATTGGATCCATTGGAGGGCTTGGCGATATATTTGCTGCCACCCTCTTTGGTGATGGTACCGCCCGTGAATGTCGCGGTAACCTTTTCAGCACCAGCACCGGCCGTGATGGTCAGCGGGTTATCCACCCCGATGTACATCACATTCATCTTGTCTGCCGATACCGCAACACCTGAAGGTGCACCTACGGTGTATTCAATGGCTTCGGAGACTGATTTGTTTTCACCGGTATTCGGGTCTACATAGGTCACGGTGACATTGATCTTACGTGATCCCGTTCCACCGACATTGAATTTGGAAACGGCCACCCCATTGTCGTCAACAGTGATGCTGCGCCCGTCGATGGTTACCTCGGGCTTCACTGATGAATTGAATGCCCCCAGACCTGCACTCACCACGATCTCTTCACCCGGCATCAGGTAGGTAGAGCTTGTTCCGATCAACGGCTTGAATTTATCCAAAACGATCTTTACAGACCCCACCCGGTTGATGCAGTATGTTGCCACCTGGTTTTCGGTATTCTTTACGTCGTTCTGGAACTTGCTCAACATGGTCAACGCGGCAACAGTGGGCGACATGTGAAAGTGGGCATTTGTCCAGTCCTTGACCTTATCACCTGTGGGCTTATTGCCGGAAGATGATTTCGGAGCCTCCAGGTTCAGGGGGAGTTTTGCGCCCAGATCCTTTGCGATCTCAGGATCGATCGCGAGGATTTCTTTTTTGTATGATTCCAGGGCCGCGTAGAGATTTTTACCTTCTCCTTTTGTGTCGAATAAACGGGTAGCCGCATCCAGATTGTCCTGTCCTTTGGGATCTTCTGCAGTGGGGTCATACTCCGCTTCCTTCATCAGTTCCTTTTTGTACCTGTCGATCAGGTCTGAAGTCTTTTTTGAAAGTTCGCGTGCTTTGTCGGCTTTTGGCTTCCAGATGGCTGCCTTTTCTGCAGTCTTAGGATCCTTCAGGAGTTCCTCGAAACTTGAGTATACGGAGGCCGTGGACTGGGTCAGAACGTTATTGGATTGATTGAGGCTGTTGTCAACCACCTTGAATGCATTGATGATCTCGGCGGAGACGTTGAGCGCTAGAAGTGCTGTCAACACGAGGTACATCATGTTGATCATCTTCTGCCTTGGCTCTTTGGGTAGTGCCATTTTCTTATGCGTATTTTATTGAGGTCAATATGGTTTTCCGGACGGTGTCCGTGGAACGGGGCGTGCAAAGATCAACGACCCTGCATGGCTGCCAGCATATTGCCGTAGACATTGTTCAGGCTGCCCAGGTTCTTCGCCAGCAGAGCGATCTGTTCCTGTGCGCGTTGTGCATCCGCCACACTCCCCTGCATGGTTTGGGAAGCATTGACCAGGTTGCTGTAGAAGGCATTCATCGCCTTCAGGTGGTTGTTGGTATCCTGAAGCTCCAGTTCATAGATCGTGTTCAATGAACCGAGATTCTTGGTGAGCGACTGAACCTGTTCGTGAAAATTCTTGGTGCTGTCAGCTGCTTCTCCGAAATGCTTGGCCGTCTGAGTAGCATTGTTATATGCATCCTTCATGGAGCTGAGCGCAGTGGCGGCTTCCTTGGTTTTGCTGGTGTAGTCGGCAGTAGCGGCAGACATGTCGGCGATCTCGGTCATACCCTCTACTGTACTTCCCAATTTGCTGAAATTATCGCTCAGGCGACGGAGACTGACCGGAGAGATATCGGCTTCCTGGAGCATTTTATCCATGGCCTTCAGACCGGGTGTGCCTTCATCAGTACCAGCCTTTGGCAGCGCTTTCACCAATTCAGCCATTTCTGAACCGGGAGGCGGGAGGAAAGCATAAACAATGAAGATCAGTGCTTCCGTAAGCAGGCCCACGGTGAGCATGATGTCTGCGAAAGAGAGGTGTAAGATTTTGGCCCAGGCTCCGACGATTACGACGGCGGCACCTACGCAGACGATGATGTTAACAAGCTTGTCCGTAGACTTCGATACTCCTGCCATGATTCTGTATTTATGACTGTTCTGGTTTGGTTAGAATGCTGTGGGACGGTTCAAAAATTCTTTTTGCCCTGGGCGGGAGCCAGGTCTATGACGCAACGGAAACCGATATAAGACTTAGCGGTATCCTGATAATCGTAACTGCGGGTACTGGTCTGCAGGTAATGACCCACATCCTTCCAACTCCCACCTCTGACCACTTTGCGCTTCATACGATGGGGGGCGTTCTTACCTGCGTTCAGGCGGATATCGGGGTTCATGTCGTGCTGGAAATTATATGCCCCTTCGTAGTAGAGGGAGGATGTCCATTCTGCGACATTTCCGGCCATGTTGTAAAGACCGAAATCGTTGGTCCAGTAAGCATCTGCCCGAACAGTGTAGAAACCTCCATCCTCGGGATAATTACCACGGCCAGGCTTGAAGTTGGCAAGCAGGCAACCTTTTTTGCTGCGCAAATAATATCCACCCCAGGGGAAGGGCGACTGAGAACGACCACCACGTGCTGCATATTCCCACTCCGCCTCTGTTGGCAGCCGATAATCATTTTCGGGCGTACGCTTACGCTCCTCCAGGAACGAGTTCATGTACTGCGTGCGCCATACGCAAAATGCTGAAGCCTGTTTCCAGGTGACACCTACCACCGGGTAATTTCCAAAGGCCGGGTGCGTGAAATAACGGCGTGACATCGGTTCGTTGTACGAGTAAGAGAAGTCACGAACCCAAACCAGGGTGTCAGGATAAACTGGGATCTCTTCCTTGATAATGAACTGGGATCGGGGCTTTTTCTCGTTCTCACGCTTGGCGGCCTCCTTAAAATCAAACACCTCAGAACGATATACCAACTTATTTGCATCAAGCTCTTTTTTGCCAAATACGCGGTTATCGGGTGTCAACAGCATGGCATTCAACTGCTCCAGGATCTTGGAATCGCTCCACTTAATAGTGCTCGCCTTCTTCCAATCGATCAGTTCGACACCGTCGCCACCCGGCTTCTTATAGTTCAGGATCGTAGCGGCTATGGAATCACGAACCCTGTTGACGAACTGGCGATACTCATCATTCGTGATTTCTGTGGCATCCATCCAAAAACCGTTGATGGAGATCTGTTTGTTACGGGCGGTGAACGCGTAATTTACATCCTCATCACTGGGCCCCATGTGGAAGGTTCCCTGAGGGACATAGACCATCCCGACCGGACGCCAGGGGGTGTAACGGGCTCCTGAGGACACGCCATGAAGCTGACCGTCGTTGGGGATCCCACTGGCTTTACCCTTGCCCAGTTTACTGCAGCTGGCAGCGATAATGGTAACCGTTAAAACGACCGACAGGCGGGTCAAAACTGACTTCACTTGCATATGGTTTTTTCTTATAGATTCCGACAAATATAATCCAATTCAAGGTCCTTATCTTCTCAACGTCCCGTCAATACTCAATTTAACAAGTCGTAAATCGGATACCTATCTCCGAAGAACGTGATTCGGGGATAAGTTATTGTAAATAAACTGTTAAGGTTATCATTCACTTACAGCATCACTGAAAACTCACCAACCATTTCCAGGATGACATGTCAATCCCAAAAAATTATTGCCAAAAGAGTGCTTGGTAATTCATCAAACACTATGCCATAAATTCTCTTCGTGGAAAAAATACTGAGGTCCGGGTATTTAGTTGATCTAAGGATCAGCCCGATGTGTGTAAAGTGGAGAGGAATCGTTCCAGCGCAGCGACCATGGAAGGCACTTGAGGCTCAGGCGCCTTGATATGCAGGGACAACCCTGCCTCCTCCACAGCTCGGGATGTATTGTTCCCAAAGGCTCCTATGTAGGTACCATTCTGTGAAAACCCGGGCACATTATCGATCAGACTCTTTACACCGCTTGGGGTGAAGAAGCAAATGACATCGAATTGCTGGGAAATGAGCAGTTCCCGAACATCATTGCTGATCGTTCGGTACATGAAAGGGGTAGCAAATTCACAGCGATGGGATTTCAGCCAGCTCATGATCTCGTTATCCTGCTGGTTTTCTGAACAAGGATAGAGGAATCTTTCGTTTTCCTTATGCTTATTTATCACATCAAACAGACACCTGTTCGTGCCGTCGGAACCGAAGAATACCTTGCGTTTACGATACAGAATGAACTTTTGCAAGTAAAGGGCTACTGCCTCGGAAATACAAAAGTACTTGGTGTCCTGAGCCACCACCACTTTCATCTCCTCACAAATGCGAAAGAAATGGTCAATGGCATTGCGACTGGTAAAGATGACGGCTGAGAATTGGGCAATATCTACCTTTTGTTTTCTGAAGTCCTTGGCAGGAATGGCTTCCAGCCTGATGAATGGGTGAAAGTCCATCTCGACCTGATACCTGCGGGCCAGCTCGAAGTAGGGTGATTTATCAGATTCCGGACGGGGCTGAGTGATCAATATCTTTTTGATCGATGTACCCGGCTGTGCTGGTATGTTTAACCCTTTGTTTGCCATGTATGATTACTGACGCAAAGTTACGCTTTTTATAAAAAATGGTCTCTTAAGGCTTTGCTGACCAATAAAATGGGTAGCACCTCAAAGGATAATATCATAAAAAAGAAATGCAATATGTTGATTTTGAGCTCTTTGCTCACAAAGTCATAGGCCCGTATCAATCGAACAATTAAAAGCGCGGCAACTAAAATCCAGGCAATGTCCACCCAAAATGCGCGGTCAGGATCCGTCCGATAGGCCAGCATAAGTGAAACCGGAATGAGCAGGATCCCCGTCACTTTATTGACCAAAAACACAATGAAAGCATAGGATTCGGCTTCCTTTTGACGACCGGCGAGCCAGCCGGCCAGGCGAAGCAGGAGATATTTGGACACCCCAATGGACATCAACAGTACGATCAGCGACAAGATCGACCTGAAAGGCGGCCATTGACCATCCACCAGATCCGACCCTAAAAAAAAGAAAAGAAAGATCCCGCCACTGATGCAAAAAAACAGATTCAGCAGTAAAGAAGGCAGGGCATTCTGTGCCACCTGGTCGCGCAATTGCTTTTGACGATGGACAACATTCCTGAACACTAAGAACAGATTTCCCATATAGCGTGGGAACAAGAGTCGCATCAGGCCAATATATAACAGGCAACAAATGAACAGGTAGAAGATCCAGTCGGTCGCAGGACGCAGGCGGGGAGAGATCAGCCAGGAACGAACGGGGATATCCAGCCGGAACCAGGGATGCAGGGTCAGATAACCGCCAATGTTCGGACCATAGATGCAAGATTCCGATATCTGTGGTCGGAAAAGTTCGGTTCCTGGCGGTGGCGGGGGGATAATTTCCAGCGTGTCATTCAGGTTGCCGGCTGAAACAAAGGCGGAAACGGAATCCGGGACAGGAGCCGACTGTCCGTGTACCACGGTCATGGCTGTCAGGAGGATAAACAGGAAGAAAAAACGTTGGTACATGTGCATCGGCGGACGCTCCCTATGCTGCAAAGATATCGCTTGTCTTGCGGAACCCGTTGATCAAAAAAGGCTAAGGATCCCGAAATGGATCTTCGACTGCCGCATGTCCAGGGGCTGGTCGTCACGCTTCCCGACAGCCCAGGCCAGATCCAGGATCCCGGCGCGGGTTTCCAGGCGTAACCCCAGCCCTGCCCCGAAATAGGTATGCGCCTGCATATCAGGCAACGTTATGTCGGTGGCATGACCGATGTCCGTAAAGGCAAAAAAATGAGAGGCCGGACCTGTCAGCCATCGGAATTCGAATGTGCCGATGCCAAATGCAGAGGAAAAGATACGTTCCTCATCGAAACCCCTCAGGGTGCGGTAGCCCCCGATCTGGAATAGTTCGTTTCGAAACGGATCCTTCAACATCAGATATCCTGCCTGCAAACCAAACTTCAGGGCAGCCTGACGACCCGTCGGTACAAAGGCAGCGGCCTGAAGCCGACTCCGAAGCATCGGACGTTTCAGTTCATTATTATTGTATAAAGCCGCAAAGTCGAAAGGATCTCCCGCCGCGTCGCGCTTCAACGCAGTGATCGTCGCATTAGGTTTTAATCGCCGGATGCCGGCTGAGGTCTCCAGCTTCCAGGTAAGCCCGCGACGGGGATTCATCGGTCGATCGGTCCGGTCATCGTTCAGCGTCAATCCCGCCAGGTCTGAAGAAACATCCGAAAAGGCCGGAAGTGCTCGGGTCACCTTGACCATCATGGTATCCACCCCGAGCAGACTCGTCGAGAGTCGTTGATAGAACACCCCCCCCTTCCTCCGGGAAGTCAACATGAAGGTCAGCCCCGTCCGGAAATCCAGGTTCAGGAAGGAACTGTCCTTCCGGAACAGCATGAAACGCAGGTCTGACTCAAAGCGGCTGCCGAAAACATATGGATGCTCATATCCCAACTGAAGCCGGGGTGAACCCACCTGCAATTGCTGCCAGTTTGCGAGGATATGCTCGGCACTACCAAAGGCATTGTGGAGATCGAGGTTTGCCTCGCCGGCCAGCAGCAATCGCCCGCCGACCTGGCTGTTGGATGGCAGAAAGGCGATCAGTGCATCCATGCGATTGCTTTTCTTCGGCTCCAGATGCAGGTTAAGGGCAGCACCGGTGCCGGTGCGGGTGATCTCCCAGGGGCGCGCTTCCTTGAGAAAGGGCAGCGCGGACAATCGTTCGGAAATGACGGATAGCCGATCCGTCCGATACGGACTGCCCGGGGGGATGTCAAGATAGCGGTGGAGGTAACTGCGGCGAAGCCTAAGCCCTCCATCTATGCTGATGCTGTCGATCCGATACAAGGGTCCGCGATCGACCGATACCCGGGCAGAGATCCGACCCCTTCCGGCCTGCAGACTATCCAGCCGGATGGATGCAAAAGGAAATCCGCGGGTACCCATCATCGCTACCCAATCCGCCGAGACCTGGTCGAACCGGAACAGGTCTGCCGCTTCACCCGGATCGGGAAACCAGGACCAGCCATCACTGCGCAGACTGTCCTGTTGTGTGGTCGTCCAACGGATCGCCCCCCAGCGATAACGCGGGCCCAGATGCAGCCGTACTTCTGCGGCTGACGGTTGCCAGCGGACCGAATCCACCGAGGCCTCGAGATATCCTTCCCGGATCAGTTTTCCCGGCAAGGCGTTCAAATGAACGGCACAGGCGGCACTGTCAGGGAATGTGCCAGGGAAATATTTACCGGAAGGCAGCGGGGTCGTATCCGCAGCATACCGGCGGAGCTTAAGGGCAAAGGTTTCCTGTGCACCGGCCAGGACCGGCGACAGGCATCCCGTCAGGGCGAGAAAAATGACCGACCTTTGCAATACCGGCATGCCGGCAAATCTACATCCATAAAGCATAGACTTCAACGTGCCCGGCATCTACGTTCATATCCCCTTCTGCAGAAAGGCCTGCCACTACTGCAACTTCCACTTCTCCACAACGATGAAACGACGTGCGGAGATGATGGAGGCCATGCGTCGCGAGATCGCCCTGGCTGCACCTTCCGACCCGGCTATCGTTGACACGCTCTACTTCGGCGGCGGCACACCTTCCCTGCTCGAGCCGGAAGAAATCAGCGGATTGATGGAAACCATCCGCCGGCATTTTCGGATCGCGGAGGACGCGGAAGTCACGCTGGAAGCGAACCCGGATGATATCCGGCCGGAAAAGATATCATTATGGACAAGCCTGGGCATCAATCGGCTTAGCATCGGCATCCAGTCGTTCCGGGAAGATGATCTGACCTGGATGAACCGTGCCCATGATGCACATCAGGCCAGACAGTGCATAGACATCGCCCGGGAAGGCGGCATCGGCAACCTCAGCATCGATCTGATCTATGGCACGCCGGGCCTGTCGGATGAAGCCTGGCTGGAAAATATGAGGATCGCCTCCTCCCTGGGTATCCCACACCTCTCCTGCTATGCCCTGACCGTGGAACCGGGTACGGCGCTGGATACCATGATCCGTCAACGTAAACGAATACCCCCCGCCTCTGAAGCCCAGGCGGAACAATTCCTGATGGCGATGGATCGGCTCGGGGAGGCCGGCTATGAACACTACGAGATCTCGAACTTCGCACTGCCGGGGATGCGCAGCCGTCACAACAGCGCTTACTGGCAGGGCATCCCCTACATCGGCATCGGACCTTCTGCTCACTCCTACGACGGACAAGACAGAAGATGGAACGTCGCGAACAATGCGGCATATATCCGCGCACTGCATGAAGGTCAAATTCCCTTCGAAGCAGAGACGCTGACCGATACCCAACGGCTGAATGAATATGTGATGACCTCCCTGCGGACCATCGAGGGTATGAATATGTCAAGGATCCGGGAAGGATGGGGAGCAGCGGCGGAAGCGCGCATCCTGCGGGATGCTGAACCTTACCTGACATCCGGGAAACTTCAGGAACGTGAAACTTCGGTTATCCTTACCCGTGAGGGGAAACTTTTCGCCGATGGTATCGCCGCTGAACTTTTCGGTTAGCCGTAGCCGTTAGACAAGCAGGGCTTCTATGTTTCTCATCCCCTCTTCGACGGGTAAATGCTCCCACAGGATGGCATGGATCGTGGCCACGATGGGGATCTCCGCGCCCAGTCCGCGGTTGATCTCCATGATCGAGCGACTGGCATTGTATCCTTCAGCGACCATGTTCATTTCGAGTTGGGCTGCCTGAACTGAATATCCCTTTCCGATCATATTACCGAAGGTCCGGTTGCGGCTGAAGAGCGAGTAGCAAGTGACGAGCAGATCTCCCAGGTAGACGGAGGCCGCATAGGTCAATGCCTGACGTCGCAACGGTTGGGTCGCCACGGGGTGGTTGCCCACTTCCATATTGCGGATACCCGCCTTGCGCAGGAAGACGGCCATTTCCTCGGCACAGTTGGCGATGAAGACACTTAGGAAATTATCGCCATACTCCTGCCCATGTGCGATGCCTGCACCCAACGCATAGATGTTCTTGAGGATCGCCGCATACTGGACTCCGTAAATGTCGGTGTTGACGACCGTATTGATATAGGAAGTGGAGAAGCAGGAGGCAATGCGTTCCGTCTCCGCCTCGTCGATGCCCGAAAAAGTAAGATAGGACAGCTTCTCAGCCGCCACCTCCTCTGCATGACAGGGGCCCATCACCGTGAAATAATTACTGGAGGGAAATCCGTATTGCGCAGAGAGGTAGTCGTTCAGCAATTGATTTTGTTGCGGCAATATGCCCTTTACGGCCGACAGGATCTTACGTCCGAAAAGCATATCAGCATCCACACCCTTCAGGCTGTCGATCACATAGGCTGAGGGCGTGGCGATGACGATCACGTCTGCCCGCCGGAATACTTCCAGCGGATCCAGCGTAAGCGAAATATACTGCAAGTTGAGGGAAACAGAGCTGAGATAATTGGGATTGTGCCCGCGCCGTTGGAGCTGATCCAGCATCTTCTGATTCCGAAGACACCAGACGACCTGATGCCCTCCGTCTGTGAGCATCTTCACCAGGGCGGTGCCCCAGCTCCCACTACCGATCATCCCGAATGTCATCCGCACCCGTTTTCAATGAAAAACCGACCCGCGATCACTCGCTTATTTCTTGATCTCAAAGAGTTCCTCTTTGGGTACCACCTTCACGGCCATGCCGTTCTTCAGTTCCTTGCTGACAACGGCGTAAGGTCCGGTGACCACCTGGTCGCCTTCCTTCAATCCGTCAACCACTTCGATGTGACTGATGTCCTGGATATCGGTGCGGACGCGGACGCGGCGGACCTTTCCGTCGGGCTGGAGCACGAAGACAACGGCTTCCATGTCGTCGATGTTTCCCGTCACGACCGGCTCACCGGAGGCGGGCATTGCCGATTTCTTCTCTTTTTTGGTGGACTTCTCCTCTCCAACAGAGAGCGTATCCGACTTATCTCTGGTCGTAACCGCATTGATGGGGACGGCCAGTACGTTGACATGCGTATTGGTCTGGATATCTGCGCTGGCGCTCATGCCCGGACGGAAGGGGAAGTTGCGCGGACGGGCGGGATCGATGAGGTCGGCATAGGATTCGGGCAGCAGGCGGATGCGCACTTCGTAGTTGGTGACATCATTGGCCGAGGTGGCGACGGTGCCGCCTGCTCCGCGGTTGGTACTGGCGATCTGGGTGACGATGCCCTTGAACTTGCGGTCGCTGTATGCGTCCACTTCCACCAGGGCGGTATCGCCATAACTGACCTTCGGGATGTCATTCTCTCCGACATCCACCCTCACTTCGATGGTCCGCATGTCGGCAATGCGCAGCATTTCAGTCCCCGCCATCATGCTGTTACCCACAACACGTTCTCCCTTCTTCACATTGAGCAGGGATACCACACCATCCATCGGGGCAACGACACTCGTGCGGCTGAGATCCTTGTTCGTGCGCTGCAGGCTGGCCTGTGCGCTCGCAACAGCGGCCTTGGTGCTTTGTATTGATTTTTGGGCAGCGTTGTAATCTGCACGGGAGGTGAGCACGGCATTCTCTGCCTGTTCGAATTCAAGCCTGGAGATGACTTTTTCAGCAAACAGCTGCTTTTGGCGCTGGTACTGGCGTTCGGCCTGGTCGAGGCGGGCCTTGAATGCGTCAAGGGCAGCGGATGCATTGCCCACTTGCGCCTGCTGCTGATTCACAACGGCGGCGGCCTGGTCGCGCTGTGTGGCGAGGATGTCTGCATAGACACGGGCCAGCAGCTGACCGCGACGAACACTGTCGCCTTCCATCACGGTGAGTTCGACGATCTCGCCGGATACGTCGGGGCTGATCTTCACTTCGATCTCCGGATACACCTTGCCGCTGGCGTTGACGACTTCAGTGATGTTCCGGCGCGTGACCTTTTCAACGGAGACCTTGGTGCCTTCTTCCTTGCCAATGATACCGGCCTTTTTCAGCCCCATGAGGGTACCGATCACAACGACCAGGGCGACCAGTATCCATATCCATTTCTTATCCATCAGATGCGTTTTGCGTTCGTTACTGTTTGTTTCGGTTATACATCACCGTGAGTGATGGGGTCAAAGCCGGAGTCCGTTGCCTTTATAGAACTCCAGGACCTTCATGCGAAATATGAAGTCGTATTGCGCTACCAGGCGGTCAATGCGCGCGCGGGTGAGGTTGTTTTGGATGGTCAGCCATTCGATCATCTGCATCACGCCGATGTCGTAGCGTTTGGTCGCGAGTTCGAAGGACCGCTCCGCTGTGCGGACGGCCTTTTCGCGGGCCTGAAAGGTCTGCCAGGCGCCGATGGCCGACTGGTGGGCGGTGTAGATGTCCTGCTTCAGGCGGAGCGAGTCCTGCTCCAGGGCAAGCTCCTGCCGACGTTTGTCGATCTTCGCCCGTTCGATGGCCGTGCGGTTCTGCCATCCATTGTAAATGGGCACGGATATGTTGATCCCAAGTCCCTGACCAAACTGGTCACGCAATTGCTGGCCCCAGCCTGACCAAAGATCGCCAAAGGGTTTCTTGCCGGTGGTCATGGTATAAGTGGGTGAGTACACGGGTAAGAGTGTGGTGCCGCTTTTTACGTAAGCGCCTGTCTGACTTTCTCCGGTGATATTCACCCCGGTGGTTTGCTGCAGGAACGCGTTGAAGTTGGTATTGAGCTGGGCGAAAGCGTTGAGGGATGGTAGTCGCTGCGCCCTGCGGGCCTGCAATGCCTTGTCGGCCGCGAGGATGCGGAGCTGTGCGCCTTTTATCTGTGGCTGATTGTTCAATGCCATTTGATAGATGGCAGCGGGATCCTGTTCGAGGATATTCTCCACCGGGATCCTGTCGGCCGGCGGCGCGATGATCTCGAAAGGCGCATCGGCCGGGAGGTTGAGCAGAGATTTGAGTGTGAGCAGGTCGAGTCGGTGTTGAGCATTGGCCTGAACGAGGTTGGCACTGTCCCGGGCTTCCGTCGCTTCGAGTTCGGCCGCATTGAGCTCGGGAAGCGTACCTGCATCCACGAGTTTTCGGGTATTAGCCAGTTGTGCCTGTGTCTGGCGCAGAACGATCCGACTCAGTGAAACCTGTTCGAGGCTGAGCAATGATCGGAGATATTGATTGGCAACATTCAGTCCGATATCATTGCGGGCCTTATCCACCGCCACTTTTCCGGCTTCGGCATTGTAACGGTTGGCTTCGATCTGCCGGCGCTGGCTCCCGAAATTATACACGAGTGCGTTCGACTGCAGGGAGAGCTGTTCGAACATCGCGGAGCGGGACACGAAGATATTCGTCGTGCGGTCGAGGGTACGGCCGAAGGAGAGACCGTGGTTCATGTTGCCCGTCAGCGATGGGATGCGCTGCCGCTCACTTTGGAGGAGCGTAAGATCGGCGTTACGCGCGTCCAGTTCCGACTGGCGGACGGTGACGGCATTGTTCATGGCATACTCCACGCAGCGCCTCAGGTCCCAGCCATCGCCCGGTTGTGCGAAGGCGGATGTTTGAGATAATTGGATCAGCAGGATCGCACAGAGGACAAGAGAAGCCTTTTTCATATTTGAGTTTGGCCGCGGCCGGCTTTGATGCAATATGCAAATGTCCGACCAATTTTGGGTTCAGCCAAATCACTTGTCACAGGTTGGGTCCGGGCATCCCTGACTGGTCTTTCGATTTCCGTTGAAAAACGAAATAGATGATGACAAAGGCCGCCAGCACGGCCACGGCCGTCAGTGCCGTCACGGGTTTATTTCGGGCGATGCTGTAGGCCACAAAGCCGTAGGCCGCGATGAACAGCAGCGGCAGCCAGGGATAGAGCCTCATGCGATAGGTGTTGTCCGTCAGCACATTGCGTTGACGCCGCCGGAGTATGAACAGGGTAGCGGCAGAGAAGGCCATCCCGATGCAATCCAGGAACATCGTGAAACTCAGGATCCGGTCGAAGGTCTCCATGAAAAATATCATCACCACACTGAGCAATGCATAAGTGGTGAGGCTCACCGTCAACACGTCCCGCTTCTCATCCTTCTTCCCGAAGATCTTCGGCAGGATACCGTCTTCGCTCATCGCGTACATCACCCGCGGATTGCTGAGCAGGATGACATTCACGTAAGCCAGGACCGCCAGGAATAGTAAAAGGGAGAAAGCATAACGGCCGGCCGGGCCGAACATACGCTCGGCAACAATGGCGGCGATCCCCCGGGAGGTCTTTAGTTCCTCAAAACCGATGACCTTGTAATAGGACCAGCTCACGGACAGGTACAAGGCGATGATGACCAGCGTACCGATCAATATGCCGCGGGGCAGTACATAGCGTGCATTGCGGACCTCTCCCCCGAAATTGATCGTCTGCTGGTATCCGCCGTAGGTGAAACTCACGGCCACCAATGCGGCACCAAATGACTGGATCAGATCTGTCCAGCTGTGATCGACCGCTGCGGCCGGTGCCACCGGTGCCGGCGCATGGATCTGCGGAAAGAAAATCGCCAGGATGAGCACGACCACCATCCCGATCTTGACCGACATCAGCAGGTTCTGTGTGGTCGAACTCAACCGCAGGCCCAGCAGGTTTACAACATAAAAGACCCCGATGGATCCCATCGCAATGAAGGCCTTGACGCCGTCCGATGGCGGTTGGGTGAAGATGGCTTCGGCGAGGTACTCGCTGCCGATCAGTGCCACGCCCGCAAGGGAGGCTGCATTCGAGACGAGGATGATGCAATTGACGGCGAAGGCCACCGATGGGTGATACGCCACCGCAAAGATCTTGTAATATCCACCGGTGACGGGCAGTCGCGAGCCGATCTCAGCGTAGGTCAGCGCCCCGCAGAGGGCGATCAATCCTCCGACCAGCCAGGCGCTAAAAAAGACCGTCGGGGTCAGCGATGCGCGGGCGGAATCCGAGGCCGTCCGAAATATGCCCAGTCCGATGACCAGTCCGATGACGATCATCGTCAGGTCAAAGAGCGAGAGTTGAGGTTTGGTCGATCGTTCCATGATAAGGGTGGATGGAAGATAAGCAATCGGCGGGAAGTTCCGTCAACCGCGGGTCGGAGGTGCGTGGATAATTTGGGAATTCACGGATTTGCCCGGAACCTTCCTTTTCCCGCACCTTTGTATCCTCATCCGGTTGCCGTCCGCCGCCCGGCGTATGGCATTAAAAGGGAAGTCCGGTCCAATCCCGGCGCTATCCCCGTAGCTGTAAATACCGCTCCTCCCCTGCGGAGGAGAACGATTCGGACTTCATGCCACTGTTCCTTCGGGGATGGGAAGGCTCCGGATCGCGGTCGAGCCAGAAGACCTGCCGAATGGGAATCGATCCACGGGCTTTCGGGAGAAAAGCCGGAGATGTAACCCCCTGCCGACGGGCAGACTGCATTTCTTTCATTATTCCCGGGTCCCCATTGTTCAACCTTTTAAAACTTTCAACATGAAAGGAACAGGGGCAATCTTTATGGCCGCATGCCTGAGCGCGGCGTTTGCACAGGCGCAGACCGACAGCAGTGCGCGCGTACTCGACGAAGTCGTCGTCACCGCCAACCGTTTTGCGCAGAAACAGTCTTCCACCGGCAAGGTGCTCACCGTCATCAACCGCGCTGCCATTGAGCGGTCGCTGGGCATGTCGGTGGCGGAATTGCTGAACCAGCAGGCCGGCATCGCCATTGCCGGCGCCAACAACAACATGGGCACCAACCCCGACGTGTACATGCGGGGTGCCGCCACCGGCAACACGCTCATCCTGCTGGATGGTGTACCGATGTATGATGTGTCCACCATCAACAACACCTTCGACCTGAACCACCTGCCGCTGGAAGCGATCGAACGGATCGAGATCCTGAAAGGGGCTCAGTCGACCGTGTATGGTTCTGACGCCGTCGCCGGGGTCATTCACATCATCACCCGGAAGAAAAGCCAGCAGCCGTTGGGCGGATTTGGATCCGTCACGGCCGGTTCCTGGGGCACGCTGCGGAGTGCTGCGGGACTGCGCGGCACGGGTGGTCCGCTGAGCTGGCAGGTGCAGTACCAGGACAACCGAAGCCGCGGGATGTCGGCCGCCTTCGACAGCTCCGGCCGTAAGGATTTCGACCGCGACGGCTTCCGTCAGCAGACGGCCAACGCCTCACTGAGTCTGGCCCTGGGAAAACGGCTGACCCTGCGCGGACAGGCGCTGGCAGGCGATTATGTGACCGGACTGGATCGTTCAGCTTACAATGACGAACGTGATTTCACGGCCACCAATCGCAATATACAGGGCGGCGGCGGCATCGACTTCAAGGCCGAACGCTTCAGCCTGCACGCGAATGTGCAGCAGGGATACCTGCGCCGCATCTACCTCGATGACTCGCTGCATGTCGGCGGGTTCGCGAAGTACAGCCGAGAGCAGTATGAAGGACGCAGCGGGTTCGCAGAAGCCTATGGCAAGGTGAAACTGACGGATCGCTTGGACCTCCTCGCCGGGATCGACCACCGCTGGTTCGACACCGACCAATCTTTCTACTCGCTGAGTTCATTCGGTCCTTACACTTCCGAATTGTCAGCAGACACGGCCCGCACGCGGCTGACCAGCGCTTTCCTCTCCTTCTTCGCCCGGAACGACCGGGGCTTTTTCCTCGAAGGCGGCACGCGACTCAACCGGCACAGTCGCTTCGGCGACCATGCCACGTTCACGGTGAATCCTTCCTTCGTATGGCAGGAGCGCTGGAAGGTCTTCGCCAATCTCTCTTCCGCTTTCAAGGCCCCCTCGCTGTATCAGTTATTTGACGGGTCTGTGGGCCAGCCCATGCTGGAGCCGGAAAGATCGGTCACCGCGGAAGCAGGCATCCAGTATGGTGCGACGGATGGCAGGTTCAACGGGCGACTTGTCTTCTTCGACCGGACGATCCGCAGCGGGATCGATTTCGATTATGTCGCCTATCGTTATTTCAATTACAACCGCCAGCATGCCCGGGGACTGGAATGGGAAGGCAGTCTGCAACTCGGCCGCTGGTCGCTCACGCACAATCATACCTGGGTGCGGGGAGAGGTCAACACGACGGCTTACCGCTACAATCCAAATACCTGGGGATATGAGGCCACGGGGGATACGACCTACAACAACCTGTTCCGTCGCCCCCGGCATCAGTCGAACCTGGCTGTATCATTTGCTCCCGACGCTCACTGGCAGTTCCGGCTGACGGGCCGCATCACGGGCGACCGGCTTGAGCCGCGGTTCATGGACAGTCCCCTGCAACTCGATGCTTATCAGGTGGCAGATCTCTATGTCGGCTATGCCCTGAAGGGTGGGCTGCGTTTGTACTTCGACCTGCGGAATGTGACAAATCGCCGGTATTTCGAAGTGGCCGGTTTCAATGCCCGGGGGCGCAACTTCATGACGGGCGTGAGCTATAGCTTCTGACGGGCGTACCTTTGCGTTTAAAACCAACGGATGAACCTGCCCATCGACGAGCTGCTGACGGTGACCTTTACGCTTTTCGCGGTGATCGATATTGTGGGATCTGTGCCTCTTTTGATCGGGCTGAAGGAGAAGATGGGTGGCATCCGCGAGTTACGGGCCACCCTGATCTCTGGCGGTTTGATGGTCCTCTTCCTGCTGACGGGTGAGCGTTTTCTCGGGATCCTGGGACTGGATGTGAAATCATTTGCCGTGGGTGGTTCGATCGTGATCTTCATCCTCGGTCTGGAGATGGTGCTCGGGCATGAGTTCTTCAAGTCGGAGGGCGATCCAAAGTCTGGCACGGTGGTACCGATCGCCTTTCCGTTGATCGCGGGTTCCGGCACCCTGACAACGATCATCTCCCTCCAGGCGAACTATGATGTCTGGCTGATGCTGGCGGGGATCCTGATCAACCTGGTGATCGTGTACATCGTGTTGCGGTCCCTCAACGTGATCGCCCGGCTGCTGGGCGCTGCGGGGCTGCTGGCGGTTCGGAAGTTCTTCGGGGTGGTGCTGCTGGCGATCGCGGTGAAGATCTTCGCGACGAACGTCGGCGGGCTGATCCGGTGATGGCAGGTCTCGGGATTTGCGGAATCGGACGGAAAGTGGTACCTTTGCAGCCCCTGCAGGTCAGGGAATGGTCTCGTAGTACAATGGATAGTATAAGGGTCTCCGAAGCCCTGGATTCAGGTTCGATTCCTGACGAGACCACAACCATACGATTTAAACCCCTGATTATCAGGGGTTTTTGTTTTGGGGATGGGGATTCTGGCAAATTTCTGGGAATCGGGGGGATTTGGGTGCAATTAACATGCATTAAATCGGTTCTCCAATTAAAAAAGTGACCAAGTGTTCGCCTGAATCAATGGCAGTGTTTGTCCCGGAATAAACAACCCGATTATATTTAACTGAGAACTTCATCAATAATCTGTCTGATTTTTTTGTTATTTAAT
>VFQT010001316.1_pt1 | contig 30676 bp, 26 predicted proteins | sample 3512381 | NCBI WGS metagenome assembly VFQT01 (sample SAMN10412376, study PRJNA504923) | tailings metagenome | isolation source: Relicate 2 Philex TSF3 active mining site | place: Philippines: Tuba, Benguet | collected 2017-08-29
TCGCCTGATCCTTCATCGCCTTCATGTGATCGAAGGTGATGACGTGGAAGTTGCCGGTGGCGGTGACGAAGATGTCGGCCTTGTCCGCCGCATATTCCATGGTCACCACGCGGTAACCTTCCATCGCCGCCTGCAGCGCGCAGATCGGGTCGCACTCGGTGACCCACACCTGCGCCGAGAGGGCGCGCAGCGCCTGCGCCGAACCCTTGCCGACGTCACCGTAACCGCAGACGACCGCCACCTTGCCGGCGATCATGACGTCCGTGGCGCGCTTGATGGCGTCCACGAGCGACTCGCGGCAACCGTAGAGGTTGTCGAACTTCGACTTGGTGACGGCATCGTTGACGTTGATGGCGGGGAAGGCGAGCGCGCCATCCTTCGCCATCTGGTACAGACGCTTCACGCCGGTGGTGGTTTCTTCGGTCACACCGCGGATGTGCTTGATGCGGCTCGAGTACCACTTCGGATCGCGCTTCAGCGTTTCCTTGATGGAGGCGAACAGGAACTCTTCCTCTTCGCTGCCCGGGTGGGAGAGCACGGAGAGGTCCTGCTCGGCCTTGGTGCCAAGATGCAGCAGCAACGTGGCATCACCACCGTCGTCGAGGATCATGTTCGAGTAGCCGCCGTCCTTCCATTCGAAGATGCGGTGCGTGTAATCCCAGTACTCCTTCAGCGACTCGCCCTTGTAGGCAAACACCGGCGTGCCGTTGACGGCGATCGCGGCGGCCGCGTGGTCCTGCGTCGAGAAGATGTTGCACGAGGCCCAGCGCACCTGCGCACCGAGCGCCTGCAGCGTCTCGATGAGTACGGCGGTCTGGATGGTCATGTGCAGCGAACCGGTGATGCGCGCACCACGCAGCGGCTGCGTCGGGGCGAACTCCTCGCGGATCGCCATGAGGCCCGGCATCTCCGTCTCGGCGATGCGGATCTCCTTGCGGCCCCACTCGGCGAGGGACAGGTCGGCAACGTGGAAGTCGCCCTTGCCGGGCGCGGGCTTGATGACAGCGTTCATTTTGGCTCCGTTAATCTTTGGTTGAAGATTGACGGGCGCCGTTCGAACAATACTCCGCGGTGCGAGCCTGGCATCGGCCAACCCGATGCTGCAGCGCCCCTCGCTCCTGCGGCCGCGGATTATAGCGGGGTCAGCGGGTCTTTGCTCCCGATTTGCGGGCGCCGGCCTTCAGGCCCGCATCGGCCGCGAGGGCCGCTGCCTTGTCGGTTCGCTCCCAGCTGAAGTCGCGATCTTCCCGGCCAAAGTGGCCGTAGGCGGCCGTCTTGCGGTAGATCGGCCGGGCGAGCTGCAGCATTTCGCGCAAGCCGTACGGGGTGAGATCGAAATGCCGACGCACGAGCTGGGTGAGCTTCTCGCGCGACACCTTGCCGGTGCCGAAGGTCTCGACCATCACCGAGGTGGGCTCGGCGACGCCGATGGCGTAGGAGACCTGCACTTCGCAGCGGTCGGCGAGACCGGCAGCGACGATGTTCTTCGCGACGTAGCGCGCGGCGTAGGCGGCCGAGCGGTCGACCTTGGAGGGGTCCTTGCCGGAGAAGGCGCCGCCGCCGTGACGGGCGAAGCCGCCGTAGGTGTCGACGATGATCTTGCGGCCCGTGAGGCCGCAGTCACCCACCGGGCCACCGATGACGAATCGGCCGGTCGGGTTGATATGGAACTTGGTGCCCTTGTGCAGCCACTTCTTCGGCAGCACGGGTAGCAGGATTTCCTCGGTGACCGCCTCGCGCAGCTTCTTGGTAGAGATGTCGTCGCTGTGCTGCGTGGAGAGCACCACGGCCTCGATGGCGACCGGGCGATCGTTTTCGTAGCGCAGCGTGACCTGACTCTTGGCGTCCGGGCGCAGCCAGGGCAGCTTGCCCTGCTTGCGTACCTTGGCTTGGCGTTCGACGAGACGGTGCGAGAGGGTGATGGCGGCAGGCATCAGCACGTCGGTCTCGTTGGTGGCAAAGCCAAACATCAGGCCCTGATCGCCTGCGCCCTGCTTGCGCGGGTCGCCGCGATCGACACCCTGTGCGATGTCGGCCGACTGTTTGCCGATGACGTTGAGTACGCCGCAGGAGGCGCCATCAAAGCCCATTTCGGACGAGTTGTAGCCGATGCCGAGCACGGTCTCGCGCACGATGCCTTCGATGTCGACCCAGGCGTTGGTGGTGACCTCGCCCGCGACGATCGCGACGCCGGTCTTGACCAGCGTTTCGACGGCGACGCGGCAGCGCTTGTCCTCCTTCAGGATCGCATCGAGGATGGCATCGGAGATCTGGTCGGCGACCTTGTCCGGATGACCTTCGGAAACCGACTCGGAGGTAAACAGGTAGCTGTTGGCCATGGCGTACTCGAGATCACGCTGCTTAAAAGGGGCCGAGATTATAGCCACTAACCTTGCGGTCGGTGTGCGGGCGGGCCGTGTTTTTCGTTGAAAAAGCGGCTCCCGGTGAGGGACAATTGCGGTTTCTCGCAAACACCCCCGGACTTCCCATGTCGCAACGCCGCCAGCTCGCCAACGCCATCCGAGCACTTTCCATGGATGCGGTGCAGAAGGCGGCCTCCGGGCATCCGGGCGCGCCGATGGGCATGGCAGATATTGCCGAAGTGCTCTGGCGCGAGGTGATGCAGTACAACCCGACCAATCCGCGTTGGGCGAACCGCGATCGTTTCGTGCTCTCCAACGGCCACGCCTCGATGCTGCTCTACTCGGTGCTGCATCTGACCGGTCATCCGTTGTCGCTGCAGGACGTCAAAGATTTCCGCCAGTTGGGTTCGCGCACGGCGGGCCATCCGGAGCGCGACCTCGATGTGGGCATCGAAACGACCACCGGCCCGCTTGGCCAAGGCATCGCCACGGCCGTCGGTATGGCGCTCGCAGAGAAGTTGCTCGCTGCCGAGTTCAATCGTGATGGGCACGCCATCGTCGATCACCACACGTACGTTTTCTTAGGCGACGGCTGCGTGATGGAAGGCATCTCCCACGAAGCGGCCTCGCTCGCCGGCACACTCGGTCTCGGCAAGCTCATCTGCGTCTACGACGACAATGGCATCTCGATTGACGGTGCCGTGAAGGGCTGGATGGCCGACGACACACCCAAGCGGTTCGCGGCCTACGGATGGCAGGTCATCAAGGATGTCGATGGGCACGATGGCGAGGCCGTGGCCAAGGCGCTGCGTCGTGCGCGTGCCGATCGTGCCCGCCCGACGCTGATTTGTGCGCGCACCGTGATTGGCTATGGTGCGCCGAACAAGCAGGGCAGCAAGTCGACCCACGGTGAGCCGCTTGGCGCCGAGGAAATCGCGGCCACGCGTGCGGCACTCGGCTGGTCGCACCAGCCGTTCGTCGTGCCCGAAGAATTGCGCACGGCGTGGGATCAGCGTGCACGAGGAGCGCGGGCCGAGAAATCCTGGCAGCGCCGCTTTAACCGCTATCGTCGTGAATTCCCGGAACTCGCTGCCGAGTTCACCCGTCGCATGCAGGGCGGATTGCCCGCGAACTGGCCGGCCTTGCGCGACGCGGCGCTCGCGGCAGCGCTCGCGGTGACGGGTGGCCAGGCAACCCGCGCATCCTCCGGCGCCATCCTCAACGTACTCGGGCCGGGCATGGGCGAATTGCTCGGTGGTTCGGCGGATCTCACCGGCTCGGTGAACACCTTCCGCAAGGATTCGCGGGCGGTCACCGCTGCGGATGCCTCGGGCAACTACATCAACTATGGCGTACGCGAGTTCGCCATGACCGCGATGATGAACGGGCTCGCGCTGCACGGCGGTTTTGCGCCTTACGCCGGCACCTTCCTCGTGTTCTCCGATTACGCGCGCAATGCGGTGCGACTTGCGGCGCTGATGCACCAGCGCATCCTGCTCGTGTACACGCACGATTCGATCGGGCTCGGCGAAGACGGGCCGACGCATCAACCCATCGAACACCTGGCCTCGCTCCGTGCCATGCCGAATCTCAGCGTGTGGCGTCCCTGTGATGCTTGGGAAACGGCGCACGCTTGGCTCGCTGCCATCGAGCGGCAGCAGGGACCCACGAGCCTCGTGCTGACGCGGCAAGCCCTGCCGCAGCAGCCACGTGATGCCGCGCAGCAGGCCGCCGTCGCCAACGGTGGTTACGTGCTGATCGAGCCTGCGGGCGAGGGTTTGCCCGAGGCCATCCTCATCGCCACCGGCTCCGAGGTTGCGCCCGCGGCCGAAGCCGTGCGTGCGGCCAACGCGGCAGGTCGACGCGTGCGACTGGTGTCCATGCCCTGTACCGACGTGTTCGATGCGCAAGATTCTGCGTGGCGCGAAGCGGTGTTGCCGCGCGCCGTGCGCCGTCGGCTCGCCGTCGAAGCGGCCGCCTCGCAGAGTTGGTGGAAATACGTCGGCAGCGATGGCTGCGTCATCGGTATCGATCGCTTCGGTGCTTCGGGCAAGGCCGCGGATCTTTTCAATCATTACGGGCTGACTGCGGCGCACATCGGCCGCGCGCTCGATTCACTACTTAACGGACCTAGACAAGGAGATTGAACAGATGGCGATCAAGGTAGGCATCAACGGCTATGGCCGCATTGGCCGCAACGTATTGCGCGCCCTCTACGAGAGTGGCCGTACGGGCGAGATCCAGATCGTCGCCATCAACGATCTCGGCGATGCCAACACCAATGCGCATCTGACGCGATACGACACCGCGCACGGTCGCTTCAACGGGCAAGTGAGCGTCGAGGGCGACTCGATGATCGTCAACGGCGATCGTATCCGCGTGCTCGCGCAGCGCGACCCGGCCAAGCTGCCTTGGGGCGAGCTCGGCGTCGACATTGTGTTCGAGTGCACTGGCCTCTTCACAAGCAAGGCGAAGGCGAGTGCTCATTTGGCGGGCGGCGCCCGCAAGGTGCTGATCTCCGCGCCGGGCGGTGATGATGTCGATGCGACCGTGGTTTACGGCGTCAATCACGACGTGCTGCGCGCCTCGCACACGGTGGTTTCGAACGCGTCCTGCACCACCAACTGCCTCGCGCCCATGGCTAAGGTGCTGCACGAAAACATCGGCATCGTCGGTGGCTTGATGACCACGATCCATGCCTACACCAACGATCAGGTGCTGACCGATGTTTACCACTCGGATCTGCGCCGCGCGCGCTCGGCAACCATGTCGATGATTCCGACCAAGACGGGTGCGGCCGCGGCCGTGGGTCTCGTGCTGCCCGCGCTCAAGGGCAAGTTCGATGGCTTTGCCGTGCGTGTGCCGACCATCAACGTATCGCTGGTTGATCTCACGTTTACAGCCCAGCGGCCGACGTCGGTCGATGAAATCAATGGCCTGCTCAAGGCGGCTGCTGCAGGTCCGCTCAAGGGCGTCCTCGCTTACACGGATGCGCCGCTTGTGTCGATCGACTACAACCACGATGCGCACTCCTCGACCTACGACGCAACGATGACCAAGGTCACGGGTGGCACGCTCGTGAAGGTCTGCTCGTGGTACGACAACGAGTGGGGTTTCTCCAATCGTATGCTCGACACGGCGCTGGCCTGGTCGCGGGCGGGCTGAGCATGCGCGTACGTCGCATGGCGGATCAGGCCCTCGCGGGCAAGCGCGTGATGATCCGCGAGGATCTGAACGTGCCCGTCGAGGGCGGCGTGGTGACGAGCGATGCGCGCATTCGTGCGGCCTTGCCAACGATACGCGCAGCGGTCGAACAGCATGCTCGGGTAATCCTGCTGTCGCACCTCGGCAGACCAAAGGAAGGCGAGTTTTCCGCTGAAAACTCCCTCGCGCCGGTTGCCACGCGACTCGGTGAACTGCTCGGCCAGCCGGTGCGACTGCAGCGCGATTGGCTTGATGGTGTGGAATGCGCGCCGGGCGAAGTCGTGCTCTGCGAAAACGTGCGTTTCAACAAGGGCGAGAAGAAGGACGACGAAACCCTCGCGCGGCGCATGGCGACACTCTGCGACGTGTTCGTCATGGACGCGTTCGGCACCGCGCACCGCGCCGAGGCGAGCACGCACGGCGTAGCCCGCTTTGCGCCCATCGCCTGTGCGGGTCCGCTGCTGGTCGGCGAACTCGAGGCGCTCGAGCGGGCGCTCGCGCGACCGGCACGGCCGCTGGTCGCGATCGTGGCGGGCTCGAAAGTGTCGACCAAGCTCACGGTGCTCGAGTCGCTGCTCGCCAAGGTGGACAAGTTGATCGTGGGTGGCGGCATCGCCAACACCTTCCTGGCGGCCACGGGCGTGTCGGTAGGCAAGTCGCTGCACGAACCCGATATGCTCGACACAGCCCGCACCTTGCTGGCCCAGGCCAAGGCGCGCGGCGCGGACATTCCGCTTCCGTCCGATGTGGTGGTGGCCAGGGAGTTTGCACCGACGGCCATCGCGACGGTGAAGCCGGTCGCGGCGGTCGGTGCCGACGAACTGATTCTCGACATCGGGCCGCAAACGGCCGGCGTACTGGCGCGGTTGCTGCAGTCAGCGGGCACAATCCTCTGGAACGGTCCAGTGGGTGTATTCGAGTTCGACCAATTCGGCGGTGGCACGCGGGCCATTGCCGAAGCCATCGCGCGCAGCCCGGCGTTCTCGCTTGCGGGCGGCGGCGACACCCTCGCGGCCATCGAGAAGTACGGTGTCGAGCAGGGCATCTCCTACATCTCGACCGGTGGCGGTGCCTTTCTCGAATTCGTCGAAGGCAAGACGCTGCCCGCCGTGGCGGCACTCGAAGCACGGGCCGCTTGACCATGCTTCGCAGAACCAAAATTGTGGCGACCCTCGGGCCGGCCACGGACGAGCTCGATGTACTCATCGACATGTGCCGCGCCGGTCTCGATGTGGCGCGGGTCAACTTCTCCCACGGTGCCGTCGAAGATCATTTGCGGCGCATCGAGCTGCTGCGCACGGCCTCGGCGCGAGCAGGACGATACGTGGCCATCCTCGGGGATCTGGCCGGGCCCAAGATCCGCATCGAAAGCTTCGTGGACGGTGCCGTGCAACTCGTCGAGGGTCAGCCGTTCGTGCTCGACACCGCGCTCGACAAGCGTGCGGGCACGATCCACTCCGTAGGCGTCGCCTACAAAGAGCTCACGGCAGACGTATTCGCCGGCGATACGCTGCTGCTGAACGATGGCCTGATCGTCCTCGAGGTGTCGGAGGTCGAGGGCACGCGCATCCACACGCGTGTCGTTGCGGGCGGCGAGTTATCGAATCGCAAGGGACTCAACCGCAAGGGCGGCGGAATCTCCGCGCCCGCGCTCACCGATAAAGATCGCGAAGACATCCGCTTTGCGGCGGCACAGGGCCTCGATTACGTGGCGTTGTCGTTCGTACGCGATGCGGACGATATCCATCTTGCGCGTGAGTTGCTGCGTGCCGCGGGCGGGGCCGGCGTGCGCATCGTCGCCAAGATCGAGCGGCACGAAGCAATTGCGCAGTTGGCCGGAATCATCGACGCCACCGACGTCATCATGGTGGCGCGCGGCGATCTCGGCGTGGAGATGGGTCACGCGGCACTTACGGGCTTGCAGAAGACCATCATCCATCAGACCCGCCACCGCAATCGCGTGGTGATCACCGCGACGCAGATGATGGAATCGATGATCACCAACCCGGTACCGACCCGCGCCGAGGTGAGCGACGTCGCCAACGCCGTGATGGATGGCACGGACGCCGTGATGCTGTCGGCCGAGACTGCGGCGGGCAAGTACCCGGTCAAGGCCGTTGCAGCCATGACTGAAGTGATCGAGGGCGCCGAGACCTATCACCTCTCGATGCACCGGCCGCGCGAGCGCTCGAACGTGCGCTTCAGTCACACCGAGGAGGCGATCGCCAACGCCGTGATGTACACGGCCAATCACCTCAACGTACGCGCGATCGTGGCACTCACCGAGAGCGGTGCGACGACCCAGTGGATGTCGCGCCTGCGCTCGGATATCCCGATTTATGCCTTCACCCGCCATGAGGCGACCCGTCGGCGCGTGACGATCTATCGCGGTGTGTATCCCGTCGCCTTCGACATCCCGCGCGACAGCCGCCGCAGTCTGTTCCAGAGCGTCTTCGACATGCTGCTCGATCTGGAGTTGGCTGCCGAGGGCGATCAGATCATCCTCACCCAAGGTGAGCTCACCGGCGTTCAGGGTGGCACCAACTCGTTGCAGATCCTCACGGTGCATAGGGCTCTCGCATGAAAAAAACGCTGCTGTGGCTCGGCGGTGCCTTGGTGATGGCATTGGCCGTACTGCTGGTGGTGGTGTGGTGGTTGCTGCGCGGCTCGTTACCGCAACTGTCGGGTGAGCTCGAGGGCATTGAGGGTGGACCGCAAGCGCAGGTCGTGCTGCAACGCGATGCGGACGGCGCGCCCACGGTGCGCGGCGACAGTTGGCCCGACGTCGCCTACGGACTCGGCGTGCTGCACGCCCAAGATCGATTTTTCCAGATGGATTTGTCGCGGCGATTCGCGGCGGGCGAACTGTCAGCACTGCTCGGCAGCAGCACCGTGGAGCAGGACAAGCGGGCGCGGGCCTTTCGTCTGCGTCAGGTCGCACGTCAGGCGATTGCTGCGGCGACGCCCGAGCAGCGCGAGTGGATCGAGGCCTACACGCGCGGCGTGAATCGTGGCCTCGACGAACTTCGCGTGCGTCCGTGGGAATACATATTGCTGCGCGCAACGCCTGAGCCGTGGCGCGCGGAGGACTCCATCCTCGTGCTGCATTCGATGTGGTGGCAGTTGCAGTACGAAGGGGTGCAGACCGAGATCGCTCGTCGCAGTATCGAATTGCGACTGATCGAGCGTATCGCCGCCGCCTCGCGCGAGGAGGCCGACGCCAGTCAAGCGGCTGAGGTGCTGAGGTTTTTCTTCCCGCGTGGCAACGAGTGGGATGCACCGAATTTCCCGACCCTTGAGGCTGCACGCGAGGCCAACGGTGGCCAGCCGTTCGTGGCTCCGCCCGTGCCCTCACCGGATGCGCTCGACCTGCGGGCGGCCTCGCGTGCAGCGACGGTCGCTGCTGCGGGGGGCGCTGCTGTCGGAGGTACCGATCAGGCTGAGAGGCCCGAGGGCGTCCTAGGCAGCAATGCCTGGGCGGTGGCGGGCGCGCATACCGCGAGTGGTGTGGCGCTTGTCGCTGGCGATATGCACCTTGGACTGCGCGTACCCACCGTGTGGTACCGAGCACGACTGCAGATTTCGGGCGGTGGGAAGGGTGAGTCGACCGCAACGGCTACGGAGCTCAATGGCGTGACCTTGCCGGGTTTGCCCGTCGTGGCGGCCGGCAGCAATGGCCACATCGCCTGGTCGTTTACCAACAGCTATGGCGATTGGGTCGACGTTCGACCGCGCAGTTGTTCGCTGGCGCGGGGGACCTACGCAACCGCCGAGGGCGAGCAGCGCTTCAGGGTCATCCGCGAGCGCATCGAGGTCGCTCGCAGCGACGTCGTGCCGCTCGACGTGTACGAGTCGCCGCATGGCGTGATGATCGAGCGCAGCCCGAACGATCCGGCGCTCGGCGAAACCTGTTGGCTGGCCCGGTGGTTGATCTCGGAGCCGGGTGCCACGAACCTCGCGGCGCTCGAGCTGCAGCAGGTGCGCAGTCTCGACGCCGCTCTCGCGCTCGCGCCCAGCGTCGGGATACCGCACCAGAACTTCACCCTCGGGGATCGCAGCGGCCGCATCGCCTGGACCATCATCGGGCGCATTCCGCAAGGCGAGCTCGGCCCCGAGACGCCGCGCCCGGTGCTCTGGCGCGATGCGGCTTCGGCACCACGCATCGTCGATCCGGAGGTCGGTCGACTGTGGAGCGCCAACTCGCGTCACGTCGAGGGCGAACTTGAGCGAGTGCTCGGCAATGACGAGGCGACGGGTGGCATGGGCTATGACATGGGGGCGCGCCAGGCACAAATTCGCGATGGCTTGCTCGCCTTGCGCGCACCGGCGACACCCGCGGACATGCTGACCATCCAACTCGATGATCGAGCGCTGTTCCTAGAGCGTTGGCAACGGTTGCTGCTCGCTACGCTCGACGAAGATGCCTTGCGCAACCAGCCGCAGCGCGCGGAGCTGCGACGGCTCGCGGCCGACTGGCAGGGCAGGGCGATCCCTGAATCGGTCAGTTACCACCTCGTCCGCTCGTTTCGCGACCAGACGCGCCGCGCGAGCTGGGAGATGATCACCCGCACGCTGCAGGCAGGCACGGACTCGTATCCGGCCAATCTGTTCGAGGGATCCTTGTGGCGACTTGTCACCGAGCAGCCACCGCATATGCTGGCTGAGCCCCACGCGAATTGGCGTGCATTTCTGCTGGCGCAGGTGGATGCGGTGATTGCCGACCTCGCCACGCGTTGCACCTCGCTGGCCACGTGCAGCTGGGGTGAGCGAAACACCTCGCGGATCCGTCATCCCTTGTCGGCCTCGCTCGGTCCGCTCGCGCGGTATCTCGATATGGCGCCGAGACCATTGCCGGGCGACAACGACATGCCACGTGTCGCGGGCCGTGGCTTCGGTGCGTCCGAGCGCTTCGCCGTCTCGCCTGGCCGCGAGGCCGAGGGCTATTTGCAGATACCGGGTGGCCAGAGCGGTCACCCGCTGTCGCCGTTTTATCGTGCCGGCTACGAGGATTGGGTCACGGGTCGTGCGCGACCGCTGCTGCCCGGCCCCACTGTGCATACGCTCGTTCTCAAAGCTGCGGCAGCGTCTGGAGAGTGACCATGATCGAGGGTAAGAGCCAGAGTCGTTTCGAAGGCACCGAGCGATACATCGCAACGAACGATCTCGGCATGGCCGTCAACGCCGCCGTGACGCTGGCGCGTCCTTTGCTCATTAAGGGCGAGCCGGGAACGGGCAAGACGCAACTGGCGATCGAAGTCGCTACGGCACTCGGCCGGCCGCTCTTCGAGTGGCACGTCAAGTCGACCAGCAAGGCACAGCAGGGACTCTACGAGTACGACGCGGTCTCGCGTTTACGCGATTCACAGTTGGGTGATCCGCGCGTCGCTGACATCAGCCACTACATCGTGCGGGGCAAGTTGTGGGAAGCCTTCGAGTCGGAGATTCAGCCCGTGCTGCTCATCGACGAGATCGACAAGGCGGACATCGAGTTCCCGAACGACCTGCTGCGCGAACTCGATCGGATGGAGTTCTACGTCTATGAGACGCGCCAACTCATCAAGGCGCGGCACCGCCCGATCATCATCATCACCAGCAACAACGAGAAAGAGTTGCCGGATGCATTCCTGCGCCGCTGCTTCTTCCACTACATCCGTTTCCCGGATCAGGACACGATGAGTCGCATCGTCGAGGTGCATTACCCGAACCTGAAGCGCGAACTGCTGGCCGAGGCACTGGGCGCGTTCTACAAGGTGCGTGAGACACCGGGGCTGAAGAAAAAGCCCTCCACCTCGGAGCTACTCGACTGGATCAAGTTGCTGCTCGCCGAGGACATTCCGCCTGAGGCGCTACGCAGCGATGATCCGAAGAAAGCCATCCCGCCGCTCTACGGTGCACTGCTGAAGAACGAGCAAGACGTACACCTGTTCGAGCAACTGGTGTTCCTCAACCGACGAGTCCGCTGACGCGGGGCGCCAGGGGTGCTGGTCCGCTTTTTCTTCGATTTGCGTACGGCCGGTGTGCCGGTATCGCTCACCGAGTTTCTCTCCCTGCTGCAGGCCCTCGAGGCGCGCGTGGCCACCTGCTCCGCAGAGGAGTTCTACTGGCTGGCAAGGCTGGCACTGGTCAAGGATGAACGTCACTTCGATCGCTTCGATCGCGTGTTCGCCCAGCATTTCGAGGGAGCTGAGCGGCTCTTCGAGAAGATCATCGCCGAGGTGCCAGCCGATTGGCTGAAGCAGCTTGCCGAGCGGGTGCTCTCCGAGGAGGAACGGCGCAAGATCGAAGCGCTTGGTAGCTGGGACAAACTGCTCGAGACGCTGCGCCAGCGACTGGCCGAGCAGAAAGAGCGTCACGAAGGCGGTAGCAAGTGGATCGGCACGGGCGGCACCTCGCCATTCGGCTCCGGCGGATACAACCCGGAGGGAGTGCGGATCGGTGACGCCGGCAAGCGCCAGCGCCGCGCCGTCAAGGTGTGGGAGTCACGCGAGTACCGCAACTTCGACGATCAGCGCGAGATCGGCACTCGCAATCTGAAGGTCGCGTTGCGCCGGCTGCGCAAGTTCGCACGTCAAGGTGCAGCCGATGAACTCGATCTCGGTGGCACCATCGACGCGACCGCGCGCAATGCAGGCTGGCTCGATCTGAAACTGCGGCCCGAGCGGCGCAATACGATCATGCTGCTGCTGCTGCTCGATGTCGGCGGCTCGATGGATGACCACGTGCGCGTTTGCGAAGAGCTGTTCTCCGCGGCGCGCAGCGAATTCCGACATCTCGAGTATTTCTACTTCCACAATTTCATCTACGAGGGATTATGGAAGGACAATCGCCGCCGGCATACCGAGCGCACCTCGACCCTGCAGATGCTGCGCACGTTCAATGCCGACTACCGGGTGATTTTCGTCGGCGATGCGACGATGAGCCCCTATGAAATCGTTCAGCCGGGCGGTAGCGTCGAGCACTGGAACGAAGAGGCGGGCAGCGCCTGGATGCAGCGTGTCGCCGCGCACTTTCCTTATCTCGTGTGGCTGAATCCTGAACCGGAAGAGCGCTGGGATTGGACGCCCTCGATTCGCCTCACTCAGGAACTCGTCGGCGGGCGCATGTTCCCCCTGACCCTGGACGGGCTCGATCGAGCGACGGCGGCGCTGCGCCGCAAGCAAGTTACTCCGTAAGGAACTCGAGCAGTGTCTGACGCTGCGCCAGCGTGTCGGTGTAACCCATTTCGATCAAGGCCCGGGTGAACGAGGCTTCGAACAGCAGGTAGCTGGCGAGTAGTCCCCCGGCCTCGCCGCGCGCGCCAATGACGGCGAGCAGGGTGCGCAAGGCGGGGGGGAGAGATTTGATGTGGCCGATGGCGACTTCCCGCGGATCGACGCTTGGCATCAGCCGCAGTGCCGACACCTGCCGTAATCCCATGACCGGCCGCCCTGCCTCGCCTAGAAAACGGTTGGTTCGCTCCAGTTGATCGAAGTCGGCATCCATCTGGTCGCTGAACAGGGTGTCGAGCATGAAGCCGAAGATTTCACCGGACGATGGGGCGTGTCGCAGGCCGACGAGCGAACCAAGCCCGGCGGCGTATTGCGCACGCACGCCGAGTACGAGCAGGCGTTTCGCGCCGAGGTGGATCGCCGGGGAGAGGGGTGCGAGTTGACGCATCGCGCCGTCGCCGTAGTAAACGTCACCGATGCGCACCGCCGGAAACAGGAAGGGAATCGCCGCACTCGCCATGAGATGGTCGAGGTCGAGTCGCTCGCGCGTGCCGCGTCGACGCACGCCCTGCCATTCCGGCACACAGGTTTCGGCTTCGAAAAATACCCGGTGGTGGCCACCCGCATAGGTGGTCGCCGCAAGAGCCAGCGCGTGCAGCGAGCCGTTGGCTACGTGCTCGCGTATGGCGTCCCAGTCGATGCGCTCGGCGAGCAGGGTGCGTAGCGGCGTATTGTCGAAGAGCGCGCTCGGTGTCTGCGCGAGGCGGCCTCCGCTGAGGGCCGAGAGGGCCCAACGCAGACCGGCGCCCACCATCGACGGCAAGCCGGCGTGGAAGACCTGTTCGACACTGAAGTTGGCCCAGACCGCCTCGAGTCGCTGAATCCCCATGCGCCAGTCGTCGGCATGGGTCGCTAGGACGGCGGCGCACACGGCGCCTGCCGAGGTGCCGACGATGACATCGTACGGGGGACGCTCCTCGGGCCAAATCGCTGCCAAGGCCTTGAGCACGCCCACCTGGTATGCGGCGCGAGCGCCGCCGCCCGACAGAACCAGGGCGGTCTGTCTGCGTTGCAGGGAAGATTCTGTTGTATCCGGGTGCGTCACTCGTGGAAGATAGGGTTTCACACTTCAAGGAGGAGTTCCATCATGGCGCAAAGTCTTCGCCTCTCGGGCATCGTCACCACTGTACTCGGTGCGCTTGGTCTATTCGCGCTGTCTCTCCCTGTTTTTGCCGCAAGCCCCAAGGTGGGCAGTCCCGCGCCGGAGTTCCGCCTGCAGGACCAGAACGGCAAGTGGGTGTCGCTCAAGGATTATCGTGGCAAGTGGGTGGTGCTCTACTTCTACCCCAAGGACAACACGCCCGGCTGCACCACCCAGGCTTGCGAGTTTCGGGACAATATCTTTGCTTTCAACCGAGCCAATGCCGTTATTCTCGGCGTGAGCGTCGATGACGTGAACTCCAAGAAGGACTTCGCCAAGGAGCATAGCCTGCCGTTCTCGGTGCTCGCCGATTCGACCAAGGCAACGACGAAGACCTATGGTGTGCTCACCAGCATGCTCGGGCTCGTGGAGTTCTCGCGCCGCGACACCTTCATCATCGATCCGCAGGGTCGCGTCGCCAAGCACTGGGAAAAGGTCGACCCGGACGGTCACTCCAAGCTCGTGCTCAACGAACTGAAGCGCCTGCAGGCGGGGGCCTGACGGGACACGCTCGAAAATGGACAGATCGTCGGGCCGCTGCGTCGAGTGACGGCACCGCGAGGCATCATTTGCGCTTCAGCAACACGGGGGTGTGAGATGGATAAGGCGCAGGATCTACAACAGCCGGAACGCCGAGACTTTCTGACTACGGCGAGTGGACTCGGCGGTGCGTTGGCGGTGGGCGCCGCGGGCCTTGCCGGCATGACGCTTGGTCCCACGGCGACGGCCGGTTCGACCATGGTGTCTAGCCACGGCACCGGGCCCGGTTTGAAGGGGCCCTACCTCGATCTGTCGACGGGGCGCGGCAACCAGCTGGCCTACGCGCGTATCCAGGGTGATCTCGATTTCGGCAAGCAGAAGTACTTCTGGTTCAAGTGCTACGTCATGGCCATCGAACCGCAGAAGAAGGTCGTCGATCTGATGGGTTCTTCGGGCTTCGGTGTCATTCGCCTTGCCGAGGGACCGAACGGGGCGATCCGTCGTATGTGTCGCGAGGTGATCGTCTACACCGATCTCAAGACCGGTGAAGTGCTCGATGAGTGGAAGAACCCGTTGACCAACGAGACCGTCAAGGCGGTGCACGTCGCCAACGACCCGTTCAATTACCTCATCGAAGATCACTTCCCGGCGATGTCGGACTTTGGCGGGCTCAACAAGGAGCAGCCGCCGCGCATCCCGTTCATCCTGCCGTGGTACCAGCATGGCGACATGGCGGAAATGGAAATCCACGTGCACCTCGCCTATCCGAGTGCGCTGCAGCCGGAGAAGTGGCCGCGTGAGTCGGCGGGTCGCATCGCGCAGGTGTCGGAGTTCTTCGCGCACCACATTCGCGTAGAAGACCTGCAGAATCCGAAGCTCACCACCATCGACTACACCGGCACCTGGAACCGCATCACGCCCTGGCTGCCGTGGATGCTGATGGGTCAGCGCACGGGCTTCTGTCAGTATGGCTGCTTCATGGGCACCACCAAGAATCTCGATCAGGTGCTGACGCGACCGGTGCTCGACTACGCGGAGAAGCACTACAAGAAGTACTTCGATGCGCCGACCGAGTGGAGTTCGGATCGCAGTCTCTCGAGCCTCGAGCACTACGCCAAAGATCAGAAGCCTGCGCCTGTCAAGGCGCCGTAAGAAGTCTTTTGCGTCTCAGCGCCGGCGGAGCGGCAAGCCAGCAGCAATCTTCTGGCTCCACTCCGCCGGACCGCTCTGGTGCACGGAGGTGCCGCGCGCATCGACCGCTACGGTGACCGGCATGTCCTTCACCTCGAACTCGTAGATTGCTTCCATCCCAAGATCGGCAAAGGCCACCACGCGCGAGGCCTTGATGGCCTTAGAGACAAGATAGGCGGCACCGCCCACGGCCATGAGGTAGGCCGCGCCGTGCTTGCGAATGGCTTCGATGCCGGTCGGCCCACGCTCCGCCTTGCCGATCATGGCAATGAGCCCTGTCTTCGCAAGCATCATTTCGGTGAATTTGTCCATGCGCGTGGCCGTGGTGGGCCCTGCAGGTCCCACCACTTCGTCACGCACCGGATCGACCGGGCCCACGTAATAGATCACGCGGTTGCGAAAATCGACGCCTTCGGGCAGCCCCTGGCCGCTCGCGAACAGATCCGCGATTCTCTTGTGGGCCGCATCCCGCCCAGTGAGCATGCGGCCGTTGAGCAACAATCGATCGCCCGGTTGCCAGGTGGCGACCTCAGCGGGAGTCAGGGTGTCGAGATTGACGCGGATCGACTCCTTCGACGGCTTCCAGTCGACCTTGGGCCAACGCGCGAGATCCGGCGGTTCGAGCTGCGCCGGCCCTGAGCCATCGAGCGTGAAGTGCACGTGCCGCGTGGCTGCGCAGTTCGGGATCATGGCCACCGGCTTCGAAGCCGCGTGCGTTGGATAGTCGAGGATCTTCACATCGAGCACGGTCGATAGACCGCCAAGCCCCTGCGCGCCGATGCCGAGTGCATTGACCTTGTCATAGAGCTCGATACGCAGCTCTTCGGTCGGATTGCGCGGACCCCGGGCCTTGAGCTCAGCCATGTCGATGGGATCCATCAGCGATTCTTTGGCGAGCAGCATGGCCTTCTCGGCCGAGCCGCCGATGCCGATGCCAAGCATGCCAGGCGGGCACCAGCCTGCGCCCATGGTGGGTACGGTCTTCAGCACCCAATCGACGATCGAGTCGCTGGGGTTCAGCATCACGAACTTCGACTTGTTCTCCGAGCCGCCACCCTTGGCAGACACCGTGATCTCCACCGTATCTCCGGGCACCATCTCCATGTGGACCACGGCGGGGGAATTGTCGCGCGTATTTTTGCGGGTGAAAGCGGGGTCGGCCACGATCGATGCACGAAGCGTGTTGTCAGGATCGAGGTAGGCGCGGCGTACGCCCTCGTTGATCATCTCGGTGAGCGTCAGCGTCGCGTCCCAGCGCACGTTCATGCCGACCTTGACGAAGGCGACCACGATGCCGGTGTCCTGGCAGATCGGTCTGTGGCCCTCCGCACACATGCGCGAATTGGTGAGGATTTGCGCGATCGCGTCCTTGGCCGCGGGTGACTCCTCGAGCTCGTAGGCTCGGCCGAGCGATTCGATGTAATCGATCGGATGGTAGTAGGAGATGTATTGCAGCGCGTCGGCCACGCTGTCGATCACGTCTTGCTGCTTGATGAGGCTCATGACGGTATTTTAGCCGGGCTCGCGATAGCCGGCGCAGGCTTCCTGCCAGCGTTGCCCGGAGTCGAGGCAGACAGCCGTCAGGGCCCCGCCCCAGACGCAACCGGTGTCGAGCGCCAGAAGATGCGGGCCGGTTCGCAGGCCGAGCGTTGACCAGTGGCCGAAGATCACCCGCGCGTCGCGGCTGCGCCGCGTGTCGACCTCGAACCAGGGCTGCCAGCCCGGGGACTGCGAGCCCGGCGCACCCTTCATCTTCAAATCGATTTGCCCATCCGCGCGGCAGTAGCGCAAGCGCGTGAGTGTATTGATCACGAACCGCCAGCGATCGATTCCCTGGAGGGTCTCGCTCCAGCGATCGGGCTTGTTGCCATACATCCCGGCAAAGAGTTCCGCGGGGCGCTCACGCAGCACCTGCTGCACTTCGCTCGCCAGAGCCAATACCTCGGCTACGGACCATTGGGGCACGACGCCCGCGTGAACCATCAGATCATCGGCACCCTCTGGGGCCGCGTGCGGGGCGCATACGGCGAGCGGACACCCGAGCAGCCACTCGAGCAGCCTGTCGCGATCGCTGGCCTGCAGGATCTCATCGAGCGTGTCGCCCTTGCGCAGTTCCCGACCGCTGCCGAACGCCACGGCGAGCAGGTGCAGGTCATGATTGCCGAGTACGACTCGTGCATTAGCCCCAAGGGCGCGGACGAAGCGCAGCACGTCGAGCGATTGTGGGCCGCGATTAACGAGATCGCCGACGAACCACAATTCGTCGCGTTCGGCGGAAAACCTCGCCCTATCGAGCAGCGCGCGCAGTTCCGTAAGGCAGCCCTGCACGTCGCCGATCGCGATGCGCGCCATGTCAGTGGACGATACCTGGCATCGCCAAGCGGAACGCCGGGATCGGCGCATCGAATGTCAGGCCCTCGTCCGAGCGCATCTGATAACTACCCTGCATGGTGCCGACGGGTGTTTCAATGATGGCGCCGCTCGAGTAGCGGAACGACTGACCCGGCCGCAGATGCGGCTGCTCGCCGACGACGCCTTTGCCGCGCACTTCCTGGGTCTTGCCGTTGCTGTCGGTGATCAGCCAGTGTCGCGAGACGAGCTGCGCCGCTTGGGTGCCCTCGTTACGGATGGTGATGGTGTAGCTGAACACGAACCGCTGCTCCTCGGGCTCGGACTGCGCCTCGAGGTAGGCCGTTTCGATGTGGATGTGGATGCGGAAGGGTTCGTCCATGGCGCTTTGCACGCTAGCTGCTCGGCAGGGCCTGTGCAAGCGCGGCGAACTGCGCAGGGGTCAGCGTTTCCGGACGTGCGCCCGGGTCGACGCCGCAGCGCTCGATGGCGGCGGCATCGAGTAGGGCACGCAGCCCGTTACGCAGCGTCTTGCGGCGCTGCGAGAACGCCGCGGCGACTACTCGCCCAAAGCGCGCATCGACCGCGAAGGCGGGCGCCTCGCGAACCGTGAGGCGAGCCACGGCTGACCAGACCTTCGGCGCAGGCCGGAATGCGCCCGGCCCGACCTCGAACAGCGCCTCGGCCACGACCCACGGGGCAAGCATGACGGTGAGGCGTCCGTAATCATCGCTGCCCGGCGCAGCGCAGATCCGTGCGATCACTTCGCGCTGCAGCATGATGTGCAAATCTTCGATCGAGCCGTGCGCCTCGAGCAGGTGGAACAGCAGCGGCGTCGAGACGTTGTACGGGAGATTGCCCACCACGCGCAGTTTGCGCCCGCGTTGTGCGGCCAGGGCGGCAAAGTCGAAGCGCAAAGCATCGGCCACCTGCAGCGTCAGGCCCTGCCCCGCGAAACGCTCCTGCAGCGTAGCGGCCAGATCGCGATCGATCTCGATCGCATCGAGGCGACCTGCGCGCTCGAGCAACGGTTCGGTCAGGGCGCCGTGTCCGGGACCGATCTCAACAAGCGCATCCTGCGGCGAGGGACCGATCGCGCTAACGATGCGCTCGATGACTCCCTCGTCATGCAGGAAGTTCTGACCGAAACGTTTGCGGGCGAATACCACGCGGCTCAGCCGCTCGATCGCAGGGCGAGAGTACGTGCAAGATCTACGGCCGCGCGCAAACTGCCGACATCGGCCTTGCCGGTGCCGGCCAGAGCGAGCGCAGTGCCGTGATCGACCGAGGTACGAATGATGGGCAGGCCGAGCGTGATGTTTACGGCATGTCCGAAAGCGGCGTGCTTGAGTACCGGCAGGCCCTGGTCGTGATACATCGCCAGGTACGCGTCGTAGCGCGCCATCTCGCGAGGCACGAACGCCGTGTCGGCGGGCAGCGGTCCTTGGGCATCGATGCCTTCACTGCGTGCCGTGGCGATCGCTGGGGCAATCACCTTTTGATCCTCTTCGCCGAGCAGGCCGTTTTCCCCGGCATGGGGGTTGAGGCCGCACACGGCGATGCGCGGTGCCTCGATCTGCCACCAGCGACGCAGATCCGCGTGCATGATGCGCAGGATCTGCAGCAGTCCGGCTTCGTTAATTGCATCGGCGACACGCCGTAACGGCACGTGGGTCGTCGCGAGCGCCACACGCAGCGTCCCGCAGGTCAGCAGCATCACGGGCAGTGGTGCTGCGCAGCGCTCGGCGAGATATTCCGTATGTCCCGAAAAAGCTACGCCGGATTGCGCGATCACCGATTTTTGTACCGGTGCCGTGACCATCGCATCGAAGCGGCCCGAACGCACGCCGGTCAGAGCTCGATCCAGCAGCTCGAGCACGTAAGGCGCATTGCGCACATCCAGTGACCCTGGCACTGAGCGGGTGGGCAGCGGCACATGCTCGACCCACTCGTCCGGTAAAGGCGCGACGCCTGCCATCACTGCCCGTTCGCGAAGCAGCTCTCGATCGCCGAGGATGCAGAGCTCACAGTCGGGTGCGGCGTCCGCCAACAGTTGCGCGCACAACTCCGGGCCGATGCCCGCCGGTTCTCCCGAGGTGATGACGAGACGTGGTCGATCAGCTCTTGATGTCGACATACGCCTCGTCACGCAGACGGCGCAGCCAGAGCTCGGTTTCTTCGTCCGCCTTGCTTTCGCGCAGTTGCAGGAAGGCGCGCTGACGACGGAGTTCTTCAGTGTTGTCGTACTCGCGCCGACCGAGCAATTGCACCACATGCCAGCCGAACTGGGTACGGAACGGTTGGCTGATTTCGTTTTCGGTCAGGCTTTCGAGCATGCGATCGAATTCGGGCACGAAATTGCCGGGCGCGCTCCAGCCCAGATCACCGCCCTCGGCTGCAGAGCCTGGGTCTTCCGAGAGCGTCTTGGCGAGTACGGCGAAGTCCTCGCCCTTGAGGATGCGCTCGCGCGCATCCAGCAGTCGCTGGCGCACGGTGGCATCGTCCTGGATCTCGGTCGGCTTGAGCAGGATGTGGCGCGCACGCGTCTGGCGGATCACGACCTGCTGGTCGTTGCCGCGAACTTCGTTAAGACGCACGATGTGATAGCCCGACGGCGTACGCAGCGGTTCGCTGACTTCGCCGGGTTTGAGGCCGACGACCAGATCGGCGAGCACGGTCGGGATCTCCGGACCCTTGCGCCAGCCGAGTGCGCCGCCCTCGAGGGCGGTTTGACTGTTCGAGTAAGCCACTGCGAGTTTCGCGAAGTCTTCCCCGCTGCGCGCGCGACGACCGACGTCGGCTGCGCGGCGGGAGGCCTCGTCGAGCTGCTGCGGCGTCGCTTCCTGCGGCACTGCGATCAGGATGTGCGAGAGGTTGTATTCGTTGAGTTCGGAGGGTCGATTTTTCTGCTTCTCGAGGAATTGGTCGAGTTCGCGCGGGCTGACGTTGATACGCTGGATGACGTCGCGTTGCTGCAGCACCTGCAGCGTCATCTCGCGGCGAACGCTTTCGCGATAGCTCGCATAGTCGAGTCCCTGCTGGGCAAGGGCCTGCGGCAGTTGTGCAAGCGGTATGCCGTTGCGCTGCGCCACTTCACCGAGCGCCTGATTGAGGTTCTCGTCGTTGATGCGGATGCCGGCACGCTGTGCGCGCTGCATCTGGATCTCCTGCAGTACCAACCGCTCGAGCACCTGCTGTCGCAGCACTGTCTCCGGAGGCATCTCGAGGCCTTGGGTCTTGAGACGCTCGGTGACGAGCGCAACCTGTTCGTCGACTTCGCTAGTGAGCACCACACCCTCGTTGACCACGGCGGCGACGCGATCGAGCATCACGCCGCGATCGGACAGCGAGCGAGACTGCGCGCTCGCCTCGTGACCTGCGCTGCCGGTCAGTAGCGCGAGCAGCACGAACGTGGTCACGGTTCGGGGTCGACTGGAGATCATGCGGGAACCCTGAAAAATGTTGAAAGTCAGCGGCTTACGCCGGCCGCCGAGTATCCCCGAATTGCCTCTTCGAGGAAAGAGTCGGCCGAACTTCCGACACTAGCGAGACCGTTGAGTTCCAGCTGCAGGTAGATCCCGCTGTCCCGCTCGCCGGTGCGACTGGAGACGAACCGCCGGCCCACGAGCCGTAGCCGCCAGCAGCAGGCGCCGTATTCAACGCCGCCGAACTGTTCGAGCGTGCTGCGTTCCTGCAGGTCGTACACGAGCCGACCGAACGCGCTCCAGCGCCGCGTGATGGGCCATGCGCCGGACAGTTCGGTCTGCTCGAGCCGTTGGTCCTGGAAGCGGTAGGCGAGGTTCAGCGCCCGGTCACCTTGCGGGCGGTACTGGATGCGCACCTGGCGTCGTTCGCTGCGGGATTGCTGCGGATTCCATTGCACGCCGAGGTTGACGTTGAAGTTCTGCCATCGCGTGACCGCGAGCTGCGCCACGAGATCCGATTTCGAGCCGATGCGCGGCTCGCCCGGCAGCCGCACTCGGGGCGCCTCAAGGTGCAGAGTCTGGCCGATCGTGGCGGCGAGCAACTGCCGACCGCTCGCTCCATCGTAGAAACGGGAGGTGACGCCGAGGCTCACTTGGTTCGCATCCGAGACGCGATCCGCGCCAACGTAGCGCTCGCCGCGAAACAGCTGCACGAAATTCAGATCGGGCACCCGGGTGTCGAACACCGGCAGATCATCTTGATCGCGATACGGCGTCCACAGATACAACAGGCGTGGCTCCAGGGTGATGCGCTGCCCCCGCCCATCGAGGGCTGGACGCTCTAGAAGCAAGCCCGCATCGAGCGCGGCGAAGGGTAACGATCGGCTCGGAGATGTCGTCGCGCCCGAGGCCACGTTGTCGAGCGCGTAGCGCGTGTAGCGAACGCCGGCAGCCGGACGCAGGTAGTAGGCGGGGCTGCCGAAATCGAGCGCGACACGCGAGGTGGCATCGGTACGCCAACCGGTGACTCCCGTATCGCGCTCGAAATTCACCACCTCGGCATCGAGCGAGTAGCTGAGCGGCAGGCCTGCATCACGGCGACCTTCACCGCGCACCGCGATGCGCGGCACTTGTGCATAGGGCCGGTCGATCGGCTGCAGGGCGCGATCAATGGTCTGGAACTGCTGAAACTCGCCGCGGACGCGCCAGTGCTCATCGCGATAACTGAGTCGTGCCACACGCTGCAAGAAGGCCGTGCTGGTGCCGTCGGCACCCGCTGCGAAATCCTCGAAGTATTCGGCGTCGCTGACATCGGCCGCATCGAGATCGAGCCGCCAACCGGCAGGCAACTCCGTTCGGTGCCGCAGACGCAGCCAGTGCCGATCGGTATCGCGCACCATGTCTCCGGGCAGCAGATTGGCGCGGATCTCGCCGCGATTCGTGCGGGTCAGGTAACGGAACGTCGCGCCTGCATCGAGACCACGCTTCTCGTAAAAGCGCGGCTCGACCAGCAGGTCGTAGTTCGGCGCGAGATTGAAGTAGTACGGCACTGCGAGCTCCACGCCACTTCTGGAGCTGAAGCCCGCGTCGGGGACGAGAAAGCCACTCTTGCGTTGCTCACCTAGCGGGAACGAGATGTAGGGCAGATAAAGAATCGGCACGCCGAGAAATTCCACAGCGGCGTTGCGGCCCGTGCCATTGCGCGTGCGGGTGTCGAGCTCGATGCTGCGCGCACGGATCCGCCAATCGGGCGACGCATCGGGGCAGGTGCTGAACCACACCTCCGCGAGGCGTACTCGCCCATCGGTGCCGATCTGCATGCGCTCGGCCGCGCCGCGTGCCGGGCGCTCCGGCAGGTCGAACTCTGCATCCTCGAGACTTACGCCCGATGCGGCGTCGTAGCGGCCTTTGTCGCCGCGGGCCGTGATCGAGCCGTCGGTGTAGGTGAGCGTTCCGCGGACGCTGAACTGCCCCGACGCGCGGTCGTACCGCACTTCCTCAGCGTCGAGCCGACGCTCGCCTTGACGCAATTCAACCCGCCCGCTGAGCAGGGCCGCACCGTCGACCCCGATCTGCGCGCGGTCACTGCTGACTTCGACGGGCAGCCGGGCCTCGTCTTTTCGAACCGTGGGGCTATCGCGTGCGACGCTCTGTTCCGGCAGCCCGTCCGCGCGCTGCATGCCGGCGACTGGGCTCGGCGCAGGGCAGCGCAGGGGCATGGGCTTCGGATTGGCGGGCGCTTCGTCCGTAGGCTCGGCGCGTGCCGCGCCGACGGCGAGTGCACACAGCAGCAACGCCAGCTGCAATGGGGTGAGGGGGCGTGCAGAGGGGCGCGACATGATCTGCGCTCATTATGCACCCCCCTTATAATCCGTTCATGTCCGCTCCCGATTTGCGCCTGGCGGCGCTCACCGACTGGGTCACGCGCGAGCTCGCCTACGCCGTGCGTGGCGTCGAGGTGGCTTCGGCGGATGCCAGCTTTCGTCGCTATTTTCGTGTTCACCTGCGCGACGGCGCGACGCTCATCGTCATGGATGCGCCGCCCGCACAGGAGGATATCGGGCCGTACCTGCATGTCGGTGCGCTGCTGGCGCAAACCGGGGTGCACGTGCCTGCGGTTCATGCCGTCGATCGCGAGCGCGGCTTCGTGCTGCTCGAGGACCTTGGCACCACCTCGTACCTCAGTGCGCTGCAGGACGCCGGGCTTGCCGATTCCCTCTACGGCAACGCCCTGCAGGCGCTCGCGAGTCTGCAGGTGCGGGGCCGCCCGTTGCAGCACGAGCTGTCGCCCTACGATGAGGCGGCGTTGCGGCGCGAACTCGTGCTCATGCCGGAGTGGTTTTGTGCGCGTCACCTGCAGCGTTCGGTGAGCGAGGCGGAATCTGAACTGTTCGAGGCCACCTTCCGCTTTCTCGTGGCCGAGGCCTTGCAGCAACCGCAGGTCTTCGTGCATCGCGACTATCACTCACGCAATCTCATGGTGCTGCCCGCGCACGGACCGGGCGTTATCGATTTTCAGGACGCGCTCGCGGGCCCCGTGGGCTACGACCTCGCCTCGATCTTCAAAGATTGCTACATCCGTTGGTCGCGCGAGAGGGTCGAAGCCTGGGTGCTCGCGCATCGCCAGTCGCTTCGTCGGCAAGGTGCGTCGACGCTGGCTGGGGCGAGTGATGCCGAGTTCCTGCGCTGGTTCGATCTCATCAGCGTGCAGCGTCACCTCAAGATCCTCGGCATCTTTGCTCGCCTCTGGTGGCGTGACGGCAAGAGCGGCTATCTCGCCGACTTGCCGCTCACTGTCGAGTATCTGCAGGACAGCTGCGCTCGCTACGCGGAACTCACTCCGCTCGGCACGTGGTTGCAGCAGCAGGTGACGCCGCAACTGGCCGCGGCCCACGCGCGCGCACTGGCGGCTCGTTCGTGAAGGCGATGATTCTTGCAGCCGGTCGCGGCGAGCGCATGCGACCGTTGACGGACGAACGCCCCAAACCCCTGCTCGAGGTCGGCGGGCGGCCGCTCATCGAGTGGTTGCTCGGTAGCTTGGCCCGTGCGGGCTTTCGCGAGGTGGTGGTCAACCATGCCTGGCTCGGGGAGCAGATACCGGCAGCGCTCGGTGATGGCCGTCGATTCGGTTTGCACATTCGCTACAGCGCTGAAGGCGAAGCGCTCGAGTCGGGCGGTGGCATTCTGCGCGCACTGCCACTGCTCGGACCCGAGCCCTTTCTCGTCGTCAACGGCGACATCTGGACCGACTTCGACTTTTCACGTCCGCCCCTGCTCGACGAGCAGGCCTTGGCGAGTCTCATTCTGGTGCCGAACCCGCCGCAACATCGACGCGGTGATTTCGCCTTAGTGCCGGGAGCGATGACCTCGCTCGACGTGCTGGCCGATCCCGAGCGGCTGGCCGCGGCCGATGCGCCACCGCGTTTTACCTTCTCGGGAATCGGCGTCTATCGCCCGGAGTTTTTCGCCGGCTACGAAGAGGGACGCTTTCCGCTGCTGCCCTTGCTGCAACGGGCCGCCGCAGCCCATCGGCTCCGGGGCCGCTTGTATCAAGGCTTGTGGTTCGACATCGGCACCCCGGAGCGTCTGCGCGATCTCGACGAACGCCTCGCGGCCGGTGCGGTGGGCTGACCGACACCATCGGCGTACACTTGTCGTCATGAGCACGGACGGTCCCGCCCGCAGCGGCGAGAAGTACATCACCGCGCATGGATTCAGCGCGATTCGCGATGGCATCAAGGCCACCTCGCAGGGTCCCGTGCGCGTGCCGGGCGGTAAGCCGCGTTGGCTCAAGGCCCCACTGGCTATAGGCCCGGGCTACGAGGCCGTACGGCGCACGGTGCGTGAGCATCGCCTGGCCACGGTCTGCGAGGAGGCCAAGTGTCCGAACATCGGCGAGTGCTGGAATGCGGGTACCGCCACGATCATGTTGATGGGTGAGGTGTGCACGCGCGCCTGCCGTTTTTGTGCGGTGGATACCGGCAATCCGCGTGGTTGGCTCGATCCCGAGGAGCCCGAGAACACGGCAAAGACGGTCGAACTGATGCGCTTGCGATATGTCGTGCTGACCTCGGTCAACCGCGACGATCTGCTCGATGGTGGCGCAGGCCACTTCGCCGCAGCGGTGCGGGCGATCAAGGCGCGCTCGCCCTCGACGGCCGTCGAGGCGCTGACACCCGACTTTCAGGGCGTGATGCGCGATGTGGAAACGGTGGTCGATTCGGGACTCGAGGTCTTTGCGCAGAACGTCGAAACCGTCGAACGTCTCACCCATCCTGTGCGCGATGCACGCGCGGGCTACACGCGTACGCTGCACGTGCTGCGCTATGCCAAGCAGCACCGCGCCGATGTGCTCACCAAGTCGAGTCTCATGCTCGGGCTGGGCGAGACGGATGATGAGATCGCGAAGACCATGGACGATCTGCGTGAGCACGGCGTGGATCTGCTGACGCTCGGTCAGTATTTGCAGCCGACAGCGCGGCACTTGCCCGTCGAGCGTTTTGTCTCGCCCGAGCAATTCGATCGCTATCGCGACTGGGCGCTCGCGCGCGGCTTCCGCGAGTGCGTGTCGGGTCCGCTCGTACGCTCGAGTTATCGGGCGGAGCAGGCGCTTGCCGGCAACAATGCCGGTCTCGACAATGCAGCCCTCAGCGAACTCGCCACCCCGCGTCGTTGAACTCGGCCGTGTGGCTTATCTGCCGACGTGGCAGGCCATGCAGCACTTCACGGATGTGCGCGATGCGCACACGGCCGACGAGATTTGGGTGCTGGAACACGAGCCGGTGTTCACGCTCGGCATGAATGCCGATCCCTCGCATGTTCTCGCCGCAGGTGACATTCCAGTCGTTCGCGTCGATCGCGGCGGGCAGGTCACCTATCACGGCCCGGGTCAGCTCGTGGTCTATCCGCTGATCGACCTGCGCCGCGCGGGCCTCGGTGTTCGTGACCTCGTCACCGCGCTCGAGCAAGCCGTCATTCGCAGTGTTGCGCATTACGGTATATCGGCCGCCACGCGGCCGAAGGCACCGGGTGTGTACGTTTCCGGGGCCAAGTTGGCGAGTGTTGGCATACGGGTGAGGCGCGGAGCGAGTTATCATGGCGTGGCGTTGAACGTGGCCATGGATCTGGAACCGTTCGCGCGCATCAACCCCTGCGGTTACGAGGGGCTCGCGATGACTCAGTTGGCCGCACTGGGCGGTCCCACCGAGATGTCGCGTGTGGCCGCAGACGTGCTGACCGAACTGCAACCACTGCTGTCGAGACACGTCCATGAAACATAAGCCCACCCCCAAGGAACTCGAGATGGTTCGCGACCTCCTTACCTACATCGGTGAGGATCCGGCCCGCGAAGGTCTGCTCGAGACGCCGGCTCGCTTTCTCAAGGCCTGGGAGGAATACACCCGGGGCTATCGGGAAAAGCCCGAAGAGATTCTGAAGTCCTTCGAGGATGGCGCGCAGAGCGTCGATGAGATGGTCATCGTCCGCGACATCCCGGTGTATTCGCTGTGCGAGCACCATCTTGCGCCGTTCTTCGGCAAGGCCTACGTCGGTTACGTACCCGACAAACGCATTCTCGGGCTATCAAAAATTTCCCGCCTGGTCGAAATCTACGCCCGCCGCCTTCAAGTGCAGGAGCGACTGACCAACCAGATCGCCGACGCGCTGCACACCCATTTGCAGGCCCTCGGCGTTGCAGTGGTCATCGAGTGTCGGCACATGTGCATGGAGTCCCGTGGCGTTCGCCACACTGGAACGGCGACCGTGACCTCTGCACTGCGTGGTTCAATCAAGACCAATGCGGACACACGGCGCGAGTTCCTCTCGCTGATCGGTCGCTAGTCCCTGCGAGATCGCTAGATCACCATCAATACGCCGTCGGTCGCCACCAGTGCGCCGACGAGCATGGTGACGTGTTCGCGGCTCTCGGCCACGATCGTGTAGGTGATCGAGATGAAGTTGCCGGCGCCACTCGCGCGCTCGTTGACACGCTCAGGGCCGAGATCCGGACAGTGCTGCAGCACCACCGCATCGATGCGGGAGCGAAAACTCCGTTCGCTGCGACCGACGACCTTGATGGGGTAGTCGGTGGGAAAGCGCAGCGGGCTCTCGCTGTTGTCGCCGCTCGAATGGGTCACCAGGGTTGATCCTTGAGCTCTGCCTGCAGTTGCAGGAAGGCTGCCCACATCTTTTGCCACACGGGCCCCGGTTTGCCATCACCCACCGGAGCACCATCGATACGGGTTACCGCTGACACGTTGCGCGTCGCCGAAGCCAGCCAGACCTCATCGGCCGCACGCAGTTCGGCCTCGCTGACGGGTCGAGTTTCGCGTGGCACGCCGAGGCGATCCGCCAGTTCCTCGACGACCGTGCGGGTGGTGCCGGGGAGGATCTCATTCGAATTCGGCGGTGTGACGATCACGCCGCGCAACACCACGTGAACGGTGGAGGCGCTCGCCTCCATCATCTGGCCCTCCTTGAGCAGGATCGTCTCGTGAGCACCGATCTGCGCGCTCAGCTGTCGCTGCATGACATTGCCGAGCAGCGCGACCGACTTGATGTCGCAGCGTGCCCAGCGGATGTCCGGGGCCGTGACGCACTGCAGCCCCTGCTCCAATTGCGCAGCCGAGGGCTTCGGCAGCGGTGCGCAAAAAGCGAATACGGTCGGCGCCACGTCGGGGAAGGGCGCGTGGTTACGACCGTATTCGGCACCACGCGAGACCTGGACGTACACATACATGTCGCCGCCGCCGTTGCGCTGCATCAGTTCGCGCACGAGGGCGCGCCAAGCGTCTCGGCTGTGCGGGTCACGAATGTGCAGCGCCGCGAGGCTGCGCGACAGTCGATCGAAGTGTTCTGTGAAGCGGAACGGCCTACCTTCGAAGACCGGTACGACTTCATAGACGCCGTCGCCGAACAGAAAGCTGCGATCGAGTGGCGAAATACGCGCCTCTCGCAATGCCGGCCATTCGCCGTTGAGATGACAAATCGGCAGCGGTTCGGCCATGGTGCTTACCTGAACCAGAGTGCGATGGTGTCGCGCAGTCTCGGCCAGACGCCACCCATCGGCGCCTCGGTCGTGACGACAAGAGGCACGCGACGAATCACCGTCTTGCCGTCGAGGATCTGCATCTCGCCGACACGCTGGCCGGCCTTGAGCGGGGCCACCAGCGGCTCGTCGAGTCGCGTGGCCGTACGCAGTCGCGACAGGCCGCCGCGCGCGATCGTGGCGCTGACATTACTCTGCGGCGCTACGGCGATGTCTTGCTCGGTACCCTTGTACAGCCGCGGCCTCAATACCATCTCACCCGCTTTGCGCAGCGTCACCGTTTCGTAGAAGGCGAAACCGTAGTTGAGCAGCGCAGCACTGGCATCTTCGCGGGCCTTCGGTGACTCGGTACCGAAAATCGTGGCGATCATGCGCGTGCCATTGCGTTCGGCGGAGCTCGCGAGGCAGTAGCCGGCAGAGTCCGTGTGACCCGTCTTGATGCCATCGACCGTGGGGTCGCGGTAGAGCAGACCATTGCGGTTGCCCTGCCGGATGTTGTTCCACACGAACTCACGCTGCGAATACCAGCGGTAGTACTGGGGGAATTCGCGAATCATCGCGCGCGAGAGAATCGCGATATCCCGAGCCGTGGTGTAGAGGGCCGGATCAGGCAGGCCGGTGGCATTGGCGAAGCTCGAGTTCTTCATGCCGAGCTGTTTGGCCTGCTCCGTCATCAACTGCGCGAACGTGGCTTCCGAACCCGCGAGGCGCTCTGCGATGGCTACGGCGGCATCGTTACCCGACTGCACGATCATGCCCTGTAGCAGGACTTCCGCCGGCACCTGATCGCCGACGTTGAGAAAGGTCCGCGAGCCTTCCGAACGCCAGGCGCGTTCGCTGATGGAGATGCGCTCATCGAGCTTGAGGCGACCCTCGGCCAAGGCGCGAAAGGCAACGTACGCCGTCATCAACTTGGTGATGCTGGCGGGCTCGACGCGTTGGTCTGCGTTGCGCTCGGCCAGTACCCGGCCGGTGGCGTGGTCGATCAGCACATACGAGCGACCGGCAACCTCCGGTGGCGGAGGAATGGGAGCGGCTTGGGTGGTCGCCGCCGCGGCAGCGCGTGGCAACAACCCTGCGCAACAGCTAAGGGCGAGAGCGAAAAGGATCCGGCGGGCAAGCATTAGGCTCAAGACAGACTCCAGACGAACGAAGGTGAAACGAAACGCCCGTCTATTGTAGCCGCCTCACTCGTGAGCCGGACGGGCATCCGGCACGCCGACGAGTCGCAGTCGCTCGACCATGTCATCAGCCTCGACAGCATTGTCGAGTGGGCCCACTTGCACACGGTACACCACACGCTCGCCGATGCGCGTCTCGCGGATCACGGCGTTGCGGATGCCCGACTGCGCGAGCCGACGCGTCATGGCTTCGGCGTTGGGCCTTGAGCCGAAGGATCCGGTTTGTAGAAAGCGCGAGCTGATGCCGAGGCTCGGCGTGTCGACGGCCTGCGCTGGAGACGGCGCCGGCGTCGGCGCTCGAGTCGGTGCTGAAGGCGGCGCCACAGGCGTGGCGGCGGTTGCCCCGCCAGAGCTGGCGTCACCGGGCTGCAGCACGCGGATTTCCACGGGCGCCGTCCCGGTGCCGATCATGCCGAGCTTGTACGCGGCCGTGTACGAAAGGTCGATGATCCGATTGCCAACGAACGGCCCGCGATCATTGACGCGCACGACGATGGAGCGACCGTTGCCAAGGTGCGTCACACGGAC
>VFQT010001317.1_pt1 | contig 30673 bp, 27 predicted proteins | sample 3512381 | NCBI WGS metagenome assembly VFQT01 (sample SAMN10412376, study PRJNA504923) | tailings metagenome | isolation source: Relicate 2 Philex TSF3 active mining site | place: Philippines: Tuba, Benguet | collected 2017-08-29
TTGATCGCGAAAGCATGCGCATTTTTTTCATCTGCCGGATGCGTCAGGATCGTTTCAAGTTGCCAAGCGCTCTCGTCGAAATCCGGGAAGAAGGTGTCTGCACCAAAAGTTCCGTCCACATGTGTGATGTACATTTCCTGAACCACTCCGCTCTCCAATGCTTCGCGGTAGATCTGTCCGCCGCCAATGATAAAGACCGTGCGTTCGGTTTCGTTGCGGTAATGCTCCAAACAGGCATCAAGGGAATGAAAAAGCTGTGCTCCCGGCGCTGCGTAACTCGCATTGCGCGTCAAAACGGCATTCTCGCGGTTGGGCAAGGGACGAAAGCGCTCCGGAATGGAATCGTAGTTCTTGCGACCGGTTACCACAATGTGTCCGGTAGTGGTTTCTTTAAAGAACCGCATATCCGCCGGCAAATGCCACATCAAATCATTATTCTTTCCAATGCCGCGTTCACGGTCGATCGCTACGATTAGTGCTACTTTCATGGGAGTACTTTATAGGTTGTTGGAGAAATAAATACTGGTTTCGGCTCGGAAATTTCCGTCTCGTAGATCACCAAACGACGCGCCTCTTCTTCCGTGGTGTAATAACCCACCAACCAGTGGAATTGTCCGTCGGCACCCAGTACTTTATGCAAGTTCGTTCGTGCACTTGGCATAAGCAGGGACTTATCAGCTACAATTTCCTTTGGTACTTCCAAACTGTAATAACCTCCTGCCAAGGCAGCATAATGTTGTTCGATCAATGTATCTTCTGCTACCACATACTCTCGTGTTCCGGAGGAATGTTCCGCAAACAACTGGCGGGAATCGATGAAGAACTCTTGATACAAGTGATACGCATCGCCGTCCATGAAATCCAACCGATACTTGGAATAAAAGAATTCCGGCAAGATGTAATACGGCTTGTTGTGCGCTTCCGGTCGCGGATGCACGTAGGCAAAGGTGTGTCGCGCGCTGTCGAGTTGTACACCTTTCTCATTTTCCGACACAAAGGCCGACAGCATCAAGCCGCCGTTCTTATAACGATCTCGCTGATTGGACACAAAATTCCCGAGTGAATAGGCCGTAAGTTTCTTTTCTCCCTTGATCGTACGTTCCACTACCGGTTGGATCACGTGTGGGTGACTTCCGATCACCATATCTGCACCATGGTCGTAACAAAACTGTTCCCAGCGTTTCTGGTAGGCATTTGGCAACGATTGATACTCCGTTCCCCAATGCAAGGTGCAAATGATCCACTCAGCTCCCAATGCTTTTGCTTTCTTAAAATCCGCCTTCATCGTCGCCGAATCAATGTAATTGATGATCAAGGGCGGCGCAACCGACAAGCCATTCGTGCCATACGTGTAATTCAAGATCGCAACCTTAATTCCTTTTTCTTCGATGATCAAGGGATAATGCGCATCGCGTTCCGCTTTGTTTCGAAAGGTTCCAGTGTGCTTCACGCCAATTTTATCCAGTGCATCCAAGGTCTTTACCACGCCTCGTGCCCCACCGTCGCAACTGTGATTGTTGGCTGTAATGATGACATTGAATCCCGCATCCACCAAAGCTTCGGATAGTTCCGGAGGCGCAGAGAATTGCGGATATCCTTTGTATGGCTTTCCGGCATGCGTCACTTCTAAATTCGCAATGGCAATATCGGCTTGTTGCACCAGCGGTTTCACAAATTGAAAACAATCACGGTAATCGTAGCTGTCCAAAGCAGGAACGTAAGCACCGGCCAATTGTCCACCGTGCTGCATTACATCGCCCACGAAAAGAAACTGCAGGGTACTGGAATCACTTTGCGTCCAGCCAAGTCCAGCACACCACGCGAACAAAGCGGTAACGATCGTTTTAATTCCCTTCATATCGTATCACCACAGGTTTATCGGTTGGTATCAATTGACGGATCGTACGTTCCAATCCTTCTTTACTTTTTCGCACCAAATGCAACTGGTCGCCTGAAGCAATCATGCGTTTACGCGCTTTGTTCATCAAAGCTCTGCGTTCAAAATCCTTCCAATCTCCATTCTCGATGAAGACTTCGGTACTTTTTGGGTTGATCGACACGGACAACAATTCCGGTTGAGGGAGTTGCACAAACAGTGTGTCGTTTTTAGGCACTACCTGAAAATCTTTCGTTTTAAGATTAACCCCATAGAGCAATTCACCTTTCACGATCAGCGTCAAACGGCGCTTCACCATGCCCGTTGTAAATGCATTTTCAAGGTCGTTGAAGCTGAATAGTTTTTCCAGATTACCGGTTGTTTGTTCGGTCACGGAACCATAGATCTCTAAGGAATCTACAACTACCTCATCCTGAAATTTCATGGTATTCAATTCCAAAATGGAGCGGATCTGTTCAATGCGCAACGGTGTTTCGTCGATCGCATACTCATCCTCCTCCGAACGACCAGCGATCAGATTCCAAACAAAGATCCCGAGTACGATGATCCCCGCAAGAACGCTGAGTCTAACGACCAGTGTTTTCCACTCCTGTAGTTTGCTTTGCTTCATGTACGATCACTTTTTCGAATCCTTGTTGCTTGTAGAATTGGACCACGAAATTGGTGGCATTCTTCTGGGCATCATCTAGTATATTCAAATATTTCATGTCTCTGCGAATGGCCTCTTCGCCTTTTTGCAAGATGATGTTCTTTTCCTCTTGGGAGAAATCTGCACGTAATCCGGTTACCTCCACCACTTCTGTTTTGATGTGATTTGGATCCATTTCGAAGGAAACTACTTTGGGCTTGGGCAAGGTGATTTCGATCGTCTTCCCATCAATAACAATGTCGGATTCCTTCATTTCTTTCAGGTCCACTCCGGCTTTTATCTTTGCACGACAGCTGATCAGAATGCGGCGAGATCCCCACTTCAGGTTCCAAAAATCCGAATCTTGCGTCAATTTGATCACCTTTCCTACCGTATATTCTGACGTTGACAAGGTTCCTACCTCACGGATCTGAAAGACCTCGGTTTCATTCACAGACTTGTTTTCCCCACAACTACTTGCGGTAACTATCAGAAACAACGCTATTAGAAATTTCCACTTCATAGATTCGCTGAAAACGGTGCTAAGGACATGGCTTCTACCCCCATTTGCAAGGCAGCCGAATCAATATCAAATTTCGGATGATGCACCCCATACACAATTCCTTTGGCTTCATTGCGAACTCCCAAACGGAAGAAACACACCGGAATTTCTTGCGCAAAGAAGGAAAAATCTTCCGACGTCAAGCGGATCGGCAATTCGTGTACACGCTCTTTTCCAAAATGGGATTCCATCAATTGACGCATCTCTGCGGTCATTTTCGGATCGTTCTCCAAGAATGGATAGCCTTTGGAAATTTCGATCTCGGCTGTCGCACCAAATTGCTGGCACGTATGTATTGTGTATGATTCAATCAACTTCAATGCTTCCGCACGCCACGTTTCGTCCATAGTACGGAAAGTTCCTTTCAGGATCGCCTTTTCCGGAATGACGTTCGTAGCTCCAAGCGCTTCAAAATGTCCAAACGACAACACACACGGAATCTTCGGGTCACATTTGCGCGAAACGATCTGTTGCAAACCGGTCAGTAAGTGCGCTCCGGTCATGATTGGGTCAATCGTATTGTGTGGCGTTGCCCCATGCCCCCCTTTTCCGTGGATCGTAATGTAGATCTCGTCACAAGAAGCCATGTACAATCCTTCGCGGAATCCAACATTTCCAACTTCCATATCCGGAAATACATGCAGTGCCAACATTTTCTCCACCGGCGGATTTTGCAGGACTCCTGCAGCGATCATCAAGGACGCACCACCCGGATTTTTCTCCTCTCCCGGTTGGAAGATGAGTTTTACGGGTTGAGGCAATTGTTCTTTATTATTCCAAAGGATCTCGGCTGCACCCAACAAAATCGAGGTATGCACATCGTGTCCGCAAGCATGCATGATCCCGTCGTTCTGAGAACGGTAATCACATTGATTCTGTTCCTGGATCGGCAAAGCATCCAATTCGGAACGCAAGCCAAAACACGGCATATCAGCCGAATGCTCGTCGTTGCGAATGATTGCTACAATACCGGTTCCCGCTACTTCTTTCGTGAACGGAATTCCAAGATCGGTCAAGGTATTCGCCACGAACTCCATGGTTTGGAATTCGGCATAGGACAATTCCGGATGACGGTGCATGTGTTCCCGGTAGCCCTTTACTTTTGCAGCGATCGCAGCTGCTTCTTTGCGTATCAGATCATGCATATCATTCCGATTTTAATGCGGTGTACCCCGAACGAACCATCATGAAAGCTACGTAGAACATGATTATTCCGAAGATCAATTTCACAATGGCGGGATTCATTTTCAAGGACAATTTGGAACCCAGGTAGCCACCGATCACAAACGTAGATGCGATGATCAACCCGTAGGTCCAATTGACATTCTGTGTTTTAGCATAATTCACCACTCCGAGGATCACAACGGGCATCGACAAAATGAACAAACTGGTTCCTGTTGCCTGATGCTGGGTCAAGCCCAACGCGTAAACAAGCGCCGGTACGATGATGATTCCACCGCCCACGCCAATGAATCCGGAAAGGATCCCGGCGAAAAATCCGATCAAAACCAGGATCAAAATGGTGGATACCGACATATGCTTCATGTTCAGAAGGTGGAAATTTACAAAAAAAGACGCAATCTGTTAACTCACGAGCAGGTTACACCCACGGATATCGCTGTGGTCAAAACGCCCCATCAAGCGGAATTGATTGCCTTCGATCCTGCCCAGATCTTGGGTTGCTATAAAACTACACGAATACAAATTAGCCAGATCGATCACATTGATCCCTCCGGTTCGTCCTTCGGCTACATAGGCAAACGGATCATTCACATCGCGCAGCATGACCTGCATCCAAGGTGGTGTAGTAAACAATCCTGCCTGATCAGCATAGGCTTGCGACAACAATTCACACATTCCATATTCCGAACTAATGTAGGTAACACCCAAACCTTTGCATAGCAACTGATGGAGTTCTTCTTTGGACAATTCTTTGCGGCGCCCCTTCATTCCTCCCGTTTCAATGATGATCGCTCCGGAAAGATCCACCCCTTTTTCAGCCAGATCTAACAAAGCATAGGACACCCCAAAAACTACCAGTTGCTTTCCAGAATCTTTCACTGATTGAAAAATGGCTTGCACTTGTGCGGTATCGTGCAAGTAAAAACCCGAACGCGCATCTTGAGTTTGTGTGATCAGATGTTCAACCATATACACCAAACTCGAATTTCCTTGTTCGATGTAATTTGGTAAGAGCGCTACGATCACTTGCTCCTGTAAGGAACCAGAAAATTGAGCATAGGTCAGCAAAAAGGATCGTTCGTACAAGGACGCAAAAGCCACATGATGTTCACTGCGTTGCATACCGGTTGTACCACTACTTTTGAAAAGTAACTCTGGTTCAAATCCTTCAGCCAATACTGTATGTGACTTGAAAAAGGCAATCGGCAAAAAGGGAATTTCATGGAGTTGAGTGGGCTCCGGACGCTTTAATAAGTCGACGTATTCTTTGTAAACCGGAACATGTTCCCGCTGGAACCGATATACTTTCAAGGCCAGCCCCTCAAAAGTGGCCTGATCGGTCAGGGAGAAAATTTCGTTCTCTAGTTCCTGTAAATTCATTCCTTTACATCGTAGGGTAAACGGATCGTAAATGCGGTGCCTTTTCCTGGTGTACTTTTTACCTGAATGCTTCCTCCGTGTTCTTCAACGATTAACTTGACATAGTACAAGCCCAAGCCAAATCCTTTCACATCGTGTAAATTACCGGTCGGCACACGGTAGAACTTATCGAAGATCATGCGAATGTCTTCGCGCTTGATCCCAATTCCATTATCCGCAATAGTCATTGTAAAATATTTCGAATCGTTGGATGTTGTGATTGTAATGTTTGGGATCTCCTCACAATATTTCACAGCATTATCCAAAAGGTTGTACACCACGTTCGTGATATGCACCTGATCGATCATCAATTTATCGTTTGCTGCATCCAATTGCAAGTGGATCGCTCCACCTTTCTCTGTTTGGTTCAGATCAAAACTTTCCTTTGCATCCATGATCAACTCGTGCATCGAACACAGATCTTTGGACAAACTCAATTTCTCTTTATCCAGTTTTGCCACATTCAATACACGTTCCACCTGATTTTCGAGACGTTTATTCTCTTTATAAATGATCTCTGCATAGCGCTTCAATCGGCCCGGATCTTCAGAAAAATCACCCTTCAACAGCAATTCACTCGACAATCCGATGGTTGAGATCGGCGTTTTCAATTCGTGTGTCATGTTGTTGATGAAATCCGTTTTCACCTCCGACAAACGCTTTTGCTTCAGGATGACATTGATCGCATACCCAAAGAAAACCAGCAAGACCACTACGATGATCACCAGATAGAACCACGGCGAAGTTACTTGTGTAGGATCTTGGATGGAATGGATCTTCAGATCCGGAAAAGTAACAGTGAAATAATGCCCGTCATTCTTCCAGGACAATTTCTTAGCCGTTAGCCGTTTGTCTTTATTGGGAACCGTAACATAATGCAACTTTTCATTGAAGTGCACCCGATTTCCAAAAACAATCGAATCCGAGAAGCAATCATAGATTCCATAAATAAAATCCTGATTGAGACTTTGTCCGTAAAATTCGCGTTTTAGGAGGGTCTCCAAATAAAAAGGTTCGATCTCTTCGGATATATCCACTACAAAGTAGTTTGGTTTTACCTCCTTCACTGCTCCGTAAAGATTCGCCGTAGCATCGGTATCACCCTCGATGTCTTCCAAGACATTGCGCAAAGCAATATGCGTACGCTGAGCAAATTGACGCACATTCAAACTGTCTTGTTTTTCCTGGATCTCAATCCGTTTTTGCTGCGCTTGAATGGTCTTTCGAATCCAGAAAATTTGGATCAACAGGATACTCGCCAGGGCAATGATCCCCAGAATAATAACCGTATTGACCGTTTTTCTATTCATCATTCTTTATGCTCCGTAAGCATCGATCCAAGCAAGGATCCCGCCTTCTAAATTGTAAAGATTATCGTAACCATGCTGTGACTCCAAATATTGGATCACACTTGCGCTGCGCTTTCCTGAACGACAATGCACCACTACTTTCTTGTCTTTTGCGAATTGACCTACTTGATCCGGCACTTCATTCATCGGGATTAATATTCCATTCATGTTGGCTTCATCAAATTCAAAAGGCTCACGTACATCGATCAATTGAAAATCTTCATTATTATCGATCCAGTTTTTCAATTCTGCTACTGTAATAGATTTCATGCTGTTCATTTTACACCACGAATTTACAGCATTTTTCAGCGAAACGGATTCAATTTTCATGATTTAAGAAAAAGCTAACAGTTCCTGTTGTGGCTTTATGCTTAAACCAAGTAATCTAAACCAAACAAAAAAGGCTGCCACTTTCATGACAGCCTTTTTCAATAACCAGTATAAAGGACTAAATTAGAATCCCTGAACACCATTAACAGTTGTATACTTCAAAATGTTCTTTTTGTCCGGATAAATACGCGCAAATGCCGACTGAACCGCCAAGGTTCCTTCGTGGAATCCACATAAGATCAATTTCAATTTGTTCTCGTACGTATTTACGTCGCCAATTGCATAGATCCCCGGAATGTTTGTAGAATAATCCAAGGTGTCTACTTTGATCGCGTTCTTCTCGATCTCCAAGCCCCAATCCGCAATTGGTCCCAAGGAAGGCTTCAATCCGAATAAGGGAATGAAGTGATCTGTCTCGCGAATGATCTCGCCTTGCGTATTGTGCTGGATCTTTACGCGCTCTAAATTGCCGTTTCCTTCCAAGCCTACTACTTCTGCTTCGGTAATTAAAGTGATTTCACCTTTTCCTGCCATGTCGATCACACGCTGAACCGAATCCAAGTGTCCGCGGAATGACGCACTGCGGTGCACCAATACCACTTCTGACGCAATCTTCTTTTCTGCCAGGAAGATCGACCAATCCAAAGCGGAGTCACCACCACCGGCAATCACACAGCGTTTTCCGCGGTAGAACTCCGGGTCTTTGATGATGTATTCCACACCCTTATCTTCGTAATCAGCGATATTGTCAATAGGTGGTTTACGCGGTTCGAATACACCCAAACCTCCGGCGATCATAACGATCGGAGCGATGTGTTGCGTTCCTTTTACAGTGGTAACAATGAATTTGTCGTCCTCTGTTTTATCAATACTCATCGCAGCTTCACCTAATGTGAATCCAGGTTTGAAAGGTGCCGCCTGTTCCATCAAGTTGTCGATCAACTCACCTGCCAGAACAGAAGGGAATCCCGGAATGTCATAAATAGGTTTTTTCGGATAGATCTCTGAACATTGTCCTCCGGGCTGTGGCAGCGAGTCGATCAAATGACAACGCAACTTCAACAATCCCGCTTCAAATACTGTGAACAAGCCTACAGGTCCTGCTCCGATGATGATAATATCTGTTTCAATCATGTGTTGTGTTTCCTAAAACTGTAGCAAAAATAGTCAATAGTTCTTCTAACAGGTGAATCCGGAAATTGTTTTGTAACCCAAGTTACCTTTCTCAAATCAGACACCAAATCGCTTGGCAAATTCCCAAAGCACAATCCCAGCACATACCGAAACATTCAAGCTGTGCTTAGTTCCCCATTGCGGAATTTCAAGGATCACATCTGAGGCATCGATCACGTCCTGATCTACACCGTTCACTTCATTTCCAAAAACAAGTGCAAATCGTGTACCCGGTAATGTAGGAACATCTTGAAGCATTACCGTTTTTTCTGCTTGTTCTATGCTACAAACAACTGTACCAGCTGACTTAAGCTTTTGAACTACCGAAAGAATATCTGAAGCATGCTCCCATTCCACGGTCTCCGTTGCACCTAGTGCCGTTCGTTGAATGTCACGATGAGGTGGCGTAGCCGTTATTCCACACAAATAGATCTTCTCTACGTTGAAAGCATCAGCAGTCCGAAAGAAAGAGCCGATATTATTCAAACTTCGGATGTCATTCAACACCACCACTACCGGAAATTTCACCTGGGCTTTGAAAGTGGATTCATCTACCCGATCGAGTTCCCAAAGTTTTAACTTGCGATTTTGTGACATGGGACAAAGATACATTTTCGCAGGAATCTGTGGAAGGAATAGCAGCATAGGTTTGTTGGAATTTTGTTGATAAAAGGTAGGTGAGCAAGCGTGGAAATCTAGGGGCTTAGACCTATTTTTGAGGGTTCATAAATATAGTCCGTCGCGTGTCTAAGAAAGAAAAGAATCCGGCTGAAACGCCCCTGATGAAACAATATAACCAGATCAAGGCCAAGTACCCTGAGGCCTTGCTCTTGTTTCGTGTGGGAGATTTCTACGAGACTTTCGGACAAGACGCTGTAGTAGCGAGCAAAGTCTTGGGCATTGTGCTTACAAAACGTGGGGCTGGTTCATCATCCGAAACGGAATTAGCCGGTTTTCCGCACCATTCATTGGAATCGTATCTTCCCAAACTGGTGCGTGCCGGACATCGTGTGGCTATTTGCGATCAGCTGGAAGATCCGAAAATGACCAAGACGATCGTCAAGCGCGGTGTTACGGAATTGGTTACGCCCGGGATTGCATTCTCAGACAAAATTCTAGACGGACACAACAATAACTTCCTGGCAGCTATTCATGTAGAAAAGACTTCGTTTGGAGCAACATTTTTAGATGTCACCACAGGCGAGTTTTATGTCGCTCAAGGAAATCAGGAGTACATTCAGAAATTGCTGCAAAGCTTTGAGCCAAGCGAATTGTTATTTCAAAAGAACAAGTCGAAATTTTTCGAGGAGTTGTTTGGGAATCGGCATTATTCCTTCCGAATGGAAGATTGGGTATTCACCAGCGATTTTGCCACTGAAAAACTGACCAATCATTTCCAAACGAATTCATTAAAAGGATTTGGTGTAGAAGAACTGACGCTTGGTCAAATTGCCGCAGGAGCGATCCTACATTATCTAGGAGAAACACAACACGATCAGCTTGGACATATCTCTCAGATACAACGTATTGAAGAGGAGAAATATGTGTGGTTAGATCGTTTCACCATTCGAAATCTGGAGATCATTTCTCCGTTGAACGAAAACGGAAAAACACTTTTCGACACGATCAATGCGACACGCACACCGATGGGGACGCGTTTGTTGCGCCGTTGGATGGTCTTGCCTTTAAAACAGGTTGATCGGATCAATGCAAGGCAAGAAGCGGTTTCCGCCTTATACAGCAATAGTGAGCTTCGTGGGAGACTGATTGATGAACTGGAGAAGATCGGCGACATGGAGCGTTTGGTTTCTAAAGTGGCAGTTGGAAGAATCCACCCAAAAGAATTACGGGCGCTTTCTGGCATTTTGCAACACATGGCACCAATAAAAAGCGTTTGCTCGGATCAAACCACACCACTCTTAACACAAGTTGCGCAACAATTAGATGATTGCTCGGAAGTAATCTCCTTGATTGATGATACGATTCTACCGGAACCTGCGGTGCTTTTAGGCAAAGGCCCGGTTGTAGCGTCCGGAGTAAACATCGAATTGGATGAATTGCGTGCAATTGCAGATGGTGGAAAAGATTATTTGGAAGCAATGCAAGAACGCGAATCCGAGCGTACTGGTATTCCAAGTTTGAAAATCGCCTTCAACAACGTCTTTGGTTACTACCTGGAAGTGCGAAATACACACAAGGACAAAGTACCTGAAGATTGGATCCGCAAGCAAACATTGGTAAGTGCCGAGCGCTACATCACACCGGAATTAAAGGAATACGAGACAAAAATCTTGGGCGCGGAAGAAAAGATCTCGGCGATCGAAGCGAAAATTTATCAGGAGTTGGTCTTGAAGCTTTCCAAATTCGTTTTGCCGATCCAACGGAATGCTCAATTGATCGCGCAGCTGGATTGCCTCATTGGATTTGCGGAGATCGCACATAAAAATGATTATCATCAACCTGTGGTAAACGAAGGCTTTGCTTTATCCATTACCGAAGGGCGCCATCCTGTTATCGAAAAGCAATTGAAAGCCGGTGAGCAATATGTTCCGAACGATGTCTTTTTGGACAAGGATAGTCAACAGATCATTATGATCACAGGTCCGAACATGGCCGGTAAAAGTGCCTTGTTACGCCAAACCGCATTGATCGTTTTGATGGCGCAGATCGGAAGTTTTGTTCCAGCAAATGCGGCAGAAATCGGTGTAGTTGACAAGATCTTCACACGTGTGGGAGCATCCGACAACATTTCCTCTGGAGAATCGACCTTTATGGTGGAAATGAATGAGACATCAAGTATTTTAAATAACCTTTCAGATCGCAGCTTGATCTTGTTAGATGAAATTGGTCGTGGAACTAGCACCTATGATGGTATATCCATTGCTTGGGCTATTGCAGAATACATACACGAACATCCAACCGCCAAAGGAAAGACACTATTTGCAACCCACTACCACGAATTGAATGAAATGGAAGAGCAATTCGACCGGATTCACAATTTCACGGTTTCAGTAAAAGAGGTTGGACAAAAAATCATCTTCTTGCGCAAATTGATCAAAGGCGGCAGTGAGCATAGTTTTGGAATTCACGTGGCAAAACTAGCCGGAATGCCAACTAAAGTAGTACAACGCGCCGAACGTATGCTGGAGCAATTAGAGATACAACACCGTTCCGGTCAGCAAGAATCGATACGAGAAGTGGTAGCGCAAGCATCCAATGACATGCAATTAAGTTTTTTCCAATTAAATGACCCTGTACTTGAGCAAATCCATGATCAGTTAGTGGCAATAGATATCAACACTTTAACACCTGTAGAGGCATTAATGAAGTTGAATGAAATCAAGAAGTTAACCGGCGGCTAATTCACCCGACTTATTTTTTTTCAAAAAAAATTAAGTACTCACTTGCAAATTGAGGAAATGAATTATTAGATTTGCAACCCGATTCCAAACGAGGAATTGAAGCGAAAGCGAAATATACATGTATGCGAGAATAGCTCAGTTGGTAGAGCACGACCTTGCCAAGGTCGGGGTCGCGGGTTCGAATCCCGTTTCTCGCTCAAAGCAAAAAGGAGCCCAGCTGCTCCTTTTTTGCATAAGAACAGGATGCTCGAGTGGTGGAATAGGTAGACACGCCGGACTTAAAATCCTGTGGGCATTTGCCCGTGCGGGTTCAAGTCCCGCCTCGAGTACAAAGAGCGCTTCCAGCTCTTAAGATTAAGCCTTGATTTTCTTCGGAAAGTTGAGGCTTTTTTGTTTCATAGATGCAACATCACTAATCACTATGGCAACGCTTTATATTCTCTACTCTAAAAGCATCAATCGGTATTACATTGGCAGCTGTTTAGATCTAGACACTAGATTGAACGATCACTTAACAGGTAAACACAACAATGCATTCACAAAAAAAACCTCCGATTGGGAAGTTTATTTTCAAATTGACCAATTGAAATATGAGGATGCCAGGAAGCTTGAAAAATATGTTAAATCAATGAAATCGAAAAAGTACATCGAAAGCTTAAAAGCCTATCCGGAATTGAAAGCCAAACTTATTTCAATGACATCACAAGCGGGTTCATCCCGATAGCTATCGGGACCCGCCTCGAGTACAAAGAGCGCTTCCAGCTCTTAAGATTAAGCCTTGATTTTCTTCGGAAAGTCGAGGCTTTTTTGATTCATAGGAACAACAACACTAATCACTATGGCAACGCTATATGTACTCTACTCTAAAAGCATCAATCGGTATTACGTGGGTAATGGTTGCAAATTATCGTCGCAGAACATGAACAACAATACCAAGCTGTCGTTTTAGAAACTTCAAATCCTAGGAATTTCGCATTTTATGAACGCAATGGTTTTCAGGAAACAACCACTATTACAGATACTGGATACATATTAAAGATGTTTTAATACAAATAACCTTCTTTCAATTTAAGCAAACTAATCGCTTTTAGACCCTTTAATATTCCAACCCTTTAAAAAATCAACCATCAATCGCATTAAAAAGAAAATTTGTAATTTTAGTCACTCAAACACATGTAATTATGAAGAAAATTTACCTTTTAGCAGCAGCTGCAATGGTAGGTGGAATGGTTCAGGCTCAAGTAAAGAGCCTTGGAAATGCACCGACTGCACGTGATGCTTCTTTCAAGCCGGAAATTAAAAAACTTCCTGCTTCTCAAACTAAAGCTGAAGGAGACGTTATTTATTCTGATAACTTTTCATCTGCGGCAAACTGGACTTTTACTGATAACTCAGTTCCAGCGTTTGCTGCGGGTAACTTGTTGATCGGAACAACTGCTCCTCAGGGATCTTACTCTGCTGGAATGGGTGCAATCCAATCTACTACAGCAGCGAACGGATTCGCATTGATCGATTCTGACAACGCTTATGTTGCTGAAGGTGCTCAAGACGTTAAGTTGGAGTACAATCCTACAATGGATTTTTCTACAATCGCTAACGTAACATTGACTTTCGAATCTTACCACCGCAAATTCCGTGATTCTATCTACGTAGAATTCAACGTGAATGGTGCTGGATGGCAAAATTTCTTAATCGAATTGGATCAAGAATTGTCAGCTACTGACTTCTCTGCTAACCCGAAGTATTATGGCATCAACGTTTCTTCTATTGTTGGTAACCAATCTAACGTAAAAATGCGTTTCCGATACAAAGGAGAGTGGGATTACGCTTGGATGATTGATGACATGGCGTTCATTGAAACTTATGGAAATGAGATCGAAATGAACCAAGCATGGATGTCAACAGCAATGGATGACAATGGTACTACAGTGGCTGGTGAGGATTACTACAAAGTACCAGCATCTCAAGTTAACTTCCCAGGCTTCATTTTCGGAGCTTACGGTACTAACCAAGGTTACAACAACCAAGCAGCAGTTCAATTGGGAGTTGTTCAAAACGGTGGTACTCCATCTCTTGGTAATCCTGTAGCTATCAATGTTGGGGTTAAAGATACTTTGTCAATGGAAACTGCTATGCCTTTGGCTGGTGGTGCTAACGCTTTCGTAGTTGGTACAACTATGGCTGTTGCTGACCAAAACCCATCTAACAACACAACAACTTTCAACGTTTCTTACGCTGGAAATGAGTTCGCTCGTCACGATGGTGTTGCACGTAAATCTTACAACTATACTGACGCTGCTGATGGATACCGTGTAGGTAACATCATGTTGGTAACTGATGAAATGATCATCGGTGAGGTTAAAGTTCGCGTTAATAGTGCTTCTACAAACATCGGACAAGAGATTTATGTAGACGTTGAAACGTTTGATGGAACAAACTGGGTGCTTCAATCACAACAAACAGCTGAGATCACTTCTGCTAACAACGGTAACTATGTGTCAGTTCAATTCTATGCTGATCAATTGACTATTCCTGCAGGAACTTACATGCGCGTTTGGGCAAGTAACTACCCTTCAGCTAACCCAGTTTACTTTGTTGGTGCTCAAAAAACTATCCCTTTCATCTCAGTTTTGCAATTCGATAATGATGCAGCAAATACTTACTGGATCGAAGATTGTCCTATGATTACTGTTGTTGAAACAGGATTGGGATTGAACGAGGCTGCAGCTGAATTCAAATTGAATGTTTATCCAAACCCTGCAACTGATAACGCTACTGTATCTTTCAACTTGAACAATGCTTCAGACGTGAAAGTAGTAGTTACAGATTTAGCTGGTAACGCTGTTTATACAAACAATGTTGCTAATGCAGCTGCTGGAAAATACGAATTTGCTATTAACACAAATGAAATGGCTGCTGGTGTTTACACTGTAAACTTCACTGCTAACAACACTGTTGTAACGAAAAAATTGGTTATCAAATAAGCCAACCAAATTCAAAATGAAAAGCGTCCTTCGGGACGCTTTTTTTGTTTTCACTTGTCGCAAAAAAAGTATCTTTGGCCAAATTTTTAACTATGAAAGCATACGTATTCCCAGGTCAAGGTGCACAATTCTCCGGTATGGGGAAGGACTTGTATGAGTCGTCAGACTTGGCTAAAGAAATGTTCCATAAAGCAAATGAGATCCTCGGCTTTGATATACAACGAATCATGTTCGAAGGCACTGACGAGGAGTTAAAACAAACCAAAGTAACGCAGCCAGCAATCTTCTTGCATTCAACAATACTTGCAGCGTGTTTAGGCGATGCTTTCAAGCCAGATATGGTAGCAGGGCATTCTCTTGGTGAAATTTCTGCACTCGTAGCAAATAAGACCCTGTCATTTGAAGATGGTTTGAAATTGGTTTCAAAACGTGCTCTTGCCATGCAAGCTGCGTGCGAAGCAGAACCTTCCACTATGGCGGCTATTTTAGGATTGGAGGATAGTGTTGTTGAAGAGATCTGTAGCCAAATCGAAGGCGTGGTAGTTCCGGCAAATTACAATTGTCCGGGTCAATTAGTTATTTCAGGTGCCGTACCTGCAGTAGAGGCTGCCTGTGCAAAATTAACAGAAGCCGGAGCAAAACGCGCGATGATCCTTCAAGTTGGTGGTGCTTTCCATTCACCTTTGATGGAGCCTGCGCGTGCTGAATTAGCTGCCGCTATCGAAGCAACGCAATTCAGTACCCCGATCTGTCCAGTTTATCAAAACACGACCGCTTCTGCTGTTACAGATCCTGTTTCTATCCAAAAGAATCTGATCGAACAATTAACAGCTCCTGTTCGTTGGACACAGACGATGCATCAAATGATCGCCGATGGAGCTAGCGAAGTGATCGAGGTAGGTCCTGGAAAAGTACTTCAAGGATTATTCAAAAAAGTGGATCGTGCATTCCCTACATCAAGTGCGGAAATCTAAAAACTTTATTTTAATGCATAAAAAAGGGACCGCTTAGGTCCCTTTTTCATTTATAGTGCGAAAATTAATTTCGATACAAAGTAGATTTCACAGCATTTACAACACGCTCAACATTAGGCAAAGCCGCATCGATCAATGTTGGTGAGAACGCAAATGGTGTATCCGTTTGAGTCACACGCATCACCGGCGCATCCAAATAATCAAAAGCATAACGCTGCAAGTGATAAGCAATCTCTGAAGAGATCGAAGCCAAAGGCCAACTTTCCTCAACAACTACGCAACGATTCGTTTTCTTAACTGATTCAATGATCAATGGGAAATCGATCGGACGAATAGTACGCAAGTCGATGATCTCACAAGAAATACCTTCTTTAGCCAAAACTTCTGCAGCTTCGTGAGCCACTTTGATGATCTTACCAAAAGAAACGATCGTTACATCAGTTCCTTTGCGCTTAATATCTCCAACTCCAATTGGAATAATGTATTCTCCTTCAGGAATTTCACCTTTATCTCCGTACATTTTCTCAGACTCCAAGAAAACTACCGGATCATTGTCGCGAATTGCTGCTTTCAACAATCCTTTTGCGTCATATGGAGTAGATGGAGTGATCACTTTCAAACCTGGAACATGCGCATAAAACGCTTCGAAACTCTGTGAGTGAGTTGCTGCCAACTGACCTGCAGTACCGTTACCACCTCGGAAAACGATCGGACAACCGTATTGACCACCGGACATTTGCAACATTTTAGCCGCTGAGTTGATGATCTGGTCAGCAGCAAGAATAGCGAAGTTCCAAGTCATGAATTCTACAATTGGACGAAGTCCATTCATGGAAGCTCCCACAGCGATTCCGGCAAATCCCAACTCTGCGATTGGTGTATCGATCACTCGCTTTGGACCAAATTCATCAAGCATCCCTTGTGAAACCTTGTAAGCACCATTGTATTCTGCTACTTCCTCTCCCATCAGAAAAACACCTTCATCTCGGCGCATTTCTTCAGACATTGCTTCGCGCAGGGCTTCTCTAAACTGAACTGTTTTCATCTCAATTGTACATTTTCTTGAAGGGTCAAAAGTAATAATTTTCTAGCAACACTGCTGCTTCAATATCTACAGGAAGAAATATTTCGGAAAATTGAACAAAAGTCCCAGCAAATTGTCAATATTTCATAGCGAAATTCTATCGGCATGCGCATTGAAATGATTACATTTGCAACCGTCAAAAACAACACATGTTTGTTTGGGCATGCAAGTAGAAATTGCTTTGTGCTTGTAGATTAGACTAACAGTTTTAAAAAATACACTATGAAAATCCTGGTTTGTATCAGTAAATCTCCGGATACAACATCAAAGATTGCCTTCACAAATGGCAACAAAGATTTTGATGAGAACGGAGTTCAATACATTGTAAACCCTTATGACGAGTGGTATGCATTGGTTCGCGGATTAGAATTGAAAGAGACACTTGGCGGCTCATTGACAATTGTGACCGTTGGTAATGCTGCAGATGAAGCGATTATCCGCAAAGCTTTAGCTATCGGTGCAGACGATGCAGTTCGTATTGATGCTGAGCCCAAAGACGCACATTACGTGGCAATGCAGATCGCTTCGTACGCAAAAGACCAACAATTTGACTTGATCCTTACCGGAAAAGAGACCATCAACTACAATGGTTCTCAAGTTGCCGGAATGATCGCTGAAGGATTGGATCTTCCTTTTGTTTCACTAGCTACTAAATTGGACGTGAACGGTGGTACAGCAAAAATGGAACGCGAGATTGTTGGAGGAGTGCAAGTTGTTGAGGCTAATCTTCCGCTAGTAGTATCTTGTGCGAAAGGAATGGCTGAACAACGCATCCCGAACATGCGCGGTATCATGGCTGCACGTACGAAGCCACTTACAGTTGTTGCCCCTGCAGCAGTTGAAGAGCTAACTAGCTATGCAGAGTATGGTCTGCCAGCAGCAAAATCTGCTGTAAAAATGATCGATCCAAGTAATATGGACGAATTGGTAGCCTTGTTACACAACGAAGCAAAAGTTATTTAATACGAAGACATATGAATATTCTAGTATATATCAACGCGGCTAACGGATTGGCAAAAAGCGCCCTGGAAGCTGTAACATACGCAGCAAAAATTGGTGGTTCCATTCAAGTTGTTGCGAGTGGAAACGCAGATGATTCAGTATTGGCAACCCTAGGTGAATACGGTGCTCAAAAAGTTTTGGTTGATCGCAATGCAAATGCTGATGACGCACAACAGATCACTCGTTTGGTAGCGCATGCAGCTGAAACTTCTGGAGCTGAATTGATCATCTTCTCTCATGATCTGATCGCTAAAGCAGTTGCTCCTCGTTTGTCAGTTCGTTTGAAAGCAGGTTTGGTTTCTGGAGCAGTAGACGTGCCAAATACAGCTGGTGGATTTGTAGTAAAAGTGAATGTATTCTCCGGTAAAGCTTTCGGTCATGTTTCCGTGAACTCTGCGAAAAAGATCATTTCCTTGTTGCCAAATTCTTTCCAACCGGAAAAAACTGGTGCTGCATGTAACGTTGAAAATTTCGACGGAAATGTAGGTGCTGCAGCAATCCGTGTGGTTGAAACGAAAAAACCGGAGGGTGAAATTCCATTACCGGAAGCTGAATTGGTAGTTTCTGCTGGTCGTGGTCTGAAAGGACCTGAGAATTGGGGAATGGTTGAAGATCTCGCTAAAGCTTTGGGTGCTGCAACTGCTTGTTCTCGTCCAGTTGCTGATATCGGTTGGAGACCTCATCACGAACACGTTGGACAAACCGGTGTTGCTATTCGCCCTAACTTGTACATCGCTGCAGGTATTTCAGGAGCAATCCAACACTTGGCTGGGGTAAACGGATCTAAAGTGATCGTGGTAATCAACACAGACGCAGAGGCACCTTTCTTCAAGGCTGCTGATTACGGAGTTGTAGGTGATGCTTTCGAAGTTATCCCACGCTTGACTGAAGCAGTGAAAAAATTCCGTGCTTCACAACACTAAGATTCATTGATTTAGTTAACTTTACCAGTGATATAATGAGGGAAGCACCACAAATGCTTCCCTCCTTGTTTAGTGCAATCGCAATGACTGCGACAAATGGATAAAATAAAACTAGAAATCGTAGGTTTGTCCTACAGCCAAACTCAAAGTGGCGCTTACGCACTTGTGCTTTCCGAAGCCGGAGGAAAACGACGTTTACCCATCATTATTGGCGGTTTTGAGGCCCAAGCTATTGCCATTGAATTGGAAAAAATGGTTCCAACAAGACCGTTGACCCATGATCTATTCAAATCATTCGCACAAGCATTTAACGTTCAAGTTCGTGAAGTAGTGATCTATAATCTGCAAGAAGGTATCTTCTTCGCCAAGATCGTTTGCGAACGTGACGGTCAGGTATCAGATATCGATGCTCGTACTTCCGATGCAATTGCACTTGCCGTTCGATTCAATTGCCCAATCTATACCTTCGAATCTATTCTTTCTTCTGCCGGAATCCTTTCTGATGAATTAGGTGATGATCTGGAAGAAGAATTAGAAGAAGAATCAACTGAAGGAGAATTCCAAAAAATGACTTTGGAAGAGCTTGATCAAGCAATACAGGAAGCAATCGACAACGAAGATTACGAACGCGCATCTCAACTGCGCGACGAAATAAATAAGCGGAATAAATAATTATCCCTTAACTTACTGCTATGCTAACATCGATCAAATTCCGTCTGACGGTAATGAGCTTCATGCAATTTTTTGTGTGGGGTGCCTGGCTCACTACCATTTTTACCTATGGAACCGAAGGTAAAGGTTGGTCTATTCCTGAAGTAGGAGCTATCTTCTCCACTTTGGCCCTGTCCTCCATTTTTATGCCTTCATTGATCGGAATCATTGCAGATAAATGGATCAATACGGAGCGTCTATACGGCATATTGCAAATTGCATACGGACTGATCCTCGTTTTTGCTGTGCCTACCGCACACGATCCAGAATCACTTTATTGGATCATTTTTGGCGCCATGATCTGCTACATGCCAACGATCTCCTTGTCAAACTCTATTTCTTACAGGGTGCTTGAAAGCAAGAATTTGGACGTCGTGAAAGACTTCCCGCCTATTCGTGTTTGGGGAACGATTGGTTTCATTTTAGCAATGATCATAACGAATCGCACAGGTAGCAATATTAATTCCAATCAGTTCATTTTTGCTGGAATTGGTGCTATAGCGCTTGGAGCATATGCTTTCTCATTACCAAAATGTCCTCCTGAAAACCTCAATAAGGGCAATAGAAATATTATCAATCTACTTGGGTTGGATGCTTTCAAATTATTCGCAAACTACAAGATGTTCTTGTTCTTCATGTTTTCGATGTTGCTTGGAGCTGCACTTCAGCTTTCAAACATGTACGGAGAAGCTTACTTATTCAGTTTTCCAAAAGGGACAATCACTAATGAGTATTCTGGATCCATTCTGGCTATTTCACAAATTTCAGAAACACTTTTCATCCTTACCATTCCTTTCTTCTTGAAGCGATTTGGCATTAAAAAGGTAATGCTCTTGGCGATGTTCGCTTGGTTCCTTCGTTATGGATTATTTGCGTTTGGAGGAGCAGAATTCGGCTTCATTTTGATCTTCTTTTCCAATGTTATCTATGGAATGGCTTTTGATTTCTTCAACATTTCCGGCTCCATGTTCATCGAAACAAATACTGATCACTCGATCCGATCAAGTGCACAAGGATTGTTCATGATGATGACCAATGGTTTTGGAGCTTTCATGGGAACAAAAGTCAGTAGCTGGGTAATTGCAACTTATTTCACTACTTCAACGGGATCAACAGAATGGCAAGGAACATGGATCGTATTCTCCTTATATTCGTTAGTGGTTGCAATCTTATTTATGATCCTATTCAAGCACAAACACGACCCAGAACATCTGAGTAATATCAAACACTAAGATTTATCTTTCCTTAAAATAGCGTCAGGCTGGGGATAGAATCCTTTTCGACTAAGTTCTTGTGTTTTCAATTGTAATACCAAGGTTTCCGTGTAATGTTGGCCGACTAAGATAAGGCGGATCTCAGCTTCCGTTTTATTTATCGATATTAGTTCCCAGCGACCAGTTAAGACCTGAGGACCAATGACTTGCTCGACTTGGTTATTTTCCAACAACTTGATTGTTATTCGCGCCTGTTCAACCTCAGCCACATCACCTCCAACATCCATTACGAATGCAGGAATCACTCCGGAATAGGATCCGTAGTACTTTTTCTTCAATTTCTGACTAAAACCCTGAAAGGATAGCAGAAAAACGATCATTAAGAGTCCTATTCTTTGAATGCGCATAGAACAAAGATAAAAAAGCATTAACAATTCAAAACACTTTTCCACGGAAGACAAAACGAAGCTTGCTAATTCCGTAATTTCGTTTTTCGAATACATCCATACCATGAAACAATATCACGATCTCTTACAGCACATTCTTGACCATGGAACACAGAAAGGAGACCGCACAGGAACAGGAACCATTTCCATTTTTGGACACCAAATGCGTTTTGATCTGAGCGAAGGCTTTCCGGTAGTTACCACAAAGAAACTGCATTTACGTTCCATCATTCACGAGTTGTTGTGGTTCTTGAAAGGTGACACCAACATCAAATACCTACACGACAATAATGTAACGATCTGGGATGAATGGGCGGATGAAAACGGCGATTTGGGTCCGGTATATGGATACCAATGGCGTTCTTGGCCTACTCCAGATGGAAAGCATATTGATCAGATCTCAAACTTGATCGAACAGATCAAACGCAATCCGGATTCGCGCCGACTTTTAGTGAGTGCCTGGAATGTTGCTTACGTAGACCAAATGGCGCTTCCACCTTGTCACACCATGTTCCAATTCTACGTGGCCAATGGCAAATTGAGTTGTCAATTGTATCAACGTTCAGCAGATACATTTTTAGGTGTTCCATTCAATATTGCTTCGTATGCGCTATTGACGATGATGGTGGCGCAGGTTTGTGACTTAGAACCAGGAGAGTTCATCCACACTTTTGGTGACGCGCATTTGTACAACAATCACATTGAACAAGCCAAATTGCAATTATCACGCGACTTGCGTCCATTGCCGCAAATGAAGATGAACCCGAATGTAAAAGATCTATTTGCATTCACTTACGAAGATTTCGAATTGATCAATTACGATCCACATCCACACATTAAGGCAGCAGTTGCTGTTTAAAAAAGAATGGTCAATGATTAATAACAGAAAGGGACGCGAAGCATCGCGTCCCTTTCTGTTTATTGAAAATATTTCGTTTAATTCGCCATTTCACTCATGAACTTGATGCGCATTAATCGCAATTCTTCTTCGGTATAATCTCCGTCGAACTCATGATATGCTGCTTTCAGATCATCCGTTTCGGCTTCAGAGAAATAATCATAGATCTCCTCCTGATTATCGGCATCCAAGATCTCATCGATGTAATAATTGATATTGACACGCGTTCCGGAAGAAACAATTGCTTCGATCTCGTCCAATACTTCATCCATGGATTTGCCTTGAGCGCGACCGATGTCCTCTAGCGGCAACTTTCGATCAATATTCTGGATCAATTGAACCTTTAATCCAGACTTATTCACCAATGATTTTACAACCAGATCTTGCGGTCTATCAATGTCGTTATCTTCCACATATTGCTTTATCAACTCCACAAATGGAGCTCCATAGCGTTGCGCCTTTCCGGTGCCAACTCCTTGACAATTTGTTAACTCATCGATCGTGATCGGGTATTGGAAACACATATCCTTTAAGGATGGCTCCTGGAAAATAACGAAAGGCGGTATGTTGTTTTGTTTTGAAACCGATTTGCGCAAGTCCAACAACATGTTGTACAAGGTCTCATCAAAAGCACCACCTTTTCCTGCTGTTAGGATCGAATCATCTTCGTCCGTTGCTGAATAATCGTGCTGTTTCAAAAGTGTGAACGAAACCGGATTAGCTAAAAACTCGCGACCTCGATCGGTGAATTTTAAAGTTCCATAAGTCTCGATGTCTTTGTAGAGCAATCCTGCAACCACTGTTTGGCGGATCACTGCATTCCAGAAATGTTCATCGCGTTCCTTACCAATTCCAAACATTGGAAGTTGATCGTGTTTATAACTCTTGATCTCAGCTGTTACACCACCACTCAGGAATGCACATACGTGCTTCGATTTTTGCTGTTCTTGAAGTAGATCCACCACCTGTAACAACTGATGCACGAACTCAGATCCTTCAAAACGCTCACGTGGATGACGACAATTATCGCACATTTCGTTACAGCCCTTCGCATCAAATTCTTCCCCGAAATAATGCAAGATAAACTTTCGGCGACAAACCGAAGTTTCTGAATATGAAACGATCTCGCTCAATAATTGCTTACCGATCTCTTGTTCAGCTACAGGTTTACCTTGCAAGAATTTCTCTAATTTTTCGATATCCTTATAGCTGTAAAAAGCCACGCATTCACCCTCTCCTCCATCACGTCCGGCACGACCAGTTTCCTGGTAGTAACTTTCTAACGATTTAGGGATGTCATGGTGAATAACAAAGCGTACATCCGGCTTATCGATACCCATTCCAAAGGCGATGGTAGCTACGATCACATCAATCTCCTCCATGAGGAACATATCTTGATGTTTCGCGCGGGTGGCAGCATCCAAGCCGGCATGATAGGCAACAGCATTTACACCGTTCACTTGCAACAATTCTGCAAGTTCCTCCACTTTCTTGCGGGATAAACAATAGATGATCCCTGATTTTCCTTCACGTGTACGGATGTACTTGATGATCTCTTTTTCAACTTGACGTTTCGGGCGGATCTCGTAGTATAAATTATCACGGTTAAAAGACGACTTGAACAGCGTTGCGTCCATCATGTTCAGGTTCTTTTGAATATCCGCTTGTACTTTCGGAGTTGCGGTTGCGGTTAATGCAATAATCGGAACATTCGAGATTTTTTCAAAGATCTCACGCAAACGACGGTACTCAGGTCGGAAATCATGTCCCCATTCAGAAATACAGTGTGCTTCATCAATGGCGAAAAAAGAGATCGGAACAGAAGTTAGAAAATCAATATTCTCCTGCTTGGTTAATGATTCTGGAGCCACATAGAGCAACTTGGTCTTTCCGGAAAGAATATCTTCTTTTACACGGTTGATCTCTGCCTTACTCAAAGACGAGTTTAAAAAATGGGCAACTGCGTTTTGATCACTCACATTCCGAATGGCATCCACCTGATTCTTCATAAGGGCAATGAGTGGTGATACAACAATGGCAGTACCATCAGAAAGCAATGCTGGAAGTTGGTAACATAGCGATTTACCGCCGCCAGTCGGCATAATTACAAATGTGTTCTTTTTATTAAGCACATTGGTAATGATGCGTTCCTGTTGACCTTTAAAACTATCGAAACCAAAAAACTTCCGGAGCGCTCCTTTCAGATCTTTCTCCTCCATAAAGTTTGACTATTAATCTGTTAACTGAGTTTTTAAGCTTTTCGAAATTACTCAAAAAAGCCCTGTTGGCACCTCAAAAATCGCCAACCTTACTAAAATAACAGATTAACAGTTAAAAAACAACTATTAAGTAGAAACATACGCGGTTTTTTTTCGGGTTTCGTTACTTTTGCACTCGATATGGAAGAAGGTGGATCAATGTCATTCCTGCAACACCTGGAGGAATTAAGATGGAGATTAGTGCGTTGTGCCATAGCTGTGATCATTATGGCTGTGGTAATTTGGTTCAATATGACCTGGATAATGAACAACGTATTTATGTCTATGCTCCGTGCTGACTTTGTTACATACGATTATTTCTGCAAGAATTTCGGGATTATGTGTGTGGATAGCATTCCGGCTACCGTGCAATCCCGTCAGCTTGGTGGTCAGTTCAGCTATGCCTTGTGGATGTCATTCATAGGAGGTGTTGTTGTTGCCTTTCCTTTCATTTTTTATCAATTGTGGGCCTTCGTGAAACCAGGATTGAAAGAAAAGGAAAAACAAGTAGTGAAAGGGATCGTCTTTTATGTCAGCCTTTTGTTTTTTACAGGAATTCTATTCGGTTATTTCGTTGTAGCACCAATGAGTGTTCAATTCTTCGGAACATTCAGTATTTCTAGCAACATCAAGAATGATTTCGATATGAACTCATATATGAGTACCATTATATCGACGGTATTCTACACCGGTTTGTTCTTTTTACTTCCTGTTGTGGCCTACATCATGGGGAAAATTGGACTTGTTTCTTCCGGATTCCTTAAAAAATATCGAAAACACGCGATTGTTGGTGTATTGGTGCTTGCTGCGATCATTACACCGCCGGATATTGTTTCACAGATTATTGTTACCATCCCGATCATTGCTCTCTATGAGATAGGAATTCTTGTAGTAAAAGCGGTGGAACGTAAGCGTGCCAAGGACAGCTAATAATTTGAGTATTTACTGATTTTTAGTAGTTTTAGTCTACTGTATGCAAAAGTTAGCTGTATTCCTCCTTTTTTGTCTTCTTCTGACTCCACTTTTGGGACAACAGACCAAAGTGTCAGGCCGTGTACTTGACCCAGAATTTGGGGAGGGAATGCCAGGGGTTATGGTCAAATTCCAGAATTCAAAAATTGGAACTACCACCGATAGTCTGGGGAATTATGTCATCGAGACATACTACGCAACAGATAGTCTTACTTTTTACATGCCTGAATACGATATTCTCGTTCGAGCAGTGAAAATGGATCAGGAACAAGTCATCAACGTCACTATGAAACTGAAGGAAAGTGACTTGGGAGAAGTTGTTGTCATTGGAGACCCTGAACCTCCTTCCATTACCTTGCACAAGCGCGTAATTGCACATAAGGACATCAATAACAAAGAAAAACTGAATGCTTACGAGTACGAGTTGTACAATAAGATTCAAATTGACATCAATAACTTGGGTGATAAATTCACTCAACGCGATGTGGTTCAACGATTGGATGTGATCATGAACTACTTAGATTCAACTGACGGGGACAAAACCTATCTACCCGCGCTATTATCCGAAAACGTTTCTCATTTCACCTTTCAGAACAATCCCAAAAAGAAGAAAGAAACAGTTTCCGCAACCCGAATTTCGGGAGTAGAAAACGTGCAAATGAATCAATTTCTTGGTGAAATGTATTTGGATATAAACATCTACGATAACTACATCAACCTCTTTCAAAAGGCCTTTATCTCTCCAGTAGCAAACTTTGCGCGCAGCTTTTATAAATTTCGCCTAGAAGATTCAACATTCATCGATAATCAGTGGTGTTACAAATTGTCATTTAAACCGAAAAGAAGTGGCGATCTAACTTTTACCGGAGAGATGTGGATTCATGATACAACCTATGCCGTAAAGTCATTCAAAGCTAATCTGTCACCGGGAGCCAATATCAATTATGTGATCGATATGTACATCGAACATCATTTTGATATGGTTGCTAAAGAAGTCTGGATGTTGACCGAAGAACGCATGATCATAGACATGAACATCACGAAAGGATCTAAACTTTATGGAGCTTATGGTCGCAAATACAGTTCAAGACGCAACTTTAAGATCAATCAAACTTATCCTGAAGGGTATTTCAAATCAGAAAACACGGTCTCTTTTGAAGAAGGAGCAAAAGACAGGGACAGTTTGTATTGGGCATCTCACCGACATCGGGAATTATCCAAACAAGAAAACGGAATCGATGACATGGTGGATTCCTTGAATCAAGACCCTTTCTTTCGCTTTTTAAAGAATGCTACGTACATGTTGTCAACGGGATATTATCCTGTAGGTAAATTGGAGATTGGATCCATATATTCATTGATCTCCTTTAACCCTGTTGAATCTTTTAGAACAGGATTTGCATTACGAACATCGAACAACTTTTCCAGACGTATTGAGTTTGGCGGAAAGGTTTTTTATGGATTTGGGGATGAGAAATTTAAATATGCCGCCTCTATCCGTTACAATATCACTCCTAAAAAGCGTGGAATGCTCACCACGTATTATACATACGATATTGAGCAATTGGGCTTATCCCCCACAGCAGCTTCGGTTGGAAGTACGTTTAGTACCTTATTGCGAACAGGACCTTTGGACAAATTAACCATGGTGGCTAAAGCGGGAATGAACCTTGAAAAAGATATTGGAAAGGATTTCATCCTTTACGGAGGAGTAGAATGGAAAGAATTTACTCCACTTGGATTGGCAAAATATGAGCGCTATAATGATTTGGGAGCATTAGAAACGATAAACAGGATCCAATCAGCCGAATTGATCGCTCGCGTACGCTGGTGCAAGAACGAAGAGTTCATTTCAGGATCCTTTGATCGAAGCTCTCTGCCTTCTCCATATCCTGTTTTAAGTGTGCAAGGAATTTTTGGTATCAAGGGTGTCTTTGGCTCTGATTACGATTATCAAAAAATCGAATTCAACATGGAGCACTGGACCAATGTTGGAATTCTTGGACGCTTGCGCTATGGTATAAACGCAGGATTTATCAACGGAACTGTAGCTTATCCTTTTCTAAAAGTTCACGAAGGTTCACAATCTTATTGGCTCTACACGAACTCATTTAACCGCATGAGTTTCTTTGAATTTATTTCGGATCGCTATGTCGGTGGATTGGTAGAACAGCATTGGCAAGGTTTGTTCTTTGACTGGATTCCTTTATTGAAAAAATTGCAGCTGCGTTTAGTAACAACAGGAAGAATTACCTATGGCGCAATCAGTTCAAGACATCAAGATGCCATGTTGATTCCAACCTTTACCAAGTCATTTGGATCAATTCCATACGCTGAAGCATCCATAGGTATTGAGAACATTTTGAAAGTAGGCCGTATCGATCTGGTTTGGCGATTGACACATTTAGAACCTGGAATCAAACCACTTGGTATTCGAGCCAGATGGTCACTCAATTTTTAAGCTGCATCACGTGAAACTGTACACAGACAATATTAAAAAAACCTACAAAGGCAGAGACGTTGTAAAAGGAGTTTCTATCGAAGTAAATCAAGGAGAAATTGTTGGACTTCTTGGTCCGAATGGAGCCGGTAAAACAACCTCATTTTATATGATGGTCGGTTTGGTAAAACCAGACAGCGGTCAGGTATTCTTGGATCAAACAGAGATTACGCATTACCCCATGTACAAGCGCTCTCAGCTTGGCATCGGTTACTTACCACAAGAGGTTTCTGTTTTTCGTAAACTGAGTGTAGAAGATAACGTTATGGCCATTCTGGAAATGACCGATCTTACAAAAGTTCAGCGTAAAGAGAGATTGGAACAATTGCTCGAAGAGTTTAGCCTGACCAAAGTGCGAAAGAATTTGGGAAATCGCCTTTCAGGAGGAGAAAAACGTAGAACAGAAATTGCGCGTGCTTTGGCAACCAATCCGAAATTCGTGCTGCTTGATGAACCTTTCGCGGGTGTTGACCCGATTGCAGTTGAGGACATTCAGAGTATCGTTTCAGATCTGCGCAAAAAGAACATTGGAATCTTGATCACAGACCACAATGTACAAGAAACGTTGAGTATTACTGATCGCGCTTATTTGTTGTTTGAAGGAAGTATTCTTAAGTCGGGAACGGCCGAAGACCTGGCAGCGGATGAACAAGTAAGAAAAGTGTATTTAGGCCAGAACTTTGTGCTTAGACCAAAAGCCTAGGGCTCGGTGATTTCACGAAAAGTTTATTCAACAAAAAAGCCCGAAGTACAAATTGCGCTTCAAGGCTCAAGTAGATATCATAAAAAAAGCCTCCGTGGGAAAGAGACTTTTGGTTTGAACGATTACTTAGATGCTAAATCTTCGTTGGAAGATTGTTCTACGTTTCCGTATGCATCACAATGGCCTCCTTTCGAAGAACCGCAAGAAGTTGCTACAACCGCTACAATAGCCGCGATCGCTGCGAAGGCGAAAAATCTTTTCATTGGTGTTGTGTGTTTAAATAAGTTCAATTCGTTGCTGTTTGAGAATACAAATCTATGATTTTTAACGTTAATTAGCACAAAATATTATACACATTCGGGTCTTGAAATCCTTGAAACATAGCTATTACCTGATGAATGGTACGTTTCGCTTCGTAATTGGCGGGTGTTTTCTCTTGCTTTTTAGTCTCGTTAACCCAAGTTTTTCACAAAAAACAGTCACACTTTCTATAAATGGGATCGATCAAATTGAAAAACAGGAACTTTGGCGAGTACACGACTCCCTCGAATTAAAAAGCAAACTTCAAAAGCTTATCTTGAAGGCATATCAAAAAGGCTACCCCTCTTTTTCCATAGACAGCTTGATTCATGCGGACTCAACCAACACGATAGTATACGGAAGTATAGGTCCATACCTCAAATCGTGGGTGATTAACTTGGATGATGAAGATCGCAGACTGGTCCGTTCCTATGGCATGAATCCAAAGCAATTTGAAGCGTTCCGACCATCGATGGGCCTACCCGCGAATGTTCTGACTGAACTACTGCAAAAATTGGAACGTAACGGCTATCCTTTTGCACGCGTCCGACTCACTGATCTGCGGTATGAACAAAGCAAATTAATTGCCGATCTGGATTTACAGCCTAATCAACGTGTCAAGTGGATTGGACTCAACTTGGAGAGTAGCAAGATCAAATTATCCTCTCGTTTCTTGGAGAATTACTTGCATATTCGAGCCGGAGATTGGTACGATCAAGAACAGATCAATTTGTTACCAGTTCGATTGAAACAATTGAGTTATCTTCGGGAACTTAAACCTGCAGAACTACTTTTTACTCCAGAAGGAGCAACACTTTATTTGTATTTAGAAAGTCGACCTATCTCCTCATTCAATGGAACAATAGGTTTACAACAAAATCCGGTTACCTTGAAATACCAATTCACCGGAGATGTTCGTCTCCGACTTCAGAATGTTTTGAAACGGGCTGAGTTTTTTGAATTGAACTGGAGAAGTATCCAACCCGGAAGTCCACAACTAAAAACACAGGCGTCTCTACCCTATTTGTTTCGCACCCCCTTCGGATTAGAGGGACAGTTTCAATTAATCAAACGAGATAGCACTTTTTTGGAATTGAAGTCAGGCGCAGGTATCAGCTATTTCCTCAATGCCGGAAATACCCTTAAAGCTTTTTACAAAAATCACCAATCGAACTTATTGAACGCAGGTAATCAAAGTGGTTTCTCAAACATGGTCAATAACCAGTACGGATTAGCCATTCAGCATCAGCAAGTGGATTTCCTTCCGAATCCAAGAAAAGGCCTCGTATGGATGATCGAAGGGAGTGCAGGTAACCGAAGAATAACACGTGACAGTATCGAAAAAAGATCGCTGGTAATGAATATTTCAGGAAGTTTTGATTGGTATATTCCAATCGGAAAACGCTGGGTCTTTAAAACCGGATTGAATACCGAATCCTACATTGCGGATAGTACCCAGACAAATGAACTGATACGCTTTGGTGGAAATTTAAATCAGCGAGGATTCCTGGAAGATGAATTTTACGCCACAACCAGAACCACCGGAAGTTTGGAAATCCGATTCGTGCTCGACCAATTCTCAAATCTCTTTCTTTTTTACGATCAAACTTGGTATGAACGTAATGCAAAAAGCTATTTACAAGACACTCCCTTCGGCTTTGGAGGCGGGATTCGATTCGGAACCAACATCGGAATCTTCTCGCTCACATACGCTCTTGGAAAGCAACAAAGCAACCCCATTTTACTACGCGATTCCAAAATTCATTTTGGATACATTGCCTACTTTTAAATATTGAAGTAAA
>VFQT010001318.1_pt1 | contig 30672 bp, 30 predicted proteins | sample 3512381 | NCBI WGS metagenome assembly VFQT01 (sample SAMN10412376, study PRJNA504923) | tailings metagenome | isolation source: Relicate 2 Philex TSF3 active mining site | place: Philippines: Tuba, Benguet | collected 2017-08-29
ACCTCGGGGTCGTGCTCGGGCGCGTGCCGGGTCATCAGCAGGCCGCAGATCACAGCCGACAGCAGGAAGATCCCCGCCGCCCACCAGAAAGCGGTGCTGTAGCCGTCCACCTGCGCGGCCGCCTGCGTGGCCGGTGAGCGGGGGTCGGTGCTGGCGGCCACGAACGCCGTGACCGCGCTGGCGAAGATGGTGCTGAGTAGCGCGGTGCCGATGGAGCCGCCCACCTGCTGGGTGGTGTTGACCATGGCCGATGCCACCCCGGAGTCGTCAGCCTTCACGCCCATGGTGCCCACCTCGAAGCAGCACGCGAACACCAGCCCCAGCCCGAGGCCCGTGACGATGAGGCCGGGGAGCACGTGCGTCACGTACGCGGTGTCCACGCCGATCTGCGTGAACAGCACGAGGCCGGCCATTCCCAGCAGCATCCCCAGGGTCACGGGCAGGCGCGGCCCCGTGCGGGGAAGGATGAGCGCCGTGCTGGTGGTGGCGGTGAGCATGATCGCGCCGATCATGGGCAGGAACGCCAGGCCCGTGGTGACCGGCGAGTAGCCCAGGGTGGCCTGCAGGTAATACGTGAGGAACAGGAACACCCCGAACAGCGCCGCCGACGCCAGGGTGAGCCCGATGTAGGCACCGCCCCGGTTGCGGTCGGCAAGCACCCGCATGGGGAGCATGGGCTCCTTGGCCCCGATCTCGATCCACACGAACGCCGCCAGCAGCACGAACGCCACGATGAGCAGGCCGATGGTCACCCCGGAGGTCCAGCCATCGGTCTCGGCCCTGGTGAAGCCGTACACCAGCGCCAGGAGCCCGAGCACGGACGTGATGGTGCCCGGGATGTCCAGGCTGGCCCTGCCGCGGCCGTGGTGCACCAGCAGCACCACGGCGGCGATGGCGGCCGGGATGGCCAGGATGAGGTTGACCCACAGGCACCAGCGCCAGGACAGGTACTCGGTGAGCACCCCGCCCAGCAGCAGCCCAAGCGCCCCGCCGGCACCCGCGATGGCACCGTAGATGCCGAACGCCTTGCCGCGCTCCTTGGGGTCGGTGAACGTGGTGGTGAGCAGCGACAGCGCCGCGGGCGCCAGCAGCGCGCCGGACACGCCCTGCAGGGCGCGCGCCGTGACCAGCACGGTGAAGTCCTGCGCGATGCCGCCGAGGGCCGATGCCAGCGCGAAGCCGACGAGGCCCCAGAAGAACACCCACTTGCGGCCCAGCAGGTCGCTGAGGCGCCCGCCGAACAGCAGCAGGCTGCCGAACGCCAGCGCGTATGCCGTGATGATCCACTGGCGGCTGGAGTCGGAGAAGCCCAGGTCGGCCTGCGCCGACGGCAGCGCGATGTTGACGATGGTGGCGTCCAGCACCACCATGAGCTGCGCCAGGCCCAGCACCGCGAGGATGATCCAGCGGCGGGAGTGCATCTTCTGCTCGGGCGTCTGGGCTGCGGTCACGGCGCGGGACTATACACCGCGCCCCGGGGAGGCGGCACAACTGCGGCGGGCCCCTCCGAGGAGGGGCCCGCCGGGTACTTCATCGGGACGCCCGCAGGGGGCGTCCGTGGCTCAGACGGCCTGGACCTGCTGCGCCTGGGGACCCTTGGGGCCCTCACCGGCGACGAAGCTCACGCGCTGCCCCTCGTCGAGGGAGCGGTAGCCCGACCCCTGGATCTCGGAGAAGTGCACGAACAGATCCTTGCCCCCGTCATCGGGGGTGATGAAGCCGAAGCCCTTCTCGGCGTTGAACCACTTGACGACGCCTTCCGGCACGTTTTCCACCTTGTTCGGCGAGGCTTGCCACTGCTCGTCGAACAACTGGGTACCGACGGCCTGCACGTCCACGCATTTCCTGCTCCCCTCATGAGGAGCCACCCGGAACGCTAGTCCGAGGTGCGGCGCAAGGCCCATGTGCGGGTCACGATGTCACGAATCGTCGCGCGTGCGTATGAAGGCGGTGAGCCCGAAGGCGCCCACCGCCGACAGCCCCATGCGGCGGTAGAAGCCGTCGGCATCGCGCTCCGCGATGAGCACCTGGTGGTGGAACGTCTTCATCGGGTAGTGGTCCAGCACGCCCCGCAGCAGGCGGCTGCCGATGCCCTGCCGCTGCACGTCGGGCAGCACCAGGATGTCGGCGATGTACACGGCGAAGGCGCCGTCGCTCATGGTGCGCACGAACCCCACCACGCGGTCGTCCTGCACCGCCACCAGCGCCAGGTCGGCGCGCTCCAGCGCGATGCGCAGCCGGTCGGGGTGCCGGGCGTGGCTCCACCGGTTGGCCTTGTAGATGGCCAGGATGGCGTCGAAGTCGGCGGCCAGGTCGGCCTGGCGGATGTGGGTCTTTGCGCCGAGCGTTGTCAGCCGTGGTCCCCTTGGTGAGTTGGTACTGTCGCCCGCCGATGACCCCACCGCCGCGCGAACTCCCGGAACGCTACGACCCGGAGGCGACGGAGGCCCGTTGGCAGTCGGAGTGGGACGCCGCCAAGGCCTTCCACGCCGAGCCCGTGGCCCGCGATGGCCAGGCCGCCGCCGTGCCCGACGCCCCCAAGTCGTACGTGCTGGAGATGCTCCCGTACCCATCGGGCGAGATCCACATGGGGCACGTGAAGAACTACACCATGGGCGACGTGGTGGCGCACCACCGCCGTCGCACCGGGCACGTGGTGTTCCACCCCATGGGGTACGACGCCTTCGGCCTGCCGGCCGAGAACGCGGCCATCCGCACGGGCGAGCCGCCCGCCGAGGTGACGGCCCGCAACATCGCCAGCATCCGCGCGCAGCTGCGCCGCCTGGGGTTCTCGATCGACTGGGACACCGAGATCTCCACGGCCGACCCCGAGTACTACCGATGGACGCAGTGGATCTTCCTCCGGTTCCTGGAGAAGGGGCTGGTGGAACGCCGCGAGGCCGCGGTGAACTGGTGCCCACAGGACCAGACGGTGCTGGCCAACGAGCAGGTGGTGGACGGCCTGTGCGAGCGCTGCAAGGCGCCCGTGGAGCTGCGCCAGCTGCCGCAGTGGTTCCTGCGCATCACCGACTACGCGCAGGCGCTGCTGGACGACATGGACCTGCTGGACGACTGGCCCGAGCGGGTGCTCACCATGCAGCGCAACTGGATCGGCCGGTCGGTGGGCGCGCGCGTGGAGTTCCGGCTGGCGGATGACCCCGACACGGTCATCCCCGTGTTCACCACCCGTCCGGACACCCTGTACGGGGCCACGTTCTTCCTCATGGCACCCGAGCACCCGCTGGTGCCCCGCCTGGTGGAGGGCCGACCCGAGGAGGAGGCCGTCACGGCCTACGTGGGCACCGCGGCGCGCACGGCCGTGGCCGAGCGCAGCGCGGCCGAGCGCCCCAAGACCGGGGTGTTCACCGGCCGCCACGTGACCAACCCGGTCAACGGGGAGCAGATCCCCGTGTGGGTGGCCGACTACGTGCTGATGGACTACGGCACCGGGGCCATCATGGCCGTGCCCGGCCACGACGACCGCGACTTCGCATTCGCCATGGCGCACGGCCTGCCCGTGCAGCGCGTGATCGCCGACGAGGGCACTCCGGCCGACGCCCCGCTGGATGAGGCCTGGACCGGACCCGGGCGGCTGGTGAACTCCGGCCCGCTGGACGGCATGGAGGTGGAGCAGGCCAAGCAGGCCGTGTGCGCCCTGCTGGCCGAGCGCGGCGAGGGCGACGCCACGGTGGGCTATCGCCTGCGCGATTGGCTCATCTCGCGGCAGCGGTACTGGGGCGCCCCCATCCCCGTGGTCAACTGCGCGGCCTGCGGCGTGGTGCCGGTGCCCGACGACCAGCTGCCCGTGCTGCTGCCCCACGTGGACGACTACGCGCCGCAGGGCCGGAGCCCGCTGGCCGCGGCCGCCGACTGGGTGGCCACCACCTGCCCGACCTGCGGCGGCGCGGCCGAGCGCGAGACCGACACCATGGACACGTTCGTGGACTCGTCGTGGTACTTCCTGCGCTACACCGCCCCGCACTTCACGGGCGGGCCGTTCGACCGCGAGATCGCCGATTACTGGCTGCCGGTCGACCAGTACATCGGGGGCGTGGAGCACGCCATCCTGCACCTCCTCTACGCCCGGTTCTTCACCAAGGTGCTGCACGACCTCGGGCTGGTGGGCACGCGCGAGCCCTTCGCGCGCCTGTTCACGCAGGGGATGATCCACCACCAGGGCGCCAAGATGAGCAAGAGCAAGGGCAACGTGGTGCCGCCCGACGCAATCATCAGCCGCTTCGGCGCGGACACCCTGCGCCTGTACATCCTCTTCATGGGCCCCGCGGCCGACGACGCGGAGTGGAGCGACAGCGGGGTGGAGGGGCAGCGCCGCTTCCTGGACCGCGTGTGGCGCCTGGTGCGCGGCCTCCCGGGCGACGCCGACCCCGGACGCCCGGCGCCGGGTGACCTGGGTGGCGACGACGCCGCGCTGGCGTTGGTGCGCAAGGCCGAGGCCACGGTGGAGAAGGTGTCGCAGGACATCGGGGAGCGGTTCTCCTTCCACACCGCCATCTCGGCCATACAGGAACTGGTCAACCAGGCCACGCGCCAGGCATCGGAGGGCGCGCTGGAGTCGCCCGCCGGCCAGAGGGCGCTGTGGCACGCGGCGCGCACAACGGTGTCGCTGCTGTTCCCGTTCGCCCCGCACATCGCGTCCGAGCTGTGGGCGGCGATGGGGGGCGAGCGCCTGTGGGAGGAGCCGTGGCCGCAGGCCGACCCCGCGTTCCTGGTGGCCGACACCGAGACCATCGTGTTCCAGGTCAACGGCAAGCTGCGCGACCGCGCCGAGGTGCCCGCCGGCGCGGATGAGCAGGCGCTGGTGGACCTGGCCCTGTCGCTGCCCAAGGTGCAGGCCGCCATGGGCGGGGCCGACCCGGTGCGCACCATCGTGGTGCCCGGCAAGCTGGTGAACGTGGTGGTGGCAGGGAAGTAACGCCCCCGCGCGCGCGTCGTCACGCGCCGCGCGCGATCGGTGCGCAGTGGGTGCATACCGTGGCCGCATGGACGGATTGCTGCCGTGGCTGCGCAGGTCGGGCTGGCTGTACGGCCTCATCGCCGTGGTGCTGGGCCTGCTGGCGTGGCGGTCGATGGGGGACGGCGCGGCCGATCCGCCCGCCACGCCGCCCGCGCAGGTGTCGCGACGGCCGGACGTGCCCTCGGTCACCCTGGTGCACGTGGCCGGGGCCGTGCGACGGCCGGGGGTGTATCGCGTGGGCGGCGATTCGCGCGTGATCCAGGCCGTCCGCCTTGCCGGTGGCCCCACGCGCAGGGCCGACATGTCGCGGCTCAACCTGGCCGCGCCCCTTGCCGACGGGCAGCAGGTGGTCATCCCCTCGCGTGTGCCCGCGGGCGCGGGGGCCGCGGCCGGGGGCGGTGCCGGGGCGGGTGCCACGGGCGGGGGCGCGGCCGGCCCCGTGAGCCTGTCATCGGCCACCCAGGCGGACCTGGAGGCGCTCGACGGCGTGGGGCCGGCGCTCGCGGCGCGCATCATCGCCTGGCGCGACTCCCATGGGGGGTTCTCGTCGGTGGACCAGCTGGACGAGGTCCCGGGCATCGGCCCGGCGCGCATGGAGGCGCTGCGGCCCCGACTGGTGCCGTGATCACCCGCGTGCCGCTGGCCCTGCCGGCGGCGCTGGTGGCGGGCCTGGTGCTGGGCACCCGGGGGGTTCCGGTGGCGGTGGCGCTGTGGGCGTGCGCGGTGGCCGCGTGCGTGGCGGTGGCGGCATGGCGCCGGGGAGCGACCGTGGCGGTGGTGTCGGCGCTGGCGGTGGCGTGCGCGGGGGGCGGATGCGCCTGGGGCGCGGTGCGCGTGCAGGCCGGCGCGCCGGCACCCGTGGAGCGCGCCGGCCAGGCGCAGGGCCTGGTGGTGGTGACGGGAGGGCTTGCGCGGTCCCGGGCCGGCGCACGGGTGCCCGTGGAGGCCATGCGCCTGTCGGGCGAGGGCGGCGTGCCACCGGGCACCCGGCTGCTGATGGACCTGCCACGGGGGGCGGAGCCCGCCGTGGGGGCCGTGGTGCGGGTGTCGGGCACCATCGGGCCCGCCGCGCGCGCCGGATCGCCCGATTGGTGGCGGGCGTGGCTCAGGCGCACGGGCATCGCCGCGCGCATGGATGCCGTGCGCGTGGAGCGCGTGGCGTGGCGCGGGGGGCCATGGGGGGCGCGGGATGCCCTGCGCAGGTGGGCACAGGACAACGTGGCGGCGGGGCTCGCCGGCGACCGTGCCGCGATGGTCCGCGGCATGGCGCTTGGCGGCGGCGAGGCCCTGTCGGAGCGGGCGGCCCAGCGCATGCGCGACGCGGGCCTGTGGCACCTGCTGGCCGTGAGCGGCCAGAACGTGGCGGTGATCGGCATCGGGGTGATGGCGGCCCTGGCGGCCGCGGGCATCACGCGCACCCGGCGGGTTGGGGCCGCCGGGGCCGCCATGCTGGCCTACTGCCTGGCCTGCGACGGCGGGGCATCGGTGCTGCGCGCGGGGCTGATGGGCGCCATCGGCCTGGCGGCCGACCTGCGCGGCGGGCGCCGGGCCCCCTGGAATGCCCTGCTGGTGGCGCTGGCCGCCATGCTGGTGCTGGACCCGCTGGCCATCGGCGACCCGGGCCTCCAGCTCTCGTTCGCCGCGGTGGCCGGCCTGTTCGCCATCTCGCCCCCCGTGGGCGAATGGCTGCGCGGCTACATGCCGGGGCGCGCCGCCGACCTGGTGGGCCAGTCCGCAGGCGCGGGACTGGCCACCGCGCCGGTGCTGGCCGCGGGGTTCGGCAGCGTGTCGGTGGTGGGGCTTCTGGCCAACCTGGTGGCCGTGCCCATCGCCGGGCCCGTGGTGGTGGTGTCGATGCTCGGGGTGGTGGGCCATGCCGCCCTTGCACCCATCGGCGTGGCCCTGGCATGGCTCGCGGGGCTGGGGGCATCGGTCATCCTGGGCGTGGCCGCCCTGGCCGCGGCCATCCCCGGCGCGGTGCAGCCGGTGCCGGCCTGGGGCGCCCTGCCGCTGGCCGTGGTGGCGGCCCTGCCGCCCGTGGCCTGGCGGTGGTTGCGTCGCATCCCCGCCGCACCCGCATCGCATGCGGGCGGCGCAGGCCGGGGGCCGCGGAACGTGCACCGCGCGGCCATGGGCGCGGGCTGCGTGGCGGCCATCGTGCTGCTGGCGTTGCCATTCATGCGCGGGTGCGGACTACCCGTGCCCCCGCCGGGTCCCGCGCTGCGCATGCTGGACGTGGGGCAGGGCGCCGCGGTGGCGCTGCGCGACGGCCCGCGCGTGGAGGTGCTGGTGGATGCCGGTCCGCCCGGGGATCCGCCGGCGGTGATGCAGGGCCTCGCGCGCGCCGGGGCGCGGTCGGTGGGAACGCTGGTGCTCAGCCATGGGTCGTCGGACCATGCGGGGGGTGCAGAGGCGGTGCTGCGCGGCATGCGCGTGGGGCGCGTGGTGCTGCCGTGGCCCGACGACGGGGCGCCGTTGGTGCGCGCGGTGGCCCGGGTTGCCGCGGAGCGCGGCGTGCCGGTGACCTGGGCCGAGGCGGGGACGCACCTGCGATCGGGCGCGTGGGACGTGCGGGTGATCGGCCCGGTGGGCGATGCGCCCGCCACGGGCGACGCCAACCAGCGCTGCCTGGTGCTGGTGGCCCGTGCCCGTGGCCTGGATGCCCTGCTGCCGGGTGATGCCGAGAGCCCGGTGCTGGCGCGGCTGGACATCCCCCCGGTGGACGTCGTGCAGGTGCCGCACCACGGGTCGGAGGATCCGGGCCTGCCCGGCGTCCTGGCCAGGGCCACGCCCGCGCTGGCGCTGGTGTCGGCCGGCGCGGGGAACCCGTTCGGGCACCCGCGCGCGCAGGCGCTCGACGCCGCTCGTGATGCCGGCGCGCGCGTGCTGCGCACCGATCGCGGAGGCGACATCGACGCCCGCCCGGGCGCCGGGGGAATCGTCGTGCGCCATGGCTAGCCTTGCGGCGTGTCGCGCAAGGAGCCCCTCAAGCCCGTCTACTGGATCCACGGCGAGGACCGCGCCAAGGTGGACATTGCGGTGCAGCGCCTGGTGGCGCGCGTGGAGGGCGAGGGCGGCATGCCGCCCGATCGGTTCGACGCCGGCGAGGTGCCCGCGCCCGAGGTGCGGGCGGCATGTGAGGCCCTGTCGTTCGGCGGCACCCGCCTGGTGCTCGTGCGCAGGGCCGATCAGTGGAAGGCGGCCGACGTGGAGCCGCTCATCGAGTACCTCGATGACCCGGTGCCCACCAGTTGCCTCGCGCTGGTGGCCGACGGGGCTCCCACGCCACGCATGCTCAAGGCCGTGGAGGCCGCGGGCCAGGTGCTGGCCTACGGCCCGCCGCCCGACAAGCGCGGCAACGAGAAGGCGCGCGCGGCGTGGTTCCGCGAGTTCGTGCAGGGCGAGGTCAAGAAGCGCGGCAGCAGCATCAGCGGGCAACTGGCCGACGAGGTGGTGCGTCGCGCGGGGCGGGCGGGCACCGACTCCGGTCACCTGGCCAACGAGGCCGCCAAGCTGGCCCTGGCCGCCGGGGACGGCCCGGTGCAGAAGGAGCACGTGGATGCGCTGGTGGTGATGGACCCCGAGGCCCGCGCCTACCTGCTGGGCGACCTCATCGTGGCGGGGGACTCACGCGCGGCGCAGGAGCTGCTGGCCGACCTGGCCGGGGGCAGCGACACCACCGATCCCGTGGTGATCCAGCGCATGCTGGCGCGGCACTTCCGGGGCATCGCCGTGGCCCAGGGCCCGGGCGCCGGTCAGGCCGACGTGGAGCGCATCGCAGGGCTCAAGGGCTATCCGGCCCAGAAGGCCGTGGAGCACGCGCGCAGCATCCCGCCGGGGGCGGGGGAGTGGTGCGTGGCCCGCCTGGCGGACCTGGAGCTGGACCTCCGGGTGTCGGCGCTGGGCGACCTGGGGAGGTCGCGCGGCGACGGCGAGCGGATGGTGCTGGAGCTCGGCGTGCGCGACCTGATCGGCGCCTGCCGCGGCCGCTAGGACGCGGAGGCGGTGACCAGGCGCGCCACGCGCGCCTTGCGGCGGGCGGCGGTGTTCTTGTGCAGCGCACCGCGCGCGGCGGCGCGGTCGATGGTCTTCATCATCTCGGCGGCCTGCTCGGGGGTGATGGCCTCGCCCGAGTCGGCGGCAGTGGAGAGGCGCTTCATGCCGCTTCGCACCGTGGACCGGTAGCGGATGTTGGTGTCCCTCTGCTTGAGGGACCGGCGGTTGCGCTTCTTCTGCTGCTTGATGTTGGCCACGCGTGATTCTCCGGATTGCGGTAGGTCGGCCGGGTATCGTAGCAACGGATGAGCGGGGCGACGCCGCGAGCGTGACGGACACAGGGGACGAGGGCCGCCGCCGGACAGGTGGCGGCCTTGGACGTTCCACGGCCCTTTTCTCGTTCTGGACGGCGGTCAGCCGCGTGGCCGGCCTGGTGCGCGAGATCCTGGCCGCGGCGCTGTTCGGCACCGTGGGGGCCATCAACGCGTTCGTGATCGCGTTCCAGGTGCCCAACCTCCTGCGCAGCCTCGTGGCCGACTCGGCCATCTCGGCCGCCATGGTGCCGATCTACACCCAGTTGCAGGAGGAGGGCAGGAACCGGGAGGCCCAGAGGCTGGTGGGGGCCCTGGCCAGCGTCATCACCCTGGGGCTGTCGGCCATCACGCTGGTGGCCATCGTCATCTCGCCGTGGATGATGCCCCTGTTCGCGCCGGGCCTGGACGCCTCGCTGCAGGACGACGTGGTGTGGCTGGCGCAGCTCATGTTCCCCATCGTCCCGTTGCTGGGGCTCACCGGCATCGTGAGCGGCGTGCTGCAGGCCGAGGGCCGGTTCACGCCCACGGCCTTCGTGCCGGTGCTGTGGAACGCGGTCATCATCTTCGCCCTGGCCGTGGTGGCGCCGTTCGCGCCCGAGGACAACCGCATCTGGGTGTACGCCCTGGGCATCCTCGCCGGCACGCTGGCGCAGTTGCTGTACCTGCTGCCCAAGCTCTCGGGCCTGGGGCCGTTCCCCATCAGCCTGGGGTTCGGCAACCGCCTGGTGCGCCGCGTCCTGGTGCTGATGCTGCCCGTCACCGTGGGGCTGGGGCTCATCAACATCAACGCCGTGGTGGATGGCATCTTCGCCACCCTGGTGAGCGACCAGGCCCCGCGTGCCATCGACGCCGCGTTCCGCCTGTACATCCTCCCGCAGGGCGTGTTCAGCGTGGCCATCGCCACCGTGCTGTTCCCGACCATCAGCCGCATGGCCGCCAACAACGACCTGCCGGGACTGCGCGACGCCGTGGCGTCGGGGCTCCGCCAGATCTTCTTCCTGCTGCTGCCGGCGTCGGCGTTCCTCATGGTGCTGTCCGAGCCGGTGGTGCGGCTGGTGTACCAGCGCGGGGCGTTCGACGGGTTCTCCACGCTCATCACGTCGGAGGCGCTGTTCTTCTTCACCATCGGCCTGGTGTTCAACGGCGCCAGCCTGCTGCTCATCCGGGCGTTCTTCAGCCTGCAGCAGCCCTGGCTGCCCACGGCCATCGCGGGCCTCGGCGTGCTGCTGAACGCCGTCCTCAACGCCATCCTGTACCAGCCGCTGGGCGTGGGCGGCATCCCGCTGTCCACGTCGATCACCAGCCTGGCCACGTTCCTGGTGCTGGTGCACTACCTCAGCCGCCAAACGGGCGACCTCGACCTGCGCTTCATCACCCAGGGCTTCATGCAGGCCCTGGTGGTGGCGCTCGCGTCGGGCCTGCTGGGCTGGCTGGTGTGGCGCGTGCTCGACGGCGCGCTGGGCCAGTCGCTCATCGGCCAGCTCATCTCGGTGGGCGCGGCGGCCGGTGCCACGGCGGTCACCATCGTTGCGGTGGCGCGTTCGCTGAACATGCCCGAGATGACGGCGCTGGCCAAGGTGCTCAGCCGCCGTCGCGGACTGCGATAGGGTCGCCCGCGTGGAACAGAGCCATATCCGGAACTTCTCGATCATCGCTCACATCGATCACGGGAAGTCGACCCTCGCGGATCGCATCCTGCAGCTCACCGGCGCCGTGAGCGAGCGCGACATGCAGGCGCAGATCCTCGACTCCATGGAGCTCGAGCGCGAGAGGGGCATCACCATCAAGGCCCAGGCCGTGCGGGTGATGTACACGGCCGAGGACGGCCAGGAGTACCAGCTCAACCTCATCGACACGCCGGGCCACGTGGACTTCTCGTATGAGGTATCGCGCAGCCTCGCGGCCTGCGAGGGGGCCCTCCTGGTGGTGGATGCCAGCCAGGGCATCGAGGCCCAGACGCTGGCCAATGCCTACCTGGCCATCGAGGGCGACCTCGAGCTGGTGCCGGTGCTCAACAAGATCGACCTCCCGGCCGCCGATCCCGACCTGCACGCACGCGCGCTGGCCGACCTGATCGGCGACGAGGCCGACCACGTGCTGCGCATCTCGGCCAAGACCGGCGAGGGCGTGAAGGACGTGCTCGAGGCCATCGTCACGCGCATGCCGCCGCCGGCGGGCGACCCCGCGGCCCCCCTGCGCGCGCTGGTGTTCGACTCGGTCTACGACCAGTACCGGGGCGTGGTGGCGTTCGTGCGCGTGATGGACGGCGAGCTGCGCACGGGGCAGCAGGTGCGCGCCATGGCCACGGGGTCGGACTTCGCGGCCGAGGAGGTGGGGGTGATGTCGCCCGCCATGACGCCCATCGGCCACCTGTCGGCGGGCGAGAGCGGGTACATCGTGACGGGCCTCAAGAGCCTGGTGGACCTGCGGGTGGGCGACACCCTCACCCTGGCCCAGTCACCGGCCGCCGAGGCGCTGCCGGGGTACCGCGAGGCCAAGCCCATGGTGTTCTGCGGCCTGTTCCCGGTGGACAGCGACGACTACCCCGATCTTCGCGATGCGCTCGAGAAGCTGTCGCTCAACGATGCCTCGCTGGTGTGGGAGCCCGAGACCTCGCAGGCGCTGGGGTTCGGCTTCCGGTGCGGATTCCTGGGCCTCCTGCACATGGACATCATCCGCGAGCGCCTGGAGCGCGAGTACGACCTGGACCTCATCACCACCACCCCCAACGTGGAGTACGAGGTCACCACCACGGGCGGCGAGGTGCTGGAGGTGCGCTCGCCCGTGGACCTGCCCAGTCCCAACCACATCGAGCAGATCGAGGAGCCCTACGTGCGCTGCACCATGCTGGTGCCGCAGGATGGCGTGGGGGCCGTGATGGGGCTCTGCCAGGAGCGGCGCGGCGCGTTCGTGACCATGACCCCCATCGAGAACCGCCAGCAGGTGGTCTACGACATGCCGCTGGCGGAGATCGTGCTCGACTTCTACGACCAGTTGAAGTCGCGCACCCGGGGGTATGCCTCGCTGGACTACGAGATGGTGGGCAACCGCGTGAGCCCGCTGGTCAAGCTGGACATCCTCCTGGCGGGCGAGCCCGTGGACGCGCTGTCGATGATCGTGCACCGCGACAGCGCGTACGCCCGCGGCAAGGGGCTGGTGGAGCGCCTGAAGGAGACCATCCCGCGGCAGATGTTCGAGGTGCCCGTCCAGGCCGCCATCGGCGGCAAGATCATCGCCCGCGAGACCGTCAAGGCGAAGCGCAAGGACGTGCTGGCCAAGTGCTACGGCGGCGACATCAGCCGCAAGCGCAAGCTCCTCGAGAAGCAGAAGGAGGGCAAGAAGCGCATGAAGCACGTCGGCAACGTCGAGGTGCCGCAGGAGGCCTTCCTGGCCGTGCTGCAGCTGGACGGGTCCTCGTCGCAGTGAGCGGCGGCGATCCCGCAGGGGTCGCGCACCTGTACGTGCACCTGCCCTTCTGCGCCAGCCGGTGCGGGTACTGCGCGTTCGTGGTGGAGGTGGGGCGCGAGGACGCCCGCGATGCCTACCTGCAGGCGGTGCTGGCCGAGCTCGCGCGCGAGCAGGAGGCCCTGGGACCGCTCCGCACGGCGTACCTGGGCGGCGGCACCCCCACGCTCATGGGCGAGGACCGGCTGGCCGCCCTGCTGGACGCCATCCGGCCACTGCTGGCGCCCGGAGCCGAGGTGACGGTGGAGGCCAACCCCGAGACCATGACGCCCGGCCTGGCGGCGGCGCTGGCCCGGGGCGGGGTGACCCGCGTGTCCCTGGGGGCGCAGTCCACCCGCGCGCACCTGCTCGAGGTGCTCGATCGCCGTGCCACGCCGGACGATGCCGCGCGGGCGGCGGCGCTGGTGCGCGATGCCGGGATCCCGCGCCTGTCGGTTGACCTGATGCTGGCGGTCCCGGGGCAGTCGATGGACGACCTCCTCGCCGACCTCGCGTGGATCGACGCGCTCCGGCCCGACCACGTGTCGTGGTACGAGCTGGAGTTCAAGGAGGGCAGCGCCATCGCCCGCGGGGCGCACGTCCCGCCGGACCACGACCTGGCGGCCGACCTGTACGAGCAGGCCATCGCGGGGCTGGAGGGCCTGGGGTACCGCTGGTACGAGCTGGCCAACTTCGCGCTGCCCGGCGCCGAGTGCCGCCACAGCCTGGCCTACTGGCGTGCCCGCGACTACCTGGGGATCGGGGTGGGCGCGGTGAGCACCGTCGCCGGGGAGCGCCGCCGCAACGCGCCCGGGCTCGACCGCTACATGGCGGCGCTGGCCGCCGGGGATGATCCGCCGCGCACCCGCGACGCCCTGGACGCCGACACCCTGCGCCGCGAGCGCTGGATGCTGGGCACGCGCCTGGACGAGCCCCTGGACATCGGCTGGGCGGGCCCTCCCGACCGACCCGTGGCGCTCGAGCAGCTGGAGCACCGCGGGCTGGTGGAGCGCGGTGATGGGACCGTGCGGCTCACGCGCCGTGGCCGCCTGCTTCAGAATGCGGTGGTGCAGGAGATCATGGACTTCGCATGAGCACCATCGAACCGGGAGACCCCACGCCGCTCACGCCGCGCCAGGAGGAGGTCCTGCGCGTGGTGGTGGAGCGCCATATCGCCAACGGCCAGCCCGTGGGCAGCAAGCACATCGCGGGCAGCGGCGGGCTGGACTGGGCGTCATCCACGATCCGCAACGAGCTGCACCGGCTGGAGGACCTGGGCTACCTGGACCACCCGCACACCTCGGCCGGCCGGGTGCCCACGGAGGTGGGGTACCGCTACTACGTGGACCAGTTGCTGCCCCGCGGGCCGCTGCCGCCCACCGGCACCGACCTGGCGCGCACCCTGGGCACCGACATGGCCCGCGTGGAGGTGGACCAGACGCTCCGGAGGCTGGCAGACGCCATCTCGGAGGTCACCGACCTCCTGGGCGTGGTCACCGGGCCGCCCGTGGCGTCGGCCACCGTGCGCCACGTGGAGGTGCTGCTGCTGCAGCCGCAGCTGGTGACCGTGGTGGTCATCACCTCCACGGGCGACGTGACCAAGCGCCTCTTCGCGTTCGAGCGGCCGGTGGACCCCGGCCTGGCCGACTGGGCCGCGGCGTTCCTGAACGAGCGGGTGCAGGGGCTGCCCGCCGGCGCGCGCAGCATGGCCTCGCGCCTGTCCGATCCGTCGCTGGGTCCCATGGAGCAGGCGTTCATCGATGCCATCGCCCCGGCCCTGATGGACCTGCAGGAGGATCGCGCGGTGTACGTGTCGGGGCAGGCGCGGGTGCTCACCGACGCGCGGCGCCGGGAGATCTCCGAGATCGACGGCCTCATGCGCGCGCTTGAGGAGCGGTACGCCCTCCTCGCGGTGCTGCGCGGGGCGCTGGATGGGTCGCGTACCTACCTGCGCATCGGGTCGGAGCTGCCGTCCGACCTGTCGGGGGTGTCGATCGTGGCGGCCGGGTACGGTCCCCCGCGGGGCAACCTGGGCGCCGTGTCCCTCATCGGGCCGGTGCGCATGGACTACGCCCTGGCCATCGCCACCGTGCGCGAGGCATCTCGCGCGCTGTCGGCCTACGTGGAGGACGTGTACGGGTGAGCGAGGATCCGCGGTTCGAGATCCTGGAGGTGTGGCGCCGCCCGCTGGGCGACGGCGGCACGGCCGCGGTGCGGGTGCTGGCGCGCGTGGAGGCGGGCGCGTACGGGCCCGAGGAGTACGCCGTGGGCGTGAGCGTGGACCCCGACAGCGTGTTCGACCCGGCATCCGAGGAGACCGACGTGTTCTCGGGGCTCACCTTCGCCGAGGCGCACTGGGTGGCGGCGGTCATCGCCAGCAACGAGGGCCAGGCCGAGGACGCCGAGGCCCTGCTGTTCGACCTGCGGGTGCCGGTGGACCTGGAGTGGCGTGACATCGACCTGTCGTCGGTGGTGGTGGAGCCCGGCGGGGTCAAGTCCACCCCGCTCGTGCCGTGGACGCCGTCCGACGCCCCGGCGTCCACGCGGTGGGCCATCGCCACCTACACGCTCGATTGCGGCCACCAGGCCGTGGAGCTTCTGCGCCAGGATCCCGACTCGGCGCCGTTCTGGATCGAGCAGGGCGCCGTGGACCACCTGGCGGCGCGCGACGCGCGCAGCCTGGCCCGCATGCTCCTGGAGGCGGGCACCCTCGAGGAGGCCCGCGTGCTGGTGGAGTCGGCGCAGGCCAACCTGGCCACGCACCCGGAGGAGCACGCCGGGGAGGACGATGCCGACCACGCGTGATTACTACGAGGTGCTGGGTGTTTCGCGCGACGCCTCCGACAAGGACATCAAGTCGGCCTTCCGCCGGCTGGCGCGTGAGCTGCACCCCGATGTGAACCCCGGCGACCCCAGCGCGGAGGAGCGGTTCAAGGAGGTGGCCGAGGCCTACGAGGTCCTGTCCGACGCCGAGCAGCGGGCCCGCTACGACCGGTTCGGCCACGCGGGGGTGCGCGGCGCCGGCGCCGGCGCCGGGGGCGGCGCCCAGGGCTTCGGGTCGTTCCAGGACATCTTCGACGCCTTCTTCGGCGGCGCCGACATCTTCGGGGGCGGCGGGGGCCCGGTGGCAGGCGACGACGTGCTGGTGGCCACCACGGTCACGTTCGCGGAGTCGGCCATGGGCGTGGGGAAGGACGTGGTGGTGGAGCGGGTGGAGGAGTGCGCCACCTGCGATGGCTCGGGCGCGGCGCCCGGCACCGAGGTGCGCACGTGCGCCACCTGCGCCGGACAGGGGCAGGTGCGCCAGGTGGTCAACACGCCGCTCGGCCAGATGGTGCGCGCGCAGGCGTGCCCGGCCTGCGGTGGCCGGGGCCGCGAGGTCACCACGCCGTGCGATGCCTGCCGCGGGCGGGGGCGCGTGCGTGCCCGGTCCACCGTGCAGGTGCGCGTGCCGGCGGGCATCGCCACGGGCCAGCGCATCCGGCTGGCCGGGCGTGGCGGCGCCGGCGAGCAGGGCGCGCCCGACGGCGACCTGTACGTGGAGGTGCGCGTGGAGCAGGACGACCGCTTCATCCGCGACGGCCTGGACATCATCCACGAGGCGGCCATCCCCGTGACGGCGGCCATGACCGGCACGCGCATCTCGGTGCCCACCGTGGACGGCGAGGAGGACGTGGAGATCCGTGCCGGCACGCAGCCGGGCGCCGAGATCCGCCTCAAGGGCAGGGGCTTCCCCGTGGTGCACGGGCGCGAGCGGGGCGACCAGGTGGTGGTGGTGGGCGTGCGGGTGCCCCGCATCGCCTCGGACGAGGGGCGCGAGGCGCTGCGCCCGCTGACCGAGCACCTGGAGGAGCACGGGGACGACGGTGACGACGAGGGCTTCTTCGGGCGCCTCCGCCACGCCTTCCGCTGATCGGATAATGCGCCTCACGGCGCGGGTGCCCGAGGCCCAGGTGGACCTGGCGGTGGCCGAGTGCCATGCGCTCACGGGCGCGGGGTGCCTGCAGGGCCCGGCCGATGGCGGCGTGGTGGCACTGGACATGTGGATGCCCGCCGCCCAGTCGCCGGGGCCGGATGCGCTGCGGTCGCACCTGGCCGCGTCGGGGATCCACGCGCAGGTCTCGGAGGCCGAGCAGGACGACGCCTGGCGCAGCGCGCTGCGCGACTTCCACCAGCCGGTGGTGGCGGGGCGCGTGCGGGTGCGCCCCCCGTGGGTGGCGCCGGCCCCGGGGTTCCACGACATCGTCATCGATCCGGGCATGGCCTTCGGCACGGGCCAGCACGCCACCACGCGCACCGCGCTCGAGTTGATGCAGCACATCCCCGCGCGCGGCACGGTGCTCGACGCGGGCTGCGGGTCGGGCGTGCTCGCCATCGCGGCGCGCCGCCTGGGCATGGGCCCGGTCACGGCCATCGACTTCGACGCCGAGTCGGTGTCGGCCACGGTGCGCGCCGCCCGCGCGAACATGGCCGACGGCATCACGGCGGAGCAACGCGAGATCGGCGTGGACCCCATGCCGCGGGCGGAGGTCCTGCTGGCCAACATCACCCTCGAGGTGTTACGCCTGCTTGCGCCCGCCATCGGTGACAGTCACGCGCCCGGGGCCGTGCCTGTCACCGTTCCTGACAGTCACGCGCCCGGGGCCGTGCCTGTCACCGTTCCCGTCCATGCGGTGCTGTCGGGGCTGCGGGAGCACGAGGTGGACCACGCGGTGGCCGCGTTCGCCCCCTTGGGGCTCCGCGAGCGCGAGCGCCTGGCCGGGGATGGCTGGGCATCGGTGCGGCTCTCGGCATGAGGCACGTGTTCCGATACGTGGTGGAGGATGAGCCGCGGGCGGGCGAGGCGGTGGTGCTGGCCGGTCCCGAGTCGCATCACCTTGCCCGCGTGGTGCGCCGGCGTGCCGGTGACGAGGTGGAGGTGATCGCCCCGTCCGGTGACCTGTGGCCCTGCCGCGTGGTGGATCCGGGGCCGCCGGCGGTGCTGGAGGTGGCCGGTGCACCGCGACCGGCGCCCGTGGTGCCCCCCGTGCACCTGCGGGTGGGACTGTGCGAGGCGGGTCGGCTTGACCTGGTGGCCGAGAAGGCCGCGGAGCTGGGGGTGCTGTCGCTGGAGGTGGTGGTCACCGCGCGGGCGCGTCGGGTTCCGGATGCGCGCGCGTGGTCACGGCGCGCCGAGCGGATGGCGAGGGTGGCCGAGGCCGCGGCGCGGCAGAGCGGGCGCGGCGCGTGGCCCGCGCCCGGGGCGCTGGTACCGTTCGACCACGTGCTGAACGAGACCGTCCCGGAGCAGGGGATCATCCTGGATCCCCGCGCCGCCGCGCCGCTGGCGGAGGTGCTCCGCGCCCGTCCGGCGGCAGCGCCCGTGACCATCCTGGTGGGGTCGGACACGGGCTTCGACGAGGCCGAGGTGCAGGCGGCCAGTACCCGTGGGCTGGCACCTGCCACGCTCGGGCCGGGGATGCTGCGCACCGAGACGGCGGCCATCGCCGCCGCGGCGCTGGCGACCGCCGGGCGGCAGGGGGACGGGGCCTGATGCCCGACGACTGCCTGTTCTGCCGCATCGTGGCCGGCGACGTGCCCGCCAAGGTGGTGCGCCGCGGAAACGGCATGCTGGCCTTCCACGACATCGCGCCCAAGGCGCCGGTGCACGTGCTGGTCATCCCGGAGCGCCACGTGGACTCGTTGGCGGGCGTGGAGGGCCTCACGCCCGTGGAGCGGGCCGACATGCTGGCCTTCATCGCCGCGGTGGCCCGCGAGCACGGCCTGGACCCCACCGGCTACCGGGTCACCACCAACCACGGTGCCGATGGCCTGCAGAGCGTGCACCACCTGCACTGGCACGTGATGGGCGGCACCCGCTTGTCGGACACGATGTGAGGAGCCCATGGCGGAGCGCGTGATCGAGGTGCCGGACCGGGTGGCCGTGGAGCTGGCCGGCGAGCACGATGCCGTGATCCGCGCCCTGGAGGACCGCCTCAAGCTGGACATCAGCCTGAGGGGCAACCGGCTGGTGCTGGCGGGTGACGACCCGCGCGTGGAGCGCGGCGTGGCCGTGGTGGACGAGCTCGCCCGCCTGGTGGACAGCGGCCGCACCATCGCGCCCACCATGATCGAGGCCGTGGCCTCCGCGGTGGAGCAGGCGGGCCGCCCCGACGCCCTCCTGGGCGACGTGGTGTGGCGCCACCGCCAGCGCAGCATCACCCCCACCACCGCCGGCCAGAAGGCCTACGTGGACGCCATCCGCAAGAACACCATCACGTTCGGCATCGGCCCGGCCGGCACGGGCAAGACCTACCTCGCCGTGGCACTGGCCGCGGCGGCGCTCTCGCGGCGCGAGGTGGGGCGCATCATCCTCACGCGGCCCGCGGTGGAGGCGGGGGAGAAGCTGGGCTTCCTGCCCGGTGACATCGCCGCCAAGGTGGACCCCTACCTGCGCCCGCTCTTCGACGCCATGCACGACATGCTCGACGCCGACCGCGCCCAGCAGTACCTGGAGCGCGGGCAGATCGAGGTGGCCCCCCTGGCGTTCATGCGCGGCCGCACGCTCAACGACTCGTTCATCATCCTCGACGAGGCCCAGAACACCACGGTGGAGCAGATGAAGATGTTCCTCACGCGCCTGGGCTTCGGGTCGACGGTGGTGGTGACCGGAGACATCACGCAGGTGGACCTGCCACGCGACCGGCGGTCGGGCCTGGCCGACATCGAGCGCGTGCTCGGCGGCATCCAGGGCATCTCGGTGGTGCGGTTCACGAAGGACGACGTGGTGCGCCACAAGCTGGTGCAGCGCATCGTGGAGGCCTACCGCGTGCACGAGGAGGGCGACAACCCGTGGAGCGACGCGCCCTGATCGACGTGGAGGCACGCCGGGAGCCCGGCGCGGCGCCCGCCGACCTGGACGCGCTCGTGGATGCGGTGCGTGCCGCCTGCGCGCAGGTGGGGGTGGACCGCGCCTCGGTGGGGCTGCTTGTGGTGACGCCCGACGAGATGGCCCGGGTCAACGGGGAGCATCGCGGGAAGCCCGAGCCCACCGACGTGCTGTCGTTCCCGGTGGATGGCCCCGAGGCGCGGGAGTGGCCCGCGGGTGGCCCGCCGCCGGAGCTCGGGGACATACTCATCTGCCCGCAGGCGGCGGACGAGCCGCTGCCCGTGCTGGCGGTGCATGGGCTCCTGCACCTGGTGGGCTACGACCACGAGGTGGACGACGGCGAGATGCTGGCCCTGCAGGACCGGATCGTGGCCGGGATGGCGGGCCCGTGAGCGACGGCGACGACGAGCGCCCGGTGCAGCGCCTGCTGCGCGAGCCGCGCCCCGGCGCGCTGCCCCGGCAGGGGTCGCTGCGCTGGTCCTTCACGTGGGCGTTCGAGGGCATCGTGTTCGTGCTGCGCACCCAGCGCAACATGCAGGTGCACGTGGCCGCGGGCCTGCTGGTGCTCATCCTGGCGGTGGTGCTGGGGGTAAGCCGCTTCGAGCTGCTGGCGCTGGTCATCGTGGTGTCGCTGGTGCTGGTGGCCGAGATGTTCAACACGGCGCTGGAGGCCGCCATCGACGCCGTCATCACCTCGTACCACCCGTTGGTGAAGATCGCGAAGGACGTGGCCGCCGGGGCGGTGCTCATCGCCGCGCTGGCCGCCGTGGCCACGGCGTACCTCATCCTCTACGGGCGGCTGTCGGAACCCGGGCGCGACCTGCTCAAGGGCGTGCGCCAGGCCCCGGCCCACGTGGTGGTGATCGTGGTGGTGGTCACCGTCATCGCGGTGGTGGCGCTCAAGGCCTATTCGGGCGCGGGCACCCCGCTGCGCGGCGGGTTCCCGTCGGGCCATGCGGCCGTGGCGTTCGCCGCATGGATGGCCATCACGCTCATCGTGCTGCCGCTCACCCACGGGGCGCTGGTGAGCACCCTGGCGTTCCTGGTGGCGCTGCTGGTGGCGCAGTCACGGGTGGAGGCGGGCTTCCACTCGTCGGCCGAGGTGGTGGCCGGCGCGCTGCTCGGGTCGGGCGTGACCATCCTCCTGTTCCAGATCTGGGGCTAGGGGTGACCGCGCCCACCCTGAGGTCGGGCCTGGTGGCCCTGGCCGGCCGCCCGAACGTGGGCAAGTCCACCCTGGCCAATGCCCTCGCCGGCGCCCACGTGGCGGCGGTATCGCCCCGTCCGCAGACCACCCGCCGCCGCGTGCTGGCGGTGGCGCGCGGCGACGGATGGCAGGCGGTGCTGCTGGACCTGCCGGGCTTCCAGCGCCCCGCCGATCGCCTGACCGAGCGCATGCAGGACACCGTTGACCGCACGGTTGCCGACACCGACGCCGCGCTGTTCGTGCTGAACGCGGCCGAGGAGGTGGGGCGGGGCGACCGCTTCATCGCCCAGCGCCTGGTGGAGAGCGGGCTTCCCGTGGTGGTGGTGGTGAACCAGGTGGATCGCGTGGAGCCGGATCGCATCGCGGCCACCATCGCCCGGGCATCGGACCTGGTGCCGGGATTCCGGGCAATCCACCCGGTCAGCGCGCTCACGGGCGAGGGCCTGGAGGGCCTCAGGGCCGAGTTCCCGTCGCTGCTCCCGGAGGGCCCGGCGTACTTCCCCGAGGGCGTGAGCACCGACCAGACCCAGGAGGAGATGGCGGCCGAGATGATCCGCGAGGCCGCCATCCAGCGACTGCGTGATGAGGTGCCGCACGCGCTGGCGGTGCAGGTGGAGGAGATCACGGCCGCCCGCTCGGGTCTGCGCATCGAGGCCTACGTGCTGGTGGAGACCGAGAGCCAGAAGGGGATCGTGGTGGGGAAGGGGGGCCGCATGATCCGCGACATCGGCACGCAGGCCCGCATGGTGCTGACGGAGGCCCTGTCGCAGCCGGTGCACCTCGACCTCCAGGTGAAGGTGAGGCCGAAGTGGCGCCGGGACGACTCCATGCTCGATCGCCTGGGCCTGTGAGCCGAGGGGGCAGTCCCCCCGCCTATACTTCGCCGCCATGCCTGTCCCTGGCCCACGAGCTGCTCGATGAGGGCGCGCGAGCTCGCCAAGAGCTGCGATTTCACCCTGCTCCGCGCGGGGGTCACCGCTCCCGACCTTGCCGCGCACTGCGCCGATGCCGCCCGCCTGCACGTGGCATCCGTGGTGGTGCCGCCCGCCATGGCGCGCACCGCCGCCGACATCCTGCGCGGCGGTGACGTGAAGGTGGGCACGGTGGTGAGCTACCCCTTCGGCACGGACGACCCGCGCGCCAAGGCCCTTGCCGCCCGCGCGGCCATTGCCGCGGGCGCGCGCGAGCTGGACGTGGTGATGGACGTGTCGGCGCTGCTCGCCGGCAGGGCGGGGGTTGCCCGCGCGGGGATCGGCGCCGTGGTGGACGCCGCGCGCGACGCCACCAGCCAGCACGTGATGGTGCGCGCCGTGGTGGAGGCACCCCTGCTGGGCGAGCGCCTGCTGCGTGCCGCGTGCCAGGTGGCCACGGTGGCGGGCGCGGACTTCGTGGTCACCGCCACGGGCCTGGCCGGCCCCGCCCGCACGCAGGACGTGGAGGTGATGCGCGAGTCGCTGCCGGCCGAGGTGGGCGTGGTGGCCGCGGGCGGCGTGCACGACGTCGACACCGCCATCGCCCTGCTCGACGCCGGCGCCCAGCGCGTGGCATCGGGCGATGCCCCCGCCCTGGTGGGGGCCCTCATGGGCGTGGCCGCGTGAGCGTGCGGTTCGGCGACGACGGCCTGGTGCCCGCGATCGTGCAGGACGCGGAGACCGGCCGGGTGCTCACCCTCGCGTGGATGAACGCCGACTCCCTGGCGCGCACGCTGGAGACGGGCGAGACCTGGTTCTGGAGCCGCTCCCGCCAGGAGCTGTGGCACAAGGGCGCCACCAGCGGCAACACCCAGCAGGTGACCGGCCTGTCCACCGACTGCGACGAGGATGCCGTGGTGGTGGCCGTGCGCCCGGCCGGCCCGGCGTGCCACACCGGTGAGGAGTCGTGCTTCCACGTGCCGCTCTCGGGAGTCGTGGGCGCTGACGCGGCGCCCTTCGCCGCCCTGCCCGACCTGCAGGCGGTGGTGCGCGCCCGCGCCGCGGACGCCGACCCCGAGTCGTCGTACACCGCGTCCCTGCTCGCCCGCGGCATCGACACGGTGTGCAAGAAGGTGGGGGAGGAGGCCACCGAGGTGGCCATCGCCGCCAAGGGCGCCGAGCGCGAGCAGGTGATCTACGAGAGCGCCGACCTGCTGTACCACCTGGTTGTGCTGTGGCAGGCCACGGGCGTGGGGCTGGACGAGGTGGCCGAGGAGCTGGCGTCCCGGAGGCGGGAGGCGGGGTGACCACCCTGCGCATTGACGTGCCCGAGCGGGCCGCCGGCGACGACCTGCCGGTGACCCCCCCGCTCGAGCGCGTGCAGGAGCTTGCCGCCACGTACCGCCAGGTGCCGGTGTGCCACTCCTTCCTGGACGACTGCGAGACCCCCGTCAGCGCCATGCTCAAGCTGCGCGAGGGCGGCCCGTGCTTCCTCCTGGAGAGCGCCGAGCAGGGCCAGCGGCTGGGCCGCTACTCCATGATCGGCATCGATCCCCAGGCGGTCATCCGCGCGGAGGGCGGGCGCGTCACCCTCACCCGGCCGGACGGCGCCACCGAGGACCTCGACGCCTCCGACCCCTTCGGCCTCATCCAGTCGCTGGTGGATGACGCCGGCATGGCCCCGCCGGACGACCCGCTGGCCTTCTGGGGCGGCGCCGTGGGCTACTTCGGGTATGACCTGGTGCGCACGGTGGAGCACTTGCCCGAGGTCCCCGAGGACGACCTGGGCATCCCCGACATGGTGATGATGATCACGGGCCCGGTGGTGCTGTTCGACCACCTGCGCCGGTCCACCACCATCATCGTGCCGTGCTCCGTGGCGGATGGCGCCGACCCCGGCGCGGCCTACGCCCAGGCCATCACCGTGATCCGGCGCATCAAGGGGCGCCTGCAGGGCCCCGTTCCGCACCCGGCGCCCCACGGCCCGGCGAAGGGGGGCCCGGTGGAGAGCAACATCGGGCATGACCGGTTCTGCGCGGCGGTGGAGGCCGTGCGCGAGTACGTGTACGCCGGCGACGCCTTCCAGGTGGTGCCATCGCAGCGCTTCTCGGCCACCGTGGGCCTGGAGCCCTTCGCGGTGTACCGGGGGCTTCGCACCGTGAACCCGTCGCCCTACATGTTCTTCCTCGACTGCGGGGACGTGCAGCTCGCGGGGTCGTCACCCGAGATGCTGGTGAAGGTGACCGATGGCGTGGTGGAGACCCGCCCCATCGCGGGTACCCGCCAGCGCGGGGCCGACCGCGCCGAGGACCAGGCGCTGGCGGATGAGCTGCTGTCCGACCCCAAGGAGCGCGCCGAGCACGTGATGCTGGTGGACCTGGGCCGCAACGACCTCGGGCGCGTGTGCGCGCCGGGCACCGTGCGCGTGAAGGACCTGATGGTGGTGGAGTTCTACAGCCACGTGATGCACATCGAGAGCAGCGTTGTGGGGGAGCTGGACCAGGGGCGCCGCGCCGTGGACGCGCTCCGGTCCACCTTCCCGGCGGGCACGCTGTCGGGCGCCCCCAAGGTGCGCGCCATGGAGATCATCGACGAGCTGGAGCCCACCAAGCGCGGCCCCTACGGCGGCGCCGTGGGCTACATCGGGTTCGACGGCAACCTGGACACCTGCATCACCATCCGCACCATCGTGTGCCGCGACGGCCGGTGCCATGTGCAGGCGGGCGCGGGCGTGGTGGCCGACAGCAACGCCGAGGCGGAGTTCGAGGAGACCCAGCGCAAGGCCGCCGGAATGTTCCGTGCCATCGAGGTGGCGGCGCAGCAGGAGGACTGGTGAGCGCCCCCCACGTCGTGATCGTCGACAACTACGACTCGTTCACGTACAACCTGTTCCAGTACCTGGCCGAGCTCGGCGCCAAGGTGGACGTGTTCCGGCATGACCAGATCACGGTGGAGGGAATCCGCGACCTCGCGCCCACGCACCTGGTCATCTCGCCGGGGCCCAAGACGCCCGACGAGGCCGGCATCTCGCTGGAGGCCATCCGGGAGCTGGCGGGCCAGGTGCCCATCCTGGGCGTGTGCCTGGGGCACCAGGCCATCGGGCAGGCGTTCGGGGGCACCGTGGTGCGCGGGCAGGAGCCGGTGCACGGCAAGACCAGCGCCATCGCGCATGATGGCCGCACCGTCTTCTCCGGGCTGCCCGACCCCATGACCGCCACCCGCTACCACTCGCTGGTGGTGGAGCGCGAGAGCCTCCCCGACGTGCTCGAGGTGTCGGCCTGGTGCGACGGCGACGTCATCATGGGGCTCCGGCACCGCGACCTCCCCGTGGAGGGCGTGCAGTTCCACCCCGAGTCCATCCTGAGCGACCAGGGCCGGTCGCTGCTCGGGAACTTCCTGGGGATGACGGCATGACCCCCGACCCCGTGCTGACCGAGTGCCTGGAGGCGCTGGTGGAGGGGCACGACCTCACGCGCGACCAGGCCGAGCGCGCCGTGGGCGTGATCATGGACGGTCAGGCCGGCGAGGTGCAGATCGCCGCCGTGCTCACGGCCCTGCGCGCAAAGGGGGTCACCGCCACCGAGCTCAGCGGGCTGGCGCAGGCCGTGCGGCACCGGGCCGAGCACGTGCACGTGGACGATCCGGACGACCTGGTGGACACCTGTGGCACCGGCGGCGGGCCGTCCACGGTGAACATCTCCACCGGCGCGGCATTCGTGGCGGCCGGCGCCGGTGCGCGCGTGGCCAAGCACGGCAACCGGGCCGTCACGTCGAAGTGCGGCAGCGCCGACGTGCTGGAGACCCTGGGCGCCCGCGTGGACCTGGGCCCGGATGAGGTCGGCCGGTGCATCGACGAGGTCGGGGTGGGGTTCATGTTTGCCCCGTCGCATCACCCGGCGTTCCGGCACGTGGGCAACGTGCGCCGCGAGCTGGGAATCCGTACCGCCTTCAACGTGATCGGCCCCCTCGCCAACCCCGCCGGCGCGCGCCGGCAGGTGATCGGCGTGTTCGACCCGGCCTACCTGGAGCGGGTGGCCGAGGCCCTGTCGATGCTGGGGTCGCGCCACGCGCTGGTGGTGGCCGGGCGCGATGGCCTGGATGAGCTCACCACCACCACCGTGTCCGATGCCGTGCTGTGGGATGGCGGACGGTTCACCACCATCGAGGTGGACCCGCGCGCGCTGGGCCTGTCGCGCCCGCCCGACGGCGCGCTCACGGGCGGGGACGCCGTGGCCAATGCCGACGCGCTCCGGCAGGCCATTGGCGGCGCGCCGGGCCCCGTGCGCGACATCCTGGTGCTGAACGCAGGCGCCGCGGTGTGGATGGCAGGGCTCGCGGACTCGCTGGAGAAGGGCATGCAGATGGCGGAGGAGGCCACCACGTCGGGCGCCGCGCGGGAGCGCCTGGAGCAGTTCGCCGCGCTCACGCGCGAGCTGGCGCCCGCCGGGGGGGAGGGGTGATGTCGGGCTTCCTCGACGAGGTGGTGGCGCGCACCCGCGCCGACGTGGATGCCCGGCGCGATCAGGTGCCGCTGGAGGAGTTGCAGCAGCAGCTGCCGCCGGTGCCCCGCGGGCGCCCCTTCTCGGAGGCGCTCATCCAGGAGGGCATCTCGCTCATCTCGGAGATGAAGCGGGCCAGCCCGTCCAAGGGGCCCATTCGCCCGGACGCCACGGTCACCGACATCGTCAGCGCCTACGAGGCCGCGGGGGCATCGGCGTGCTCGGTGCTCACCGAGCCGCACTGGTTCGGGGGATCCCTGGACGACCTGCGCGAGGCGCGCTCGGCCTGCGCCCTGCCGTTGCTGCGCAAGGACTTCATCGTCGACCCGTACCAGCTGGTGGAGGCCCGCCTGGCCGGGGCCGACGCCGTGCTGCTCATCGTGGCGGCGCTCCCGCCGGACGAATTGATGTTCCTGCATGACCAGGCAGGGCAGATCGGCCTTGATTGCCTGGTGGAGGTGCATGATGATGCCGAGATGCAGACGGCGCTCGAGTGCGGCGTGGAGATCATCGGCGTGAACAACCGCAACCTGCAGACCCTCGAGGTGGATCCCGAGACCGCCCTGCGGCTGCTCGTGGATGCGCCGGCGGGCACGATCGTGGTGGCCGAGTCGGGCATCACGTCCCGCGATGACGTGCAGCGCCTCGAGGAGGCCGGCGTGGACGCCATCCTCGTGGGCGAGGCGCTCATGCGGGAGGACGACCCCGGCACCGCCGTGCACGCCCTGCTCGGCACGAGGCCCGGCGAGTGACCGACGAGGCCCCCGGCGGCGATCGCCGGCGCCTGATCGGGCTCATCGTCGGCGCGGTGGCCACGGCCCTCGTGGTGGTGCTGCTGGTGGTGGGGCTCATGAACCGCGGTCAGTCCACCACCATCGACGATGCCCTGGCGGCGGGATCGCGCCCGCCGGCCCCGGACATCACCCTGCCCGTGCTGGTGACGGGACCGGGGCTTCCCCCCGTGGGCCAGCAGGCCTCGCTGGCCGACCTGAAGGGCAAGGTGGTGCTCCTGAACCTGTGGGCGTCGTGGTGCGGGCCGTGCAAGGACGAGGCCCCGGTGCTGGAGCGCATCTGGAACCAGTACCGCGACAAGGGCGTGGTGGTCCTGGGCATCGACATCCAGGACCTCACCTCCGATGCCCTGGCCTTCGTGAAGGAGTACGGGCTCACGTATCCGTCGCTTCGCGATGGCAGCGATGACAGCAAGACGGCGCTCGAGGCCACCGGCGTGCCCGAGACCTACCTGGTCGACCGCCAGGGCCGCATCGCGCTGCACCTGGCCGGCCCGGTGTCCAGCACCACCCAGTTGTCGGGCCCCATCGACCAGGTGCTGGCCGAGAAGTGATGCGCCGCGTGGCAGCCGCCCTGGCCGCGATGGTGATCGCCGCGGTGGCACTGGCCGCGCCGGCCATGTCGCTCACGGTGGTGGAGGTGGCCCGCGAGGTGCGCTGCCCCACGTGCAACACCCCGCTGGACGTGTCCAACTCGCCTGCGGCCGAGCGCATGAAGGTGTTCATCAGCCAGCGCATCGCGGCCGGTGACGACAAGCAGGAGATCATCGACGCCCTGGTGGGGGAGTTCGGCCGCGGCGTGCTGGCCACCCCGCCCAAGGAGGGCTTCGACCTCATCGCCTGGGTGGTGCCCATCGTTCTCGTGCTGGCGGGGCTGGTGGCCATCCCCTTCGTCACCCGGGCCTGGGCACGCCGTGGCGCGCAGAAGGCGCCCCCGGAGATCTCGCCCGAGGATGCCGCCCGGCTGGACGATGAGCTCAGGCGGCGGGACGCCTGACCGGGATGGTCCCGATGGATCGCATACGCGTGGGAACCGCGTCGTGGACCGATCCGGAGTTCATCAAGGCGGGTTGGTATCCCGATCACGTGAAGAACGACGCCGCGGGGCGGCTGCGCTACTACGCCGAGCACTTCCCCATGGTGGAGGTGAACGCCACGTTCTACGCGCTGCCACGCCACGGCACCGTGCAGGCGTGGGCCGACCGCACGCCCGACGACTTCCGCTTCCACGTGAAGGCCCATCAGGTGATCTCGGGCCATGCCTCGGATCCGGCACGGCTGCCCGAGCCCCTGCGGGACCTGCCCTACCAGGCCGACGGCCGTGGCCGCATCCGAACGCCGTCACGCGAGCTGCGCGATGCGGTCATCGACGCCCTGGTGGAGGCCGCGGCACCGCTCGGGCCCAAGCTGGGCGCCATCCTCCTGCAACTGCCGCCCCACGTTGCCTCCACGCCCGCCACGCGGGATGAGGTGGCCCGCATCATCGATCGCATCCACCCGCTGCGCACCGCCGTGGAGTTCCGCAACGTGTCGTGGAGCGACCCCGGCGAGCGCGAGGCCGCGGTGGACATGCTGGGCCAGCGCGATGCCGCCTGGGTGTGCGTGGATGCCCCGCGCATCGACGTGCAGAGCGCCATGCCGCCCATCGTGGAGGTCACGTGCCCCGAACTGGCCTACCTGCGCCTCCACGGGCGCAACGCGGCCACGTGGCAGGGCAGCCGCACGGTGGCCGAGCGCTTCGACTGGCAGTACTCTGATGAGGAGCTGGGGGAGTGGCTGGAGCCCGTGCTCGACATGGCCGAGCGCGCCCAGGAGGTGGCGGTGGTGTTCAACAACAACCACGGCGACTTCGCGCTGCGCAGCGCCACGCGATTCGGGGAGCTGCTCGGCGCGCGCATGGGGGAGGGGTGATGCGGAGTGCCCTGCCGGCCGTCGCCGTGCTGCTGGCCGTGGCGGCCACCGCCACCGGCTCACCCATGGAGCGCGCGCTCGACTACCTGTCGGCGCGCCAGGACGCGACGAGCGGTGCCGTGGGGCCCGAGGCCGGGCGGGTGGCCGACACCTCATGGACCGCCATCGCCGTGGCGGGGGCGGGGGAGGCGCCTGCCAACTGGGCACGAGGCGGCGGCGCCACCCTTGCCGCCGCCGTGGGCGCGCTTCCCGCGGATGCGGGCGGCGACATCCTGCGCCTGGCCGTGGCCCGGAGGGCAGCGGGCCTCGTGGACCCGGAGTTGGCGGCCCGGGTGGCGGCACAGCAGTCCGCCGACGGCGCGTTCGCCGGGGGCGCCATCCCGACGGCCTGGGGGGTGCTTGCCCTGCGCGCCGTGGGGCGGGCCCCGGACGACCCCGCGGTGGGCGCGGCCGTGGCCGCCCTGGTGCGCCAACGACTCCCCGACGGGGGGTGGGCCGTGTCGCAGGGGGCCACCGCCTCGGATGCCGTGGGCACTGCCACCGGCATCCAGGCCATGCGCGCGGCGCGCGTGCCCGTGGCCGATCCGGTGCTGCAGCAGGCCCGCGCGCGGCTGCTGGCCCTGCGCGACCCCGATGGGGCGTTCGCACGGTCGGCGGTGCCCACGGCGTGGGCCATCCTGGCCATCCGGTCGATGGGCGAGCAGCCGTCGCGCGGGCCGTGGGCCCGCGGGGGCACCCCCGTGGCGGCGTTGCAGCGCCTGCAGGATGCCGACGGCGGGGTGCGCGTGGCCGCCGGCGGCCGGGCGTCGGTGTTCTCCACCGCCATCGCGGCGCTCGCGTGGTCGCGCTCCGTGCTGCCGGTTGCCCCGGGGGCGGCCCGCACGCCCGATCGGTCGCCGCGGGTGGTCCGGCGCACCCCCGCCTCGGGCGACCTGGTGCGGGGCGTGCTGTCGGTGCGCTACGTGGACGAGCGGGGCGGCACGGGCGTGGATCCCGCGCGGACCACGATCACCGCCAACGGCAGGGACATCACGCGGCGCGCGCGGATCACGCCGTTCACCCTGCAGCTGAGGCCCTGGTGCAGGGCGTGCTGTCGGTGCGCTACGTGGACGAGCGGGGCGGCACGGGCGTGGACCCGGCGCGCACCACGATCACCGCCAACGACAGGGACATCACGCGGCGCGCGCGGATCACGCCGTTCACCCTGCAGCTGAGGCCCCGGGCGCTGCCGCGCGGTCCGGTGGCCCTGGTGCTGCGGGTGCGCGACCGCGCCGGGCACGCCACCACGTCGCAGTGGTCGGTCATCGGGAGCGGCTAGAATCCGCCACGTCGCAGACGACCCGGGAGGATTCCGCATGATCACCCTCACGCCCGTTGCGGGGGACAAGCTGAAGCAGCTCATCTCAGACGAGGCCGAGCCGGGCTCGGGCCTGCGCGTGAAGGTGATCCCGGGCGGGTGCTCGGGCTTCGAGTACGCCATGACCTTCGACCGTCCTGCCGACGGCGACGAGGTGGTGGAGCAGCACGGCGTGAAGGTCATCATCGACCGCATGAGCGTGCCCTACCTGCTGGGCTCGGAGTTCGACTACGAAGAGGGCTTCCAGGGCGCGGGCTTCCGCATCAACAACCCCAACTCCACGGGGTCGTGCGGATGCGGCAAGTCGTTCACCGCGTGACCCGGTGAGCACGCCCGTCATCGCCGGGGCGGTCCGGACGCCCATCGGCGCGTTCATGGGCGCACTGGCCCCGGTGCCGG
>VFQT010001319.1_pt1 | contig 30660 bp, 26 predicted proteins | sample 3512381 | NCBI WGS metagenome assembly VFQT01 (sample SAMN10412376, study PRJNA504923) | tailings metagenome | isolation source: Relicate 2 Philex TSF3 active mining site | place: Philippines: Tuba, Benguet | collected 2017-08-29
GAGCGCCACAGGCAGTCAGGGCCTCCGATACTCAAGTTCCCGATGTGCTACGGCACAGAGTTCACGTCGCGGGCGATCCTGACGTGGAGCCAGGAGCAATCGGTCGACTGGCACTACATCGCGCCGGGCAAGCCGATGCAGAACGCCTTTGCCGAGAGCTTCATCGGCCGACTACGGGACGAATGCCTCAACGAGCATCTGTTCCGCACTCCCCGCCAAGCCCGCGAGATCATCGAGGCATGGCGATCGACTACAACCACGCACGGCCGCACACGAGCCTTCGGGGGCTCACACCGGCCGAGTTTGCAAAGAGGTCCAGAGAGGACGCACCGCGAACAGAACTAAATTATGAATGAGTACCCATTGGGGGCAGGGTCGCCGTCTAGCGGCATCATTGAATTCCGACATCTTCAGAGTTTGAGCGTCGTGTCGTGACGCGTGGCGATGTTCTCGCGCGCCGGTGCTTTCGTTGCGATCTTCAGGCATGCTCGGCGCCGCTCCAGCCGCGACGGCTATAGTGCCGCATTCTGGCGATGCATGTGGCTTTGCTGGGAACTGCCCGCCGACATCACTCGGCGGCGGGCTTCTTCGACGAAGCGGAGAGCATGTCACGATCCGTCCGGTCATGGTTCTCGGTTCGCTTACCGGCAAGGCGTGCCAGCCGTTCTGCGATATCGGGCGGTAGTGAATCGGTGGGGGCCCGACGGGCTGCCCGGTCGATGCGCGTCCGCAAGGCGTCGCGCGGGGCGGTGTCGCTCGGGGGCTGCGCAGGTGGGTCGGTCTCGTGCGGCAGTCGCGGGCGGCTGTAGGGCTCCATTTCATGCGGCAAACGGGCGGGAGCCTCGTCCTGGCGTGCCTGGTTCAGCAGCTGCGACTCGAACACCGGCAACGGAGGCAAGCCGCTGCGGGTGTCCTCGTCAGGTGGCGTCGGCCCGTCCTCTAGGGGTGGGGAGATGCGTGTGGACGGCCGGGTAGGCTCGGCGGGGGGCGTCGTGATGGTCGCAGGGAAAGGCACGGCGGCTCCTGTCGCCGCAGGGTGCGCGCTCATCGATGGTGGCAAGTTGGCCGGTGCTTGTGCCGCGCCGTTTGCAGGACCGCCCTGCGGATACGGGCGAGCAGGCGCTGCCGGGGACGGACGCGTGGCGGCCGCCGGCAGATAGCCGTTGGGCTGGGTGGATGGAGAGGGCGAGGAGGGGCGTTGCCCGTCCGCGGGGGACGCGCCTGCGGGGTGTTGCGGGACCGGCCCTTGGGGGGCGACGTGGCGCTGTTGATGATGTCCGTTCTGGATCGGCACCGTGCGCGGCATATGCGACGGTACCGCCGCCCGCTGACCGGTCGGCGGAACCGTGCGCTCGGCCATGACGGGGGCCTGACCGTTGCCGCGAGCCGGCGCAACGCCCGTCGCCGGTGGTCTCGGGGGCGCACTCGGCGGCGCATCGGTCGCGCCCGTCTGGCCATTTGCCGCGGACGGCGGCGTGGAGGCGGTATCGGCATCGCCCGTCTTCTTCTTCTCGGCACCACGCACGATACCGCGGCGGCGCATGCGACGGTCCGCCTTGCGGATGAGCTTCAGAAGTTTCGACACCTCGTTGTCGGGCATCGGTTCGCCGTAATGGAAGCCCTGAGCGGAATGGCAGCCGATGGAGCGCAGGAAGGCAGCGTCCTCGGGCGTCTCGACGCCCTCCGCGACGATGCGTTTGCCCAGTTCGTGGGCCAACGCCACGATGGATCGGATGATGATGCTGCCGCTATCGCCGTCGCTGCTCGCCTGGACCAAGGCTTTATCGATCTTGATCGTATCGAACTGAAAGCGGTTCAGATAGGCGAGCGACGAATAGCCCGTGCCGAAATCATCTATGGCGATGTGCACCCCGACCTCTCGCAAGAGATCCAAGATGTGGGCGGCCTGCTCTGGATTCTGCATGACGAGGGATTCGGTGATCTCGAGCCGCAGCGAGCTGCTCGGGATCACGGTCCGGCCTAGGGTGTGGCGTATCTCGTTGACTAGATCGGGTTTGATGAGCTGTCGGCTCGAGATGTTGATGCTGACGAACAGGGGCTGCTCGGGGCGCGGCAACTCGCGCTGCCAGCGGGCGATGTCAGCGGCTGCCTGAGCAAGAACATACGAGCCGAGCTGGACGATGAGGTCCGATTCCTCAGCGACCGGTATGAAATCGGCCGGGGACAACTCGCCGAGTTTTGGGTGGCGCCAGCGAACCAACGCCTCGAAGCCGACGAGATCCTCGCTCGAGAGCGATACGACGGGCTGATAGAGCAGCTTGAGCTGACGCGTCTCGATGGCGCGGCGCAGGTCGCTTTCGATGGCGATACGCTGGTCTTTCTCGGAGCGCATGCCCGGTTCGAAGATCTGCAGGCGGTCCGAGCCGGCACGCTTGGCACGCAACATGGCCGTCTCGGCCTCGCGCAGAAGTTCGCGGGCGCTCGCCTGCGTGCCATCGAAAAGCGCGATGCCAATGGCGCCCGTGAGAACGATTTCTTGGCCTGCCATACGGATCGGCGAGCGGACCGCAAGACGCAACCGCTCTGCCAGAACCGCGAGGTCGCGGGCGCCCTGATGTCCGGTCACGAAGAGGGCGAACTGGTCACCGCCGATGCGCGCCAACGTGTCGGTCGGCTTGACGTTGCGGGCGAGGCGGCGGGCGACCGTCAGCAGGATGCTGTCGCCGACGACGAGGCCGAAAGAGCTGTTGACGCTCTTGAACTTGTCGATGTCGAAGAGGAACACGGCCGGCGCCGCGGATGGACCACCATTGGCGCGCAGAATGGCCATGTCGAGGCGATCAAGGAACAGCTCGCGGTTGGGCAGCTCCGTCAGGCTGTCGTGGACCGCGTTGTGGAGCAGGCGCTCCTGCGCACGTTTTGCGTCCGTCACATCGCGGATCAGGCCGACGCAGCGCAATTGCTTGCGGTCGGTCAAGGGGAGCGTGGCGCCTTCGAGCTCGAACCATCGATACGAACTGTCGGCATGACGCAGGCGCAGCTCGATGTTCACGACGCCGCCGGAGCGTTCCTTGATTGCATCGAGCATCTCCCGGAAACGATTCTTGTCGGTGGGATGCAGATGCTCGAGGAAGTCGTCGGTCTTGTTGGGTAACTCGCCGATCTGAAGGCCAAGCGTTGCCTCGACCTCCGGATCGACTTTGAATTCCTCGCGCCGCGCGTTCCACTCCCATACGAACGCCCCCGCACGATCGAGCGCGGCAAGCCGCAAGTGTTGCTGGCCGCCGCTCGTCGCGAACAGTGGCTCGGCCGAGCGGAATGCGAACTGCGTAACCGTGAAGCCGAGCAGCAGAACGATCAGCACCAAGCCGGCCAGCAGTCCGGAGATGGCGAACTCGCCGCTGAGGTTTCCGGTCAGTGTGACGCCCGCGCCGAACAGCCAAACGAGGAAGAGAATCCACGTGGGCAGCAGGGCGAGCGCGCGGTCGATGCCGCGAACCGCAAGCGTCAGCATCAAGAGAACGCCGATACCGCCCACTATCGGGAACGAAATACGCGCGACGGTCGCTGCGAGCCTCGGATCCAGCACGGCAGTGGCCACGATGCCGAGTTGGGCGGCGATCCAGACGATGAACAGCATGCGGGCGAAGGCGCCCCACAGGTTCACTCGCAGGAAGGCCGCCAGAAAGATCACCAGCGAAGCGGCGAGGGCGGCTTCCGAAACGGCTCTGTATTGGGCGTTATCCTCCGGCCGCATCTGGAACAACTTGTGCCAGAAGCCGAAATCGACGCAGAGCAACGCCAGCGCGCACCACGCAACCAGGGCCGCCGCCGGGAAGATGACCTTGTGGTTGGCCGCGAAGACGGCCGTCAAGAACACGGCGAGGAGGCCGGTAAGTCCCAGCATGATGCCGTTGAAGAGCTGCCGCTCACGCAGTCTCTGCTCGAAGTAGATCGGCTTCGTCAGAAACACGCGCGAGAAGCGTTCCGAGGATAATTCGGCAACGAAGGTGACGGTTTGACCACGCTCGAGTGTGAGGCGGAAGATGTCGGCCTTGTCGTTCTTGATGCGCTCGGGTGCGTAACCGGCGGAGTGTGTCACAGCCTCGATACGGCGTGCGTCGAGATCGGGCCAGACGACGCCCGAGCCGACGACGTTGTAGCGGTCGGCCGAAAGCCAGAGCTCGATAGTCTTCTGGGTCGTGTTCTGCAGTGCGAACACAAGCCAATTCGGGCTCGTGCCGGCCATCGCCGCGCGTACGGCCATGCGGCCGACGGCGCCATCGGGCCCGGGCGCCGTCTCCACCTGGAGCGTGTCGCCGCGTCCCTCGAACGTTTCTCCGAGGCCGGTGATCTCGATACGCTCTTCGGCACCCGTGAGCGCGATCGGCTTGACGGCATGCGCGGGCGCACCGAAACATACCAGCGCCAACAACAAGCCTAGGACGTATTGGATCAGGCGTGGGCGATGCAACGTCATGCGGCGGGCTCTCCGATCCAATCTTCGGTCGAGAGCGCGAACAGGACGTGGTCCTGCCAAGCGCCGTTGATCTTGAGGTAGCGGGGCGCGATGCCTTCGCGCCGGAAGCCACAGCGTTCCAGCGTACGCAACGAAGCGACGTTGGCGGGCATGCACGCCGCTTCGAGGCGATGCAGGTGCAATTCCCGAAACGAGAACTCGATGACCGCGCGCAGAGCGGCGGTGGCATAGCCTTTGCGTACGGCGGTGACGCCGATCCAATAGCCGACGGTTCCCATCTGGGCGACACCGCGACGGATGTTTGACAGGGTGATGCCGCCTGCGAGGGTGCCCGAGGCGGTTTCGAAGATGAGGAAGGCGTGACCTTCGTCGTCGCGGGCCTCGCGCTGGTATCGCTTGACGCGCTCCTTGAACGCTTGGCGTGACAACTCGTCGGGCGGCCATTCTGGCTCGAATGGGGTGAGGTGATCGCGACTCGTGCCACGCAGAGAGGCCCAGGCGGCGTAATCGCTCATGCGGGGGGCGCGCAACATCACGCGCCCCGCTGGAAGGGGCGGGGTGATCTCCTGCGACAGTGTCCCCCGAATGAAATCCATCCCTGATCCTGCGACGCCCCCGTCGCCTCCTGCCTGAACAATCATCGGTCAACCGTTGATTGCGGAAACGGCACGCGCCGCAATGGCGCGCGCGCCTTTTCGTGCCCCCACGAGCGCGAACGACGGCTTCGCACCCGTCAAGAGCCGCTCCACCGTCTTGCGGACGGCTTCGCGGTCGACCGCCTCCACCTTCGCGATCAATTCCTCTGTCGGGATGACGCGGTCATGCGCGATGAGGTGCCGGGCCATCTGCTCGGCGCGGCCGGTGGAGCTTTCGAGGCTCATCAGCAGGCCCGCCTTGAGCTGTGCCTTGGAGCGGCGCAACTCGGCTTCGGAGACGAGGTCGCCCGCGACTTTGACGAGTTCGGTGCGGATGACATCGACGAGTTGGCCGGCCATGTCGGGGCCCGTCGCAGCGTTGACGCTGACGAAGCCGGTATCGGAGACGCCCCATGCCGACGAATAGATCGAATAACAAAGGCCGCGCTTTTCGCGAACTTCCTGGAAGAGGCGCGAGGACATGCCCCCGCCGAAGAGGCCGGAGAACACTTGCACGGCGAAGAAATCCTCGTCGCGGTAAGGAAAGCCTTCGTAGCCCAGAACGATGTGCGCCTGCTCGAATGCCTTCTCCGCGATCCGCGATCCGCCGACGTAGCGGGCGGCGACGGGGGGTGGCGCCTCGCCGGATGCGAGATCCGCAAAAAGCCGCCGAGCATGGGCGACGAGCGCATCATGAGAGACGTTGCCGGCGGCCGACAGAACCATACTGCCGGCCTTGTAGCGGCCGTCGAGGAAGGCGCGCAAGTCGGCGGGCGTGAAGCTCGACACGCTCTCGACCGTGCCGAGGATCGGGCGACCCAGGGGCTGGTCCGAGAAAGCGGCGTCCTGCACGAGGTCGAAGACCATGTCCTCGGGGCTGTCACGGGTGGACGCGATCTCCTGGATGATCACGTCGCGTTCGCGTTCCAGATCGTCGTTGGCGTAGCGCGGATTCTGCAGGATGTCGGCGATCAGATCCAAGGCGACGCCCACGTCGTCCTTCAGGACGCGCGCGTAGTAGTAGGTGGTGTCGAGGCTCGTGGCCGCGTTGAGGTCGCCACCGACCTGCTCGATCTCCTCGGCGATTTCCGCCGCCGTCCGTCGGGCTGTGCCCTTGAAGGCCATGTGCTCGAGAAGATGCGAAATGCCATGCTCGCGCTCGGTCTCGTGCCTTGCCCCCGAGGCGACCCACACGCCCAGCGAGACCGTCTGCAGGTGGGGCATCGTGTGCGACACGACGCGCATGCCGTTAGGGAGTTGCGATACCTCGACTGTCATGCCGCCGGTACCCCCGCCCTGGCGCGCCCGGCGATAAAACTCGCCACGGCTTTCGGATCGTTCGGCAGGCTGGATGAGCGCTCCGGCAAGTCACGTTGGCGGACGACGCTCTCGGGCGCGGGTGCCTCCCGGCCAAGTACAGCGGCCACCGCAGCCGGGAACTTGGCGGGATGCGCCGTCGCGAGCGTCACCATGGGAACGGCGGGATCGCGCGTGACGCGGCCGGCGCATGCGAGACCTACTGCCGTGTGCGGCTCCGTCACGTACCCCGTCGCCATGACAAGGCTTTGAATCTGCGCGGAGATCTGCGCTTCGCTGGCGCGGGCCGCCTGGAAGCTGTCGCGGAAGCCCTCGAGCTCGGCCGGGGACAACGCAAAGCTGCCCTGAGCACGCAGCGATTCCATCAGATCGCAGACGCGTGCAGCATCGCGACCCGAAAGCTCGAACAGAAGGCGCTCGAAATTCGACGAGATCTGGATGTCCATGCTCGGGCTCGTCGTCGCTTGCACGCCGCGCGGCTCATAGCGGCCAGTCGAATAGGTTCGTTCGAGTATGTCGTTCACATTCGTGGCGATGACGAGGCGTTCGATGGGCAAGCCCATCCGCATTGCCGCGTAGCCCGCGAAAACATCTCCGAAGTTGCCGGTCGGCACCGCGAAGCTGATCCTGCGGTGGGGGGCGCCCAGGGCGACGCCCGCCGCGAAGTAGTAGACGATCTGCGCGGCCAGACGTGCCCAGTTGATCGAGTTGACGCCGGCGAGCTGATACCGGTCGCGGAAGGCGTGCTCGTTGAACAGGGCCTTCAGGATGTTCTGGCAGTCGTCGAAGGTTCCTTCGATTTCGATAGCGTGGATGTTCGCATCGGGGGGCGTGGTCATCTGCCGCCGCTGAACATCGCTCACCCGGCCGGCGGGGTACATGATGAAGACGTCGATCGCATCACGGCCGCGGAACGCCTCGACGGCGGCGCCGCCCGTGTCACCGGAGGTCGCGCCGACGATGGTCGCCCTGCGGCCGCGGCGCTTGAGAGCCCGGTCCATCAGGCGGGCCAGCAACTGCATGGCAACGTCCTTGAAGGCGAGCGTGGGACCGTGGAACAATTCGAGTAACCAGTCGTTCGACCCGAGTTGCACGAGCGGGGTGATCGCCTTGTGATTGAAGCTCGCGTAGGCGTCCGCGATGTCCGCGGACAGGTCGGCGTCCGTGAAATCGCCGCCGACGAAGGGGCGCAAGACCTCGAGGGCCTGAGCCTGATAGTCGAGCCCGGCAAAGCCGGCGATCGTGTCACGGGAGAGTGTGGGCCACGTCGCGGGTACATAGAGGCCACCATCGGCTGCGAGGCCGGTCAGCATCACATCCTCGAACCCCATGATGGGAGCGCTTCCGCGGGTGCTGACGTATTTCACTGGACTGCTGGCCTTTCCTTGCTCTCGGACTCGACTTCTCGCAGGCAAATCTTGGAAGATTCTGCCACCCTAGTGTTCCGTCGTGGCCACCACAAGTTGAAGACCGCGACGACGAGGGCCTATCCCCCGTTTACTGGCTGACTGCGGGTGTCTTCCCGCCCGGGCTCCATGGCACGGCGGCGGCTTCGGACGAAGAAGAAATAGACGCCCAGCAGAGACGCGGCGAACGCGTACCAGGTGAGGGCATACTCCAAGTGACGGTTCGGCAGCTCGATACGGGCCGTGCGGGGTTCAGGCGCTCCGGGAGCAGCGGTCGCGCCCCTCGATAGCTCCTTGACCTCGGCGAGGTAGAAGGCGGGGCTCTTGCGCGCTTCTCCCTCGAAGGCGGCGCGGGTCATGGCTGCTACATCCGGCCAAAACCAGAGGTTGCGGGCCACATCGTTGGGCGCCGTGAAGAGGCCGGGCGTGGGGGGCAGGCGTACGAGGCCGGTCACCTCGCGTGGGGTGGCGGCTGTCGCGGCTGGCGTCAAGGCGGCCGCGCGCTCGCGCTCGGCAATGAAACCGCGATTGACGATCAGCGTGTCGAATGCCGTGCCCGCGTCGTCGAGCAGCAGAGGTGTAAAGACCTCGAAACCCGGACCCTTGGGGCCAGGCGCGTAGTAGAGCAAGGACTTCTCCCCTACGAAGCGGCCCTTTGCCGTGACCGGAAGGTATTCGATATCCTCTCCGCGCGCATGCTTCGCGATCGCGTCCGCGAGCGCGATGGGCTTGGCGGCTATTCGCGAATGGATCTTGGCGATGAGGTCTTCTTTCCAGGCTTTGCGCTGCAACTGCCAAGTGCCGAGGCCCATGAGCAGTAGGAGCGCCGGCAGCATCGCGACGGTCGGCCAAAACAGGCCTCGTCCCGCCCGTGGCGCTGCGGCAGCGTTATCGGAGTTGATGGCCATGGCAAGTCGGGGTCTTTCAGGCGCCGGGCTTGCCGGAACCGCTGTTGTCCAAACGGCCTTCGCCGGCGCGATGCTGGTATTGCAGCCCGATGAGACGGCTCTTGAGGCCACGGAGCAGCACGAGGGCGAGCAGGGGCGTCAGGATGCCCCAAAGGACGACGTGCAGCCAAACGGGCGCGCCGAACTTGAATTCGGCGATCATGGCGCCACCGAGGATAAGGAAGCCCAAGGCGAAGATCGCGAAGATGGCTGGGCCGTCGCCGACGTCAGCGAAGGCATAATTCAGGCCGCAGGCATCGCACTTGGGCCGTAACGTCAGCGAAACGGCGTTCGTGAACAGGGCGCCACGACGGCATTTCGGGCAGCGGCCGGGCATCAGCGACGCCGTTGCGGCTGGTTTGCTGGCTGGGTCCTGAGCGGTGCTCACACTTGGTTCCTCGAAGCGAACGTCCTATACGGTGCCCGGGCGACCAATCCCGGCATTTCGCGCATTTCGTGGCGAAGCGGCGCGGGCGGTTGTCGCAGTCCCAGCTTCCGGCCTATACCACGCCTCGCCAGCAAACGGGGAGCCACGTGTATGAGCGCGAACGAAACGACGGAACGAATGGGATTGACGGTCGAGGACGCTATCCGCGGACGGCAGTCCGTGCGTGCATATCTCGACAAGCCGGTGCCGCGTGCCGTGATCACGCGCATCCTGGAGACGGCCGGTCGCGCGCCCTCCGGCTCGAACATCCAGCCCTGGAAGGCCTGGGTGGTCGAGGGGGCGCCGTTGCGACAGCTGACCGATGAAATTCTCGCTCTCTACGACAAGGGCGGCGAAGGCGAGCGCGAATACAACTATTATCCGGTCAAGTGGCGCGAGCCCTATCTCGCACGGCGGCGTGCCTGCGGTTGGGGGCTCTACAACACCATGGGCATCACACGCGACGACAAGGCCGGGATGCACGCTCAGCGCCGGCAGAACTTCGACTTCTTCGGTGCGCCGATGGGGCTGGTGTTCACGATCGACCGCGACCTCGAGGTGGGGTCCTGGCTGGACACCGGTATGTTCCTGCAATCGATCATGATCGCGGCGCGGCAGTTCGGCCTCGAAACATGCCCACAGGCCGCTTTTGCCAACTTCCACGAAATCATCCGGCGCCGGCTCGCCGTGCCGGCCGAGGAGATGGTGATCTGCGGCATGGCGATCGGCTATCCGGACGCGACCGCCAAGGTGAATTCTTTCCGCACGGATCGTGAGCCGGTCGAGGCCTTCACGCGCTTCGTCGACAAGCTGGCGGATTGAGGGCGGCGGCTCTCAGCTCACGATGAAATCGGTCGCGCGGCGGCGGATCAATCCCTCCTGCGCGACCGAGGCGACCAAGTGGCCGGCGCGGTCGAAGATGCTCCCCCGGCACAAGCCGCGTGCTCCGAACGCGCTCGGGCTGTCCTGCGCGTAGAGCAGCCATTCGTCGGCCCGGAACGGCCGGTGGAACCACATCGTGTGGTCGAGACTGGCGAGTTGAATGTCGCGATCGAACGACAGCTTGCCGTGCGCGATCAACGCGGTGTCCAAGAGCGTGAAATCGGAGGCGTAGGCGAGCACGCACTGGTGTAGCTGCAGGGCGTCGGGCAAGCGCCCGTTCGCACGCATCCAGATGTACTGAACGGGCGCTCGCTTTTCGCGGTCGAGATAGCGGGATATGTCCACGGGCCGCATCTCGATCGGGCGCTCTCGCTCCCAATAGCTGCGCATGTTGTCGGGCAGGTGCATCATGAGCCGGGCTTTCAACTCCGCCTCGCTCGGCAGGTTCTCCGGCGCGCGAACATCTGGCATGTCGGCGCTGTGCTCGTAGCTCTCCTCAGCTTTGTGGAAGGAGACGCTGAGTGTGAACATGGCGCGACCGTGCTGAATCGCTTTGACGCGTCGCGTGGTGAAGCTGCCGCCGTCGCGCAGGCTTTCGACGTCGTAGACGATGGGCTGCGCCGGGTCACCGGGGAGAAGAAAATAGGCGTGGGCCGAATGCGCGACACGATCATCGGGAACCGTGCGCACGGCGGCCACGAGAGCCTGGCCGAAAACTTGACCGCCATAGACCCGTTGCCAGCCGGCCTTCGGTCCGCGGCCGCGGAACAGGTTCTGCTCCAGGCGCTCGAGATCGAGAATGCCGAGCATCTCGGCGACGGCATCGGTGTGGGGCTGGTCTGCGTGCGACATCGCGTTTCAGGCCCTTTCTGGAATTTGCTATTTTTCAGCAACGGTAGAAAGACTGGCGCGAAGCGTGTCAAGCATACGGCTGGCGCGCGGCCCGGAATGGGGAACAGCCATGCAATGTGACATCGCAATCGTCGGCGGCAATCATTCGGGGCTGGCCCTTGCCTTGTCGCTTGCGCATCTGGCGGGCGGCGATGTGCGGGTCGCCGTTATCGAACGTGGGCCTCGCAGCCGCGGGCCCGAACTGGCCGATCCACGTGCGTTCGCGATCTCGGCGGCGTCGCGCCGTCTCTTGATGCACATCGGGGCCTGGGAACGGTTGGCGATGTCGGCACAGGAGGTGCGCGAGATCGATATCACGGATTCCAGCCTCACCGATGTAAAGCGGCCGGTGCTGCTCAAGTACGACAACCATCTCGCAGGTGGCGAGGCTGCGACGCACATTGTGCCGTCGGACGCGATCCGCGCCGCGCTCTCGAGTGCTGTGGACGCAGCGCGCTGCGTCGACTTGCGTTTCGACACGACCGTCCAGTCCTGGCAGGCTGACGGGGATGGCGTCGACCTCTTGCTCGGGACGGGCGCCGTCCTGCGCGCGGGCCTGCTGGTTGCCGCCGACGGCGGCCAGTCGTCCGTGCGGGAGGCGGCCGGCATCAAGGTGCTGACCTGGGGTATGGGGCAAGTCGGGATCGTGACGACGGTGGCGCACGAGTTCCCGCACAACGGTCGCGCGGTCCAGCATTTCCTGCCGGCCGGGCCGTTCGCGATCCTGCCGCTGCCGGGGAACCGGAGTTGCATCACGTGGAGCGAGGAAGAGGCGCGGGGTCGGGAGCTCGTCGCAGCAGACGATGCGACTTTTATCGCCGAGGTGGAGCGAAGGTTCGGGCATAAACTCGGTGCGATCCAGTTGGAGGGTCCCCGCGGCGCTTGGCCGCTGCAGATGCGCTTGGCGCGTGCCTTGACCGGGGTGCGGCTGGCGCTGGTCGGCGACGCGGCGCGAACGGTCCATCCGCTGGCGGGGCAGGGTCTCAATCTGGCGCTCAAGGACGTGGCGGCACTCGCGGAATGCGTGGTGGATGCGATGCGTCTGGGGCTCGAGCCGTCGGACCCGTCCGCACTCGAGCGCTATGAGCGTTGGCGGCGCTTCGACGCGACGACATCGGCTGCGAGCTATGCCGCCCTCAACCTCCTTTTTTCAAACGACTATATGGTGTTGCGCGCGCTACGCGATGCGGGGATGGGGATAGTCGATCGTCTGCCGGGTCTCAAGCAAGCGCTGGTCGCGGAGGCTGCTGGTGTCACCGGTGATCTGCCGCGCCTCATGCGTCCCGTCCTCGGTCATGGACGGGATGTGCAGGCGACAGCGGGAGTAGGCTGACAGCGGACGGCTGCAAGTCCGCATCGTAGCTCTAAATTCTACTTCCATACTCGGGATTGAGAGAGCGTGCCAAAAACGAAACATCCGATCCCTGATCGAAAACCATGTGAAGATACTTAGGTGTTTTCAGGGTTCGTTTTCAGTGGCATCAGTTCCGGGAAACGCATGTGCGGCGGGTAAGGCGCCAAGAGGGGCGCTGGCGGACATGCGGGAATTGCGGGACACGAATGCCAACGCGCGAGCTGAAATCCCTCCTCGAGACTTACGATTTCCTCGATGGCGCCCTGAAGCGTCACGGACCGGCCATGTCTCCTGAGCATCGCCGGGAACTCGAGCACGAGCAGGCGACCGTCATCCGTCGGATGCTGACGCACAACTCGAGCAATCCCGCAGTCCTTCTGCCGCAGATCAAGGCGCTGTTGGCTTGCCTGCAGAACCACCCTCACGATGGGGAACTCACAAGCTTCGTTGCAGACGCGTGCCAGCGTCACATCGCGACGCTTTCCGAGGCGATCTTGCCGGTTGAGCCGACACCGGCCGCGGTGCGGGAACCGACGAAGGTCCGTGCCGATCGCAAAGGCCGGATCGATCCGGAGGCGTTGCGCCTACTCGACGTGTCCTCGGATCGCATCGCGGTGATCGGGGGGGACTATCGGTATCAGCACTCGAACCTCGCCAACGCGCGCTTTCATGCGTGCGAACCGATGGCTCTGGTGCGTCGGCCGTTGTGGGAGACGACGAGCACCACGTTCTTCGCTACCGTCACCAAGCCGGTTTTCGACCGTTGCCTCGCGGGGCATTCGGCGACGTTCACGGCTTCGCATCCGGGCCGAGATCCCTCGGAGCTGTTCGAGATCCAGCTCGATCCGATCCGCGATCCGAAGAACAGGGTAACGGCGGCCTTCTGCATCGCCCGGAGAGTGGTCGCTCCCACGGCGATGTCCTGATCATCTGCAGGGGCGGGAGAAGCGCGGCGAACCCTGAAAGGCCGCGCTCCTCACCGCTCCCACGGGCGTCAGCCTACGATCTGGCGCCGCTCCGGACGCCCTCATATGGTCCCGCGAAAGACGTCCGCAAGGGGGGGCGCACACAAATTTTGCGCGGTGCAGTGCCGTGCGGCTATCAGTTCTTGGCGCGGGCCCTTGTGAAGTCGGGCTTTCGCTTTTCCAGGAATGCCGCGAATGCTTCGCGCGCCTCCGGCGTCCGCAGCAGTTCCGCGAAGATGCGGCTCTCCTCTTCGATCCGGGCGAGTGCCTCGCCTTTGGTTGCGCCCCTGAGCAGGCGGCGGGCTTCCTGCAGTGCCTGGCGCGGTTTGGCGGCGAGCCGCGCTGCCGCTTTGAGCGCTTCGGCTTCCAGCGTGTCGACATGGACGATCTTGTTCACGAAGCCCGCGCGCTGGCCGTCCTCGGCGCTGTAGGCTTCGCCGAGGCAGAGCAGTTCGAAGGCGCGCTGGTGGCCCATGATGCGCGGCGCCAGTAGGCTCGATCCCGCTTCCATGACGAGCCCCAGATCGAGGAACGGGGTGCGGAAGCTGGCTGTGGGGCTCGCGTACACGAGGTCGCAATGGAAGATCATGGTGACGCCGACGCCGACTGCGAGACCGTCGACGGCGGCAACGATCGGTTTGTCCAGCGCGGGTAGTGTGCGGATGAACCCTGCCGCGCCGCTCGTCGCATTGAGGTCGGTCGCGCGCTTGGCAAAGTCCGAGATGTCGTTGCCGGCACTGAATACGCCGCCGGCGCCCACGATCATATGCGCGGCGATGTCGTCGTCCTTGTCGGCCTGCTGCAGCGACGTGGTCATGGCGTCGTACATGGCGCGCGTCAGCGCGTTCTTCTTCTCCGGCCGGTTCATGCGCACGACGTGAACGCCAGCGTCGCGCGTGATCAGGATCTCTGACATGGCGTTTCTCCCTCGACGGCGTTTCTCGACCCCGGGGCATCCTGCGGGCCTACTCCGAGCGCGGAGGTTAACATGGGAGCGAACGCCGGCGCTATCGGGGCGTGGCCTCGCCAGCCGAGGCATTCGACCTGAGCGATCGCACTCGCATGCTCGGTTGCGGGACCGGCCGCCGACGTGCCATCGTCTTTCCAGATCCCTCCCGGCACGCCTGATCTTCAATCGTCAACGGAACCCACCCCATGCCCGTTACCGTACTCTATCCCGAAGGCCAATTCCCCGACGACGCCGTCGAGCGCGAGATCTTCGGCGATGGCGTCACGGTCATGCGCCGGACGGTGCCCAGCCTTTCGGAACTGTCTCCCGCGGACTGCGGGGAGGTCGATGGCCTCATGATCTCGCGCCTGACCGTCTCGCGCGAGGACGTCGCCCGCTTTCCGCGCCTCAAATGCGTGGTGCGCATGGGGGTAGGGTACGACGGTGTCGACCGTGCTGCCTGTGCGGAGCGCAATGTGCTCGTGTGCAACGTGCCGGACTACGGCACGACGGAGGTCGCCGACCATGCGATCGCGTTGGCCCTGACCCTGCGGCGCGGCATCATCCACTACCACGACACGCAGCGCGCCGATCCCGTGGCGCCTTGGCGCCCTCACGCGACCGGCGGGCTCGTCCGGCGCCTGGGCGTGCAGACGTTCGGCATCCTGGGGCTCGGCCGCATCGGCACGGCGGCGGCGTTGCGGGCCAAGGCGCTTGGATTTCGCGTCGCCTTCTTCGATCCGAACCTGCCCAACGGCGCCGAACTGGCCATCGGTGTGACGCGGGTACGCTCGATCGAGGCGCTGATGGGGGAAAGTGACATCCTCTCCGTTCACTGCCCGCTGACGCGCGAAACGCGCGGCATCGTAGGCTCCGCCCAGATCGCCCAGCTCAAGCCAAACGCCGTGCTCGTCAACACGGCCCGTGGGCCCATCGTCGACATCGATGCGGTTTACGAGCACTTGCATAGCGGCCATCTGGCCGCCGCCGGTCTCGACGTCGTTCCGGTCGAGCCGCCCGCCGAGCCGCTCCCGAAGCTCATCGCAGCCTACCGCGCCCGTGAGCCATGGCTTGTCGGCCGCCTCGTGATCACGCCGCACGCCGCGTTCTATTCGCCGGAGGCACGGCACGACACGCGCGTGAAGGCGGCCGAGACCATGCGCGCCGCGCTGCTCTCGAACCGGCCGCAGAACGTCATCACGCCGGATATGTATTGATCCGTGGCCTTGCTCGTGTAGCGCATCTGACGTTTGGACCCCGGTCACGGCTGGGCTCACGACCAAGCGTCAGATGCAAAAGCCACACCAGAATGTTGAAATTGCTCGTATTCCTTCTGGCTCCGACACTCGGCCCAGAGCACGAGACGTACGCGGAACCAAGTGTTGGAGCCGGAATACTGGTGCCTTCGGTTGCCACCGAACCGGTTGCAGGTTGGGTCCCCGAAGGCACAGCGTCATTTCACCTTGATCTCGACGCCGGGCGCCTTGACCAGCGTGTTTTGCTGGCTGTCCCAATAGAGGTAGCCGAGCACGCCCACGGCCACGACGAGAACGCCGATAATGAAGCTGCGCATTGTCATCTCCCGTTGATTGGCTCGACTGCAACGCGCCAACTCCGGGATTGGTTGCAGTCCAGGGCCTGAAATCGTCTCTCCCGCCGCGAGCGGGACAGGGCCGAAGGGGCGTCATCCTCGCCGGAGACATCAAGCGCTGTGCTGACGTTCCGGGCCATCGGCAACCTGCACGCGTCCTGGACTTGTCGTGCAAGTGCCGACTCTACGTGCCGTGACGACGGTACCGGACCGGCGTGTCGGTGCGTCCGGGGGGGGCGGAAGCGGCGGCCATGGCGCGCGGCGATACACGTGCTAAGCTTTTCTTGGAGCCACAGACGGGCGGTCGGCACTCGCTACCGCGCGACCACTGTGACGTCGAGGCCGAAATCGATCAGCAAGCGATGGAGCGTCGCATGGAAAAGAGCTACGCGGGCTCGGTCCCTTACGCCCTCACTCAGTTCAAGATGAGCCCCGGGCGCACAGCCTTGGTTGTCATCGACATGCAGAACGATTTCCTCCATCCCGACGGGTGGTACGCCAAGCAAGGCATCGATATCAGCCACATGCAGGCCGCCATCGTGCCGACGGCCACGCTGGTGCGGGAAGCCCGCGTGCGAGGTGTGCCTGTCGTCTGGACCCGGCACGGATTTCGCGACACGCGCGATGCAGGAGTTTTTGCCCAGCTGCGCCCGTTTTTCGAGAAGGGTGGCCTGCGACAAGGCACGTGGGGCTACGAGATCCTGGAAGACTGCGGCCCCGTTGCCAGCGATTGGTTCGTGGAAAAGCAGAGGCTCTCCGGCTTTTTCGGCACCAATCTTGAAGTCGTGCTGCGCGCCCTGAAGGCCGAGACCGTACTGTTTTGCGGCGTCCTGACGAACCAGTGCGTGGCTGCCACGTCGAAGGATGCGAATTTCCGCGATTTTGCGCCCATCGTGGTGCGCGACGCCGTCGGCACGACGTTGCCGCATCTGCATGAGCCGGCGCTGGAAATGATGGCAGTCGGTTGGGCCGAGGTTCGCTCGCTCGACGATACGGTGGCGGATTTGCGCACGATGCCGCTGGTGAATGACCAGATGCGTTAGTGCCGTTGCGCGGCGCTCTCGCCGTGGCGACCGGGCCCGTTTGCACCATTCGAGCCGGTCGCGACGGCGGAAGCCTCCCTATGCCAAGCTCATCCGTGCTTGGCCTTGTCGGTGGGGGTGCCGACCCAGCCGGTCTCCGACACGTCGAAATTGACGTTGTCCGGGCCCATATAGCGCACCTCGACGTTGCCATGGCCTGCGCCGGCGCCGCCGGCCCCCAGCCCGAGCGCGACGTTGATGTCGTCGCGTGGCCGTGCCACGGTCTTCGTCAGCTTGGCGTTGGTCTCTTCGAGGCTATCGACCTGAAAGCCGATGTGATGGATGCCGCTCCAGCCCCGGCCGCGCTCGGTGCCGGCCAGCGTGTCGTCCTTGAACTGGAGAACGGCGAAATTGATGTGGCCGTCCGAGAGGTAGAAGCCAGAGATGCGCGGATTTTCCAGCTGTTTGACGACCTGTAGCCCGAAGTTCTCGACGTAGAAATTCTTCGTTGCCTCGGCGTCCTGGGTCTGGATCGCGATGTGCCGGATTCTTGCCATGAGCGTCGTCCTCCTCGATTGGGATGACGCCATCCTACTCCAGATGCGGCGCATGGGCAGGGGGGGCCGCGCCCTGCGGGCGCGGCGCGATGGCGGCGGTGGCGTGCGTCACCCCGCCAGGGCTTCGGGCTCCAACAGCAGCGTCGAGTCCGCGCCCGAGACGATGGTATCTTTTAGGCCGCCGGCCGCCGTCGTCAGATTTTCCGCGAAGAATCGGGCGAGTGCGATGCGAGCGGCTCCTGACGCGTCCTCACGCGCTGCCGCCAGCGCGCCGCGGGCCAGATAGATGCCGCCGGCCGTCAGCCCGAAGAGCCGGAGGTAGGGCTGTGCGCCAGCCAGCGCGGATTCCGGGTTCTTCGCCAGCGCGCCGCCGAGCCAGCGCGATGCCTCGGCCAGTGCCTTCACAGCCCCGCCGAGGCGGTCGGCCATCAGTCCGAACTCCGGGCGGTTGGACGCGCGCACGGCCTCCACCGTCGCCTGCATCTCGCCGATGTAGGCCTCCAGAACCTTGCCACCTTCCAGCGGCAGCTTGCGGGTGACGAGGTCGATCGCCTGGATGCCGTTCGTCCCCTCGTAGATCGGCAGGATGCGAGCGTCGCGGTAATACTGGGCGGCGCCCGTCTCCTCGACGAAACCCATGCCGCCGTGGATCTGCACGCCGATCGAGGCTACCTCGACGCCGATGTCGGTCGAGAAGGCCTTGGCAACGGGCGTCAGCAGCGCCGAGCGGGCCAGCGCCGCCGCCTTCTTCGCGGGATCGCTGGTGGCATGCGCGATGTCGAGTTCGCGAGCGGTGACGAGGCATATGGCGCGCGCGGCCTGCGTCATGGCGCGCATGGTCATCAGGTTGCGGCGGACGTCGGCGTGCTCGATGATCGGGCTCATGTCGCCGGCTCTACCGCGTGCCGATCGTCCCTGCTTGCGCTCCTTGGCATAGGCGATGGCGCGCTGCGTGGCCCGCTCGGCGATGGCCACCCCCTGTACGCCCACGGCCAGCCGTGCTTCGTTCATCATGATGAACATGATGTTGAGACCGCGGTTCTCCTCGCCGACGAGGTAGCCGACGGCGCCGCCCTGCTCGCCATACTTCATCACGCACGTCGGGCTGGCGTGGATGCCGAGCTTGTGCTCGAGGCCGGCGCAGACGACATCGTTGCGCGCGCCAAGGCTTCCGTCGGGGTTGACGAGATACTTCGGCACCACGAACAGCGAGATGCCGCGTGTGCCCGCAGGCGCGTCGGGCAGACGGGCCAGAACGAGATGGATGATGTTGTCGGCCATCTCGTGATCGCCGTAGGTGATGTAGATCTTCGTTCCGGTGATCCGGTAGGTGCCGTCCGGCTGGCGCTCGGCCTTGGTGCGCAGCGCGCCGAGGTCGGAGCCCGCGTGCGGTTCCGTCAGATTCATGGTGCCCGACCACTCGCCCGATACCATCTTGGGCAGGTACGTTCGCTTCAGCTCGTCGGAGCCGTGCGCCAGCAGCGCGTCCACGGCGCCCTGCGTCAGCAACGGGCAGAGGCCGAACGACAGGTTCGAGGCGTTCCAGATCTCGCAGACGGCCATGGCGACCATCTCGGGCAGGCCCTGGCCGCCATGCTCCTCGGGGCAAGGGAGCGCCCCCCAGCCGCCCGCGACGAACTGCTGGTAGGCCTCCTTCCAGCCGGCCGGCGTCTCCACCTTGCCGTCCACGAGGTGCGATCCAGCCTTGTCCCCGGGTCCGTTCAGCGGATCGAGAACGTCGGTGCCGAACCGGCCAGCCTCCTCGACGACGGCGCGCACGGTATCCTCGTCCACACCCACGGTTCCGTCCGCGATCAGTTCCGAGAGACCCGCCGCGGTCTTGAGCGCGAACATGATGTCGTCTACTGGAGCCTGATACGTCATGGTGCGTCCTTGCCGTGATTGTCGCCGATGACAGGTGATTTGGCGCAGGCGGGCCCTCGGGTCCAGTGAAAATCTTTCGAACGAAAGGCGAAGTGGCCTCTCATGTCCATCGTGCCGGTCACGCCCCAGAACATAGCGCGCGCGGCGGCCCTGCTGCGAGAGGGACAGCTCGTCGCGTTCCCGACGGAGACGGTTTACGGCTTGGGGGCCGACGCAACCAACGGCATCGCGGTGGCACGTATATTCGAGGCGAAGGGGCGTCCGCGTTTCAATCCACTCATCGCGCACGTGGCCGGTGTCGCGCAGGCCGAGGAAATCGGCCGGCTGGGGGCGGTGTCACGCCGGCTCGCGCACGCCTTCTGGCCGGGCCCGCTGACACTCGTCGTGGAGCGGCAGCGCGAATGTCCGGTTTCGGAGCTCGCCACCGCCGGGCTCGATACGATCGCCATCCGCGTGCCCTCTCATCCCGTCGCGAACATGCTGCTGGCGGCAGCCGGGTGCCCCGTGGCGGCGCCGTCGGCCAACCGCTCGGGGCACGTGAGCGCCACGGAGGCGTCGCACGTGGAGGCCGATCTCGGCGATGCGGTGGCGCTGGTCCTGGACGGCGGCCCGACGGAGCACGGCGTGGAATCCACCGTGCTCGATGTTTCCGGCGAGCGGCCCACCATCCTGCGGCCCGGCGCGATCACGCGGGAGGCGCTGGCCGAAGTGCTCGGAGACCTGCCGGGGTCAGCGGCGCCGGTCGCTGCCCGGCCGCTGTCACCCGGTCAGCTCGAAAGTCACTACGCCCCCGTCGCCCGCGTGCGTCTGGGGGCGACCGACGTTCGACCCGGTGAGGCCCTGCTCGCGTTCGGCCCTGTGCCGTTCGCGCACGAGGGGCCTGTCATCAACTTGAGCGAAGGTGGGGATTTGCGGATTGCGGCGGCCTGCCTGTTCTCGGCCCTGCGTGAACTGGACCGGTCCGGCGCGGAAACGATCGCGGTGATGCCCATTCCGGACGAGGGCCTCGGGGAGGCCATCAACGATCGCCTCGCGCGATCGGCGGCTCCCAGATGATGCAAGGCGGCGCGCATCAGGCTACAAAGTTCTTCAGGACGCGTCGCGCGCGTCCCACGAATTGGCTCTGAGGGCATTCGCCGATGACGATTTACCTGCCGATTGCCGAAATGTCGATGAGCCTGCCGCTGCTTGCGGCGCTCGGTCTGGCGATCGGTGTGGTGTCGGGCATGTTCGGCATCGGCGGCGGGTTCATCATGACGCCGCTTCTGATCTTCCTCGGTGTACCCTCGGCGATCGCGGTAGGCACGGGGGCCAGCCAGGTGACGGCATCGTCGATCTCGGGCGCTTTCGGGCATTGGCGGCGTGGCAACGTCGATACGCTGCTGGGGCTCTATCTCGTGGCCGGCGGTCTCGTCGGCGCGGTTACGGGTGTCAAGCTACAGCAGTTCCTGAAAGCGCTCGGTCAGCTCGATTTCTTCACGACCATGGTCTATGTCGTGATGCTCGGCGTGATCGGCGCGCTGATGTTGATCGAGAGCGTGCAGGCCATCATGCGTGCAAAGATGTCCAGCAACGCGCCGATCCGGAAAACGAGTCATCACAACATCATTCAAAAGATGCCGCTCAAGCAGCGGTTCCGCACCTCGAAGCTCTACATCAGCTCCATTCCCCCGGTGTTGATCGGGGCGCTGGTAGGCTGGCTGACGGCCATCATGGGTGTGGGCGGCGGCTTCCTGCTGGTGCCGGCGCTGATCTACGTGCTGCGGGTGCCCACGCGCGTCGCGCTCGGCACCTCGGGATTCCAGATCATCTTCGTGACGATTTTCGCCACCATCCTTCAGGCGACGCAGAACCATTCGGTCGACATCATGCTGGCTCTGCCGCTGATGATCGGCGGTGTCATCGGCGCCCAGGTCGGTGTCGGCCTCGGCGAGCGGCTGGCAGCGGAGCAACTGAGAGCCGTATTGGCGGCACTGGTGCTCGCGGTGGCGGTGCGGATGGCGTTCTCGCTGGTGGTGACGCCGCCCGAACTCTATTCGATCCAGATTGCTGGCTGACGGGAGCAGGGCGCGCGCGGCTGCTGCCGGATCAGACCGCAGGTTTGGCGGCGGCGGCCATGTAGTTCACGTCCGTATCCGCGCCCAATGACCAACGGTCGGCCATGATCTCGTAGACCAGCCCTTCCAGCTTCGGTCGCGTCAGCCCCGCGGCAACGAGATAGCGGATCATTTCGTCCGGCGTGACGAAACGTTCCCATTGATGTGTGCCGATCGGGAGCCAGCGCAGGACATACTCCGCGCCGACAATCGCCAGCATGTAGGACTTCACCGTGCGGTTGATCGTCGACGTCACCAGCAAGCCGCCGGGCCGCACCAGTTTTGCGCAAAGAGCCAGGAACGCGGCAGGATCGGGCACGTGCTCCACCACTTCGAGACAAAGGACGGCATCGAACGAGGCACCTTCCTCCACCAGCGTTTCGACGGTTGTCGTGCGATAGTCGATGGCCAGATCGCGAGCGGCGGCGTGGGCGCGCGCAGCCTCCACATTCTCAGCAGCCGGGTCGATGCCCGTGACGCTGGCGCCCATGCGCGAAACGGGTTCGGATACGAGGCCGCCGCCGCACCCGATGTCGAGGATGCGCAGGCCGGCCAGCGGGCGCATGTCGTCAGCCTTGCGCTGGAAGTGGGCGACGAGACGCGAGCGAATGAAAGCGAGCCGCGCCGGCCCCAGGAGATGCAACGGCCGGAACTTGCCATTGGGATCCCACCACTCCGAGGCGATGCGCGCGAAGCGTTGCACCTCCGAGGGATCGAGGGTGCGCGTCGCATCGTGCTCTATGTGGCTGGCGGTGTTCATGGTGACGATTGGCCCGACAACGCGGGTGCCTGTCAAGCCGCCAACTGTCGCTGCGGGGAGGCGGGCCAGCGATGCTGTCCCGTCATCGGGGAGGAACAACGTTTGCGGCCATCGCTAAGCTGAGGCGAGCGGGTGCAGAGTGGTCCCGATGCAGCGGTCAGGTCGCGCGGCGTGCGAACAACAGTGAACCACCCAAGGCCAACATGATCACGCCCGACGTCCGACGCATCCTCGTCACGAGGGATGGTCGCTGTGCGAACCCTGCCCTCGCCTTTTCAGCCCAATAGGTCACGACCACGTCGGCGCCGGTGTTGAGTGCCACCGAAATCAGCCCCAATCCGACGAACTGCTGCACCAGGGACGCCGACGGATCCATGAACTGGGGGATGAAAGCGAGGAAGAACGCAGCGGTCTTTGGGTTCAAGGCCTCCACGAGAATACCTTGTCGAAAGGCGCGCCCCGCACCCGTCGTCACCACGGCGGCTAGCGGGGCGATGTGCGCTTCGCGCCAAGTCTTGATCCCGAGCCACGCGAGATAGACGGCGCCGGCGATCTTCAAGGCAGTGAATGCTTCCGCGCTCGCCATGACCAGGGCGGAGATCCCAAAAGCACCGGCAAGGACGTGAATAAGGCCACCGATCCCCGTGCCGAAACTCGAGGCCAATCCTTCGGTGCGGCCCCCCGCAAGTGTCCGTGCGGCGACGTAGAAGATCCCGGGTCCAGGCATAACGGCCACCAACAGTGCGGCTGCTGTGAAGAGGATCAGGTTCTCAACGTCCGGCATCTTTCCCTCGAGGTCGCATGCAGAGCTGATATCATTCCGAAGGACCGTCGACCAGATTGTGTCAGCCGCATGCGGACGTCCCGACGACCCGGGCCAATCTCGGGAGGCGCTTACTCGGCGGCGGCAAGTGCCGGGCCTTCGTCGACGGGCAGGCCGAGTGCCTGTCGTATAGACTGGTGATAGTGGATCAACGCCGGCTCGTTGCGGCCGTAGACGACATGGGACTGTGCGTCGGAATTGAAGCCGATCTGCATGCTTCGCCCGGCGGGGAAGTCTTCCGTCGTCACGACGCGCACGACAAGATCCATGTTGGCGTCCCAGTGCCGCCGCTCCTCCTCGGTCTCGATGGGCTTGGGAATGTAGAGCGAGGTTTCCATCAGAGCGCGATCGGGACGGCCTTCCTCGGGGAAGATGCGGAAGATCTCGACGTGGTCGCCCTGGGGCACGAACAGGGTGTTGGCGAACATCGAGTAGACGATCGTGGTGTTCCACATCAGGTCCCACTCGCTCTCGGGAATGTTGCGCAGACGCTCCAACTTGGTGCGCGCGAAAAAGAGCCGGAAGTTGGGGCCGTAGGGCGTGAAGTGCCCGACGTTCGTATGGAGAATAGGGCCAAGCGAATTCTTATGTAGGAAACCGATGTGATAGCTCTCGTGGAAGGTATCCACGAGGATCTTCCAGTTCATCGTCTCATGCGTGACCTTGCGGTCGTGGAGATGATAGCCCTCGAGGTTCCAGCGTGCGAGGTTGGGTCCCATGCCGCCGAGCCACGGTTCGATGTCGAGTTCGGCCGATCCATCGGCGGCGGGTGTCGGCAGTACCCAGACCATGCCGTATTTCTCGGCGAGCGGAAGCGGCGTCAGCCCCGGGCGCTCGGCCCGGACGCCAGGGAAGGCATTCTCCTCGGGCAGGCCACGCAGTGCTCCGTCGTTGCCGTAGGTCCAGCCGTGATAGGGGCATGTGAACGTACCAGAGCGGCCGCAGCCCTCGGCGACCTTGGCGCCGCGATGCCGGCAGACGTTCAGGAAGGCTCTCAGCTTACCGTCGCGACCGCGCGTAACGAGGATCGGCACGCCCGCGTAGTCGTCGGTCCGGTAGTCGCCGGCGCTGGGCCAGTCGCAAGAAAGCCCCGCGAGGATGGGCCGCTTGCGGAATAGCACGTCCTCTTCGCGTTTGTGACGCTCGGGACAGATATATGCGCTGACGGGATTTCGCCAGGGAGCGTCCGTCATCGCCGTGGTCTTGGTTTCGACGTAGTGCAGCAGCTGCTTCAGCAGCTCGATTTCCTCGGCCCGGTCCATGGCGGTTTCCTCGACTGCAGCCTGTCTTCTTGTTGTCGTTTGCAGCCAGCGTAGTCCTTCGAGGACGGCTTTGCCAAGGCTGCCGGTTCCGCATAGCCTACGGGCGGTCGGCAAAATTGGGAGGAAACCATGATCACTGCGATCGTGCGCTTCGCGCTTCCGAAGTCGGTGACGTCGGAGAAGGCGGCCGAGATGTATCGAGGATCGTCTCTGAAATACCGCGGCATGCCCGGTCTGATCCGCAAGTACTATCTCTACGATCCGGAGACGAGCAGCGGCGGCGGCGTATACTTGTGGGAGAGCCGAGAGGCGGCGGAACGCGTCTATACGGCGGAATGGAAGGCCGGGCTCACGGAGCGCTACGGTACGCCCCCCCAGATCCAGTATTTCGAGTCGCCGGTCATCGTCGACAACACGCACACGGGCCCGAAGGCCGCCGCCGAGTAGTGGCGCGGTCGATGGCGCTGCTCACGGCGCCAGCCATCGAAACGGCACAGCCCCCGCGCCTTCGGGCGCGAGGGCTCCGGTCACCCGGTGCGGATACGTGGACCCGCCCAAGCATCTGCCGGATTACCAGCAGACCTTCTTGTAGTGGCCGTAGTGGTAGACCCACTTGCATTTCGGATAGTAGTAGTAATGGCTGTAGTACCGGTAGTGCGGGCGGTAGTGTCTCTTGTAGTAATGCTTGTGGCCGTAGTGCTTGCCGTAGCCGTAGTGCTTGTGATGACCATAGCCGCCGGCATTGGCGGCCGGCGCAAGCGCCGTCGTTGCTGCGATGATGCCGCCGACGAGGGCCATGAGAACAGTCTTTTTCATCGTCTAACTCCTTCTGGCGTGTTGAGCGAGGCCGACGTTGCTTCGTGTCCCGCTCGTCATGTCCAGAATGTACGATGTTCAAAAACAAAGTTCAATATTGCGATCGCAATACGACGACACAAGTTCGTGAGTTGTCGTGAGCGAGCATGGCATGGGCCGCGTCCGCCTCCAGCTTGGCGCCAGCCTGCCGTCGATGGCCGAAGCCGATCAGCGTGAGCTTGCCAGAGGCTGGCTCGCGGGCAAGCGATCCGCCTTGCGCGTCCTTGGATCGTCGACCTCGATCCAGCGAGGGCCACTGCGCGCGTAACCGCGCCGTAAAGCATCGGGCGCCGCGACGGAGCGCCCTTCCAGGCTCCAGTCGCCGAGGCCCCAATTCTCGATGAGCCGGTGCACCGATCGCAGGTCCATCCGATCCAGTATCAGGGAAGCCCCGATGCCAATCGGGAGGACGGCAAGCATCACCCACACGAAGGCGCGTGGCCGTCGATGCGGGTGGTTGCGGCGGCGCGTCGAACTGTGCTGTCCCGCAGCCCTCGAAAGCGCCGGGTTCTCACGGAGGCTGCCCGGCTGGCCAGGCCTCCCGGTCTGCGGCAGCGGGGGCCGTTCGCTGGTTTGCGCCTCGAGACGTCTCATGATGCTCTCGGCGTCGAAGTGCGCCAAGTGCCCATAGTCGCGGATGGCGGTGCGAAAGGTGTGGAGTGGCGGGAGTTGCTTCAGATTGCCGCTTTCGAGGGCCTTCAGCACCGGTAACGGGAGGTTCAGTCGGCGGGACAGTTCCGCAGCCGGAAGCCCCAAGCGCGCCCGAAACCGGCAGAATCCGGCGGCAATCACGGGGTCATGGCCACTGGGCCGCTCGTCGATGGACAGGAGCGTGATGCGTCTGGCAACGCCGGGCCTGTCAGCAATGGTGGGCACGCCATCCCCCAACGCACACGCCATGAACGAACTTGAACTAACGAGGAAATGATTCCTACGTCGCGATGAGGCTGTCAATGTGTATATTTGCACTGATCGTCAGACATATGCGTTTTGCATGCGCGGATCAAAGCTCGATGCCTTCGTGCTCTGCGAAGGTCCGGAGCGCATCACGGAGTTTAGGCTCCCCGCGCGCGATCAAGTCCGAGAGGATCTCTTCGGCGCGCCCGGCATCGAGCGACATCAGCATCGCCTTGACCGGACCGATGTTTGACAGCGACATCGACAGCGAGCGGAAACCCAATGCAATCAGCGCCATGGCCTCGAGCGGGCGGCCCCCGATCTCGCCGCAGACCGAGGTCTCCACGCCGTGCCTTTCGGCCGCGGCGACGATCGACTGCAGCGCTCGCAGGAACGGCGCGGAGAGGCTGTCGTAGCGTCCCGAAACCCGGTTGTTCTCGCGATCGGCAGCGAAGAAGTACTGCAGCAGATCGTTGCTTCCGATCGATACGAAATCGACGAGTGGCATGACTTCGTCCAGTTGGAAGAGAAGCGAGGGCACTTCGATCATGATGCCGAAGTGCAGCCGCTCCGGCCTGGCGCCGTTCCGGCGGCGAGCCAGATCCAACTCGCGGTCCACCAATTCGCGTGCGGCGACGACCTCCGAGACATCGGACACCATCGGCAGCATCATGCGCAATTCGCGCGTGCCGCCTGCGCGGAGCAGGGCGCGCACCTGGGTACGGAACAGGGCGGGACGATCAAGACCCAGACGGATGCCGCGCCACCCGAGTGCCGGATTGCTCTCGTGGCGGTGGCGCAGATAAGGCAGGATCTTGTCGCCGCCGATGTCGAGCGTGCGGAAAGTGATCGGCTTGCCCTTCGCCTCACCTATGATCGCTTTGTAGACGGCTGTTTGCCGCTCCAGGCGCGGGAACGACGGCGCGATCATGAACTGAAGTTCCGTGCGGAACAGACCGATTCCGTCCGCACCGGCTTCCTCCAGATGGGCGACGTCCATCTGGAGGCCTGCGTTCATATGCAACTGGATGCGGCAGCCGTCTCGCGTGATGGCCGGCTGGTCCTTGAGGGCATGATATTTGCGCTGCCGCCGGGCCCGGAAGCGGGCCTTGTCCGCATAGGCCGACACGACCTCGCCTGTCGGTCGGATATGGATTTCACCCGTGTCGGCATCGAGGATGATCGGGTTGCCGCGCTCGACCCGCTCGACGACGCCGGGCACCTGCCCGATCGCCGCGATTCCGAGTGCCCGGGCTACGATGGCGACGTGACTCTGACCGCTGCCGTCCTCGATGACGAGGCCGCGCAGGCGCGAACGGTCGTAGTCCAAAAGGTCGGCCGCGCCCATGGTTCTGGCGACGAGGACGGCATCGTGCGGAAGGTCGGTGGCCGGACCCGCCCCTTCCTTCCGAGCGGTCAGGATGCGCAGGAGCCGATCCGAAAGGTCGTCGAGGTCACGCAGCCGCTCGCGCCAGAAAGGGTCGCCCTGACGCAGCATGCGCACGCGCGTGCGGTTCTGAACCTGATCCACGGCCGCCTCGGCGGTGAGGCCGGAACTGACGGCTTCGTGCAAGCGCCGCTGCCAGCCGCGATCGTTGGCGAACATGCGGTAAGCCTCGAGCACGTCGCGATGCTCGCCTTCCTTGGCGAGACCGCCCTGGTCGAGCATCGCGTCGAGCGTGGTCTTGAGCTCCACGAGGGCTTCGTCGAGACGCGCGATCTCCTTTTCGCTGTCGGCGGCCATCAACTCGGTGATCACGACGCGCGGATCGTGCAACACGACGTGACCGAGGGCGATGCCATCCGAGATCGGCTGGCCGCGCAGCACGGTACTTGCGCTGATGGCCGCCGATCCGGCTGGAATGGCGCCAGCCACCGCGCCGGTGCTCAGATGCTCGGCGAGCACCATGGCGGTGGTCTGCAGCGCCTCGACGTCCTCCTCGGTGTACACGCGTGGTGTCTTGTTCTGGACGGTGATGACGCCTAGAACCTCACCGCTGCGCAGGATGGGGACGGCGAGCAGGGAGTGATAGATCTCTTCCCCCGTTTCCGGACGATAGGAAAACGCCGGGTGAGACTGTGCTTCGGGCTCGTTGATGGGCACTCGCAACTCCGCGCAGCGGCCCACGAGGCCCTCGCCGCGCTTCATGAACGTCGTGTGAACCGCCTCCGGATTGAGGCCTTCCGTCGCGAAGAGTTCGAGGGAGCCGTCCTGGCGGCGCAGATATATCGAACAGACCTCGGCCACCATGAGGCCGGAGACGAGGCGCACGATCTTGTCCAGACGACGCTGTCCGTCGTCTGTTTCAGACATGATCTCATGTAACCGGCGCAGAATCGGCCTCAACGCCGATTCGACCGTGCGCATCACAATGCTCCTTGCTTGGTCCTCCGACCAGATGTCTGACGCGGCGAGAACGCGCCCGCTTTCCGTGCAAGAGCGGTCGCGTTCGTCTCAAATCGGTCGTCGTCGCGATCAATGCCGATCGGGAGCCGGGTGCTCCTTCACGCGTCGCGCGGTCGCTTTATTCGGCGTCGAGACCATAAAGCGAATGCAGTGTGCGTACGGCGAGCTCCGCATAGGCTTTGTCGATCAAAACACTGATCTTGATCTCGGACGTCGTGATGGCCTGAATGTTGATGCCTTTTTCGGCCAATCCCTTGAACATCTTTGCGGCAACGCCTGCATGGCTGCGCATGCCGATACCGATGACGGACACCTTCACCACGTCGGCGGAGCTATCGATATCGAAATAGCCGATGTCCTTCTTCGCGGCCTTCAGAACTTCCAGCGTGCGGGGCAGCTCGGACACCAGCACCGTGAACGTCATGTCGGTGTGGCCACCGTCGGCCGACAGATTTTGCACGATCATGTCGACATTTATGCTCGCCTCGGCCAGCGGTCCGAAGATGCGCGCGGCCACGCCCGGCTTGTCGGCGAGTTTGCGGAGCGTGATCTTGGCTTCATCCTTCGAGAAGGCGATCCCACTAACGACCTGCTGTTCCACGATCTCTTCCTCGTCGCAGACGGTTGTGCCGATTTCGTCGTTGCCCTGCGCGCGCACGGGCTGCATCTGGTCCGGTGGCACGAAGCTCGACAGGACGCGTGTGCGCATCTTGTGCACCATGGCAAGTTCCACGGAGCGCGTTTGCAGCACCTTGGAACCGAGCGAGGCCATCTCCAGCATCTCCTCATAGGAGATCTTCGGGAGGCGTCGCGCCTTGGGAACGATGCGCGGATCGGTGGTGTAGACACCGTCGACGTCGGTATAGATGTCGCAGATGTCGGCCTTCAGCGCGACGGCGATGGCGACGGCGCTGGTGTCGGAGCCGCCGCGACCCAGCGTTGCGACGCGATTGCGTTCGGGCTCGATACCCTGGAAGCCCGTCACGACCGCGACTTCGCCGCTGTCCAGGCGCTCGCGCAGACGCGATCCGTCGATATTTATGATGCGGGCCGAGCCATGGGCCTGATCGGTGAGGATCGGGATCTGCCAACCTTGCCACGACCGCGCGGGAATGCCCATCGACTGAAGGACGATGGCCAGCAGACCCGCCGTGACGTTCTCGCCCGAGGCGACGACGGCGTCGTACTCGCGGGCGTCGTGGAGAACGGACGCTTCGCGAACCCAGGAGACGAGCTGGTTCGTCGCGCCCGACATCGCCGAGACGACCACGGCAACCCTGTTGCCGGCGTCCACCTCGCGTTTGACGTGGTGCGCCACATTGCGAATGCGCTCGACATTGGCGACGGATGTGCCGCCAAACTTCATTACGACCGTCGTCATGGGCTTTCCCGTGAAAGCGCCCCCACTGGCGCGGACAGACCGTGGTGGGCCCTGACGGGCACCGCACCTTTCGTCCACGACACGTCAGGCGCACGCCGGGCAGCGGCACCTGACATGAGCGAACTCATACTCGGCCCGCCCGAGGCATGCAAGCAGCTGTAGGACGGTCGATACGCCATTTCGAATTCGTTGCGGCGGGACAGCATTGCCAAGAGCCCGCGAGGTGCAGACAATCCGGGGCGCAGCAACCTATTGAGAGAGTGCCCATGACCGCGCCGCCCCCTCGACTGATGCCGGGTCACTTCACCGTCCAGGCGACAGAGCAGATCGTCTTCGGCCTGCCTCTGGAAGAGGCGATCCTGGCGGAGGCCGACCGATACGGGGTGAAACGCATCTTCCTCACCTCGACGCGCTCGCTGTCGCAACTGGACAACGGCCCCTTGCAGCGGGCTGTCAAGGCGCTGGGCGACCGGCATGTCGGCACGTTTTCGACCATCTCGGCGCATAGCCCGCGCGAGGACGTCGTCGCTGGGGCGAACGCGGCGCGGGCAGCGAAGGCGGATGTTCTCGTCGCCATCGGTGGCGGCTCGGTGATCGACGCCACCAAGGCCATGCTGCTGTGTCTCTGGCTCGGTCTCGAGGGCGTCGAGGCCATGGAGCCCTACCGAGCGGGGATCGACGGCTCGAAGAGTGCCCCGATCACGCCGCCCGCCGATCCGATCCGTATGATCGCGGTGTCCACGACGCTGTCGGCGTCGGAATTCACGCGAAATGCCGGCGTGACATTGTCGGCTACGAATACCAAGCAGTCGTTCAGCCATCGCCTGATGGCGCCGCGGTCGATCATTCTCGATCCGTCCGCGACCATGGACACGCCCGAATGGCTGTTGTTCTGCACGGGCATCCGCGCG
>VFQT010001320.1_pt1 | contig 30649 bp, 26 predicted proteins | sample 3512381 | NCBI WGS metagenome assembly VFQT01 (sample SAMN10412376, study PRJNA504923) | tailings metagenome | isolation source: Relicate 2 Philex TSF3 active mining site | place: Philippines: Tuba, Benguet | collected 2017-08-29
TGCCGGTGGGGGTTTGGAAGTGGGCGGTGAGTGCTGGCTGCGGATGCTCGGTGGTGGTGACGGATTGGGGGTGGCCGATGCTGTTGAGCCAGTTCTGCAGGTGTTGGGGGGCGGGATGCTGAAGTTCGAGCTGTGAGAGCTGCAGTCCGGAGTGCGGCAGTCGGGCGGGGGGCAGTTGTGGGGTATGCCACTGGATGAGTGAGGGCATGCAGCCGTGCAGCAGAAGTCGACCGTCGGCGGGGATCGTGATTTGCCAGGTGAGGTCGCCGCGGTGCATGTCTTCGATCGGGCCGGGGTCGAGACCGCAGGCGACGGCTGTCTGCCGAGTGGTGACAATGTCGCTGGTCCGCAGGACCCAGGTGGTCAGTCGCGGGGGTGATCCCGGCTGCAGCTGGTCGAGTTGAAACCAGCGCGGGCGGGTGACAGGAGCGGCGTCCGGATCGATGGCGATGACTTCCAGATAGCAGTCTTCGCCAATTCTGAGCAGTGCGTTGTGGGTGCCGAGTTGCGGGTGTTTGCCGCCCGGCTGCATGCGACAGCCGAGTCGCTGTTCGACGTAATCAATTCCATCGGCGAGTGCCGGGGCCGTGATTACCAGATGATCCAGCCGGCAGGAAGGTATGGTCACTGTGAATTCCGAGCAGCCAATTCTTTGAGTGACTGAAAGAACGGGGGTTTGAAGCCACGCAGCACGTATGTGTCCGGGGGGCCGGTGCTGTCAATGCTGAGTCCTGGATCGGCGAACCAGGCCACGAGTCGTCCAAGCAGAGCGATGGGAATGCCCAGCGCGGCAAGAATACCGGCTGGTTGGCCGGTCAGCAGGAAGGGGCACAGGATCAGCATCAGCAGTCCGCCGATGGTCATTATCGCACCGATTCTGCGGGTAAGTGTCAGCTGGCTGGCGACGGATTCGTGGAGGTAGTAGCAACAATTCACCTGATAGTTTCGCAGTACAAGTCGAAAAGCCGGAACCTGAACAACAGAGCTGAAGGGCAACAGATAATCGACGGCGCCTGTGTGGATGCAGATGGGTGGCAGCTGTACAAATCGTCCGCAGGCGATGCGATTTCCCTGCACCACAGCGAACCAGCCAGGCGAATGCAGCGAGTCGCCTGCGGGGCCCTGCTCCCCGATGACCTCGAACGGATTGCTGGTGCTCATGAAGGTTCCTCGAGGCAGGTGCCAGCGATGGTGCATCGTGCGGGATTATTTTTTGGGGGGTGTGCCACCAGCACCTTCTGCTCCGCCGACCTGAAATTTGATGGCTCCGCCCTGCCCCGAGGCACCGAATGAAAACCGCATATTGCTGAACATGCGGCTTTGAGCGTCGAGGAACTGGGCGACGGCGAAGCGAGCGATGCCGGTGCCGACGCTGGCATCGACAAGCAGTTCCTGTTCTGCGGAGCGAATCTTCAATTCGACATCGGAGTCTTCCTTTGTGAGCGCTTTGGCCGCGTAGCTGTTGAACTTAGGTGCTTCGGCGGGTTCGGGGCTGGAGGCCTGCCCGTTGATTGAGAACGACATTTTGGGTGCGGTGGTTTTCTGCAGCCAGCGTTCGAGTGTGTCCAGCCACAGTCCGGGGACTTTGCTGAGTGCATCGTCTGTTTGTCCCAGCCACTGGCTGAGCTGCATGCGCACGAGCAGGGGTGAGCCGATGGAATTTTTCTGCAGCGCCTGTTCGCTGCCGGCAACAATCTCTTCCAGCATCTGCACTCCGGATTCATTCCCCACAGTGAACCACAACCAGGACCCGGTGGCGGCGAGATTCAGCTGCACGGGGATGGCGTTGCCGGCAAAGGGCACGGGCGTTTTTTCAGCGCGGATCGAGAGCATGCGGTAGTCACCGGTTTCTGAGCGGCTGACGGTGACGGCTTCGCTGGCTGAGGTGGCCTGCAGGAGGAATTCGAGGGCGTCGAGGAATTTTTCGGCGGATTCCAGCCGCATGCCTCCGCAGGGCAGCAGTCCGTTTTCGACGGTGCCGCGGAGGCAGAATGAGGCGTCGAGGATGCCGTAGTCGACGGTCTGCTGCAGTGCTGCGACGAGGTCATCGACGAGGACTGCGGCGGCCGGGGTATCACCGGCTGCTTCCTTGAGTCGGAGTCCGGTTGAACCGGCGAGTACGCTGAGGAACGGCCGAATGGATTCGGGGATGGCGACGGTGGTGGAAGCGACCAGCGGTGATGATTCGTCCTGGAGGGCGGCCAACTGCGTGCCCTGATTGCTGACAACGGACAGGAAGGAAGCGAGTGTGCTGTTTTCGCGGGCGCGAATTCGCAGCTGGCTGACCACGGGTTGTCCGGTTGCGGCTGAGAGTTTGAGTGTGAATCGGGCGCGGTCAATGTCGAACATGACTCGCCGCAGCAGTTCCAGTCGTCCCTCCGCCAGGACTCGCCGGAGTGAATATGTGCCTTCGGCTTCATTGTCGAATCGCTGCAGGAAGACGGAGGCCTGGCTTTCGAGTGCGGCCCAGAAAGCCTGGCGGAAGTCCGAGGGGACCTGAGTGAAGTCGAAGTCGGCGTACAGATCCTGGCCGCTGTGTTCTTCGTCGAGTTTCAGGCTTTCGCGGGTGGGCAGTTCCAGTGTGTGCAGGGCATCGGATCGGCAGGAATACATGATGCCGTCCAGATAGCGGTACCATGTGGACATGGATTTGGGTGGTTCGGGTGGTTTTCCGGCAGTGCCAGCAGCGTCACCGACGCTGGCAGTGGCGACGATGGCGATGGAAATGGTTTGTTTGGTTTCGCCCTTGCCGGGTCCGGCGGGGGCAATCTGCGGGGGCGTGCTGCGCAGTTTTTCGAAGTCGAGTTTGACTTCGAAGCGGTCGTCTTCGCCGAGAATTTCGACGGCGGGTCCCATCATGCCCGCCTGCTGTCGGACAAGTTCTTCGAACTTATCCCGGGATTCGCAGGTTTCGAAGGTGATGGGGTTATTGAGTGAGACTTCGGGGAGTGTTTGCAGGAAGAACAGGGTGCCGGCCATTTCGGGAGCGGCTTCATCGGGTTTGCGGATGCGTCTGGGGCCCATGCCCACGGAGACTCGACCCGCAGCACCTCCCATCAGCATGACGGGCGATTGTGGTACAGCGAGTTGTTCGCGGACGGTATTGAGGTAGCGGAAGCTGTCTTCAGGGCGAAGGTTGGTGTGCCAGACGCGGCCGAAGATTCGTCCGCGGGAGGTGGGAGCGGTTTCGTCGGCGTGAGCGATGCGGCTGCTGGTCAGCAGGAGCAGGGTGAGTGTGACGAGGTGCAGTAAACGTCCGTGAAGTTTAAGCATGAGCGAGATCCGGGGGGGGGTGAGCAGTGAGTGAGTCGTGTGCAGGCAGCCGGGCGGGTGAAATCTGCCGCAAGGTTGCCATTAAGGGGAAAAACCTATGAAAAATCTGTGGGATTCGGAAAAAAGGCTGGAGTTGTCGGTGATTTTTGCGAATGGCGGGGGAATTTGGGAGTGGAAGGGGCGGGTATTCGCCCAGTTTTTGCGGGTGGCTGGCTGCGGGAACTGACGATTCTGCTGAATGTACTGATTTTCTGCGCCCGGTGGTGCCGATGTTAACGCCTGTCGCGGGACCTGCACCTGTGAATGGGAGAGATTCACAGAAGTCGGGTACAGAGCCGCGGTATGCGTATTGAGACGAGGCTCGGCACAGTGGGTCGAGGTTCTGTTTCCGGGGGCGATTGCGACAACCCTATGAGTTGTCGGAAAATCGATCCATGTGCCGAGCTCGTCGAATATTTCAGGTGGTTCTGGGGTGTACAGGCTGGCGTGTGCAGCCTTGTCAGGCAGTTTCGCCGGAGGGGATTCAGATGCTGAAGAGATTGGTTGCGATTGCTGTCATCGCGGTCGCTGTGCTGAGCTCAACGAGGACGGTGGAAGCTGCTCCTCCGGGACAGCCTTCGGACTGGCAGCGTTTCTACTATTACCCGTACATCTACTATCCGCATTCATTTCAGAAGCCGCAGCAGTACGATCACATGTACTATCGCTACGAGCCTTCGATGCGGATCCCGGTGTACAACAAGAGCTGGTACAACTTTTATCCGACTGAGAAGCCGTACCACAGCGGTCACCATTTCATTCTGGATGTCTTTTGATCCGGAATGCGAGATCAGCGGCTGTGTTGTGGGGAGCGCGTGACGGGCTGACAGGGACGTCGGTTGTTGCGTGGATACCGGACAGAGCCGTGGCCTGAGGCCGAACCCGTTGTCTTTGTTTTTCTGCTGCACAGGATGTTGCGGCGGGAGGATGAAGGCAGCGGGTTTTTCAGTTTTCAGTCTTTAGTTTTCAGTTTTCAGTTTTCAGTTTTCAGTTTTCAGTGGACGGTGGACGGTGGACGGTGGCGGACGGGTCATGTGCGGGTGTCCCGGGGCTGACGCAGCGGGCTGCAGATTCCTGTTTTTTGTGCGGACTGTTTGCTGCGAATGAGGGTGGTTCAGCTGGCTGGTGGCAGGAGAATCCACCAGGCGAGTGCGACTGGTCCGGCGTAGAGTGGGCTGTCGACGAGGTCGAGGAGTCCGCCGAAGCCGGGCATGAGAGCGGCGGAGTCTTTGCGTCCGACGTCGCGTTTGATGAGTGATTCGACGAGGTCACCGACGAGTCCGGCGAGTCCGGTGGTAAGACCGTAGAGGAGTACGACGGGGAGGCTGCTGGCCTGTGGGGAGTGCTGGAACAGTGTTCCGGCGAAGCTGAGCCAGAGCCAGCTTCCGGCGATGCTTCCGACGATGGCTCCGACGAGTCCCATCCAGGTTTTTCCGGGGCTGAGTCTGGGTGCCATTTTGCGTTTTCCCCAGAGTCGTCCGAAGGTGTAAGCGCAGGTGTCTCCGGATTTGACGCAGATGATCATTGAGGCGAGAGCGAAGTAGCCATTGTCTGCGGCGGGGCACCAGCGGAGTTGTGCGGTGACTGCCAGGAGGGCTCCGGCGTAGAGCACTGTCAGCAGATTGGTGCCCAGCGTTTCCATGGAGCGACCGGGTTCGTCGAACTTCCAGGCTTCCCATGCGAGGAGTATGAGGAGGCTGGCGGTAGTGGCGGCTGCGATGCTGGCGAGTGCGGAGCTGGCTGGCGGGGTTTGACCGGGTTGCAGCAGTGCTGGCAGCCATGCGGCGGCAACGATGAGTAAGCTGAGGCTGCCTGTGAGGGGGAAGCAGGGTTGAAGGGAGCGTGTTTTCAGCAGGTCCGTCAGTTCCCATGCGCTGCGGCCGCTGATGAGCAGGCACAGTGCAAAGAGGATCCATGCGGGCGGTCCCAGCTGCAGGTCCGTGCGAAACAGGACGCAGACGAGCGGGATAAGGATAGCGGACATGAGCAGGCGCCAGCCGAGCATGTGTGATTCCTGAAAACAGAGGTGGTGGCGAATCTCAGCCGTCGGAGGCTGGCTGATCGGTGGAGAGTCCGCCGAAGCGGCGATCGCGTTGTCGAAAGTCTCTGAGGGCCGTGCGGAAATCGTCAGCTTTGAATTCGGGCCAGTGACGATCGGAGACCCAGAGTTCGGCGTAGCTGATCTGCCAGAGCAGGAAGTTGCTGATGCGAAATTCGCTGGCGGTGCGGATGACGAGGTCGGGGTCGGGCATGCCGGTGGTCATGAGTGCGGAGGCGATGGTGTGTTCGTCGATGCTGAGCGGGTCGAGCTGGCCGTCTTTGGCGGCCTGAGCGAGTTTTTGCACGGCGAGTGTAATTTCCTGTCTGGAACCGTAGTTGATGGCGAGGCAGAGTGTCATGCCGTTGTTGTTGGCGGTGAGTTGTTCGGTGGCGGCGATTTCCTGCTGGATGACGGGGTCAAGTCCCGAGATGACTCCGATGACGCGGAAGCGGAGTCCCTGGCGGTGAATTTCGCGGCGTTCTTCGACGAGGTACTGTCGGAGGAGCTGCATGAGGAGCGAGAGTTCGCGGGGTGGTCGTTTCCAGTTTTCGCTGGAGAAGCAGTAGAGGGTGAGTTGCTGGAGTCCGAGCCGGGAGGCTTCTTCGACGATGGCGCGAACTGAGCCGACACCTCGGCGGTGTCCTTCGATGCGCGGCAGTCCTTTTTTCTTTGCCCAGCGTCCATTTCCGTCCATGATGATCGCCACGTGCCGGGGCAATCGGGTTCGATCGAGGTCGAAGCTGGCCAGCTGGGCGTCGGTGTAGGGAACGTCTTTTGACAACTGAGGAGGCTCCGATGTGCGTCTCGGGGGATGCCCTGGCGGGGAGAGGGAAGCCTGCAGTGTAGCAGAAGTCGTGTTACGGGTCATGTTGGGGGGGGGAGTGTTCCGGGCAGAGTCCTGTTGAACGTCTGAAACTGCTCAGATTGCCCAGGCTCAGCAGAATCTCTGTTTTTCCTGTCTTTTTCAATTGGCAGCAGGGTTGGTGTTCAGGTTTGCAGAGTGTGCTGGTTGATTGATTTTCCCTGTTCCGGACGATACGGTCTTAAAGCAGTTCATGAGTTTCGCGGCGGTATTGGCCTGTCCTGTGGTGTCTTTTGGAGGCACCAGTGTGTGGCGGGTTTGTGGATCCGGGTTCTCCCGGTGGCAGAACAGCAATTCGGGCGCAATCGATGCTTTTCAAACGTCTTGGAGATCTGACTGCTCGTCACGCCGTGCTGATTGTGGTGGCGTGGGTGGTGTTGCTGGCTGTGAGTGTACGTGTTGCGCCTCCGTGGGAGTCTGTTGTAGCGAACGGTGAGTTTGCATTTCTTCCGGAGAATTCGGACAGCGTCATAGCGAACGGCGTATTTCGAGAGGCGTTTCCGGATGACCAGATGCGCAGCACGGTGGTGCTGATTGCGCGTCGAGAGAGTGGAACCGAGGGTTTATTGCCTTCGGATTTTGACTTTGTGGCTCAGCAGGTGGTTCCGGAGCTGCATCGGATTGTGGATTTGCCGGTACCGGGTCAGGAGGACGAGCAGTCTGCCGAGGGTGAGCAATCCGGGGCCGTGCCTGAGCCTGACGATGCTGCGGGCGTGAAGTCGGAGGCGGCGGCAGCGGGAGCGGCCGGCGGCAAGCAGCAGATTGTGCAGAGCATCGCGTGGTTTGAGGACCGCAAGGTTGGTGAGCTGCTGGTGAGTGAGGACAAGCAGGCGACAACGATCGTGCTGTGGCTGACGACGGAGTTTCTGGACCAGGCCAATGTCAGGATCGTGAACGAGGTGGAGGCGTTTGTTGAGCAGATGCGGCGGGTACCGTCCGGTCAGGCGGGTTCATTGCCGGCGGGTCTGGAGATTGCGATCAGCGGCAGTGCGACTTTTGGTCGTGACATGATGATGGAGTCGCGGAAGAGTGCGAAGTCGACGGAAGACTGGACGGTGATTCTGGTGGTGGTGCTGCTGATCGCCATCTATCGTGCTCCGGCTTTGGCCTTCATTCCGCTGGTGACGGTGGGAGTTGCGACGGCGGTATCGAAGCATCTGCTGGCGATTGGTGCTCAGCTGGGAATTGTATCACTGTTCAACGGGATAGAGACCTACGTGACGGTGCTGGTTTACGGTGCCGGTGTGGACTACTGTCTGTTTCTGATTGCTCGTTATCGTGAGGAGCTGGATTCCGGACTGACGATTGAGGAGTCGATCACGGGGACGATGCAGCGGATTGGTGCGGCATTGACGGCGAGTGCGGGCACGGTGATGTGCGGCATTGGGATGATGTATTTTGCGGAGTTTGGCAAGTTCAGTCAGGCGGGTGTGGCGATTACGTTTGGTTTGGGAGTGTGTTTGCTGGCTTCCCTGACACTGACGCCGGCGATTCTGCGTTTGTGTCGCTTGTACGCATTTTGGCCTGCGATGATGACTCGCCCTGCCGACACGTTTCCGGCGGGTCGCGGAGTTTTGGCGCGGCTGAAGAATCTGCGTCTGTTGTCGATGGGCTGGCAGTGGATGGGTTCGTTGCTGGAGCGTCGTCCGTGGTTTGCGTGGCTGGGCAGTCTGGCGGTGTTGCTGCCGTTTGCGGCGGCGGGTGTGATTTTCTTTGGGGATCTGAGTTACGGGTTGTTGTCAGAGCTGCCGAAGACGGCATCGAGTGTGTATGGGGCTGAGGCGGCGCAGAAGCACTTCCCTGCCGGCGAGGTGTCTCCGATAACGCTGATGATTGAGGCGGAGGGTTTGGATTTCACGACGATGCAGGGTACTTCGTTTACCCTGATTCGGGAGTTTACGGAGCGTCTGGTGGCTCAGAAGGGCGACCTGGGTTTGGATTCTGTGCGATCGCTGTCATCGCCGCGTGGTCAGCGTGAGTTTCGGACTCGTCCCAGCATTGCGGTGCGTCAGGCGCAGAAGCTGCATGCCCGTCAGTACTTCGTCAGCCCCAACAACCACTCGATTACTCGAGTGAATCTGATTCCGAAGAACGATCCGTTTGCGCGGAGCAGCATCAGTGAGTTTCGGATGCTGCGAGATCGGATTCGGAACGAGCTGCCGGACGGTCTGCGGGAGGCTCGTTTGTGGTTTGTGGGCAATACGGCGGAGATCAGTGATCTGAAGGCGGTGACGGACCGCGATCAGATTCGCATTGATGCTTTGGTGATGCTGGGAGTGTATCTGATTCTGTGGGCATTGCTGAAGAAGCCGGGGATTTGTGCGTATCTGATGTTTACGGTGCTGTACAGTTATTTTGCGACGCTGGGTTTTACGTATCTGGCGTTTTGGGCGATGGATCCTCAGGGATTTACGGGACTGGACTGGAAGGTTCCGATGTTCCTGTTCACGATTTTGATTGCGGTGGGTGAGGACTACAACATCTTCCTGATGGCTCGAATTGACGAGGAGCAGAAGGTGCATGGTCCGTTGAAGGGGATCACGGTGGCACTGGAGCGAACGGGCAGTATTATTTCCAGTTGTGGTGTGATCATGGCGGGGACATTTTCGTCGCTGATGGCGGGCAGTCTGGTGGGTATGGATCAGTTGGGGCTGGCGTTGGCGACGGGTGTGGTGCTGGACACGTTTGTGATTCGTCCGATTATGGTGCCGGCGTTTATGGTGTTGCTGGCGACGAGGCGTCTGGGTGTGTTGAGTCGTCTTGCCGGATATGGCAAGACGGAAACCGTATCTCAGGCGGCCTGAAAGAGGCTCGACCGGAACAACTCGGCTGTGTACTCTGTGGGTTGTTCCAGTGGCGGTCTTTGACTGTCGCTGTTTGTCGAAGCTGTCGGTTCGAATCTGCCTGCCGAGCAGGTCATTATCATCCATGCTGCAGTTACTGCCCGCGATTGATCTTCTGGAAGGCCGCTGTGTTCGTCTGCGGCAGGGGAATTACGAAGACAGCACCGTGTTTTCGGACGACCCCGTTGAGATGGCTCGTCGGTGGCAGCAGGAGGGTGCTGAGCGTCTGCACCTGGTGGATCTTGACGGGGCCAAAGCGGGCCGTCCGGTGAACCAGCAGGTGGTGCGTCGGATTGTGGAGGCGACGGGCCTGCCGTGTCAGCTGGGGGGTGGGATCCGGGACGAGCAGTCGATTCGGATGACGCTGGAGCAGACGGGTGTGGACCGGGTGATCATTGGTACGAAGGCCTTGCGTGAGCCTGACTGGTTTGCGGGGATGTGTGGTGAATTTCCGGGTTGTCTGGCGCTTGGTCTGGATGCTCGAAATTCGATGGTGGCAACGGACGGCTGGCTGTCGGTTTCTGAGGTATCGGCCCTGGAGCTGGCGCGGCGATTTGTGGGATTGCCGCTGGCGGCGGTGATTTACACGAACATCGCGAACGACGGGATGATGCAGGGGATCGATGAGGGGACTCTGCAGGATTTTCGGACACTGGCGGCGATGGGATTACCGGTGATTGCGTCGGGTGGGGTGACGACGATGGCGGATTTGGCGGCGTTGCGGTTGATATCGCGCGAGCAGCCTGGTTTGATTGGTGTGATCACGGGTCGGGCGATTTACGAGGGCACGATTTCTGTCAGGTCGGCATTGGATTTTCTTCGCGGAGCGGTGTGATGCGAGCGGATTTTCTGACGCTGGAGTCGGTGGAGGCTTTTGACCGGGACGGGTATCTGGTTGTGGAGGGTCTGCTGGATTCTGAGGAGACATCGTTGCTGCGGGAGATAGCGAAGCAGGATCGGCTGCTGGCGCAGCGTCGGACATCGCGAGCGGACGGCGAGGGTGGTGCTGTGGAGCTGGTGGTGGAGAACGAGCTGCCGGCGGACAGCATTTACAGTGCAATTGTGCAGTGTGCTCCGCTGGTATCAGCGATGGAGCAGCTGCTGTGTGACGAGGTGTATCATTACCATCACAAGATGATTTTGAAGGAGCCGCGTGTTGGTGGTGCCTGGACGTGGCATCAGGATTACGGGTACTGGTACAGCAACGGGTGTTTGTTTCCGGACATGGCCAGTTGCATGTTTGCGGTGGACCGGGCGACTCGAGAGAACGGCTGTCTGCAGGTGTTGCGTGGTTCGCAGCGGATGGGTCGGATTGATCATCTGAAGCGGGGTGATCAGACGGGAGCGGACATGGAGCGTGTGGAGGCGGCATTGCAGCGTCTGGAGCTGGTGCATGTGGAGCTGGAGCCGGGATCAGCGGTGCTGTTCCACGGGAATACTCTGCATCGTTCCGATCAGAATCAGAGTGAGCATCCGCGGTGGGCATTTATCTGCTGTTACAACGCGCGGAGCAATGATCCGTTCAGGGACGGCCGACATCCTCGGTACAGCCCGCTGCAGCGGATAGCGGCGGACGAGGTGGTTGTGGCGGGGCGTCGACATCTGCAGCAGGTGCAGGGTTCACTGGGCTGAGTGGACTATGCGTGGATTGGAATCGTTATCGCGGGAGCTGAAGGTTTTGGCCTGCGAGCAGGGGTTTGCGGGTCTGGGGATTGCCCCTGCAGTGACTCCGACGGGTTTCCACGGTCTGCTGCAGTGGCTGCAGCAGGGGCATCATGGCGAGATGGCGTGGATGGCGTCGCGAGCGGAGTTGCGGCGGCATCCTGAGTCGTTGCTGCCTGGCTGTCGCAGTGTGCTGATGGCGGCGATGAATTACCATGACGGGTCTGCGGGACCGGCTGCTGGTGGTGCGAGGATATCGCGGTATGCGTGGGGCAGTGAGGATTATCACGGGGTGTTGAAGCGGCAGCTTGCGCCGGTGGTGGCGCATCTGCGGGCAGCCCTGCCCTCGTGTCGAGCGCGAGTGGTCGTGGATTCTGCGCCGCTGCTGGAGCGGGATTTTGGCCGGCTGGCGGGTCTGGGCTGGTTTGGTCGGAACACGATGCTGATCAGTCGGGGTTTTGGAAGCTGGTTTTTTTTGGCGGGGATTTTGACGGATGCTGAGCTGGTGTGTGATGAGTCTGAGGAGCGGAGTTACTGTGGCTCGTGTACGAGGTGTCTGGACGAGTGTCCGACGGATGCATTTCCGGAGTCCGGAGTTCTGGATGCGCGGCGGTGCATCAGTTATCTGACGATTGAGTTGCGTGATCGCGGAATACCGCGGGAGCTGCGTGCGGGTGTGGGTGGGTGGCTGTTTGGCTGTGACGTGTGTCAGGAGGTGTGTCCGTGGAACCGTTTTGCGCCGGGTGAGTGTTTGTCGGAGTTTCGGGATCGTCGTGGAGCGTGGCCGCTGATGGTGGATCCGGCGGGATTGCTGCGGATGGGTGAGGTTGAGTTTTTGCAGGTTTTCAGGGGGACTCCGCTGGAGCGTACCGGCTGTGAGGTGTTGCGTCGGAATGCGGCGATAGTGCTGGGGAATCTGCCTGAGCTGGGTGGTGAAGGGGAGCTGGTGTCTGCGCTGGAGGACGAGTCCGGGCTGGTGCGTGCAGCTGCGGGGTGGGCCTTGTGTCGGCGGGGCGGCAAGCCGGGGATTGCGGCTGTGCGGGCGCGATTGTTGCGGGAGGGTGATGCGGAGGTGGCGTGTGATCTGCGTCTGAGTCTTGGGGAGTGCGGCTGAGGGCGGGTGTGGCGGTGGGGGTGGAGTGGGTGTGGTTTTGCGGGGGTAAAGGGTGTGGTCTGCCCTGTTTGGAAGATTCGGAGGGGCTGGGGCTGGTTTCCGGTGGCGAAGAAATGGGGGAATTGTGCTAGAATCTGAGCGGCGACAGTGCGCAGCGTGCTGTTGATTCACCAATAAACACTGACTGGTTGGCGGTATGGGACGAAGCTTTGAAAATCGCAAGCATGCCATCTTCAAGACGGCTGCCATCAAATCCAAGCTGTATTCTCGTTATGGCAAGCTGTTGTATGTGGCGGCCAAGAACGGTGTACCGAATCCTGAGAACAATCCGACGCTGCGACATTTGGTGGAGCGTGCGAAGCGTGAGCAGGTACCGGCTCATGTGATTGATCGGGCGATTGAGAAGGCTGCGGGGGCGGGTGGTGAGGACTTCGTGACGGTGCGTTACGAAGGTTTTGGTCCGGGTGGCACATCGGTGATTGTGGACTGTCTGACGGACAACAACAACCGGACGATTACTGACGTGCGGAACTGTTTCAATCGCACGGGTTCGCGAATGGGTCCGACGGGTTCTGTGTCGCACATGTTTGACCATGTGGCCTTGTTTCAGTTTGCCGGTGATGATGGTGACAAGGTACTGGAGGTGATGTTGAACGCGGACGTGGACGTGGACGATGCGGAGGTAGAGGAGGGTCAGGTCAGTCTGTACGCGAAGGCCTCTGAGTTTTTCAAGGCGAAGACGGCCTTGCAGGAGGGGTTTCCGGGTGTGGAGCTGGAGACGGCCGAGGTGACCTGGCTGCCGCAGTCGACAAAGCAGATTTCCGGCGAGGATGCTCAGACGTTCAAAAAATTTCTGGACCTGCTGAACGAGTGTGACGACGTGCAGGAGGTGTATCACAACGCTGTGCTGGCAGAGTGACGGGGTTTTTGTCAGACAAAAATCCGGCGAGAGTGGGTCTGTGGACAGCAGTGGTTGTGACATGGTGTGTGTTGGCGACTGCGGGGATACAGGATCCGGGGGCTGGCGGCGATGTTGAAGCTGGTAGCGCTGTTGATGGGTGTCTGTGTCTGTCAGCCACCGCAGTCTGTTGTGCGGCTGTCGGTTGCGGAGGCGGCAGCGGAGGTGGATCGTTTATTCGAGCGATCGTGGCAGTCTGCGGGTGTGCAGCCTGCGGAGCGGTCATCGGACGAGGAGTTTGTGCGTCGTCTGTATCTGGATCTGGCGGGTCGAATTCCGGCGGTGTCGGAGGTGCGTCAGTTTCTGGGGGATGATCGACCTGACAAGCGATCTGAGCTGGTGGATTCGCTGCTGGACAGTCCGGCTTTTGTGCGTCATTTCACGATTCTGTGGCGGAACGCGCTGCTTCCTGAGGCGTTTAATGATTTGTCGAGTCGTCAGCTGGTGCCGGGGTTTGAGGCCTGGTTGTGGACTCAGTTTTCATCCGGTGTGCCGTATGATCGGATGGTGCGTGACTTATTGACGGTGCGGGTGGATGCTGGTGGAGCGGATGGTGTTCCGGCGCTGCGTACGGCCAGCAGTCCGGCGGCATTTTATGCGATTCGGGAGCTGCGACCGGAGAATCTGGCGGCTGGGACATCGCGTGCATTTCTGGGTGTGCGACTGGACTGTGCGCAGTGTCATGATCATCCGTTTGACCGCTGGAAGCAGGGTCAGTTCTGGAGTTTGGCGGCATTTTATTCAGGTTTTACTCCGCTGGATCAGGCGGTGCGGATGCAGTCAGCGGCGGGTGAGCGTCGTGACAGCCGCACGATTTCGATTCCGGACAAGGGCCAGACGGTGGAGGCGGCGTTTTTGGAGGGTGAGTCGCCGGACTGGAGCAGTCCCCGATCTGCTCGCGAGGTTCTGGCGGACTGGGTGACTTCAGCGAAGAATCCCTGGTTTTCGCGGATGGCGGCGAATCGCGTGTGGGCGTTGTTCATGGGTCAGGGGATTGTGCATCCGGTGGATGATTTTTCGGAGAACAATCCGGCGTCACATCCTGAGGTTTTGCAGTTGCTGGCGGACCAGCTGGTGGCTCATGAATTTGATCTGAAGTTTCTGGTGCGCACAATAACAGCGACTCGTGTGTATCAGCTCAGCAGCCGTCAGACGGATGTTTCGCAGTCGGATCCTTTGCATTTTGCGAGGGCTGCGGTGCGCGGGTTGACTCCGGAGCAGTTGTTTGACAGTTTGGCGGAGGCGACGGGTTATTATCAGCCGTATCGTTCGGACAATCCGTTCGTGATTTCCGCAGAGACTCCGCGGGGCACTTTTCTGGAGTTATTCCGTGACGAGGGTGATTCGCCACTGCAAAAGGAGACCACAATTCTGCAGGCGCTGGCGATGATGAACGGAGAGTTTGTGGATGCTGCAACCAGTCTGGAGAACAGTCAGACATTGGGGGGGCTGGTGGAATTTCCGCTGATGACGGATGAGGAGCGTTTGGAGACTTTGTTTTTGGCGGCGTTGAGTCGTCGTCCGCTGCAGTCAGAGCGAGTGGCGATGTTGCAGTATGTACAGCAGTCGGAAGCTGCGGGCGTGGCACTGGCGGATGTGTTCTGGGCGTTGCTGAACAGTTCAGAGTTCATGCTGAATCACTGAGTGTCCCTGGCGCTGTGTGGCGGAATTGGGAGGAAGTGTGATGACGATGCAGCGGATATCTCGAAGGCGTCTGACTGGTCTGAGTGGTCTTTCGCTGCTGGGGGCATCGCTGTCGGGCTGGCTGCCGCGTCTGGCGGCGCAGGTGCAGCAGTCGGGTCAGCGTCCTGGGCGATCGTGCATATTGTTGTGGATGTCGGGAGGTCCCAGTCAGATGGAGACCTTTGATCCGCATCCGGGTCATGAGAACGGCGGTCCGACGAAGTCGATTGAGACCAGTGTTCCGGGGATCAGGATAGCTGAGCATTTGCCGAAGCTGGCGAGTCAGATGCAGGATCTGGCGTTGATTCGTTCGATGACGACGAAGGAAGGCGATCATACTCGGGCGACCTACTACCTGCGTACGGGTTATCTGCCGCAGGGGCCATTGACGTATCCGGCACTGGGTTCACTGGTGGGTCGGGCTTTGCAGGTTGAGGGTGCGGATTTGCCGGCGTGCATCAGCATCAATCCGTTTCGGGCATTGAGTCCGGCGGCATTTACTGCGGGATTTCTGGGACCGGCGTGGTCTCCGCTGGTCGTGGCATCGGACACGAATGCGGACGGGGATGTGTCATTTCAGGTGCGGAATCTGAAACCTGCTGCGCGTCTGAGTGGCGGTCAGGTGGACGAGCGTTTGCGATTGCTGGGTGTACTGGAGCAGTCATTTCTGGCGGACCGTCCGGATGCTCCGGGGCGCAGTCATCTGCAGTCGTACGAGCGGGCGGTGCGGATGATGAGGTCGGAGTCTGTGGAGGCGTTTCAGCTGGAGCAGGAGGACGAGGTTCTGCGTGAGGCGTATGGTCGGAATCCGTTTGGTCAGGGGTGTTTGCTGGCGCGTCGGCTGGTGGAGCGTGGAGTTCCGTTTGTGGAGGTCTCGCTGAGTGGTTTGGCGGGCGAGGCTGGTCCCGGCTGGGATACTCATGCGGACAACTTCAAGGCGGTGGGAGATTTGTGTGGAGTGCTGGATCCGGCGTGGTCGACGCTGCTGACGGATTTGCGACAGCGTGGTCTGCTCGAGAATACTCTGGTGATCTGGATGGGTGAATTCGGGAGGACTCCGAAGATCAACGACAATTTCGGGCGTGATCACTGGCCGGGCAGCTGGTCGGCGGTGCTGGGTGGTGGCGGGATTCGGGGTGGTCAGGTGTGGGGTTCGGTATCTGAGGACGGGATGGAGGTGCGGGAGAATCCGGTGCGAGTTCCTGATCTGATGGCGACGATCTGTCGGGCATTGGGTCTGGACCCTGCTGCGACAAATCTGAGCAGTATTGGTCGTCCGATTCCGCTGGCGGATCATGGTGCGGTGGCGATAGAGCAGTTGCTGGTATGATTTCCGAACTTCCGGCGGGGAGTCCGTCTGGGATGCTGCGGGCTGGACGTCAGGGGGATCAGGTCGTAATCTCTGTCACATGCATGCATTAGAATTCCTTGCTGACAACAAGCCGTTTCCTGCAGTTGCCATCGTGGCGATGTACGGAGCGGAGCGGTATTTTCGGACTGAGGTTCTGCGGCGGATTCCCGGGGCCAGTGGTGAAGAGGCTGAATTGTCACTGACGCGGGTGGCAGGTGATCAGGCGGAACTGAAGACGGTGATGACGGATCTGCGCACGGTGTCGATGTTTGGCGACCGTCGGGTGTTGCTGATCGAGGATGCCGATCCGTTTGTTTCCGAGAACCGTGCGGCGCTGGAGAAGTATGTGGCTCAGCCGGCGAAGGGTTCGCTGCTGATTCTGGATGTGAAGGCGTGGAAGAAGACGGAGCGATTGTTCAAGCTGGTGGAGCAGCACGGGTTGAACATTGAGTGTGGCGAGCTGAAGGGAGCGGAGTTGCTTCGCTGGATGCAGCAGATTGCGAAGCAGGAGTATGGCAAGGCTTTGGATCGTGAGAACGCGTCGCTGATCGTGGCGATGGCCGGGGATGGTTTGTCGATGCTGCGTCAGGAGATAGCGAAGCTGGCTGCTCTGGTTGGCGACACCCCCACGATTGCTCGGGAGGACGTCATTGCAGCGGTGGGAGGCTGGCGTACAGAGACGACGTGGGTGATGCTGGATGCTTTGCGGGACGGTCATCCCGGTAAGGCACTGGAGAACCTGCAGAAGCTGTTTCGGGCGGGGGAATCTCCGGCGAAGATTCTTGGTGGTGTGGTGTTTACGTTTCGAAAGTTTGCGGAGGCCACTGAGCTGGCTCGTCAGGGCGAGAAGTTGTCTGTGGCGTTGAATCGAGCGGGGGTCTTTGCGAGTTCCGTGGGTGCAGCCGAGGCGTATTTGAAGCGTCTGGGATTTGAGCGGGCTTCGCGGATTCTGGCTTTGCTGATGGAAGCGGACAGTGAGATCAAGGGGGGCAGTCGCACAGATCCGCAGTTGCTGCTGGAGCGGTTGTTTGTGCGACTGGCCGGTGAGGTTGTGGTGTCGGATCCCTGAGCGGTACTGGTTTCAGATCAGCCAGAAAAAGGCGATGGCGACGGCCGTTGGGAAGAGGGCTCCGAGGAGCAGTTTTCCCGGGTTGATGCCATCACCGGCGAAGGCTGCGGAAGACTGCAGAATACCTGCTCCGGCGGGATTCGGGGCATTGGCAATGACGGTGAGCCCGCCACCGGAGACGGCTCCGGCGAGCAGTGCGTATTTGAGGTCATCGCTGAGGTTTGGCACCTGTGATCCGAGGAGTGTGAGTGCGGCGTTGTCGGTGATGGCTGTGAGGGCGGTGGTACCGTAGTACAGCATGGAACTGCTCATGTTTTGAATGAGTGGTTCCAGCCACCATGCCTGAAGTTTGCTGAAGACGACGAGTCCTGCGAGGAAGAAGCCGACGAGCAGTCCTTCTTTGAGTTTGAGTGCTTCCTGGTATTCGCGGGTGGCGGTGACAAGTCCGAGGAACAGCATAAAGACTCCGAAGAACACATCGGGGTAGTGAGCGAAGTAGACGACAGCGGCGAGGCAGGTGACGTGTGCACCGGTCAGCCATGCGGGTATGAACTGTCGTGATTCTGTGGGTGGCTGCAGATTATTGAGTTGTTTGAAGTAGACAGCAGTGACGACGAGTGTGGAGGTGAGGCAGGCGGCAACGGATCTCCAGCCAAAATTGGTGAGCATGTGCCAGAAGCCCCATTTCCATTCGGAGGCGACCATGAGGACTGGTGGTGCGGCGAAATGTGTGAGTGTGCCGCCGATGGAAACATTGACGAAGAGCAGTCCGATGGTGGCATAGGCAAGTGAGCTGCTGATGCCGCGATCGAAGTAGCGTTGTTTCAGGAGCATGGCGAGGAGCGTCATGGCTGCGGGTTCGGTGATGAAGGAACCGAGCAGTGAACCGAAGGTAAGAGTGGCGATGTAGAAGGAGACATTTTCCTTGAGGGGCAGCAGGCGGGCCACAGACAGGATCAGACGTTCTGCGAGTTGGACGACGGGGCGGGTGGCGGCCACGACCATGACGACAAGGACAAACTTGGGTTCGGTGAAGTTGAGTTGTGTTTCGATGTATTCGACGGCGTGGTGGATGGATCGGTGGGCAGCAGCATAGGCGAGGAACATGACGGAGGCCCAGAGGCCGAAGACAATTTCTGTTTCGGCGAGGAAGTGCAGCAGATTTTCCTGCAGCGATCCCTGGGGGTAGTGGTGTGCCCACTGGGCGAATTTTTTGACGACGAAGGTGTGGATGACGGCGATGGCGAAGAGAGTGGTCGCGAGAATTTTTACGAACATGGGCTCAACAATCTGTTGAGCGGCAGCGGGATCAGCCGCAGCGGCGGCTGTGGCATCGACGGTGGCGACGATGAACGGGATATCGAGCAGTGACATGGAGATGGTGTCCGCAAATAGCTGTAACCGATGAATTCAGGGATCGCTGAATTTGTCAGGCAGGCAGCGCACAGAGCTGTGCGGGTGGAAGCTGAATGCTAGCGAAACTTCGCCGGGATTTCAGGATCCGGGGGGCACAGTTCGTGCAAGTTGCGGAAAACGGGCATTTCAGTCCGGCAGGAGCAGGTCTGAGTCACGGAGGAAGCGGACGTCGCTTTGGCTGGAGTCGGAAAGTTTTCGGGCTTGTGTTGGGGATGCCGTTGTTTCGGGGACGGAGGGCATCCAGTCGGTGCGATTGTCGGCGTGTTGTCGTTTGGGTGCGTCGGGGCCCATGTGCACCTTGTAAGTGACTCCGGCGAAGGACAGCATATCTCCGGGCAGCAGTGCTCCGCGAATGACTCGTTGTCCGTTCACGCGGGTACCGTTTGTGCTGCCGAGGTCGCGGATGTAGACGAGACCGTCGGTTTTGACGAGCATGCAGTGCTGTTTTGAGATGCTGGTGTGATCGAGGACGAGATCGCAGAGTTTGGCGCTGCGTCCGACGACTGTGATGGGTTCGGTCAGAGTGATGGGTGCTCCGCCGTTTTTGGGCAGCAACTGAGCGATCATGGGGAATCTCCTGCGCGGGACCTGCGGGAAAGTATATCACTGAAACGGTGTTTGCCGGGTCGTTTTTGGTTTTTTGGTGTGTTTTGGGGGTGTGTTTTGCGGGTCGGCGCGGGAAAGTTGTCGGGTGTCGGGTGTCGGGTGTCGGGTGTCGGGTGTTGGGTGTCGGGTGTCGGGTGTTGGGTGTTGGGGAAGTGAGGTTTTGGATGGCGCTGGATTCCGGTGGTGGTGTGCGTGGCGGCCGCGAGGTTTCGAATTTTGGCGGGAATGTGCGATTTCGTCCGGGGCGGCTGGCGGTTCCGCGGAGTGAGGCGGAGGTATGTCGTCTGGTGCTGGAGCATCGTGCTGACGGGGTGCGAGTTGCGGGCAGCAGGCATGCGTGGAGTCCGCTGATCAGGACGTCCGGGCTGCTGCTGGATCTGCGTCATCTGGATGCGGTGCGTTTGTACGAGGAGGGGGGGCGTGTGCTGGTGTCGGTGGGCGGTGGTTGTCGGATATCGCGGTTACTGGCATATCTGAATGATCGTGGACTGACGCTGCCGTCGGTGGGGTTGATTACGGAGCAGACGGTGGCGGGTGCGATCAGCACGGCGACTCATGGTTCCGGTCGTCACAGTCTGTCGCATTATGTGCAGCGTGTGCGACTGGTGCATTTTGATGGGGGTGGAAGCGAGGTGGTGGTTCGCTGGATTGACAGTGGTGAGGAGTTGCGGGCGGTTCGGTGTTCTCTGGGTGCGATGGGTGTGATTACGGAGGTTGTATTTGCGGTTGTTCCGCAGTATCGGGTGCAGGAGCAGCTGGTGCCTGCGGGGACATTGCCGGAGGTGCTGCGGATGGAGTCGGAGACTCCGCTGCAGCAGTTTTTTCTGGTACCGCATCTGTGGCGATTTTATGTGCAGCGGCGGGCAGAGACAGCGGAGCCTGGTGGCCGGCTGACGGATCAGTTGTATCGGTTGTACTGGTTTCTGATGATGGACATTGGGTTGCATCTGGTGGTGCTGCTGATGGCGGTATTTTTGCGCAGTCGGGGGCTGGTGCGACTGTTTTTCTCAACGCTGATGCCGTGGACTGTGGTGACGAGCTGGCGACCGATTGACCGCAGTGATCGGCAGCTGGTGATGGAGCATGAGTTGTTTCGGCATGTGGAGGAGGAGTTGTTTGTGCGGCGATCGGATTTGCCGTCAGCCATGGCTTTGGTGGAGGAATTGCTGCGTGTGGCGGATGATCGAACGTGGCGGTTGTCTGAAGCGAGCAGTGAGCAGCTGCGTCGAGTGGGTTTGCTGGGTGATGTTTCAGAGATTGAGGGTTGCTGGAGTCATCACTATCCGATTTGTGTGCGGCGTGTGCGTGTGGATGATGCGTTGATTTCGATGTCGTCGGGTGGTTCGGAGGACTGGTATTCGATCAGTCTGATCAATTATCAGCGGGAGAGTGCTGAGTTTTGGCGATTCGCGGGTTTTGTGGGTGCTGCACTGATGCGCATTTATGGGGCTCGTCCGCACTGGGGCAAGTGGTTTCCGGAGGGTGAGCTGAGGCTGGAGCATTATCCTGAGCTGGGGAGATTTTGTGAGCTGGTGAGGCATTGTGATCCGGCGGGTGTATTTCGGCGTGGTTTTGTGGGTCAGCTGCCGGGGATGAGTGAATGATGGGTACAAGTCTGTCATGGGGCTGGAGAATGTTCTCGGGTGCGGCAGCGTTGCTGTGTTGTGCGGGTGTCCTGCGGGGTGGTGACGAGTTGGTGCTGCAGTTGCCGGCTGGGTCTTCGGACATCGTGGAACTGCGTGCGTCGGCGGGGGTTCGAGCGCGGTCGCTGGTGGGTCTGGTGGAGGATCTGTCGGGTGATTCGGTGGTGTTTCGTGGTGTGGATGGTGGTGTGCAGGTGCTGCGATTATCGCAATTGCGGGTGATTCGATTTGCGCGATCGGAGGATTGGGAGGCGGGGTTGGTTTTGTCGCGGGGGCGTCGGTGGCTGGAGGCGATACCGAAGCTGCGTGGGGCATTATCCCGTGAGTCGCGACCTTGGGCGCAGCGCGAGATTCGTGGTGAGCTGGCGGTTTGTCAGCGTGCGGCGGGGCAGCGTCCGGAGTGTTTGTCGACGGTGGAGGAGATTCTGGAGTCGGACTCGGAGACGCGGCATCTGGCTGCACTGCCGCTGGTATGGGACGAGCGAGTGTGTGTGGAGCAGGGAGTCAGTGCGGTGGCTGCGGATCTGCAGGCGAAATCGCTGGCGCGGCAGCTGGTGGCAGCATCGGTGCTGCTGTGTGATGAATCGACGCGGCTGCCGGCGGAGGGTGCTTTGAGATCATTGCGGCGGAGCGGTCGGGGTAATTTCGGGGTGTTGGCGGAGCTGCAGTTGTGGCGTCTGCGGTTACTGCAGGGTGGTCCGGAGGCACTGGAGGCGGAGTCGTGGCAGCGGCGTGCTGAGGAGCTTGCAGGTGCAGAGCGAGGTATGGCGGAGTTGCAGATTGGCCGAGCGATGGTTCGACTGAGAGAAGACGATCGGGCGGCGGTGAGTCTGCTGTGGATGCCACTGACGGCACCGCTGGACCCGTGGCATTGTCGTCGGGCGCTGATGGATGCGGTGGAGGTGCTGGAGCGATCAGGGCGTCCTGAGGATGGGATGCGGCTGCAGGTTGAGATTGAGTCGTGGGGTGCGGGTGCTGCGCAGGGGTCGGGTGTGCGTTAGATGGTGCGGAGTGCAGTGAGTGGCGCGATTTGAGATCAGCAAAACGGTGATTGTCAAGAAGATTCCCCCTGGGAATCCGAATTTGCGACTCGCAGGGTGTTTCAGGTTACCCTGTCATTTCAAACTGCAGGAACGTCCGGGGTATTGTTAAGACTGCCTGAATGTGCAATGACAGTCGCCGGGCCGGAATTTAAGATCGGTGATCGCGCGGGTGTCAGGGAGGCCGTCGGCGGGGTGCATTGCTGTCATGGCGGTGAAATCCGTGCTGGATTTGTGTTGTAAGGATTGTTTTTCACTCCTGCAATTCGACCGGGGTTCTGCTTGTCCCTGATTCGATCGAAGCTGTTCTGGAAGATTGCGGGTCTGTACGTGCTGTTGTCGGTGCCGGCGATTGTCGGACTGGTGGCTGCACTGCAGACGCGTCTGTACGCGGATGCCGTGGCGCTGCATGAGCAGCAGCTGCAGGCGGTTTTGCGGGAGTCTGCGAAGCGTTTGTGTGACGCGGAGGATGCCGGATCTGCGGGCGAGGAGGTGCTGCGGATTCGTGCGGGCCTGACCGGTGGTCGCAGGGTTTGGCTGTCGGATGACCGGGGGTTTGACCCGGCCGGTCGGTTGCAGTCGGAATTTGGTGATGCTGTTCTGGCGTCCGTGCTGAGGACGACAGCAGCGACGGGTACTGCGGTGAGGTATGTGCGGCCCGGTTGGGAGACCGGCGAGGTGCTGGCGACGGGTCAGCGATTTTCGATGCTGGGTGCTGACTGGAATCTGGTGATGACCTCACCTTCGTCAGCAGCGGTGGAAGCTTCGCATCAGATGAGTGCTCTGCTGCTGAAGTCTGCGACGGCGGCGTGGCTGATTGGTGCCTTGTGTATGGGAATTGTAGCGGGGACTATTGTGAGTCCGCTGCAGGTGATGTCCCGGAAGCTGCATGCGGACGTGCGTCGTGACGATCGCGGTGACATGCTGCTGAACGTATCGGACCGTGGTGACGAGGTTGGTGATGTGGCATCGGCGCTGTATCAGCTGGAGGACGAGCTGCAGGACCGGATTGTCAGTCTGGAGCGAGCTGGCCGGGAGGCGGGTGCGAGTGTTGATCTGCTGACGGCGGTACTGGAGTCGATGATTGAGGGTGTGATAGCGATTGATCGTGAGCAGAAGCTGGTGTTTGTCAATCCGGGAGCGCGTCGTCTGCTGTCGATTGGAGCGGCAATCCAGGCGGGTCATCGGCTGTACGAGGCGGTGCGGATTCCGGCATTCCTGGAGACGGTGGAGGAGTCGCTTTCGGCCGGTCGCATGAGGACTCTGGAGTACCGGGCTTCGCGAGAGAGTTCGCATCATTTGCTGACGGTGATTCCGATTCTGCGCGGGCCGCATGCGGGTGCAGTGATTGTGGTGCGGGACGTATCTGAGGTGCGTCAACTGGAGGCGATGCGGCGTGATTTTGTGAGTGGTGTGTCGCACGAGCTGAAGACGCCGTTGACTGTGATTCAGGCGTGTACTGAGACGCTGTTGAGTGGTGCATTGGAGGACGGTGAGGTTGCTCGTCGTTTTCTGGGTCAGATTGAGGAGCAGGCGGAGCGACTGCTGCAGTTGATCCTCGCGATGCTGCAGTTGGCGCGGGTGGAATCCGGCAGTGAGATCCTGCATGTGGAGGAGCTGGAGCTGGGGGATCTGGCTGGTGACGTGGTGGATGCGTTTCGGGCAGTGGCAGAGAATCGTGGTGTGCAGTTGATGCAGCAGGGTGCAGCGACTTTGGCGGCGCGTGCTGACGAGCAGGCTGTGCGAACGATTTTGAGCAATTTGGTGGACAACGCCATCAAGCATACTCCTGCGGGAGGCGAGGTGATTGTGGAGCTGCGGTCGAGTGCGGACGGTCCGACTCTGGTGGTGCGGGATACTGGCAGTGGCATACCCGAGGAGCTGCTGGGTCGGATTTTTGAGCGTTTTTATCGAGTGGAGAAGGATCGTTCGCGGGAGCGCGGGGGATCCGGTTTGGGTCTGGCGATTGTGAAGCATCTGTGTCAGGCGTTGCAGGCGAGTCTGACGGTGCGGAGTCGACTGGGCGAGGGCAGCGAGTTTACAGTGCGTTTTCCGCGTGTGTGAGAGTTTGGAGCAGTTTTCCGGGGTTCAGAAGTCAGCTGAGCCGGCGTTCGTGGCAGCGGAGTTTTGGGCTGGAGCGGGGTTACTGGTGTTTTGTGCAGTTGGGTGTCGTTGCAGGAACTGCTGCAGTGCGGTGGCTGGAGCCAGTTGATCGGGTGCCATGCCGGCGGCAGCGCGGAGCCATTGTTCCGCGGTTTTAAGTTCACCCAGCTGTTCGGCGACGGCGGCGATTTCGAGTCGTTTTTCGACGGTGGCGGTATCACGAACAAGTTCCTGCTGTGCGGCCGACAGTCGTGCTCGCAGTGCGGCGATTTCTGCGGCTTGTTTGCGGAACTGTTCAGCTTCTGCGGTTCGGTTGAGTGTGGCGAGCAATTCTGCCATGCGATTGTGCAGTCGCAGGTCGAATGGATGTTTTTGCAGACAATTGGTGAGGAGCAGCAGTCCGGCATCGATCTGATTTCGGCGTTCGCTGGTGGCTGCGGCGACGAGTGCTGCATCGGGTTGTGTGGGATCGAGGGTGAGGGCCTGATTGGCGAGTGAGCTGGCTTCATCGAAGCGGCGGAGGCTGTACATGGCCTGGGCCTTGAGTGCGAGTACATCGGGCCAGTTGCCGGCTTTTTGGAGTACAGCGAGTGCCTGTTCCCAGCGTCTGAGCTGGATGAGGCAGTCGCCCCATTCGGCGTGGATTTCGAGGGCGACGGTGGAGTTGTTGGGGGCTTTTTCGGCGGCTTCCGCGAAAGCGAGTGCGGCATCTTCGAAGCGTTCGAAATCGCGGAGAATGGTGGCCTGCATGTAGACGGGGCGGTAGTCCGCGGGCGCGAGGCGAGAGACTTCGCGCAGGGTCTGGATGGCCTTTTCCATGGCTCCGATGTCATACCATGATGCGGCGAGCAGTCGGAGTGCATCGGTGTGATCCGGCTGCCATTCGAGGACCTGTCGGAGGAGGAGGGTGGCCTGGGAGTATTGCTGCTGCTGGTAGCAGATGGAGCCTGCCTGGAAGTAGGCTTCGGTGCGTGTGGCGGGGTTGTGATTGGCGGAGCTGAACAGCAGGATCGCTTCATTGAGTTGTCCTCGACCGCGGGCCACGTATCCGCGGAGGAGTGCGGCGTGAGCTTTCCATGTGGGGAGGTGTTGCAGCCGGTCAGCGGCGGAGGTGGCAGATTTCCAGTCTTTTTTCAATACGGCAGCTCGACCGGACCTGTACAGCTCGGCTGGTGCCTGTGCGGGCAGCAGGAATGTGGTGAGGAGGCCGATACCGGCGACGGAGGCGAGCAGCAGCAGGCTTTTTTTTGCGGTGAATTTCATGTTTCAGGGGTGTCGGAGCGGCGGCGGGGTGGACGCAGTGAGTTGTGCGGGAATTAGAGCAGGAAGTGGTGCTGAGTGCATCCGACGGGGGCCTGAGCGGGATTCCCGCACGGTACCAAGTTCGTTTGCAGCGGGCGTGCAGGTTGACCGGGGGCAGTTTTCGGCATAGATTCAGGGGGTAAGTACAGAGCCTGAGTAAAACCTGCAAAGCCGACGCTGCATAGACTCGGAAAAAACCTTGGACGATTCTTCGGAAAACACGGTAACTTTTGACCAGCTTGGGCTGAGCGCCCCGACTTTAAGGCTGCTGTCGAAGATCGGGTATGATCATCCCAGCCCGATTCAGGTGGCGTTGATTCCAATTGCCCTGACGGGTCGTGACTGCATCGGTCAGGCTCGAACGGGCACTGGTAAAACGGCGGCATTCATGCTGCCGACACTTGAGCAGGTGAACAGTGAGCGGGGTGTCGTGCAGGTGCTGGTGCTCGCTCCGACTCGAGAACTGAGTGAGCAGGTGTATCTGGAATCCCGCAAGCTGGCGGGCAACATGCCACTCAGTTTTGCTCTGGCTGTCGGCGGTCGTCCGATGGGTCGTCAAATCGACGATCTCCGCGGCGGGGCTCAGATTGTCATTGGGACTCCGGGGCGTGTGCAGGACCTGATGAAGCGTGGTCATCTGCGTCTGGAGGAGTTGTTCATCGCGGTACTGGACGAAGCGGATCGGATGCTGGACATTGGATTTCGTCCGGACATTGAGCGAATCCTGCGGGCCTGTCCGAAGGACCGTCAGACGCTGCTGCTGTCGGCGACGATGCCACCTGATGTGATGAAGCTGGCTCAGCGGTATATGGTGGACCCAGAGTCTGTGGATCTGTCTGAAGACCGTGTTGTGGTGGACACGATTGAGCAGTTCTACGCGACGGTGGATGAGGATCGGAAGCTGCCGCTGCTGCTGCGAATTCTGGCTCACGAAAAACCATCTCAGGTGATTGTGTTTACTCGGACAAAGCGTGGTGCTGACAAGCTGTACGATGTGTTTTCGCGTCGACTGAAGTCCAGCCGAATTGCCTGTATTCACGGTGACATGCCGCAGAGCAAGCGTGACCGAGTGATCAAGGCGCTGCGAGCCGGTGAGTTGCGGCTGCTGATTGCAACGGACGTGGTGGGTCGTGGGATTGACGTGAGCGGAATTTCGCACATTATCAACTACGACATTCCTGAATACTGTGACGACTATGTGCACCGTGTGGGGCGTACGGGTCGCCTGTCTTCGGACCAGAATGGCCGGGCGGTGACTTTTGTGACGCTGGCCCAGGGTGGCGAGCTGACAAACATCGAGAAGCGGATCAACACAGTGCTTCCGGAGTATGAGCTGGAGGGATTTGAGGCATTTCGTCGTCGCGAGCGTCGTTCTCGTGAGGTGAAGCGTTTCGGTGCTGACCGGGACGAGTGAGACGGATGAGTGCAGCCGCTGTTGCTCTGCGAGTGGTGCTGCTGTTCATGTGGATGGTGGCCCTTGCGGGATTGGCTGCCGAACGCTGGTGGGTGGCTGAGCTGCTGGTGAGTCTGCGAGTGCAGCAGATGTGTGTGCTGGTGCCCTTTGTACTGGTGTTGTGCGTTGCGAGGGTTTCGGGGCGGTGGCGACTGAGTGCCGTGCTGCTGCTGTGCTGGCATCTGTGGTGGCTGCGAACGGCGTGGTTGGCGGAGGGGCCCTCGGGGGATGTGGTATCGTCTGCAGTTGAGCTGACGGTTTGTGTGTCGAATGTGCAGGCGGACAATCCGGACGTGGAGTCTGTGTTGGGGTCGCTGCGAGACTGTGATGCAGATGTGATCGCTGTGCTGGAGCTGACGAGGGCATTGCGGATTCGCCTGTCCGGTGAGTTTGCCGAGGAGTACCCGTATTTTCTGTGGGAGGAGCGGGAGCCAGGGCATTTTGGAATCGGACTGTTGTCGAGGCTGCCGATTCGGAGTTCGGCGATTGTGAATTATCGACTGCCGTCAGTGCCATCGATTGAAGCGGAGCTGGAGTTGCCGGGTGGTGGCGGGGTGCAGTTGATTGCGACTCATCCTCGTCCGCCGATGGATGCCTGGCAGCATCGTATGCGGAACGAGCATCTGGATGTGCTGGCGGATCGGGTGTCTGAGCTGCGGGGATCCGGCGGCTTTCCGGTGATAGTGATGGGCGACCTGAATGTGACTCCGTGGTCACCGACGTTTGGGCGGCTGCAGGATCGCGGTGGACTGTGGAGTGTGACAGCGGGTGGTGGTCTTGAGCCGACGTGGTATCAGCGGCCTGGTTTTCTGTATGGCCTTGTGCTGGATCATGTGCTGCATACGGATGGGTTGAGGCATCTGCGCAGGCGGATTTTGCCGGGGAACGGATCGGATCATCGTTCGGTTGTGGTGGAATTTCAGCTGGACTGATGTCTTGTGAATCGTGGTGTGCGGCGCGCGGTGTGCGGATTGTGATCGTGGCCGTGCGGTGCCTGCACATTCTGCGGCGGGGGTGTGAGGTGTTGGCCATTGTGATGGCTGACCAGCGTGCGACGGGAACCGGCGGAATCATGCCGGGCCATGATTCGGGTGGTTTGCCGAGTCAATTCGTGGGTGGATTTCCTTGCTGTCAGTGCCCCGAATTTCGGAAACGCGATTTGATTTTCCGGCCGTTCCGGTGAATTGGCATGCCTGCTGCTTTGTGGAGAGTAGTTGTGATTTGGCAGGGGCTAATGGGCGGTGATGGAAAAGCGGCTATGGTTTGTGCAAAGCGTATTCGCCGGGGTGTTGTACTGGTGGCTTTTTGGCTGTCTGCGACGGGTTGTGAGCGGGCGGAGTTGCCGGAGTGGGGAGCTTCAGAGCAGTCATCAAAGCTTTCGGCGGAACTTCGAACTGTGGTGGACTCGGCAGTCCGCCGGGAGGCTGGTACGGCACTGGAGCCTCGATTTGTGGGTCTTGCCTTACCGTCAGCGGGTGCGGACCGTCGTCGACAGCAGTTGCACTTTAAGTTTGGGCAATCGGTTTATCTGCAGCGTTGTGTGCAGTGTCATGGCATGGTGGGTGCGGGTGATGGTCCAGTGGCAGCCAGTTTGTATCCCCGTCCGCGGGACTATACGAAAGGGGTGTTCAAATTCACTTCAACATCGTATGGGAGTAAGCCGCGACGTGACGATCTGGTGCAGACGTTGATGCGTGGGGTGGCTGGGACATCAATGCCGTCGTTTCGACTATTGCCGAAGCGTGATATTGAGGCGGTGGTGGATTATGTGCTGGTGTTATCGCGGCGGGGGGAGCTGGAGTTTTTGCTGGCGAGTGAGGCGGAGGCGGCTGAGGAGTTGGAGGCGGAGACTGTGGAGGACTATGTGGACACGGTGAAAGGGCGCTGGGCGGAAGCTGGTTCTATTCCGACTCAGCCATTGACTCCGCAGCCTGAGTTGACAGCGGAGCGTGCAGCGGCTGGTCGGGAGGCATTTCTGACGAAGGGCTGCAGCAAGTGTCACGGTGAGGATGGCCGGGGTCATACGAAGGACAATATTGGGCGTGATGTCTGGGGGCATGCGACACGGGCAGCGGATCTGACGTCGGGGATGCTGCGAGGCGGACAGGAGCCGATTGATATTTACCGGCGGATTCTGAATGGAATCAATGGGACACCTATGCCTGGTTTTCGGGGTGCATTGGAGAGTGAACCCGAGACGCTGTGGAATTTGGTGAGTTATGTGCTGGAGATTTCCGGTCGTCGTCGCGAGGAGACGTTGCGGGGAGTGGCGGAGCTTCCGGCGGGGTTATTGAAACCTTACGTCGACCCTGAGGACGGCGAGGGAGTTGCTGAGGGTACCGGGGGGGCGGCGGGTGTGGGGGCTGATGGCTGAGACTGCAGTTGGCATTCTGCGTTGGTTGTTATGAGCAGGGCCGTCAGTGGTTTCGCGGGCATGGGGAGAGAGTGTGTATGTCGAAAACGGGACTGGAGCAGCAGCGTGAGGCACTGAATCAATTGCGGCGGGAGGTGTCGCGACTGGAGTTGGAGATTGCTGAGCGGGAGGTTCCGTTGGCGTGGGCTCCGCAGCGATTTTACGGAGCATTTTATGTAACGACGGGATTTGTTCTGGGTGGAGTGGCAGCGATGGCCAGTCTGCTGTTTAACGTCATCGGCGCGACGATTGCGGGGGAGCATCCGCTGCGCATTATTGGAGTGTATCTGACATTTCCGCTGGGTGAGCAGGCCTTGCGACTGACGTCTGCAGCGGGCACGGACTATGTGATCGACGATGGTGTGATTTTGGCGTTGGGATGCTGTCTGTACATCGGGACCGGGATGGTATTGGGTGTGTTATTTCACACGGTGATATCGATGTTATCAGAGGGTCGATCGTTATTGATCCGGGTGAATGTGGGGACTCTGCTGGGCGTGCTGGTGTGGAGTGTGAACTACTATGGGGTTTTGGTGTGGCTGCAGCCGCTGTTGTTTGGCGGTCGCTGGATTACGGATAACTCACTGCTGCCGTGGTGGGTGGCGTTATCAACGCATTTAGTGTTTGGCTGGACGATGGCGGTGATGAGTCCCTATGGGGCATACGTACCGTATCGTCGTCCGACGGACTGAGTCCGGCGGCGTTACTGGGTAGTGGTGTTGGTTTGAAGTGCGGGTTTCAAGACGGGGAATGACGACAGCCATGAGTGTAAGAGACGTAGCGGTTGTGCGTGAGCGGCTGGTGGACGAGCGAATGGTGCGGCTGTATTTCTTTGCTGCTCTGTTTTTTCTGACGACGAGTATGTTGGCTGGTCTGCTGATGTCATTTCAGCTGATTCGTCATAATCCGCTGGGTGGTCTGGAGATATTTTCACCGGGTCGTTGGCGGATGCTGCATACGAATGCTGTGGCGTATGGTTTTCTGGCGAATGGTTTTCTGGGCTGTCTGCACTGGGCGGTACCTCGGCTGACGTTGCAGCCGGTGCTGGATCGTCGACTGTCGTGGTGGATTTTTTGTGCGTGGCAGTTGGTGGTACTGGCGACAGCGGCAGGGATTGTGCTGGGTGAGGCACAGGGGTTGGAGTGGGGAGAGACTCCGGTGTGGGTTGACCCGCTTGCGCAGCTGGGTCTGTTGCTTGTGGCCATCAATTTTATGACTCCGATTGCGCGGATGAAGGGGCCGGTCTATGTGACGTTGTGGTATTTCATGGCGGCGTTTGTGTGGACATTTCTGACTTATGCGATGGGCAACTTTGTGCCGGAGTATCTGGTATCGGGTACGAGTGCGGGGGCTGTTGGCGGGTTGTTTATTCATGACCTTGTGGGTTTGTTTGTGACACCTCTGGGTTGGGGTTTGATGTACTATTTTGTGCCGATACTGACGCGGAAGCCTATCTGGAGTCATGGACTTTCGCTGGTGGGTTTCTGGGGGCTGGCTTTCTTTTATCCGCTGCAGGGGATACACCATTTTTTGTACACGCCGATTCCGATGTTTCTGCAGTATGGGGCTGTAGTGTCGACGATTGCGGTAGAGCTGGTAGTGGCGACGGTCGTGATCAACTTTTTTGGATCGATTTGGGGCAATTTTGACATAGTGAAGAGCAACCTGCCGGTCCGTTGGTTTTACACGGGTATGGTGCATTACTTCCTGACGTGTCTGCAGTGTGCATTTCAGGTGACCCTGACATTTCAGAAGATCATTCACTTCAGTGACTGGGT
>VFQT010001321.1_pt1 | contig 30564 bp, 30 predicted proteins | sample 3512381 | NCBI WGS metagenome assembly VFQT01 (sample SAMN10412376, study PRJNA504923) | tailings metagenome | isolation source: Relicate 2 Philex TSF3 active mining site | place: Philippines: Tuba, Benguet | collected 2017-08-29
CGTGAGGTAGCGAAGTTGCGCGAGTTTCATAGCCCGCAATGAGCTTCAGAACGCGTGATTCACGAACGAATGACGCCCACGGCCAACCCACAGCGGCGGTGCCATGTCAGTCTTCGATAAGGAAACTGCGAAGCTGCTCGGAGCGACTCGGATGCCGCAACTTACGCAACGCCTTGGCCTCGATCTGGCGAATACGCTCTCGCGTGACGTCAAACTGCTTGCCGACTTCTTCGAGGGTGTGATCCGTGTTCAGGTCGATACCAAACCGCATACGCAGCACCTTCGCCTCGCGCGGCGTCAGCTGCGCGAGCACGGCGTGCGTGGTTTCGCGGAGCGATTCGGCCGTCGCTTGGTCGATGGGCGAGGCCACCGAAGTGTCCTCGATGAAATCGCCAAGGTGTGAATCCTCGTCGTCGCCGATCGGCGTCTCCATCGAGATCGGTTCCTTGGCGATCTTCAGCACCTTGCGAACTTTGTCTTCCGGCATCTCCATGCGAACGGCGAGTTCGTCCGGCGTCGGCTCCCGACCCATCTCCTGCAGCATCTGCCGCGAGATTCGGTTGAGCTTATTGATCGTTTCGATCATGTGCACCGGAATGCGGATGGTTCGTGCCTGATCGGCGATCGAGCGCGTGATCGCCTGCCGGATCCACCAGGTTGCATACGTGGAGAACTTGTAACCGCGGCGATATTCAAACTTGTCCACGGCCTTCATCAAGCCGATGTTGCCTTCCTGGATCAGATCGAGGAACTGCAAGCCGCGATTGGTGTATTTCTTGGCGATGGAGATCACGAGGCGAAGGTTGGCCTCGACCATCTCCTTTTTGGCGCGGCGTGCCTTGGCCTCGCCGATCGACACTTCGCGATTGATGTCCTTGATTTCGCCGATCGAGAGGAAGTGCAGCTTCTCGATCTCACCGAGCAGCAACTGCCGCTTGCGGATCTCGTCCTGGTGCTTCGCGAGCGGCGCAGACCACTTCTTGCCCGCCTTGATGTGCTTGGCGAGCCAGCGATCGCTCGTTTCGTTGCGCGGGAAGGTGGAGATGAATTCCTTGCGGGGCATCTGTGCGTCACGCACCGCAACGACCATGATCTCCTTCTCGAGTTGACGAATTTCGTTGACATGAGCACGCAGGTTGTCGATCAGCGCTTCGAACATGCGCGGCGCGAGCTTCAGCTCCATGAATTCGCCAGAGAGCTTGCTGCGGATCTTCTGCGTCTTCGGATCTTCGATGCCGATCTTGGTGATCGAGGCAATGAGTTGCGAGTGCAGTTTCTGCAGCGAGGCGAAGCGGGCGGCGGCCTCCACCGGATCCGGACCCGTATCCACGGCCTCTTCGCTGTCTTCTCCATCCTCGGTCTCTTCGTCCACTGCCGCCGGAGCAGCAGCCTCGACTTTGGTCGGATTCTGCGGCTGCGCGATCACATCGGGTGCATTCGGATCGATGAAGCCAACAATGATATCAGCGAGGCGTCCGCCACCCGGCGTCTTCACCGGCTCGTAGGCCTTGAAGAGAAAATCATAAGTCGGCGGGTACAGCGAGACCTGCTTGCGAACGTTATCGAGGCCTTCCTCGATTCGCTTGGCGATGCTGATTTCGCCCTCGCGCGTGAGCAGTTCGACGGTACCCATCTCGCGCATGTACATGCGAACCGGATCGGTGGTACGCCCGAGTTCGGCATCGAGCGCTGCGAGTGCTGCCGCGGCCTCTTCGATGGCCTCTTCGTCGGAGGGTGCCGTGGTTTCGGGCGCGAGCAACGAGTCGCTCTCCGGTGCCTTTTCGTACACCGGGATGCCCATGTCGTTGATCGTGTTGACGATCTCTTCAATCTGCTCGGGATCGACGATCTCCGAGGGCAGGTAGTCGTTCACCTGCGAGTAGGTGAGGTAGCTCTGCTCCTTGCCGAGTGCGATCAGTTGCTTCAGCTGCGACTGGCGCTCCTCGGGCAGCGCCAGCGGACGGCGCTCGGGCATGGCGAGGACTTTGCTGCCCTCGGCCGCTGCGGCCTTGCTTGCCTTGGTGGCTTTACCGCCTTTGACGGGAGCTGCCGGCGCAGCGGCGACGGCCGGAGCGGCGGGTGCTGCTGCCGGGGCCGCGGTCGACTTCGCGGGCGCGACGACCTTGCCAGCGGCGGGCTTGGAGACGGCCGACTTGGTCGCCGCAGCGGCCTTCTCGACCGTGCTCTTTTCCGGGCTGGCTTTGGCCGGCGCAGGCTTGGTGGCGACGGGCTTTGCCGCAGCGACTTTGGGTGCAGCCTGTTTGGGTGTGGCCTGTTTGGGCGCAGCCTGTTTGGCAGCCGCTGACTTGGCGACTGCGGGCTTTATCGGAGCTTTCGCCGTGGGTTTGGCGGTGCTTTTGCCAGGGGCTGCCTTGGCGGGCGCCGCCTTCGTTGCCTTCGGGCTGCTCTTTGCAGCCGTCTTGCTAGCAGGTGCCGCGGTCTTGCGCGGAGCCGCCTTGGCCGGGGCCGGGCGTGCGGGTTTCTTGGCGACGGAAGCCTTGGGTTTCTTGCTCATGCTGAGGGCCTGTCGGGGCGTAGCCCGGGCGGTTGAAGCGAACCCGCAATGATACTGGAAAAGAGCGCTCGAGTCGCGCTCAGGCCGGGTTGCGGCGGGCCGGCGGGCCGGCGATCAGGCGTTGCAGTTCCTGCCGTTCGTCTGCGGCCAGACCCTCGGCTTTTTCCTTCTCGAGCAGCAGGTCGAGGCGGCGCTTCCACTGCTCGGCTTGCATGCGCGAGAGAGCGTTGCGGAATTCCCTCAAGGCCGCCGCCGCATCGGCAATCAGCGTCTCGATCGCCGCCAGGCGGTTCAGACGTTCGGCCTCCGGCCGGTCGCGCCAGCGCTCGAGCAGTTGCCCGGTGCTGGTGCAGGGCGTTCCGCGCAGATCCTCGATCAGCGCGCGCAGGATATCGGCGCCCGGTTCGTCGAGTTCGGCCAGGGTTTCCAGGTCGGCGGCCGCGAGCTCGGTCGCGATGCGCGGATGGTGCACCAAAGTCAGCACGGCTTGCCGCATCAGACCGCCGCGGCCCGCGCTTTGCCCGGCTCTTGGGGCCGAGCGCGGTGATTCCCGCGCCGACTCGTCGCGGCGTACCGGAGCGGCGGTGTTGGCGGCAGCCCAGAGTTCTTTCAGCCGGTTGGAGGGCAGACGGATAGCCTCCGCAAGGCGTTCGATGAGCAACTCCCGATACACGCCCTCGGGGATTCGGGCCACCAGCGGGCGGGCGATCTCGGCGAAACGTGCCCTGCCGTCTGCGTGGGCCAGATCAGCCTGCGCCGTGATCTCCTGCACGAGATATTCGGATAGCGGCAGCGCGCCCTCGAGTCGCTGTTCGAAGGCTTGCTTGCCCTCGGCGCCCACCAAGGTGTCTGGATCGTGACCTTCGGGGAGGAACAGGAAGCGCAGTTGCCGCCCCTCTCGCACCTCAGGCAAGGCATTGTTCAGCGCTCGCCACGCAGCCGCGCGACCCGCGCGATCGCCATCGAAGGCGAAGACGATTTCGTTAACCAAGCGGAACGCACGTTTGAGATGCTCGGGAGTGGTCGCCGTGCCGAGCGTCGCCACGGCGTACTCGATTCCGGCCTGATGTAGTCGAACGACATCCATGTAGCCCTCGACCACCATCAAGCGGCGCAGCGTCTGGCGGCTCTGACGTACCTCGTAAAGTCCGTACAGTTCGCGCCCCTTGTGAAAGAGGCTCGTCTCGGGCGAGTTCAAGTATTTCGGTTCGCCTTGATCGATGATCCGTCCGCCGAAGGCGATCACCCGACCTCGCGCATCGCGGATGGGGAACATGATCCGGTCGCGGAAACGATCGTAGAGCTTGTCTCCACCCGGACCGGCCGCGGCGTCGCGCTCGATCACAAGACCCGCCGCCAGCAGCGCTTGCCGATCGCGTGCTTGGGCGCCGAAGCGCTGCAGCACGTCGTTCCAGGATTGCGCGGCGTAGCCGATGCTGAACTTTTGCAGCGTCTCGGGGCTCAGGCCGCGACGCGCGATGTACTCGGCGGCGCGCCGATTGCCCGGTAGCTGCTGTGCCCAGTGTGCGGCGACGCGCGCCATCAACGCAGCGAGGTCTGCATCTTCCCGATTACGCCCGTCGTCGGGGCGCGTATCGCGAGGAATCTCCACGCCTGCGCGACTGGCGAGCTCCTCGATGGCCTCGGGAAAGCTCAGACGGTCGTAGTTCATGAGAAAGCCGAGCGACGTGCCGTGCGCACCGCAGCCGAAGCAGTGATAAAACTGCTTGTCGGGGCTGACCCAGAAGGAGGGCGATTTCTCGTCGTGGAATGGGCAGCAGGCCTTGAACTCGCGCCCGGATTTTTTCAGCGGTACGCGCGCGCCGATGAGTTCGACGATGTCGGTGCGACCGACCAGATCATCGATGAAACTTTGGGGAATGCGCCCGCTCATGGGCGACTAGGATAAGCGCGTTGCTCAGTTCGCGCCGAGTTTGGCCTTGATGATTGCGCTGACGGCCGCCATGTCGGCCCGCCCGGCAGCGCGGGTTTTGACCAGCGCCATGACCTTGCCCATGTCCTTGATGGTGCTGGCCGCGGTCTCTGCGATCGCCGTGGCGACCAAGGCCTCGACTTCAGCGGGCGACAACTGCTCGGGCATATAGGCCTGTAGCAGTTCGATTTCGGATTTTTCCTTGGCCGCGAGGTCCGCTCGGCCGCCGGCCTCAAACTGGGCGATGGCTTCCTTGCGCTGCTTGATCATCTTTTCGACGACGGCCAGGACCTGCGTGTCATCGAGCATGATGCGCTCGTCGACTTCGCGCTGCTTGATGGCAGCCTGCAACATACGAATGTTGCCGAGGCGCTCCTTGTCTCCGGAGCGCATGGCATCTTTCATATCCTGAGTGATGCGCTCTTTGAGCGACATCGGCGGGTGCCTCGTGTGCGATCGGGTGGCAGCGAAGCGCTTAGCGCGCGCGCGCCACACCAATCCGCGGCGAAGAACGCTTGGCGTGCCGCTTTACGGCGGCGGCCTTCTTGCGCTTACGCTCCTGGGTCGGCTTCTCGTAGAATTCACGCCGACGCAGCTCGGTGAGGACACCGGCCTTTTCACAGGCGCGCTTGAAGCGGCGCAGGGCAGCGTCGAAATACTCGTTTTCTCTGACACGAACGCTCGGCATTAGAACCTCAAACCCTTGATTTAGAAGGAATTCCCACCAAGCCCTGCGAGGACCGGGGCGGGGATTCTAATGATCCCTGCTGCAAAAGGCAAAAATCCCCGATATCCCATGCGAGTTCTCGCCATCGAGTCATCCTGTGACGAATCGGCCGCCGCGGTCCTCGACAGCCAGCGCGGTTTGATGGCGCACGAGTTGTACTCGCAGATCGATCTGCACCAGATTTATGGTGGCGTGGTCCCCGAGTTGGCTTCGCGTGACCACATCCAGCGGCTACTGCCACTGATCGACCGGGCGCTCGAGCGCTCCGCGACCACGCGCGCGCAACTCGACGGTGTGGCGTACACGGCGGGCCCGGGCTTGATCGGCGCGTTGCTCACGGGTGCGGCGTTGGCCCGCTCGTTGGCGAGCGCATGGGGCTTACCGAGCGTCGGTATCCATCATCTCGAGGGGCATCTGCTGGCGCCGCTGCTCGAGGCCGACCCGCCGTCGTTCCCGCACGTGGCTTTGCTCGTCTCAGGGGGCCACACGATGCTCATTGAGGCGCGCGGGGTCGGCGAGTATCTCTTGCTCGGCGAGACTCGCGACGATGCCGCGGGTGAGGCGTTCGACAAGAGCGCGAAACTTCTCGGGCTGCCGTACCCCGGCGGTGCGCATTTGGCGCGTCTCGCGCATGAGGGACGCCCCGGACGTTGTCAGTTCCCGCGCCCGATGCTGGATCGTCCGGGACTCGAGTTCAGTTTCTCAGGGCTCAAGACTGCGGTGCTCAATGCGACGCGACGGATTGGACCTGAGCTCACGCGCGCAGACATCGCACTCGAACTGCAAGAAGCCATCGTCGATACGCTACTCGCCAAGAGCCTGCGTGCGCTGCAGCAGACGGGGCTCGGCACGCTGGTGGTCTCCGGGGGTGTCAGCGCCAATCAGCGCCTGCGTGAGCGCTTCGAGTGCGAACTGCGGAAGCACGGTGTCCGCGTGTACTATCCGCGGCTCGAATTCTGCACCGACAACGCAGCGATGATTGCCGTTGCTGGGCTCGCGCGGCTGACCGCCGGCGAGCACGATACGCCCGGGATTCGAGCGCGTGCGCAGTGGCCGCTCGATACGCTGCGTCCGCCCGGTTGCGCCACTGATGCGGGGTTACGCTGACCATGACATCTAAACAAGACACCGTGTTTGTAAGTGGGCTCGAGGTCGAGTGCATCATCGGCCTGATCGACTGGGAACGTCGCATCAAGCAGAAAGTGGTGATCGATCTGGAACTGCCTATCGATTGCGCGCGGGCCGCAGCGAGCGACGACGTGGTCGACACGCTCGATTACTTGAGCGTGGCCAGCCAGGTGCGTGAGTTCGTCGGTCAATCGCAGTTCAAGCTCGTTGAGACCATGGCACATCGCCTCGCGCTGCTGCTGCTTGAAAAATTCGACATGGAGTGGATTCGCCTCTCGATCAACAAGCCCGGCGCGGTGCGCGGCTCGCGCGATGTCGGCGTGTCCATCGAGCGCCGGCGTGATGCGCTCACCCACTGACGCTGCCGCTGCGGCGCACTCGCGCCGCGTGCAGGAGGCGGTGGTAGCCGCCATCGAATCTGCGGGCGGCTGGATCTCCTTCGCGGCGTACATGCAGCTCGTACTGCATGCGCCAGGCCTCGGTTATTACAGCGCGGGGAGCGTGAAGTTCGGCGTAGAGGGCGATTTCGTCACGGCCCCTGAACTCTCGCCGCTCTTTGCCGCAGTGTGCGCGCGCGAGATTGATCGGCTGCTGCGCGTTCAGGGCGGTGGCGCTGTGCTGGAGCTCGGCCCCGGTACCGGTGCGTTTGCGAACACAGCCATCGCACGTCTTCGCCAGTTGGCGAGTCCTCTCGGTGTCTACGAGTTGCTCGAGATCAGCGCCGATTTGCGCGAGCGCCAGCGCCTTCGGGTCAGCGACCCGATCGCGCACTGGCTCGACTCGCTACCTGCGCCTGCGCCGCGCATCGTGTTCGCCAATGAAATCATCGATGCGCTGCCCAGCGAGCGTTTCGTCGTGCGCGAGGGCAGCTGGTGGCGACTCGGGGTGGGCTGGGGCGAGGGACTCGAGTGGCGCGTGCGTCCTGCCGATGGTCAGGCCGAGGGCGATGCGTTGTTCGCAGAGCGCGCAACGGCACTTGCCGAGGATCTGCAGCGTCGCGGCGTGGCGTTGCCCGAGGGTTACTGTGGCGAATGGCATCCGCAGTTGCAGGAGTGGGTCGCTGCGCTGGCCGGAGCGGTGGAGCGCGGTGCGATCCTGTTCGCTGATTACGGCCTGCCTCGCGCCCAGCTCTATCACCCGGATCGGCTTCAGGGGAGTTTGCGGTGCCACTATCGGCATCACGCTCATGGCGATCCATTTTCCCATCCGGGACTGACCGACATCACGACTTGGGTGGATTTCACGGCCGTGGCTGAAGCCGGCGAGGCCGCCGGCCTGCACGTGGCGGGCTTCACGACGCAAACTGCGTTCCTGTTGGGAGGCGGGATCGATGAGGAGTGGCAACGGGCCGCAGCCCAATCGAGTGATCCGGTGCAGGCGGCGCGTCGCGCCGCCGGGGTTCGTCAGTTGATGCTGCCCGGGGAGATGGGTGAGGCCGTCAAGCTCATGCTGTTAACCCGCGGCATTGACGATGCAGGCGGGGCATTCCGTCTGCGCGATCTGCGCGACTCGCTCTAGGCGCGCGGGCCGCTCAGCCCCGCAGCGCTTCGATGGCCGCGAGGCGCTTGCGCCGCAGTCGCTCGCCGATCGCAGCGCCCACCAGACCCTCGCGCTCGTCGGGTTGCAGCGTGGCGGCACTCGCTGCTTCGAGTGCCTGCTCGAATCGTGCGCGTTGAGGGTAGGGCTGATCGGCAAAGCCGAGCCGACCCCGCGCGTCGCACTCGCAGACCTCGAGCAACTCGGCAAAGCGCCCGGGGCGACGGAACGCATCAGCAGACTCGAGTACTTCGAGCAGCGTCGTCGCACGCAGCTCGAGGCCGCGATGTACATGCGTGTGGAATCGGCTCGCGAGTACGGCGAGATCCCGATGCTCCTGCGGTACGCGTAATCTTTGGCAGAGCGATTCGATCGCCGGAACCCCGCGCGCTTCGTGAGCAATGTGTTTGGGCCATTCGCTGCGCGGCGTGAGCGCCTTGCCGAGATCGTGCATCAAGACAGCAAAGCGCACGCTGACGGGCGCTGCGCGTCCGGCGGCCACCTGCAGCGCGAGTAGTACGTGTTCGCCGGTGTCGACTTCCGGATGCCACTTGGGACTTTGCGGTACGCCGAAGAGGGCATCGAGCTCGGGCAGCACGATACGCAATGCACCGCATTCGCGCAGCAACTCGATGCCGGCGCGTGGCGTGGGTTCACCGAGCAGGCGCTCGAGCTCGCGCCAGACGCGTTCGGGCACGAGGGCGTCGAGTTCTCCCGAGGCGCTCATCTGGCGCATCAACGCAAGGGTCTCTGCAGCTACGCTGAAGCCCAAGTGCGCAAAGCGCGCAAGGAAGCGTGCGATGCGCAGAATTCTGACCGGGTCCTCGACGAAGGCTGGCGAGACGTGTCGCAGCACGCGCCGCTCGAGATCGGCCCGCCCGCCATGCGGGTCGATGAGGTGGCCATCGGCCCCTTGGGCCATGGCGTTGATGGTCAGATCTCGCCGCGCGAGATCCTGCTCGAGGGTGACATCGGGTGCGAACTCGGTGACGAATCCGCGATATCCGGGGCCGGTCTTACGCTCGAGACGCGCGAGTGCATGCTCCTCGCGAGTGTGCGGATGCAGGAAGACGGGGAAGTCACGACCGACGGGTGTGAAGCCCTGCCCCTGGAGTTCTTCGGGCGTCGCGCCGACTACCACCCAGTCGCGTTCGGCGACGGGGCGGCCGAGCAGTGCATCACGCACCGCGCCACCGACGAGATAGATGTCCACGCGCCGATGTTAGCGCAAGCGTGTCCTTCAGCGGCCGGCGGCGCGGCGCCATCGATCGGCGCTTTGTCCACCGAGGTAGGTGGGCACGATCGAGGCCATCGAAGCCGGTCGGATCCCTAGGCGAGCGAGCCCGTTGGTCTCGCAGACGTTGTCGACCGTCAGCGAGCGGAAATTATCTGAAGAGAAAGGCTTGCCCGGCACGAAGTCCATCACCCGCGCCTGCATGCGCCCGATCACATCGGGCAGGGGAATCACGCGCGCGGGCGTACCCGAGTAGCGCCCGGTCAAGCGCACGAGGTCAGCGAGCGTCACGATATCCGGGCCACACAAATCGTAGCTTTGACCGATCGCGCTCGGGTCTTGCAAGGCAGTCTCGAAGGCTTGGGTGACATCGCCCACCCACACCGGTGCGAAACGCGCCTCAGCGCGGGCGAGGGGCATCAGACCGCCCGTCAGGCGCAGCAATCCGGCAAAACGGTTTACCAGCGAATCGTGCGTGCCGAAGATGACGGACGGGCGGAAGATCGTCCAGTGCAGCGCGGGTGGTGCGTCGCGAATCAGCCTCTCCGCCGCGCCCTTGCTGCGTAGATAGTGGCTCGGCGCCGATTCGCTCGCACCGAGTGAACTCATCTGCAGAAAGCGCGTCACGCCATTCGCAGCGCAGGCTGCGAGTGTCTTGCGCACGAGTTCCGTGTGGGCATGAGCGAAGCCGCGCCCCGAGAACCCCGATTCGTTGAGGATGCCGACGAGGTTGATCACCACGTCGCTCCCGGCGATAGCCCGGGTCAGTGCCTCGGCATCATGGACCGCAGTGGCGCGCTGCTCGACCGTAGGCAGCACGGCGAGCGTGCGTGAACCGCGCGAATCGCGTGTCAGGACACGCAGTCGATAGCCCGCGCGGGCCAAGCGGCTGATGAGTTCGGTGCCGACGAAGCCCGTGCCACCGAGCACGGTGACGAGCGGCTTCATCGCAGCAGCACGATGGTCAGTTCGCCGCTGCGCCGCACCTGCAGTACGAGCGTGTTGCCGCCGCGGCCGGCGGCCGCGCGCCACGCGGCGCTGAGATCGGCCCTATTGCCGATGCGGTTGCCATTGGCGGCGATGATGACGTCGTTGACGCGCAGGCCTGCGTTGGCGGCGGGACTGCCCTGCGATACGGCCCGCACGATCACGCCGCTGCCCGTGCCGGGGCTGTCCTCGAGCAGTGCACCCTCGAAGCCGCGATGCTGGCTGCCCTCGGGCAGATTCTTGCCATCATCGCTCGTGGTCCCGGCCGTTTGGGCATTGGCGGGGTCAGCAATTTCGGCCGTGACTTTGCGCGACTCGCCATCGCGCAGGAAGCTCACCTCGACCTTCTCGCCGACCCGCAGCAAGCCTATCGCGTTGCGCAATTCCGAGGCGGATTTGACCTTGCGCCCGTTGAGACCGGTGACGACGTCACCGGCGCGGATGCCGGCGCGCGCGGCCGGAGAATCCTTAACCACCTGCGTGACGAGGGCGCCACCGCCGCTCGCGATGCCGAGCGCCTCGGCAATGTCCGGCGTCACGGGCGAGATCGTGACGCCGAGTTGACCGCGCTTGACCGAGCCGAAACGGATCAGCTGATCCATGATGCTGCGCGCCATGTTCACCGGAATCGCAAAGCCGATGCCGATGTTGCCGCCGCTACCCGAGAGGATCATGTTGTTGATGCCGACGAGCTCGCCGCGCAGGTTGACGAGCGCGCCGCCGGAGTTGCCCGGATTGATCGAGGCGTCGGTCTGGATGAGGCTTTCGTAACCGTCCGGACTCATCCCAGAGCGGCCGAGCGCACTGACGATGCCGTACGACACCGATTGCTGCAGGCCGAAGGGATTGCCGATTGCTGCGACGTAGTCGCCGGGCTCGAGCTTGTCGGAATCGCCGAGCACGATCTGGCTCAGATTGGTGGCCTTGACCTGGATCACCGCGATATCGGTGCGCGGGTCGCTGCCGATGATCTTGGCGGGCACTTCGCGCTGGTCGGAAAGCGTCACGGTGATATCCCGTGCGTTCTCAACGACGTGCGCGTTGGTGATGATGTAGCCCTGCTTGGCATCGACGATCACGCCGGATCCAGCCGACTGGAAGGGGCGTTCGCGCGTGCCGGCATCGGGCGGCACATTGAAAAAGCGGCGGAAGAACGGATCGTCAAACAGCGGATTGCGCTGACCCTGCTCACGTACCGTGCCTTGGATGCCGATGCTGACGACTGCCGGCGAAATCCGTCGGATCATCGGCGCGAGCGAGGGCATGGGCGCTACGGTTCGCGAGTTCGCCTCCGCGGGCGCATCGACCGCCTGTGCGTGCACCGGGGTGATCATCGACAGTGCGCTGCCGACTAGGGCCAGGCCCCAGAGGGCGGCCGGGCGGGGTCGCAGGTTCAAGGAGCGCAGGGTGGTCAGGGGGCGCAGAATCCGACGAGTGAAGGGGGTGTGCGACCGCGGGCGGCGCGACCGCACGCGGGGCACGGTCGGATGTTCCGACCGCGCCCCGGATTCTAGCCTCAGGCCGCTTCGACGGTGATGCGTCGTGGCTGCACCTTTGGGGTCTTGCCGATCGAAATCTCGAGCACGCCATGGTGGCTGCGCGCCGTGATGTCCTCGGCCTGAGCGTCCTCGGGCAGGGTGAATCGACGCTGATAGCTCACCGTGCCGCTCTGGCCGCTGCTACGCTTGGCGCTCAGGGTCAGGATGCCCTGGTCCGTGGTGATTTCGATGTCTTGCGGCGCCACTCCGGGCAAATCGGCCCGCAGCACGTAGCGCTCAGCGAGTTCCTGCACCTCCACCCGCGGGATCAAGGCGACGGGGCGGCTCTCACTCAGCACCTGTTCCAGATCGCGGTGCAGTCGGTTCATCACTCCAAAATCAAATCGGGCGAGGCTCATGGTTCGGTCTCCGGTCAGTGGTGGCCGCGCAGTGCGACCTAGTGGCTTCGGATATGCGGATACGCCCGGCCGATTCAAGGGGACAACCTGTGGATAGGGTGTGCGGAGGCGGAAACACAACATGTGGTTTTCCAGCAGCGACCCGCCTGGAGTGCAGTTTTTGCCCTCACAGGAATGATCTTTCAGGGCTTAAATTTTCGTAATAATATGATTTGTATAGACTAATTCGGATCCGTAAATTTTTTTCGCAAGCCTTGACGCTCCGTGGAGCGGTGCTTACCCTCCCTTCCGCGACACAACATCTTGTGTGTGGGTCAAACGCACGGATCGTTGGGGGGTCGAGGTTTTAAGGGAGAGAAGACGAACAAGAACCCGGTGAGCCTGCGGCCATGGGGCGTTCGCGATATCCATCATTTTTTTAGAGGGCCTCTGGCCGAATGAACAGCGTCATCAAATTGCAATCAAACGACATCGACGGGATCCCGTTTCAGGACGCCTCGCTCGATATCTGGGATAAAAAGTACCGCCTCGTTTCAAAGCTCGGTGAGCCCATCGACAAGTCGATGGACGACACCTACAAGCGCGTCGCGCGTGCACTCGCCGACGTGGAGCCAGAGGCTCAGCGCGAGCATTGGAACGAACGTTTTCTTTGGGCGTTGCGCCGTGGTGCCATCCCCGCGGGGCGCATCACCTCCAACGCCGGCGCGCTCGAGCACAAGCCCGCAACCTCCACCATCAACTGCACGGTCTCGGGCACGATCCGCGACTCGATGGACGATATCCTCAACAAGGTGCACGAGGCGGGCCTCACGCTGAAAGCCGGCTGCGGCATCGGCTACGAGTTCTCGACCCTGCGTCCGCGCGGCGCGTATGTTTCGGGCGCGGGTGCGTACACCTCCGGCCCGCTGTCGTTCATGGATATCTACGACAAGATGTGCTTTACGGTGTCTTCCGCGGGCGGCCGTCGTGGCGCGCAGATGGGCACGTTCGACGTCGGTCATCCGGATGCCATGGAGTTCATTCGTGCCAAGCGTGAAAACGGCCGGTTGCGTCAGTTCAATTTGTCGCTGCTCATCACCGACGAGTTCATGCAGGCGGTGCGTGAGGATGGCGAGTGGAGACTGGCGTTCCCGATCCTGCGCAAGGAATACGACGCCGAGAAGCCCGATCTGACCGATGCGGAGAAGTTCGTCTGGCGCGAGTGGCCGTACAACGAGAATTTCGTCGTCAGCGAAACCGGGCTCGTTGCCTGCAAGATCTACAAGACCCTGCCGGCGCGTCGCATGTGGGACGTGATCATGTCCTCGACGTACGACTTCGCGGAGCCCGGCTTCATTCTCATTGACCGCGTCAATGAAATGAATAACAACTGGTGGTGCGAGAACATCCGCGCCACCAACCCTTGCGGTGAGCAGCCGCTGCCCCCGTACGGCTCGTGCCTGCTGGGCTCGGTCAATCTGACCCGCTTCGTTCGCCAGGCGTTTACGGAGCAGGCGGAGTTCGACTGGCAGGAATACCGCGAGGTCGTGAAGATCTTCACGCGCATGCTCGACAACGTGGTCGAGGTCAACGGACTGCCGCTCGAAGGTCAGCGCAACGAGATCCTGCGCAAGCGTCGTCACGGCATGGGCTTTCTGGGCCTCGGCAGCACAATGACGCTGCTGCGCATGAAGTACGGCTCGCCCGAGTCGGTGCAGTTCACCGAAGACGTCTCGCGCGAGATGGCCATTGCCGGCTGGGAAGCCGCTCTCGATCTGTCCCGCGAGAAGGGCCCGGCGCCGATCATGAACGAGGAGTTCACGGTCACCGGCGAGATGCTGCGCAAGCGCCCGGAGATGGCGCGTGACGGCTGGAAGGTCGGCAGCAAGATCCCGGGTCGCGTGCTGCACGCTCGCTACAGCCGCTACATGCAGCGTGTGGCGGAAGTCGCCCCTGCGCTCGTCGATCAGCTCGCGCTCGTGGGTGCGCGTTTCACGCACCACACATCGATCGCCCCAACGGGAACGATTTCTTTGTCACTCGCCAACAACGCGAGCAACGGCATCGAACCGTCCTTCGCGCACCACTACTTCCGCAACGTCATCCGCGAGGGCAAGAAGTCCAAGGAAAAGGTCGACGTGTTTTCCTTCGAGTTGCTCGCCTACCGCGAGCTCATCAACGCGAAGGCGATGCCGAACTCGACCAACCCGACCGAAAAGCTGCCGGATTACTTCACCACGGCCGATGACATCACGCCGAACGAGCACGTCGACATCCAGGCGGCATCGCAGAAGTGGGTCGATTCGTCCATTTCGAAGACGGCGAATGTGCCGACGGACTTCAAGTACGAGTCGTTCAAGGACATCTATCTCTACGCCCACGAGAAGGGCCTGAAGGGCTGCACGACCTTCCGCTTCAATCCGGAAGCCTTCCAGGGCGTGCTCGTCAAGGAGGAAGACCTGAAGAACACGACGTACGTGTTCACGCTCGAAGATGGCACCGAGTTGTCCGTGAAAGGCGACGAAGAGATCGAGTACGACGGCGAGAAGCACACCGCCGCGAATCTTTACGATGCCTTGAAAGAAGGCTACTACGGCAAGTTCTGAGGATCAGACGACATGGCTGCCATCAAGATCGATCGCAAGATCGCCAAGTACCGCGTTCAGAAGCCGGGCACCGAGCCGGCCCCTGCGGCGGCGCCGGTTTCGGTATCGGATCTGCCCACCAGCCACGGCGGCAAGGTGGTGCGGCTCACCGAGGAGGTGCAGCGCCCCGAGGTGCTGATCGGTTCGACATACAAGATCAAGACTCCGGTCTCCGATCATGCGATGTACGTGACCATCAACGACATCATCCTCAACGAGGGTACGGAGCACGAGCAGCGCCGGCCGTTCGAGGTGTTCATCAACTCGAAGAATCTCGATCACTACCAGTGGATCGTGGCGCTGACGCGCATCATCTCGGCGGTGTTTCGCAAGGGTGGCGACGTCACGTTCCTCGTTGAGGAGCTGAAGGCCGTGTTCGATCCGCGCGGCGGCTACTGGCAGCCGGGCGGGAAGTTCATGCCCTCGATCATCGCCGAGCTGGGATATGTCATCGAGAAGCACCTGCAGACGATCGGCCTGATGCGTCGTCCTGAGCTTGATGAGCATCAGAAGAAGCTCGTCGATGAAAAGCGTGCAGAGTTCGAGGCGCGTGCGAAGCAGACCGATGCCTTCGCCAAGTCGCACTTTCCGGAAGGAGCCCAGTTGTGCTCGAAGTGCAGCACCGCGGCGGTCGTCATGATGGATGGCTGCATGACCTGCCTCAATTGCGGCGATTCAAAGTGCGGGTGACGCCTTGCGGCGCATCACCCGGTTAGCCCCCGCCCGATTCGTCCTGTTTCTTCTCTCGTCGGCTGCTGCGTTCGCGCAGCAGCCGCCTCCCGCGTCATCTGTTGCGGCAGCATCGGTGTCGCGCGAGATACCGCGGCCGCCCGAGTTGCAGCGCGATGTGGACTTCTGGATTCGGGTCTATAGCCAGATCACGACGCTGCAGGGCTTTCTGCACGACGAGCGTAACCTCGCCATCGTTTACTCGACTGTCGATCTGCCACCAACCGAGCGGCCGGGTTCGTCCGTACGACGACAACGGATCGATAACGAGCGCGCCCGGTGGGCCGACGCCTTGCGCGAGGCTGCTGCGGCGATCGAACGGGGTGCTGCACCCTCGAGCGCGGACGCGCTGCGGGCGCTCGAATTGTGGGGCGCCGAGTCGACCCCCGACACACTGCGTGCAGCCGCCGAGGCGGTGCGATTCCAGCTCGGTCAAGCAGATCGGTTCCGCGCTGGCATCGTGCGTTCGGGGCAATGGGAGTGGCACATCGCGCGCACCTTCGATTCGCTGGGATTGCCGCCGGAGCTCGCCGCGCTACCTCACGTCGAATCCTCCTTCACGCCGACGGCGTATTCGAAGGTTGGCGCCTCTGGACTGTGGCAATTCATGCCGGGAACCGGGCGTCGCTTCATGCGTGTCGACGACATCGTCGATGAGCGGCTCGACCCGTTTCGCTCCACGGAGGCCGCAGCCAAGCTGCTGCTCTACAACTACCGCACCCTTGGTAGCTGGCCGCTCGCCATCACCGCCTACAACCACGGCACTGGCGGCATGCGGCGCGCTCGCGAGCAGTTGGGGACAGATGATTTCGCCGTGATTGCGCGGCGCTACCAGAGCCGGAGCTTCGGTTTCGCATCGCGTAATTTCTATCCGTCGTTCCTTGCGGCTTTGACCATCGATCAAAACCCGCAGCGCTACTTCCCGGACGTGCAGCGTGCACCGGAGCTCGTGTTCCACGAAGTGCCGATGCCGGGGTACGCGGAGGTCGCGACCCTCGAGCGCGCGCTCGGCATCCCCCGAGAGACGCTGCGCGAACTGAATCCGGCGCTGCGTCCTACGGTGTGGTCAGGCGAGAAGTTGGTGCCGCGCGGCTATCGGCTGCGCCTGCCGTCGAGTAAGTTGCTCTCGGCTGCGCAACTCATCGAGCAAGTGGGCGCGGATCGGTTGTTCGTCGCACAAGTGGCGCCGCGCACCCACGCCGTGCGGCGCGGTGAAACGCTGACACGGATCGCCAAGCGATACGGCTTTTCGGTCGCGGAGTTGGCGAAGCTCAACGACTTGCCCGCCGATGCCAAGCTGCGTCGCGGTCAGCAACTCAGGCTGGCCGACGAGCGGCCCGCGACGCTGGCGAGCGCCCTCACGCTCGACAGTGCGGCAGGCGCTGCGCCCTGAGGGCGAGTCGATATAATCCGGCCATGCTGTATCGGCCCCTGCTGTTTCGGTCCACGCACCGATGGCGCCTGAAGGCGCTGGTGCCGTTCGCGACCGCGCTCGCCCTGCTCGTCACTTCTTTGGCCTCGGCCGCTACGGTGACGCCGTCGGGGTCCTCCAGTTCGTTTCGCAGTCTGGGCGATGTCGAGTTGCCGCAGGCGACACTCGTCGTCGTCCACAAGTCCAAGCGCCAACTCGAACTGCGGCGTGGCAACCAGTTGCTGCGCCGGTACCGTATTTCGCTCGGCCTTAATCCGATCGGTCACAAGCAATACGAGGGTGATTTCCGTACGCCCGAAGGCAAGTACTTTCTCACCCGGCGCAATCCGCGCAGCGAGTTTTTCCTCTCGATCGCCGTGTCCTATCCCGACTCGAAGGATCTCGCGCGAGCGCGGCGTGCAGGCGTGCGACCCGGCGGGCTGATCATGGTGCACGGTCTGCCCAACGATCCCCGTTGGCCACCCGAGCATTACGCCGGGCAGGACTGGACCGATGGCTGCATCGCCCTGAACAACGCAGACATGATGGAGTTCTGGATGCTCGTGCAATCCGGCACGCCCATCCACATCAATCCCTGAGGTTATCCTTGGAAACGAGCATCGTCATTCCGGAAGTCGTCGATGCGCGAGTGGCGCCACGCGGCGCGCTCGAAAGCCTCTCGCAGGATGAGATCGAGCAACTGCTCTCCACCGGGCGTGGCGGTCTCTATCCGCTCTTTCGGCAATGCGCACTCGCTGTGCTCAACGCCGGCAGCGATACCGACAACGCGCGTGACATCTTCGACAAGTACCGCGACTTCGACATCCAGATCGTCCGTCACGCCTGGGGCGTCAAGCTCGAGATCCGCAACGCACCGGCCTCGGCGTTCGTCGATGGGCAGATGATCCGTGGCATCAAGGAATTGCTCTTTGCCGTGCTGCGCGACATCGTCTACACCGCCAACGAGGTCGTCGAGAGCGGACGGTTCGATCTGACTCGACCACAGTCGATCACCAACGCAGTGTTCCACATCCTGCGCAATGCGCGATTGCTCGAGCACAAGGCGCGCCCGAACCTCATCGTGTGCTGGGGCGGGCACTCCATCAATCGCGAGGAATACGAGTACACGAAAAAGGTCGGCTACGAACTCGGTCTGCGCGGCCTCGATGTCTGCACGGGCTGCGGACCGGGCGCCATGAAGGGGCCCATGAAGGGCGCCACGATTGGCCACGCCAAGCAGCGCATCAGCACGGGTCGCTACGTGGGCCTCACTGAGCCCGGCATCATCGCGGCTGAGCCGCCCAATCCGATCGTCAACAACCTCGTGATCATGCCGGACATCGAAAAGCGCCTCGAGGCCTTCCTGCGCGTGGCGCACGGTCTCGTGGTCTTTCCGGGCGGTGTGGGAACGGCCGAAGAAATCTTCTATCTGCTCGGCATCCTGCTCGATCCGGCCAATGCCGAGCAGCGCTTGCCGGTGGTGCTCACCGGGCCGCGCCGCAGTGCCGCTTACTTCGAGCAGATTCGCCGCTTTCTCGCTGGCACTCTCGGTGAGGCAGCGCTCGATCGGGTCAAGATCGTCGTCGAGGATCCAGCGGAGGTCGCACGGATCCTTGATCGAGGTGCCGATGACGTTCGGGAGTTCCGCAAGCGGCACTCCGATTCCTACAACTTCAACTGGTTGCTCAAGATCAGCGAGGAGTTCCAGAAGCCCTTCGAGGTCTCCCACGCCTCGATGCGCACGCTGCGCTTACACCGCGACCAGCCGGTGCATGACCTGGCGGCCGACCTGCGCCGCGCGTTCTCCGGCATTGTGAGCGGCAACGTCAAGGAGCAGGGCATTCGCGCCATCGAGCGCCACGGCCCCTTCGAACTCGTCGGTGATCCGGCCATCATGACTATGCTTGATGAGTTGTTGTCGGCCTTCGTCGCCCAGCAGCGCATGAAGCTGCCGGGTACGGCCTACGTACCCTGCTACAGGGTCGTCCGTCCCTGAAATCCGGCGGTGGGCTGCGGGCCGCCCCCCTTGAAACCCCACTGACCGATCCCCATCTGTGGACGGTCCACTTTGAGGAGTCCATGATGACTGAATCATCCAGCGCGGGCGCGGCGCAGGCAGCCCCCGAAAAGCACGGTTTCCAGGCCGAGGTTCGCGAGCTGCTGCAGCTCATGATCCACTCGCTCTACAGCCACCGCGAGATCTTCCTGCGCGAGCTGATCTCCAACGCCTCGGACGCCAATGATAAGTTGCGCTTTCTCGCGCTGGCACAGCCCGACCTGATGGCGGGTGAGTCGGAGCTCAAGATCTGGATCGATCACGATCCCGCGAAGGCGACCCTCACGATACGTGACAACGGCATCGGCATGACCCGCGAGGAAGCGATCGCGCACCTCGGCACTATCGCCAAGTCCGGCACGGCCGATTTCTTCAAGCGCCTGACGGGTGACCAGCAAAAAGATTCGCAGCTGATCGGCCAGTTCGGCGTGGGCTTTTATTCGGCATTCATCGTGGCCGATGAAGTTGAGGTCCTGACGCGCAAAGCCGGCGAGCCGGCAGCGAATGGCACGCGTTGGGTCTCGAAGGCGGATGGAGAGTTCACCGTCGAGACACTCGAGCACGAACCGCGTGGTACCACGGTCATCCTGCACCTCAAGGAGGAGGCCAAGGAATTCGCCGACGGCTGGCGCCTGCGCTCGCTCGTGCGTCGGTATTCCGATCACATCGCATTCCCGGTGCTGATGCGCAAGGAGGGCGAGGCGTCGCTCGATTGGGAGGCCGCAAACCAGGCGCAGGCGCTGTGGACTCGCTCGCGAAGCGAGATCAAAGACGAAGAGTACAAAGATTTTTACCAGCATATCGCACACGATTTCGCAGAGCCACTCGCGTGGAGCCACAACAGGGTTGAAGGCAAGCGCGAGTACACCTCGCTGCTGTATCTGCCGGCGCGTGCGCCGTTCGATCTGTATCAGCGCGATGCCACGCGCGGGCTCAAGCTCTATGTGCGTCGCGTTTTCATCATGGACGACGCCGAGCAGTTCCTGCCGATGTACCTGCGTTTCATTCGCGGCGTGCTCGACTCGAACGATCTGCCGCTCAACGTATCGCGTGAGTTGTTACAGAAGGACGCCGAAGTCGAAGCCATGCGCTCGGCGCTCACCAAGCGCGCCCTCGATCTGCTCGCACGCCTCGCGAAGGACGAGCCGGAGAAATACGCGACGTTCTGGAAGGAGTTCGGTCCGGTGCTGAAGGAAGGCACTGGGGAAGACCCCTCGAACCGCGAGAAGATCCTGCCGCTGCTGCGCTTTTCGAGCACGCACGAAGACGGTGATGAACCCAAGGTCACGCTCGCCGATTACATCGCCCGCATGAAGAGCGGGCAGGATCGCATCTACTATCTCATCGCCGATTCCCTCACCGCCGCCCGTGGTAGCCCCTATCTCGAGCAGTTGCGGGCGAAAGGCATCGAGGTGTTGTTGCTCGCCGACCGGGTCGACGAGTGGATGATGGGCCACCTGCGCGAGTTCGAAGGCAAGCGTTTCAAGGACGTGGCACGCGGCGATCTCGAACTCGGCGGCCTCGAGGGCGAGGCCGACAAGGCCGCAGCCGAGGATGCCCTGAAGGAGAACAAGAAGCTTCTCAAGCGCATCAAGGATGCTCTGGGTGAGCGCGTCTCCGAGGTCAAGGTCAGTTCGCGTCTCGCCGACACCCCGGCCTGCCTGGTGCTCGCCGAAGGCGACATGGGCGCCCAGATGCGCCGCATCATGGCAGCGGCCGGACAGGCGGTGCCAGAGGCGAAGCCCGAGCTTGAGGTCAACGTCGGTCATGCACTGATCAAGCGTCTCGATGCGACCAGCGCCGAGGATGAGTTCACCGAACTTGCCCTGCTGGTATTTGATCAGGCGAAGCTGGCCGAGTCGGGGTCGGTCGCGAACCCGGGCGAGTTCGTCCGCAGGCTCAACAAGTTGCTCGGGCAGCTGATGGCGGCCGGCTGAGCCGACGGGTCTGCCGTGCCATAATCGGCGCATGAGCAAGACCCCGCCGTCCGATGCCGAACTGCGTGAGCGACTCTCGCCGCTCGCCTACGAAGTCACCCGCAACAAGGGTACGGAGCGGGCGTTCACCGGCGCGTACACCTACAACAAGGATCGCGGCGTCTATGCCTGCGCCTGTTGTGGCACGGAGCTCTTCCACTCGGACACCAAGTACGACTCTGGGTCGGGTTGGCCGAGCTTCTGGACGCCACTCGCGGGCGAGCGCATCCGTGAGCATCGTGATACGAGCCATGGCATGGTGCGCATCGAGGTAACCTGCGCGCATTGCAACGCACACCTGGGGCACGTCTTTCCCGACGGGCCTCGTCCCACGGGGCTGCGCTACTGCATCAACTCCGTCTCACTCGACTTCAAGGCCGAATCCAAATGAAATCTCTGATCTGGGTCGTCTTGCTGGCGCTCGGTGGCATCGCCGTCACCGCTGCGTTCTTGCCGGGTTTCGTTTCGTCCGCGCGTGCGGATGCTTCATCCGCCTCACAGGAGTCTCCCATGTCTGAAGCGCTCATCAAGGAAGACCTGCAGCCCGGTGCAGGCCCCGCCATCGCCAACGGCCAGACCGCCGTCGTGCATTACACGGGTTGGTTGTTCGATGCCACACGGCCCGAGAACAAGGGGCGTAAGTTCGACAGCTCCCGCGATCATGGCGATACGTTTGCCTTTGAAGTGGGCGGTCGTGAAGTCATCCGCGGCTGGGATCTCGGCGTGCTGGGCATGCAGGTGGGTGGCAAGCGCCGGCTGACCATCCCCCCTGAGCTCGGCTACGGGGCGCGCGGTGCGGGCGGCGTGATCCCGGGTGGGGCTACGCTTGTGTTCGACGTTGAATTGATGGAGATCCGCTGATGCGAAGCACTGCCCTGCATAATGTGCTGCTGCTCGCCGCGGCGAGCGCACTGCTCGGTACCGCACAGGCGGCGACGCTCATCCACGCCGGTCGCGTGATCGACGGAGTCAGTGATCGTGCGCTGACGGCACGCACCGTGATCGTCGAGAGCGGAAAGATCACGGCGATCGAGGCCGGATACCGCAAGCCCGGTGCTGGCGATACGGTCGTCGATCTGCGCGAGTCGACCTTGATGCCCGGCCTCATGGACATGCACGTGCATCTGACGAGCGAGTACAGCCGTACGAGCGAGCTGGAGCGCTTCAAGAAAGATGGCCCGGATGTGGCGCTCGATGGGGCGATGTACGCGCAGCGGACCCTGATGGCGGGGTTCACCACGGTGCGCGATCTCGGCGACAGTTTTCTCGCGAGCCTTGCGCTGCGTGATGCGATCAATGCGGGGAAGGTTCCGGGGCCGCGGATCTTCGCTTCGGGCAAGTCGATCGCCACGACGGGCGGCCATGCTGACCCGACCAACGGCTGGGCAGAGTTTCTAGGCGGCGGTGATGTAGGTCCGCGCGATGGCGTGGTCGATGGCACGGATGCCGCTGTGCAGGCCGTACGGCAGCGCTATAAGGATGGATCGGACGTCATCAAGATCACGGCCACCGGCGGAGTGCTGTCGATTGCGAAGAACGGGCTCAATCCTCAATTCACCGAAGAAGAGATCCGCGCCATCGTCACGACGGCGCGCGACTATGGCTTTACGGTCGCTGCCCACGCCCACGGGGCTGAGGGCATGAAGCGGGCCGTACGTGCGGGCGTGGACACCATCGAGCACGGCACGTTCATGGATGAGGAAACGATGCGGTTGATGAAGGAGCGCGGCACGTATTACGTACCGACTATCTCGGCAGGGCGCTGGGTGTTCGATCGCTCGAAGGAAGACGGATTTTTCCCCTCCATCGTACGTCCGAAGGCGGCGCTCGTTGGGCCGCAGATCCAGAGCACCTTTGCCAAGGCGTACAAGAGCGGTGTGAAGATTCTCTTCGGCACTGACACGGGTGTGTCGGCCCATGGTGACAACGGCCGCGAGTTCGTGTTGATGGTCGAAGCCGGCATGCCTGCGATGGATGCCGTTCGCTCGGCCACTTCAGTCACCGCGAAGTTCCTCGATATCGATGATCGCCTCGGTAGCGTGCAGGTGGGCAAGCTTGCTGATCTCGTCGCAGTGCCGGGCGATCCGCTCGCTGACATCACGGCGATGCAGCGAGTGCATTTCGTCATGAAGGACGGAGTGGTCTATCGACGCCCCTGAGCGGCATCTGATTTCCGGGCCTGCGGGGCAGATCGAGCTCGTCGTCGATCTGCCGCGGCAGGGCATCGCGCCGCGTGCACTGGCAGTGTGCTGTCATCCGCATCCTTTGTTCGGCGGTTCGCTGACCAACAAGGTCGTGCACACCCTGGCGAGGCGTTGCAGTGCAGCCGGAGCCGTTGCCGTGCGGTTCAATTTTCGCGGCGTGGGTGCATCGACGGGTGTCCACGATGAGGGCCGCGGCGAGCTCGAAGATCTGCGATCTGTGGTGCAGTGGGCACAGCGTCAGTGGCCGCAGCTGCCCCTATGGCTCGGCGGATTTTCCTTCGGTGCTTGGATGGCCTTGCAGGCGCAGGTTGATCTTGCCCCCGGCTTGCTCATCACCATTGCGCCGCCCGTAGGACGATGGGATTTTTCCGCAGTGCGCGCGCCGCAGGGTCCGTGGTTGTGCGTGCAAGGTGATCGCGACGAACTCGTCGATGCGGTGGCGGTGGCGGCGTGGGCGATTGCGCTCGATCCCAACGTCACGCTTGTGCGTCTGCCGGAGGCGGAGCATTTTTTCCATGGCCGCTTGCACGAGTTGGCCGATGCCATCGCGCAATTTTTGGCTGCTCAGGGATACAGCGAGTAGCCGACTCCGCGCACCGTGTGGATCAGAGGCTTTTCGAAATCCTTGTCCACGGCCTGACGCAACCGACTGACATGCACGTCGACGACATTGGTCTGCGGATCGTAGTGGATGTCCCACACCCCCTGCAGCAACATTGCTCGCGTCACGACCTGCCCGGTGTGCCGCGTGAGAAACTCGAGCAGCCTGAACTCCCGAGCGGTCAATTCGATGCGTCGCCCGCCGCGGCTCGCCTTGTGCTCCAGCAGATCGAGCTCCAGATCATCGACCCGTAGACGAGTAAGTGCGCTGCTGGCCACCCGCCGCTGCAGTGACTCGACTCGCGCCACCAGCTCCTCGATGCTGAAGGGTTTGCCGAGGTAGTCGTCGCCGCCGGCGCGCAAGCCTTTCACCCGCTCATCGACCGAATCCAGCGCCGACAAGACCAGCACCGGCGTCGACTTGCCGCTGCGGCGCAGCGTATTGACGATGTCGAGCCCATCCACTCCGGGCAGCATCCGATCGGTGATGATGACCGAGTGGGCGCCGAGCAACGCGGCTTCCTGACCGTGTCGCCCGTCGGAGTGGTGCTCAACGGAATAGCCGCGGGCCTGGAGTGCCGAACGGATCTCGGCCGCCACTTGAGCGTCGTCTTCGATCAAAAGCAGTTTCATGGTGGACGATCCGGGTTCCGCTTCACGCACAGGTCGGACTGTAAAGTGTAGGACAATTCGCCTTCGCTGCGTCGCTCGTGGCATGCTTGGGGTGTGACGCCTCGTCTTATCGATCGCCGCGTGCTGATAGCCTCTTTGCTGGCCCTAGCCGTTATGGTGATGGCATTCCTGGGGGCATTTACCTGGCTGCAGTACCGCATGATGGCGGTACACGATCGGGAGTTATTCGAGGCCTTGCAGCGCGAACTCGTCGTTCGTCGACAGGTTGATCGGCAGACCAGTCGGGCTGAGTTGATCCGCGGATTGACCTTCCGCAACGAACTCTCTCCTGACGAGCGTTACTTCGTTCTGGTTGAACCCTCCGGCCGGGTAGCGGTCGGCGACCTACGGCGAATCCAGGGTGGCGAGGAGATCCTGCGCAATCCGGGCGGCGTGGCACGACGCGAGATGGTGGACGGGCAAGATGCGTACGTCGCTTCCATCCGCCTTGATGATGGATCCGTGTTCATCCTCAAGCAGAGAGATCAAGATCGGGAGGTGATTGCCCGCTCGCTCGGACGCGCTGCATTGATCAGCATCGCGCTGCTGATTCTGGTGGGCTTGGTCACCGGCGTCGTGCTCAATCGATATTTGCTCGGGCACGTTCGTAATCTCGCCGATACTGCGCGTCAGATCATGCGCGGACAGATGGCGGCCCGAGCACCCATGCAACAGCGGCTCGACGCCATGGGCGCACTCACCAGCACATTCAACGAGATGCTGGAGCAGAACGAGGCGCTGGTAAGTGGCCTGCGTACAGTGACAGAAAGTCTCGCTCATGATTTGCGCACGCCATTGATGAAGGCACAACGGGCGATTGCTGCGGCGCGCGTTGCGAGTACAGCACTCGAGCAGGAAGCGCATCTGCAGAAGGCCGAGCAATCCATGACGAGAGCCTTGCAGACCTTCAATGCGCTCGTCGATCTGGCGCGCGCCGAGGCGGGCCTGTCGCGTGATTCGATGGAACGAATCAATCTCGGCGCCTTGGCCACTGATCTGGCCGAATTGTTTGAGCCGCTGGCCGAAGAGCGGGGCCAGCGCATCGAGCGTGACATCGCCTCGACCACCGTGTTCGGTCATCGACAAATTCTCGCGCAGGCCCTCGGCAATCTGCTCGAGAATGCGATCAAGTATTCGGCGCCCAATTCAGTGCTGCGCCTGCGGGTGCGACCCGGGCAACTCGCCGGCGCCAGTGAAGTCGTCGTCGAGGACACGGGCCCCGGCATACCGCCGAATGCCCGGGAGCAGGCAATGCGCCCCTTCGTACGTCTGGAGACATCAGGTGAAATGCCCGGCGCCGGGATGGGGCTCGCGATCGCAGCGGCGGTCGCTCGCCTGCATCGGGGTCGGCTCATTCTCGAAAATGCGGATCCCGGGTTGCGCGTTCGCCTGCAGATCAGCGTGCCTCAGGCACCTTGAAGAGGCCAGCGCAGACGCACCGCGAGTCCTTCGACGGCCGTGTTGTGCTCCTGGCGATTGTGCGCGCTGACGCTTCCGCCATGTGCCCTCATGACGCTGGCCGTGATGGCGAGTCCAAGCCCGGTGCCCGCGTGTGCCTCGGCGTCGCGTCCGCCTCCGCGCTCGAAAGGCTCGAATACCCGCGATAGATCCGCCGGTGCGATTCCGGGACCTGAGTCGCTGACGATGACCTCAATCGCTTCTGCGGAGCGCCGCAGGCGCAGTGCGACCGTGCTGCCGCGAGGCGTGTGGCGCAGGGCGTTTCGCACGACATTTTCGATGGCCGCCGCGATCCAGTGCGGATCGCCCTTGATGTAGCAGGTGTCCGTCGGCGGCTGCCAGTCTAGGTGACGACCCGTGCTTTGGGCTTCGAAGGTCGCGTCTTGCGCGAGCGAACCTACGAGGCTCCCAAGGTCGATTCTCTCGCTTAACAGATCGGCGTGGCCGGAGTCGAGGCGCGCCATGTCCAACATGCCGCCGATCAAGCCATCGAGTCGCTCGATTTCGTTCTCGATCCGCTCCAGTCCCTCCGGCGGGGGCTGCGCGGGCTGCCGTATCAGGCCTATTGCAAGGCGCATACGCGTCAGTGGCGATCGAAGTTCATGCGATACATTGCGCAGCAATTCGTCGCGCGAGTTCACTAGACTCGCCAAGCGTTCGGCCATGCTGTCGAGCGAGCGACTGAATCGCCCGAGTTCATCCGAACGGCGCAGCGTTCGCACCGGCACCCGAGCATCGAGCTTACCTCCGGCGAGCGACTCAGTGGTCGCTTGCAGATCGAAGATGGGACCGGTGATGGACCGCGCCAGCGCACCGCTGATGAGGGCGGTCACGACGAGCGCAAGCAGCAGCAGCGCGGGTGCGGACTCACGCAAACCGAGCGCCGCCAGAGGACCCCGTTCGCGGGGCACTGATACGAGCTCGAAGTGTTCGCCGTCCTCGCTGTGCAGCATCGGGCGAGCCCCGGGCAGATCGAGCGCTACGGTGGGCAGATCGGCAAAGAACTCATCCTCGACTTCATCGACCGGCGCGGCACGCAGGCTCGGCGGCAGCGGCCGATCGAGTATTTCACGTCCCAAATCATCGATCACGAGAATCACGGCGGCTGTTTTGGTGTCGGTCTGCTGTGCCGTGGCCCACTGCGCAAGGCCCGTCCGACCACGCAAGGCGAGAGCCTGTGCGGCCTGCTCGGCAGCCGACTGCAGTTCGCTCGCCGCGCGGACATCGCGTTCCTTCAGCGTCCAAGTGGCAATCGCGATCGAACCTGCAAGCACAAGCAGCAGCGTCAGAAAGAACGCGACGAAGATGCGGACGGACAGCCGGTTCACGGCGAAACGTCGATGAGTTCGTAGCCGGTTCCGCGTACGGCGCGGATCTGCAGCGCGGTGCTGCCGGCGCGCTCGAACTTACGGCGCAGATTACTGACGTGGGTATCGATGCTGCGATCGTAAAGGGTCAGTTTTCGACCGAGCGCCTGTTCGGTCAGATCCGCGCGATCGACCGGGGTGCCATGACTCTGGACGAGCCCGAGCAATACACGAAACTCGGCGCCTGTCAGTTCGAGCGTCGTCTCACCGAGCAGTGCCCGACGACGACGCAGATCGAGATGTAAATCGCCGACGCGTAGCTCACCGGCATGCGACGCATCAGCGCTGGGCGGCGTCGCGGTCGCGCGCCGCAGGATGGCGCGGATTCGCGCCAGCAGTTCGCGTGGGTCGAAGGGTTTGGCGAGGTAGTCGTCCGCCCCAAGCTCGAGTCCCAGGATCCGATCGATCGGGTCTCCCCTGGCCGTCAGCATCATCACCGGCAGACGGGAGGAGGCGAGCCGCAGTTCCCGAAGCACATCAAGCCCACTGCGCTCCGGCAACATGACATCCAGGATTAGCAGGTCAGGCTCGGCCGCTCGCAAGGCCGCGACCCCCGCATCGGCGCCATGGTGCGCCTCCACGGTATAGCCCTCGCGCTGCAGGAATTCGCCCAGCATCGCGGCGAGTTCGCGGTCGTCATCGATGATCAGGACGCGTGAGTTCATGGGTGAAACGGGGGGGTATGTGCCGCGATGGTGAAGCCTGCCGGCGGTCCCGGCCAGTGGTCGGCTTGGGCTTTGCATTTCTTTGCAGCGTTTTTGCGAAATTCCTACGGCGGATCGACGTCGAATCGGTAACGATATCCCCTGCCTGGCCTAGCCCGGCATTCTGCCAAGGAGTGAAGACATGCGTTTACGCCAACTTTCCATTGTGACCCTCGCGGCGCTCGGCGGTTCAGTGCTGCTCGCCCAGCCCATGCCCCCATCCCCGCCCGCCGATGCGTCCAAGGCGCAGGCCGCCGGCAAGGAAGTGCGGGAAATTCGTCGTTACCGAATTGTTCGGGACGGCCGCGAGCGCATGGGATCCATGGGAACGATGCGCAGTGCGGGGCTCGTGGATCTGTCGGGCGCCGATCCGCGCATGCTGCAGCGCCTCGCTGATGACCTGCAATTGACCCCGCAGCAGCGCGGAAAGATCACCGAACACATCGCGACTCATGCGCCCGAGATGCGGCGTCTCGCGACCGAGATGGCGCGGCAATCCCGAGCGCTGCGCGATTTGAGTCCGGCTGACAGCAAGTTCAATGCCACGGTGAACGAGACGGCCAAGCGCATGGGTGACCTGTCCGTGCAACTGGTGCGCCAGGGCGGGGAGATGCGTGCCAAAGTTTGGCAAGTACTGACGCCGGAGCAGCGCGCCAAGGCGGATGAGCGACAGCAGCAAATGAAGCAACGACGTCTGGAGATGCGTGAGCGATGGGAGCGACGCGGTCCCGGTGGTACCGAGGGCGCACCGCGTGGTCCGCACGGCATGCCGCCGCCGGACGGTCCGGGTGGCGAGTTTGACGGTGATCTCGACGGCGACATCGAATAACGTCGCACTACCTAGAGACGAAAAAAAAGCCCGGGGCGTTGCTGCCCCGGGCTTTTTCGCATCGGTAAAAACCGATCAATTCACCATGTTCTTGAGGTTCTTCAGCGGCATGGCGCGGACCTTCTTGGAGGCCGGCTTCGCCTTGAACATCATCTTCTCGCCCGTGAACGGGTTAACACCCTCGCGAGCCTTGGTTGCCGGCTTCTTGACGACCTTCAGCTTGGCCAGACCCGGCAGCGTGAACAGGCCGTGGGAGCGCAGGCTCTTCTTGATCACACCGTTGAGCGCGTCGAACACGCCCGAAACCGCTTTGCGCGAGAGCTCGGTTTCCTTAGCAATCTGATTGAGGATTTCCGACTTGGTCGGCGGTCCACCCTTTTTCGCCATCTTGGATTACTCCTGAATTTGGTTGTTGCGCCGTGTGAAGCGCGTTTCGAGTCGGGCGCAAACATAGCACAAGCGTAGGGTGTAGCAAACACTTTTTAGCGTTTTGCCGCAGAAAAACCGCTGCTTTTTGATCGCCATCGGCGTACTCAGCGCAGCAGGATCAACAGCACCTGGATGATGATGCCGGCCCACATTGGCGAGAGGTCCAGTCCCGCAACGGAGGGTACTGCGCGTCGAATGCGCTCAAGCACCGGTTCGCAGAGCGATTCGAGCAGATCGAACACCGCCGAGCGCACGCCTGGCGCGATCAGAGAACTGAGCGCGTAGACGAAAATCGCCCAGAAATACAGCCACAACGCCGAGCGGATGCTCTCACGGGCTGCGGCTATCAGCCACTCGAACGCCGGTGGCAGGATGCCCACAAGCAGGATCGACAAGGCCGCCGTCTGCACGAGCGCGACGGCGAATACGGCGATCACCGAGGCCGTATCGATACGACCGAGCGGTGGGAGCACTCTGCGCAAGGGCATGATCAGCCAGTTGGTCAGGCGCAGGATCGACTGCGCGAGCGGATTGCGAAAATCCGCTCTGGCCCACTGCATCATCAGGCGCAGCAAGAACACGTACGCCAGCAGCGAGAAGAACGTATCGGCGAGAAACAGCATCACCTGCTGCATGGCTCAGCTCCCTGTTCCGTGTTGTGCAGCTATCTGCCTGCCGCGTGATACGGCGGCAGCCACGGCTGCGGAGACTGCCTGTTCGAACTCCTGCGCCGTCAGTTCAGCGAGCGCAGCGGCGGTGGTGCCACCCTTGGAGGTGACTGACTCCCGCAGCGCGGCAAGATCGGCGCCTCGCGTCGCCATCAGGCCCGAGCCATGCAGCGTCGCGACCGCGAGTTCGTTTGCCGCGGCAGGCGGCAAACCCTGGGCCACGCCGGCAGCGGCGAGCGCCTCAGCCATGCGGAAGAAGTAGGCTGGGCCACTGCCCGAGACAGCCGTGACCACGTCCATCAGGGATTCGTCCTCGACCCAAACGACGCAACCGGCCGTAGCCAGCACGGCTTCGGCGCGACGACGCAGCATCGGTTCGAGCGCGCGATCGGCAAACGCCCCCGTCGCTCCAGCACCCAGCAGGGCAGGGCGATTGGGCATGGCGCGGACGAGGGGCACTTGCCCGCCGCAGAGCGCTGTCAGTTGGGCCGTGCCAAGCCCTGCCGCCACCGAGATGACGAGGGGGCGATGCTGCGCGAGCACCCCCTGCAGGGGGCGAAGGGCCGTGGCCATGTCCTGCGGTTTGACGGCGAGAACGAGTATGTCGAGTGATGCGATGTGGGCCGCGGCCTCGGCCGCGACCCGCACACCGAACTCGCGCTGCAAGTTCTCGCGAGCCGCAGCTTGAGTCTCGAAGACGATGATGTACTGCGGGTCCACTCCGGCGCCGCGCAACGCAGACACCAGCGCTCGACCCATGTGACCACCGCCCAGAAAGCCGATACCGCGGCCGATATCCGGTGGTGTGGCGTCTGCGGCGGCGACCTCGCTCATGCCTGTGATTGTAGACGTTCGCCGAACAGCGCGGTGCCGATCCGGA
>VFQT010001322.1_pt1 | contig 30551 bp, 27 predicted proteins | sample 3512381 | NCBI WGS metagenome assembly VFQT01 (sample SAMN10412376, study PRJNA504923) | tailings metagenome | isolation source: Relicate 2 Philex TSF3 active mining site | place: Philippines: Tuba, Benguet | collected 2017-08-29
GGCGACGCCGCCATAGACCACGCCGTCGTTACCCCCGGTATCGCCGAATGCCTCAACCCCGAGGTGGTCATAGCCCGCGATCACACCGGCATAGAGCTCCACTCCCGAACCATCCTGCGCCAGCGCCGGCGTCGCGATGCCAGCCGCCAGAACAGTGGCGAACGAGATCAGCTTCTTCATCATATTCCTCCTGCTGCGCGCTTCCACGCGTCGCGGGCCGGATACGAAGCGGCTCGGCAAGGCGCCATCCGGGCGAACCCCTAGCGAAAATTCACAAACAAATATGTGCTTAATCAGCAACATGCACGCCGGACGCTCGATGCCGGCAAACAGGAAGAACGAGCATGGGCCGCTGAGCGGAGCGCTTAGGCGAAGGCGGCCGCCCTGCGCAGCAATTGATAGGCCTCGACCACGCCTTGCAGCCGCGTTTCGAAGCTGCGGTCGCCGCCGTTGCGGTCCGGATGGTAGCGGCGCACGAGTTCCGAATAGCGGGTGCGTAGCGCCTTGCGATCAGCATCGAGCGGGAGGCCGAGAACGTCCAGCGCACGGCGCTCATCGGGCGTCACGATCCGCCCGTCCTGCCGCTCGGCCGGCCGCCGGGCGCGCATGTGGGCCTTGGCGCGGGCGCTGATTGCGTCCAGCGGATCGGCAAAATCCGCCCAGCGCGGTGCCTCGTCCACGCCGGCGGTCGGCCGGAACGCGCGCGATTCGCGCTCCCAGCCGTTGAGCGGAGACTGCGCGCGCAGAATCTCTTCCGAACTCATGCCATCGAAGAAATCGTAGCCCGAATTGAACTCGCGCACGTGATCGAGGCAGAACCAGCGGTAATCGCCCGGGCCGTCAAAGCCCGAAGGCCGCTCGCCGGGCGCGCGGAATTCGCCGGCTTCCTCGCAACCCGGCCGATCGCAGCCCCGCCCACGTCCCTCGTGTCGTCCATGGAATCGATGGTGTCTCACCCGCTGGCAGATGGCGACGGATGCGCTAGAAGGGAAGACATGACCGGACCAATCGCGCATGAAATCAGCCGCCTGCTTGGCGCAGCCTTCACCCCCACGCACCTTGCCGTGATCAACGACAGCGAGATGCACCGCGGCCACGCAGGCCACGATGCCAGCGGCGAATCGCACTTCACCATTGAGATCGAAAGCCCGGCTTTCGCCGGCGTCTCCCGCCTCGAACGCCAGCGCATGGTGAACCGCGCGCTCGGCGACATTCCCGGCCAGCGCGTCCACGCGCTGGCGATCAAGGCAAAGGCACCCGGCGAATGAGCGCACCCATCATCCAGACCATCGCCCCGGTCACGCACGACCTTGGCGCGTTCAAGGTTCGCCGAGCAATCCCGGGCCGCGAACGCACGATGGTCGGCCCGTTCATCTTCGTCGATCAGTTTGGCCCGGCGCGCCTGGCCCCCGGCGAAGCGATGGACGTACGCCCGCACCCGCACATCAACCTGGCGACCGTCACCTGGCTGTTCGAAGGCGCCATCGACCATCGCGACAGCCTGGGCAGCTTCGCGACGATCCGCCCCGGCCAGGTCAACCTGATGACCGCTGGCAGCGGCATCGTTCATTCGGAACGCAGCCCCGCCGAGGAGCGGCCTGGCGGGCCCAGCCTCTACGGCATGCAGACCTGGCTCGCCTTGCCGGACGGGCGCGAGGAGATCGCCCCGGCCTTCGAAAGCCTGACCGACCTGCCCTTGATCGAGGACGCCGGCGCGCGCGCACAGGTCATCATGGGCACCCTGTGGGGGGCGACCGCCCCGACGACCCAGCATTCCCCGACGATCTATGCCGAAATCGCGCTGTCGAGCGGCGGCTCGCTGCCGATCGATAGCGAGGCCGACGAGCGCGCGGTCATGCTGGTGGGGGGTGAGGCCAGCATCGATGGCGTGCCGCTCGGCCTCTATGAACTGACCGTGCTCGCGCCCGGCGCGGCGCTGAAGCTGTCCTCCGTCTCGGGCGGCCGCGTGATGCTGCTGGGCGGCGAGGCCTTTGCGTCGCCGCGCCACGTCTGGTGGAATTTCGTCAGCTCTTCCACCGACCGCATCCAACAGGCCGCGCTCGACTGGCGCGAAGGCCGCTTCCCGAAGGTGCCCGGCGACGAGGCGGAATTCATCCCCCTTCCCGAAGGCCGCCCCAAGACGGTGAGTTATCCTTAATGCAGCGCGAATTGCACATAATCCACAAGCCCAACGCATAGCCGAGCCTGTCGAAGCCCGCTCATCCTGAGCTTGTCGAAGGATGCTGCCCCAACGCTGCGAACGTGCTTCGACAAGCTCAGCACGAGCGGATTTGCGTCAGGGCTGCGCTGCCACGCGGTGCTGTGGGCCATCGGCATTGCCCTTTGCCGTCGCGCCGCCTAAATGCGCGCCTCTATGTCCAAGCCGCTGACTTTCGCCGTCCCGAAGGGGCGCATCCTCGACGAGGCGCTGCCGCTGATGGCGCGCGCCGGTGTGGTGCCCGCGGCGGATTTCCACGACCCGAAGTCGCGCGCGCTCTCCTTCGCCTGCGAGAACAGCGACATGCGCCTGATCCGCGTGCGCGCTTTCGATGTCGCGACGTTCGTCGCCCATGGCGCCGCGCAGGCGGGGATCGTCGGCTCCGATGTCGTGGAGGAGTTCGCCTATTCGGACCTCTACGCCCCGGTCGATCTCGATATCGGCCACTGCCGCCTTTCGGTGGCCGAGCCGGCCGATCATGATCCGAATGCCGCACCGGCCAGCCATCTGCGCGTCGCCAGCAAGTACCCGAGCCTGACCCGCCGCTACTTCGAGAACCTTGGCATCCAGGCGGAAGTGGTGAAGCTCAACGGGGCGATGGAACTGGCGCCCGGCCTCGGCCTCGCCAGCCGCATCGTCGATCTGGTTTCCACGGGCCGAACGCTCAAGGACAATGGCCTTGCCGAAACGAGCGTGATCCTGAAAGTCTCGGCCCGCCTGATCGTCAACCGCGCGGCGCTCAAGACCGACGAGCGCGTCGGCGCGCTCGTCGAGCGGTTCCGCGCGCTGGTGGCCCAGGCGAAGGCTGCCTGATGCTGCGCCTGAATAGCCGCGATCCGGGATTCGCCGAAGCCTTCCGCCGCCTCGTCCGCGACCGACGCGAGAGCGGCAGCGATGTCGCGCGCGACGTCACCCTGATCCTGGAGGACGTGCGCAACCGCGGCGACGATGCATTGGCGGAACTCACCCAGCGCTTCGACGGCCACTCGCTTTCGGAAGACGCGAACTGGCGTATCGACGCGCAGGACTGCCGCGATGCCTTCGACGCGTTGAGGCCGGACTTGCGCGCCGCGCTGGAACTGGCGGCACAGCGCATCCGCGCCTACCACGAAGCCCAGAGGCCAGCCGACCGCGACGAGCGGGACGAGGCCGGTGTGCGGCTGGGCGCGACATGGCGGCCCGTCGATGCCGCCGGGCTCTATATTCCGGGCGGGCGCGCCGCCTATCCTTCGTCGCTGCTGATGAATGCGATCCCGGCCAAAGTCGCCGGGGTAGAGCGGCTGGCGGTCGTCACGCCGACGCCCAAGGGCGAGGTCAATGCACTGGTCATGGCCGCCGCCCACATCGCCGGGGTGGACGAGATCTGGCGCGTGGGCGGAGCGCAGGCGGTTGCCGCGCTGGCCTATGGCACGGCGCGAATCCGGCCGGTGGACGTGATCACCGGCCCCGGCAATGCCTGGGTCGCCGAAGCCAAGCGGCAGCTTTATGGCGTTGTCGGCATCGATATGGTCGCCGGGCCGAGCGAGATTCTGGTGATCGCCGACGGCCGCAACGATCCCGAATGGATCGCCGCCGACCTGTTGAGCCAAGCCGAGCACGATCCCGTCGCGCAGTCGATTCTCATCACCGACGATCCTGTGTTCGCCGATACAGTCGCGGATCGCGTCGGCGTCGAACTGTCGATGCTTCCCACCGCGCGCACCGCCTCCGAAAGCTGGAACACCCATGGCGTGATCATCGAGGTGGCGAGCCTCGACGAAGCGCCGGCCCTGGCGAACGCCCTCGCCGCCGAGCACGTCCAGCTGGCGGTCGATGATCCGCAGCCGCTGATGGACGCGATCCGCCATGCGGGTAGCGTCTTTCTCGGCAGGCTGACTCCAGAGGCGGTGGGCGACTATGTCGCCGGCCCCAACCATGTCTTGCCGACCGGACGGCGCGCACGCTTCGCCTCGGGGCTTTCGGTGCTCGATTTCATGAAGCGCACCAGCTTCATCCAGCTCGACGATGCTGCGCTACGGGCGATCGGCCCGGCTGCCGTCGCGCTTGCCGAAGCGGAAGGGCTGCCCGCCCACGCACGATCCATCGAAGTGAGACTGGGGCTATGACCATCCGTACCCAGGCGCGCGCCGCCGCCCGCCTCGCCGCAGTACAGGCGCTCTACCAGCACGATATGGAAGCGACGCCGCAGGCGCAGCTGCTCGACGAATTCCACCGCCACCGCCTGGGCGCCGAAATCGACGAGGATCAGTACGCCGACGCCGAAGTCGCTTTCTTCGACGATCTGGTGAAAGGCACGCTGGCCCGCCGCGACGAGATCGACGCGCTGCTTTCCGGCAAGCTCGCCGAAGGATGGCGGCTGGAGCGGCTGGACAAGACCATGCTCCAGGTTCTGCGCGCGGGCGCCTATGAGCTGCTGGCACGCCCAGACGTGCCGACGCCCGCCGCGATCAGCGAATATGTCGATGTCGCGCACGCCTTCTTCGAGACGCGGGACGCCAAGTTCGTGAACGGCGTGCTTGACGCCTTGGCTAAGAGCGTGCGCTGACCGGCGAGCTTGCCTTCATCGAGGCGCTGCGCCGCATCGCGACGCACCCCGGTGCACGCAACCTGGAAGACGACTGCGCGGTAATCGCGTTCGGCGGCGAGACGCTGGTGCTGACGCACGACGCCATGGTCGAGGGCGTGCACTTCCTGCCGGGTCAAGACGCGGCCGACGTCGCCTGGAAGCTGGTGGCCAGCAACATGTCCGATCTCGCGGCCAAGGGCGCCGAGCCGGTGGGCGTGCTGCTGGGGTACATGCTGGGCGGGGAGGACATGCGGTTCCTGGCGGGGCTGAATGAGGCGCTGGACCACTATGGCGCACCGCTTCTGGGCGGCGATACCGTATCGGGCAGCACCCGGACGCTGGGGCTTACCGCCTTCGGACGCGCGACGCATCGCCCGGTGCCTTCGCGCGCCGGTGCTCGCGCCGGAGATGGATTGTACCTCACCGGCGCGGTCGGGGCCGCGATGATGGGGCTCGAAGCGCTGCGCTCGGGCGATGGCGACAGCCTGCCCTACCGCCGCCCCCGCGCGCTGCTGGCGGAAGGACAAGCGCTGGCCCCGCTGGTCACCGCGATGATGGACGTATCGGACGGGCTGCTGCTCGACGCGTGCCGGCTCGCCACCGCAAGCGGGGTGACGCTGGTGATCGAGAGCGGGGCCGTCCCGCTCGCGGCGCCGGAAGCACGGCGCGGGGAGGCCTTGCGCTGGGGCGAAGACTACCAACTTCTGTTCACGCTGCCCGTCGGAGTTGAGCCGCCGGTGAAGGCTTATCGGATCGGCGAGGCGGTTGCGGATACGGGCGTACCGTTGCTGCTGGATGGCGAGCCGCTGAGCCAGGCCGACGGGCTTGGCTATGAGCACGGTTGATACCTACAGAGCCGAGACGTCCACGCCCCGCGCCTTGAGCACGTGCTTCATCGCGAAATAGGCGGCGCGGGTCCGGTGGTTGGGAATGCCCGGATAGAGATGGTGGATGAGGTGCGTCTCCATCCCCATCGAGAGCACATGGCCAAGCCGGCTCTTGAAAATGTTGGTGTTCTCGTAGCGCCCCAGCTTGCCCTCACGCGGGTGGTGCGGCGCCCAGCTCAGGTAGAAGCGGATATAGGACAGTCCGATGTGGCGCGGCAGCCACCAGATCAGCGCCGCCTCGATCGCGTAGCCGCTCCACGCCATCGTGAAGAGCGCCGCCATGAAGAACAGCTGCAGGACCATCGTTTCCTTGAGCGACCGAGCCGCCTCGGGCGTGCCCATTTCGGCGAGGACGCGCTTGTAGGCGTGGATCGAGCCGGGGACGCCGGGCTGCCGGTTGTACCAGGTTTTGTACCAGGCCGCCCACATGTTGGGGGCCTCGTCGGGATAGTCGGGATCCTTGAGCGGATCGTTGCAGTGATAGTGATGCTCTAGATGCATCAGCCGCTGCATCGAGAACGGCACGACGATGATCAGCGTGGATATCTGGCCGGTCAGCTCGTTGAGCCAGCGCAGCTTCTCCCCTTTGCGGGCGATGTTCGAATGCATCGCCTCATGGCTGGTAACATAGCCGCCGGTGGCGAAGATGCACGATAGCACGAAGGCCAGCGGCAGGTTGAGCATCCCCATGAAAGCCAGCGGGAAGAACGACAGCCAGATTGCGAAGCAGACGATGGCCACGACGGCGTAGACCCAGGTCCTGCCGCCATGAAACCGGCGCGCGATCTCGATCTCTTCCTTGCGCAAGTTGCGCCGCGTGTAGGCATCGAGCCCATCGGGGCCGAGCGGCAGCGCGCGGGCTTCGCCGGGCGTCGTGCGGGCAAGCGTGTCGCCCGCCGTGATAAGGTCGGTCTCGCTCATGCGCTCAGATCCAACGTCCCCGAATGTTGGCGTAGAGGCCCCAGGCGCCGCCGATCGCCAAGCCCACGGCGATCCGGCTGAGCCCCAGCGGCGAAGGCACGTCCCAAGCCTCCATCAACTCCGCGATGAGCGGGGCGATGAAACCTATGCCGAAGAGGAACGGCATGATTGCGAAGAGCTTCTGCACCCCAGCCTGCATATGGTTAATATCGCATAGACCATGTTTTCCCGCAAGCGAGCGGCTTCGCTTCCCTGCGCTTTTAGATCGTTCGCTTGACTGGACGTGATCGCCGCCAATCCCGGATACCAACACGGTTCGATGCCGAATTTCGGGCGGGGACTTGCGCGCGGAAAGGCTTGGCCTTAGCCCTACGCCCGTCAAGCGGCCGTTCATAAAAAGTCGCGGGCAGAGGATAACTGAAAAGGGGGCGTTCCGTGGACTTGGTCACGATCGCGATTGTCTTAGGTTTGCTGGCCGTGCTTTACGGCTTCGTCACTAGCCGACAGGTGTTGAGCAGCCCGGCCGGAAACGCCCGGATGCAGGAAATCGCCGCCGCCATTCAGGAAGGCGCGCAAGCCTACCTCAAGCGGCAATATACCACGATCGCCATCGTCGGCGTGGTCGTCGCGATCGTCATCGCGCTGACGCTCGGCGCGATCTCGGCGACCGGCTTCGCCCTGGGCGCGATCCTTTCGGGCGTGGCCGGTTTCATCGGCATGAACATCTCGGTGCGCGCGAACGTACGCACCGCCGCCGCCGCGCAGACCGGGCTCCAGGCGGGCCTGACGCTGGCATTCCGCGCCGGTGCGATCACCGGAATGCTCGTGGCGGGCCTGGCCCTGCTCGCGATCTCGGTGTTCTACTGGTATCTCACCGGGCCGGGCGGCTACAGCGTCGGCGGCGAGGACCGCACGGTGGTGGACGGACTTGTCGCACTCGCGTTCGGCGCATCGCTGATCTCCATCTTCGCGCGCCTGGGCGGCGGCATCTTCACCAAGGCCGCCGACGTCGGCGCCGACCTCGTCGGCAAGGTCGAAGCGGGGATTCCCGAGGATGACCCGCGCAACCCGGCGGTGATCGCCGACAACGTCGGCGACAATGTCGGCGACTGCGCCGGCATGGCCGCCGACTTGTTCGAGACTTATGTCGTCACCGTCGGCGCGACGATGGTGCTCACCGCGCTGCTGCTGAAAGGTGTGGGCGACCTGCTGCCCGCGCTGATGGCGCTGCCGCTGCTGATCGGCGGCGTCTGCATCGTCACGTCGATCATCGGGACCTATTTCGTGCGCCTGGGCGGCGGCACCAACATCATGGGGGCGATGTACAAGGGCTTCCTCGTCACCGCCGTGCTCTCGATCCCGGCCATATGGTGGGCGATCGACTATGCGCTTGGCGGAATGGAGGTGATGGTCGGCCCGGACATCACCGCCATGGACCTGTTCTACTGCTCGCTGGTGGGCCTCGTCATCACCGGCCTGATCATCTGGATCACCGAGTACTACACCGGCACCAAATACCGCCCGGTCAAGTCGATCGCCAAGGCGTCGGAGACCGGACACGGCACCAACGTGATCCAGGGCCTCGCGATCAGCCTGGAGGCGACAGCCCTGCCGACGTTGGTGATCTGCGCGGGAATCATCATCGCCTACCAGCTCGCCGGACTGATCGGGATCGCCTATGGCGCCACCGCGATGCTGGCGCTCGCCGGCATGGTCGTCGCGCTCGATGCCTATGGCCCGGTCACCGACAACGCCGGCGGCATTGCCGAAATGGCGGGGCTGGACGACAGCGTGCGCGAAAAGACCGATGCGCTCGACGCCGTGGGAAACACCACCAAGGCCGTCACCAAGGGCTATGCGATCGGCTCTGCGGGCCTGGCCGCGCTGGTGCTGTTTGCCGCCTACACCGCAGACTTGCGCGAATACTTCCCGAACCTCACGGTCGATTTCAGCCTTGAGAACCCGTACGTCATCGTCGGCCTGCTGCTGGGCGCGTTGCTGCCGTACCTGTTCGGCTCGATGGGCATGACCGCCGTGGGCCGCGCCGCCGGCGATGTCGTGATCGATGTGCGCGATCAGTTCCGCAACAACCCCGGTATTATGGAAGGCACATCGCGGCCCGACTACGCGCGCACAGTCGACCTCGTCACCAAGGCGGCGATCAAGGAGATGATCGTGCCTTCGCTGCTGCCGGTGCTGGCGCCGATCCTGGTCTATTTCGTGATCACGGCCGTGGCGGGCGACCCGGCCGCCGGCTTTGCCGCGCTCGGCGCGTTGCTGCTGGGGGTGATCGTCAGCGGATTGTTCGTCGCGCTGTCGATGACCTCGGGCGGCGGCGCGTGGGACAACGCCAAGAAGTACATCGAGGACGGCAATCACGGCGGCAAGGGCTCGGAAGCCCACAAGGCCGCCGTGACCGGCGATACGGTGGGCGATCCCTACAAGGACACCGCCGGACCTGCGGTCAACCCGATGATCAAGATCACCAACATCGTCGCCCTGCTGCTGTTGGCGGCACTGGCCAGCAACGCTGCCGGATAGAGAACCCCGCCGATAGAGTTGGGGAGGGAGAAGCCTCGTCCGGAGCGATCCGGGCGGGGCTTTTCATTGCGGCATCGACCGGGCCGGCGTTAGCGATTCCTTCGCGATGGCTTGATAAGGCAACCACGTCGGCGCGGCACGCCGATGCTGCCAGGTTGGATCGCTTGCGAAGCGAAGTAGATTTTCTGCGGAATGCGACGGACCATCGCGAGGCGGCGGCGCCCGCAGCCGCGTTCCATGGCTTCGAGGCGCGCCTCGTGCCCTGTAGCGTCATGGCAGCCGACAATCCGGCATGGGATGCGCTTGCGCTCTGCGCCGCCGAGCCCAACCCATTTTTCGAGAGCTGGTATCTGCTGCCCTCGCTGCAAGCGCTCGATACCACTGGCCGTGTGCGGATCCTGCGCTTCGATGCGGGCGGAGAGCTGGCTGGATTGCTGCCGCTGGCGCGTTCCGGCCGCTACTACCGCTGGCCGCTGCCCAACCTGTCCGCCTGGCTGCACGACAACTGCTTTCTCGGCGCGCCGCTCGTCGCCAAGGGGCTGGAGCGCGAGTTCTGGCAGGCGCTGCTCGCCTGGGCCGATCGCAACAGTGGCCTCGCGCTCTTCCTCCACCTCGCCCACCTGCCCTTGAGCGGTCCGATCCATGAGGCGCTGCAGGCGGTTCTGAGCGAGCAGGAGCGCTTCGCCGCGATCGTCCACCGCGAAGAACGCGCGCTGCTGCGGTCGAAGCTTACACCCGAGGCCTATTTCGACGCGGCGCTCTCGGGCAAGAAGCGCAAGGAACTGCGCCGGCAGACCGCGCGGCTTTCGGAACTGGGTGAGCTCGCCGTCGAACGCCGCGACGACGCAGAGGGCATCGAGCAATGGATTGCGGATTTCCTGAGTCTTGAGGCTTCGGGCTGGAAAGGGCTCGCGGGATCCGCCCTCGCCGCCAACCCGGCCACCTCGAACATTTTCGCCCAAGGCCTGCGCGGGGCCGCCAGCCGGGGCAGGCTCGAACGGCTGCAACTCTCGCTCGACGGCAGGCCGATCGCGATGCTGGCAAGCTTCCTGACGCCGCCCGGCGCTTTCTCCTACAAGACCGCTTTCGACGAAAGCTTCGCACGGTTCTCGCCGGGTGTGCTGTTGCAGCGTGAGAACCTGGCCCTTCTCGAACGGCCGGAGATCGCCTGGACCGACAGCTGTGCGGCCGCCGACCACCCCATGATCGATCACATCTGGCGCGAGCGGCGGGACATTGGCCGGGTTTCCATCGCGATCGGCGGTCGCGCTCGCCGTGTGGCCTTTGAACATATCGCCCGCGCCGAACTCTCGCGCATGTCGCAGGTCTGACCCGATGAGCACCTTCCCCCATGAGGCGCGAGCCGCCTTCTCCGCCAATTATCCAGAGGTTCCTCACAAGCTTGTCCACAACCTGCGCCGGCACCCCCTACTTGAGGTCGAAGCGCTCGCCATTTTGGCGGAAGCGCTGCCTGAGCAGTCGGTGGAATACAACCGGGCCGACCTGCCGCTAGGCGTCGACGGCAAGCCCGACGCCACCGGCGTTCCGATCGGCGAGACGATCCGGCGCATCCTGACCAGCCAGAGCTGGGCCGTGCTCAAGAACGTGGAGCAGGATCCCGCCTATGCCGCGCTGCTGGGCGATCTGCTTGACGAGCTTCGTCCGGACATCGAATCGCGTACGGGTAAGATGCTCATGACCCAGGCGTTCGTGTTCATCTCTTCGCCTGGCGCGGTGACGCCCTATCACTTCGATCCCGAGCACAACATCCTGCTCCAGATACGCGGATCGAAGGTGATGACCCAGTTTCCGGCCGGCGATCCCGCCTTCGCACCCGATGAAGTACACGAGGCTTATCACACCGGCGGCGCGCGCGAGCTTCGCTGGCGCGATGACATGGAACCACAAGGCCGCGCCTTCGCGCTCGCGCCCGGCGAAGCGCTCTATGTCCCGGTGATGGCACCGCACTTTGTGCGCAACGGGCCTGAACCTTCGGTTTCATTGTCGATCACATGGCGCTCCGAGTGGAGCTTCGCCGAGGCCGACGCGCGCGCATTCAACTCCGTCCTGCGTGGGCTTGGAATTCGGCCCTCCGGCACCCGCCGCTGGCCCGCGCGCAATCTTGCCAAGGCTTACGGCTGGCGGGCGATACGCCGGCTGGGCCTTCGCTGAGACGCCAACAAGCGCTTAGCCCGCCATCCGCCGCTCGGGGTCTTTCGTGATAGTCGCGGCGCGCACGACCGGGCGCCGCTCCTTGCTGGCACCGAGTGGGGTCGCAAATTCCACTCCCATGCGGTCGTCCTTGCACCAGCGGGCGGTCGCGTTCACGACCTTCCCATCGCCCAGATAAACGTTGAACGGCGTGCCGGCAGGGACATTCCACAGCCCCTCGATCAGCGCGCCGGTGGCCGACATGTTGCGGACGGTCGCGTTGTACTGCTGGCCTTCGTGCTCAAGCATGATCTTGCGCAGCATTGTCTGGCGCGCGGCACGCGCAGAGCGAGGCCCCATGGCATTCGCGGCAAGAGTCGTCCGCAAGCGCTCGGCCGCATCGGCGCCGCTCATCGCCTTCTCGTAAATGTAACCTTGGACGTGGCTGCATCCAAGCCGGCGCACCAAGTCCAGCTCATCGAGCGTCTCGACGCCTTCGGCGGTGGTTTCCATGCCGAGCGCCTCAGCCAGGCTAACGATCGACGCGATGATCGCACCGTTGCGGCTGCCGGCGATGGTCGCGCCCCGCACGAAGCTCTGGTCGATCTTGATCTTGTCGAACGGCGCCTTCTTCAGATAGCCGAGCGAGGAATAGCCCGTGCCGAAATCGTCCAGGGCCAGCCGCACTCCCACCCGTTTCAGTGCGTTGAACATGTCCTCCGTGGAGCTGCTGTCGTTCAGGAAGACGCTTTCGGTGATCTCCAGCTCGAGGCGCGCGGGAGCGACCTGCGCCGCCGCCAGCGCGCTGGTGAGGATCGCGGGAAGCGCCGGGTTGGCGAACTGCAGCGGCGAAACGTTCACCGCCACGCGCACCGAATCCGGCCATTGGGCGAGATCGCGGCAGGCCGTGCGTAGCGCCCATTCGCCGATCTGGGCGATAAGGCCGGCGTCCTCGGCAATGGGCACGAACTTGGCCGGCGATAGCCAGCCGTGCTTGGGGTGCTCCCAGCGCAGCAGCGCCTCGAAGCCGGTGATCCGCTCGGTCGCAGTGTGCACGACCGGCTGGTAATAGAGTTGCAGGCCGCCGTTGACCAAGGCATCGCGCAGGTCCTGCTCCAGCTGGCGGCGTTCCTCGGCCTCGCTGTGGAGATCGGGCGCGTAGAAGTGGTGCCGCCCGCGTCCGCCGTCCTTCGCCGCATAGAGCGCCAGGTCGGCGTTGCGGATGATCGCTTCGGACGTGACGCCGTCCCGCGGCGCTATCGCGATGCCGATCGACGCGCCGATCACTACGCGGTGGCCGTAGATCGAGTAAGGCTGGGAAATGCTCTCTATCACGCGCCGCGCCAGCGGCTCCAGATCGGACTGCCGGTGCATGCCGGGAAGGATGATCTGGAACTCGTCACCGCCCAGGCGGCCCACCCGCCCGGTCGTATCCACCGCGCGTTCCAGGCGCTGCGCCACTTGCTTCAAAAGCGCGTCGCCGGCGGGATGGCCGAGCGTATCGTTGACTTGCTTGAAGCGATCCAGATCGAGCAGGAACACGGCGCAGAGGCGGTGCTCCTCGCGCTTTGCATTGAGGATTTTCTCCAGCGTCTGCGACATCTGGAACCGGTTCGCCAGCGAGGTAAGCGAATCGTACATGGCAAGGCGCGAGGCATCGGCGGCCGAGCGCCGCTTTTCGGTGAGGTCGCTTCCCGACCCACGGAAGCCGAGGAAATTGTTGAAGTGATCATGCAGCGGCCTTCCGCTGATGGAGCACCAGCGTTCGTCCCCGGATGTCGCGGCGCGCACCGCCAGATCCTGAAAGGACGAGCGCGCCGACAAGTGGAACGCCAGCGTCCGTTCGCCCTCCTGCCCGCCCTCGTCGAGCACGAACAGATCGGTAAGCGGCCGCCCAATCAGCGATTCTCCACCGCAATCGACCAGCATCGCGATGGTTGGCGAGACATAGGTCAGCAGGCCGCGCCGGTCGGTTTCCCAAAACCAGCCCTGCCCGGTCTGCTCATAGTCGCTGAGGATTTCCTCGGCGCGGTGCTGGATGCGCATCTGGCGGCTGCGCTCGGCCTGTTCCTCGCGCGCCATCTTGCCCTGTCGAACGGCCAGTGCGCCGGCGCCGACACAGGCCATCGCAATCACAACCATGCTCTTGCCGCTGCCCGCCACCGCCGAGGCACCGATCCAGAGCCCTATCTGCGCCACGAGCACCGGAACCAGGCGCGCATGTAACACCGCGGTCGCCATCAGCGACACCGCTGCCATCAGGGCCACGGCGTTATGCCACGCCAGGGTCGCGGAATCGCTCGCCCACAAAGCCAGAGCGAGGCCAAACAGAAGCATCGGCAAACCGATAAGCCCTAGCGCCGCCAGCTTGCGCGCGTTGGGCATGCGTGCAAGCTGGGGCTCGAAGCGGTCGATGAGCGCAGCCAGCGATGGCGTGACCGCCGCCAGAACCGCAACGATGCCGATTACGGGCCTGGGAATGGATAACGACATAAGCCCGGCAAGCGCGAGCGAGCAGGCGATGACCGCGCTCATCACCGGCCACATACGCGCCATCTGCCGGCGCTGGAGCCCGGCCGAACTGGGCGGCCCCGCGACCAGCCCGCGTGCGTGCTTGGCGCGCCTTCCTCCAGGGTGAGTCGCGCCGCCGCCGACCACACCTTCGCCGACATGCGGCTCCCTTCGGATTTTAGCGTCTAACCTGCCCGGCCCCATGCCGGTCTGCTCGCACGAACGCAGTTAACATCCCGTTATGCATGTTTGCGATTCCACGCCCTCGACCGCAGAAATGCGCGGTTCGCGATAGGGGCTTGGCAACCCGGCGCGGCTGATCGAAGATGCTGCACAAAGCCAAGCGCATCGACGCGATCGGGAGAACGAATTTGCGGCACATCGCGGTGATCGGATCGGGTCCGGCAGGTTACTACACGGCCGAGGCCGCGCAGAAGCAATGGGGCGACGGCGTGCGGGTCGATGTCTTCGACGCCCTCCCCGTCCCGTTCGGCCTGATCCGCACGGGCGTCGCGCCCGATCACCAGTCGATCAAGGGCGTGTCCCGGCGCTATGAAGCGACCGCCCTGTCAGAGAACGTCCGGTTCGTCGGCAACGTCACGATCGGCAAGGACGTGTCGATCGCGGAGCTTCAGGATTTGTACGACGCGGTCGTGCTCGCCACCGGCGCACCGCGCGACAAGCGGCTGGGCCTGCCCGGAGAAGACCTGGGCAACGTGTTCGGCAGCGCGGCATTCGTGGGCTGGTACAACGGCCATCCCGAATTCGCGGAGCTCGCACCGGACCTTTCCGGCCGAACGGCGGTGGTCATCGGCAACGGCAACGTCGCGCTCGACGTGGCGCGCATCCTGGCCAAGAGCCAGGCCGAGTTCGGCAGCAGCGACATCGTCGCCCACGCACTCGATGCGCTGTCCGCGTCGCGGATCGAGCGGATCGTGATCCTGGGACGGCGCGGCCCGCACCAGATCGCCATGACGCCGAAGGAACTGGGCGAGCTGGCTCATCTGGAGCGCGCGTTCCCGCATGTGGAGGCAGGCGATCTGCCCGACGCCGCCGAAGATGCCGCGCTCGATCCCGGACAGCGCAAATCGGTGGCGCTGCTGCGAAGCTTCGCCGCCTTCGGCCCCGAGGACCGGGCCGGCAAGCCGATCGAAGTGCTGTTCGACTTCTTCGCGTCCCCCAAAGCGATTATCGGGCAAGGAAAAGTCGAGGCGGTGGAAGTCGAGCGCACCCGGCTGGAAGACGGCCGCGCGGTCGGCACCGGCGAGATCTACCCGGTTCCCGCCGACTTGGTGGTCGCCTGCATCGGCTATCAGACCTCACCGATTCCCGGCGTGCCCTTCGACGAGAACGGCGGCCGGTTCGCCAACGATGATGGGCGCGTCCTGCCCGGCCTGTACTGCGTGGGCTGGGCCAGGCGCGGGCCATCGGGGACGATCGGCACCAATCGCCCCGATGGCATCGCCATCATCGAACGCATCGCCGGCGACATCGGCGAAGGCGCCGGCAAGCTGGGCCGCGCCGGGTTCGACCGCCTTGCTGAGCAGCGCAACCTCGCTCTCGTCACCTTCCGCGACTGGCAGAAGATCGACGAGGCGGAAATTCAGCGCGCGCGCGAGGGGGCGCCGCGCGAGAAGTTCGTCGCGATCGCGGAAATGATCGAAGCCGCGCGGCGGAGCTGAGTCGGGCTCTCGAGCCCCGGCTGTCTGATTTACCCTATCCCGTTCGTCAATGTCTGCCGGAGCAGGACAGAATTTAGACCCGCATCGGCATCAGCACGTAGAGCGCCGGGCTCTTTTCGTCCTGGCGGATCAGCGTCGGCGCGCCGGCATCGGCGAGGTGCATTTCCACCGTGTCGCCCTCGATCTGGCTGAGGATGTCCTTGAGATAGTTGGCGTTGAAACCGATCTCGAACCCTGCCGCCGAATAATCCGCAGGCACTTCTTCCGCCGCCGTCCCATTGTCCGGCGACGTGACAGAAAGCGTTACGCGATCGTTGTCGAGCGCCATCTTCACCGCGCGCGTCTTCTCGGTGGCGATCGTCGCGACGCGGTCGACGCCCTGGTAGAAGCTCTTGGGATCGAGCCGCAGCAGCTTGTCGTTGCCGGTCGGAATCACGCGGGTGTAGTCCGGGAACGTGCCGTCGATCAGCTTGCTGGTCAGGACGACGCCGTTCTCGCCGCCCAGCGTGAAGCGGATCTTTGAGGCTGAGAGATCGACCTCGACATTGGTGTCGAGCGCTTCCTCCAGCAGCTTGCGCAGCTCCGCCACGCATTTGCGCGGCACGATCACGTCGGGCATCCCCTCGGCCCCGTCAGGCCGCGCCAAGGTGAAGCGAGCGAGACGGTGGCCGTCGGTGGCTGCGGCCTTCAGCTCTTCGTCGGTGACGTGCAGGAAGATGCCGTTGAGGTAATAGCGGGTCTCTTCGGTCGAGATCGCGAACCGGGTGCGGTCAATCAGCTGCGCGAGCGTCGCCGCCGGAATCTCGAAGCTGGTCGGCAGATCGCCCTCGACGATCACCGGGAAATCGTCGCGCGGAAGCGTTGGCAGGGTGAAGCGGCTGCGCCCCGCCTTCACCACCATGCGGTTGTCGGCCGTCTCGATGCTCACCTGGCTGCCGTCTGGCAGCTTGCGCGCGATATCGAACAGCAGGTGTGCGGATACGGTGATCGCGCCGGGGGCATCGACCGAAACCGCGCCCATCGATTCCACGATCTGCAGGTCGAGATCGGTTGCCATCACCCGCAGCGCGCCGCCGGCCGCCGCCTCGATCAGCACGTTCGAGAGAATGGGGATCGTGTTGCGCCGTTCTACGACCGACTGGACGTGAGACAGGCAGCGCAGCAGCGTCGCGCGTTCAATAGTGGCCTTCATGACTGACTCACGTCCCCCTTCGACGGTCAGGGGACAAGGCTCCCCTCCGGTGAAATCGGACCATCTTCCTTACCGCCGAAGCGCCGTCCGGCAAGCGAGAAGCGCGCGGAACCGCGCTAAACTGGGGATAAATCGCCGCCGGGCGGATGCCGCGCCGCCGCCCTGTTCAATAGCGGCGGGAGACCGCGAATTCCGCTGCTTCCGCCATGGCCGATCGCGCCTCGCCGGCCGGGAAGCAGGCGATGGCATCGATCGCGCGCTGGACGAAGTGCCGCGCGCGATCGCGGGTCGCGGCGACGGTGTCATGCTGACCGATCAGCGCGACCGCATGGGCAAGATCGGCATCGTCGCTACGGAAGCCGGCGATCGCGTCGCGCCAGAACCGGCGTTCTTCCTCATTGCCTCGCGCATAGGCCAGGATCACCGGCAAGGTCATCTTGCCGTCGCGGAAATCGTCGCCCTTGCCCTTGCCCATTTCGCCTGCGTCGGAATCGTAATCCATCGCGTCGTCCACCAGCTGGAACGCGATGCCCAGGTTGCGCCCATAGTCCTCCAGCGCCCGCTCCTCGGCCTCCGGGCGTTCGGCGACGACGGCGGCGATGCGGGTAGCGGCGGCAAAGAGCGCGGCGGTCTTGGCGCCGATGATCGACAGATAGCGGTCCTCGCTGGTCTCGATCTGACGCTGCGCGGTGAGCTGGTCCACCTCGCCCTCGGCGATCACCGCCGATGCGTGGCTGAGGATCTTCAGCACCTTGAGGCTGCCGTCCTCCACCATCAGCTCGAACGCGCGGCTGAACAGGAAATCGCCCACCAGCACCGTGGCGGGGTTGCCGAATACGATATTGGCGGTGGCCTTGCCCCGCCGCAAATCGGACCCGTCGACGACATCGTCGTGCAGCAGCGTCGCGGTGTGGATGAACTCTACCGCCGCCGCCAGCTTATGGTGCCGAGTGCCCTGGTATCCGCAAAGCTGCGCGCCGGCGATCGTCAGCATCGGCCGCATGCGCTTGCCGCCGCCCGAAATCAGGTGCCCTGCCAGCGCCGGGATCAACGGAATCTGGCTCTGCATCCGCTCCAGAATCACGGCGTTGACGCTGTTCATGCCCGGCGCGGTGAGCGCAAGCATCGGCGCCAGCGACGGTTCGGAAGGGCGCGGGCGCAGGGAGACGATATCGGCGCTCATTACGTCGCGCATTGCGCGCGCGCGGGATCGAACGCAAGTCCCTATGGACGATTGGAATTGCCCGCGCGGTCATGCTAGCGGGATCGCGATGACCCAGACCGCTCCCGCATCCGCTCCGGCGACCGAAGATTCTGTCCTCGCGGGCTACCGCGCCAGCATCGACAATATCGACGCCGCGCTGATCCACATCCTCGCCGAGCGCTTTCGGATCACGCAGGCGGTGGGCGCGTACAAGGCCGAGCGCAAACTGCCCGCGTCGGACCCCGGCCGCGAGGAGCGCCAGATCGCGCGCCTTCGCAAGCTGGCAGAGGAAGCGAACCTGGACCCCGAGTTTTCCGAGAAGTTTCTGCGGTTCATTATCCAGGAAGTGATCCGGCACCACGAGCAGGCGCAAGGAAACGGCTAGGCGCTGCGCGGAAGCTTGAGCTTCACGAGCAGACCGCCAAGGTCTTCGCTCTCCTCAAGCTCCACCGATCCGCCATAGATTTCCGCGACGTCGCGCACGATCGCGAGGCCCAGGCCGGTGCCGGGCTTGCCGGTGTCCAGCCGCGCGCCGCGATCGAAGATCCGGGTGCGCTCTTCTTCGGGGATGCCCTGGCCGTCGTCCTCCACCCAGATCTCGCAGAGTTCGGACGAACCGGCCGCGTCCACCGTAACGAAGACGCTGCCGCCACCGTATTTTGCCGCGTTCTCGATAAGGTTGCCGAGGATTTCATCGAGATCCTGACGCTCGATAGCCACCGCCGCTTCGCGCGACCCGTCCAGGTCGAAGCGGGCATCCCCATAGAGCCGCGTCACCGCGCGCAGCACCGCCTCCACGCTTTCCCATACATTCGCCCGCGAATGACCCGCCGCCCGTCGGCCCACGGCGCGCGCGCGGGCCAGGTGGTGGTCGACCTGACGCCGCATCACCGCCGCCTCGCGGATCACGGTATCGGCAAGGTCGGGCGCCTTGGCGGTGGCGGAGTTCATCACCACGGTCAGCGGCGTCTTCAGCGCATGCGCCAGGTTGCCCGCGTGGGTGCGCGCTTCTTCTGCCTGGCGCTCGGTGTGCGCCAGTAGCGCGTTCACTTCTTGCACCAGCGGCTGCACTTCGAGCGGTAGCGGCTCGGTGATCCGGTTCGCGCCGGTCGTGCGCAGCTTCTTGATGGCCAGCCGCACCCGCCGCAGCGGATAGAGCCCGTAAAAGGTCTGCGCGCCCGCCATGAGGAGCAGGCCCAAGCCGAGGACGATGAAACTGTAGCTCAGGATCGCACGGATGCGGCGGAGCTGGGTATCGAGCTCCTCGCGGCTTGCAGCGACGGTGAACCACCACTGCGTCTTGCTGCCGGGCAGGATGATCGAGCGCTCCATGACGCGCAGCGGCTCGCCCTCGAACTCATCGCTGTCGAAAACATGCGGATCGGCGTCGAAATGATCGCCCTTTACCGTCAGGCTGCGGTCCCACAGCGACCGCGACGGGAAGTCCTCGTGCCCCTTCCCGCGTATCTGCCAGTAAAGTCCGCTGTTGGGTTCGAGGAAGCGCTGGTCGCCGAGCGGGCGGTTGAAGAACACCTCGCCATCCGGCCCGATCTCCGCCGAGCCGATCATTGCGGTGAGCATGTAGCCGAGTTGCTCGTCGAAATTGCGGGTGATGAGCCCGGCCAGCGTGCGGTCGAGCGCGACGCCGCCCACCAGCAGCAGGATGCTGATCCAGCCGGCCGCGATCAGCATGATACGCCGCGCCAGCGAGCCGGTATGCGGCTTTTCCTCGGCCGCCTTTTCGTTGGCCGCCGGTTCCGTCAGGGGCGCTTCGCCCTCCGCCACGCCAGCCTCAGTTGCGCGTCGGCTGCGAAGGATCGTCGAGGCTGTAGCCGAGGCCGCGAATGGTGGTGATGACGTCGGCGCCCAGCTTCTTGCGGATGCGGGTCACGAACACCTCGATGGTGTTCGAATCGCGATCGAAATCCTGATCGTAGATATGTTCGATCAGCTCGGTACGGCTGACCACCTTGCCCTTGTGATGGAGCAGGTAGGACAGCAGCTTGTACTCCTGCGCGGTCAGCTTCACCGGCTCGCCGTCGAGCGTCACCCGCCCCGATCGCGTGTCGAGCCGGACGTCGCCAGCGGTCAATTCAGACGAAGTGTTGCCCGAGGCGCGACGGATCAGCGCGCGCAGGCGGGCGATCAGCTCTTCGGTCTGGAACGGCTTGGCGAGATAGTCGTCGGCGCCGGCATCGAGGCCCGCCACCTTGTCGGACCAGCTGTCGCGTGCGGTCAGCACCAGCACCGGGAACTTGCGGCCTTCCTTGCGCCACATGCCGAGCACGGTGAGGCCATCGATCTCGGGCAGGCCCAAGTCGAGGATGACCGCGTCGTATTCCTCGGTCGCGCCCATGAAGTGCCCGTCCTCGCCGTCGACCGACAGATCGACGGCATAGCCGTTCTGCTCAAGCGTCGACTTGAGCTGCTTGCCGAGCGTGGGCTCGTCCTCCACGATCAGGATGCGCATTGGGAGTTCCTCTGAGAAATCGGCCGAGCAATGCGGCCAAAGCGCCACACCGTCAAGCGAGCCGCCGCCACGCGAACACGGGTCAGCGTGACTGGCCCAGGATACCGCCCGAGCGCGCGTCCACATCGACGAAGACGACGCGGCCGTCGCGAATGAACTTCAGGCGATAGGCCATTGCCGAGGGATCGTATTCCGGGCCGAGGTACTGCATCCCCGGCATCATCGGCAGTACGCGCCGTTCGATGTCGCGCAGCGAGCGCACGTTGCCGGCCCGCATCTCCTTGCGCACCTGCACTTGCGGCGCGGCAGGATCGGCGAGTGCCGGCAGCGCGGGGACGCACAGCGAAATCGAAAGGATGGCCAGAACGCGTCGCATGGTGCTGCTTCGCATAAGCCGAAGGCGTTGAACAAGGTGTGAATGCGGCCGCGATCACGTGTATCGCCCCAACCTTAAGCCACGCCCGCTTTTACCGCGTCATTTCGTACTTGGCGGTCATCGTCACATCGGTGCCGACTTGTCCGGGCTCTATCGGGGTCTTGGCGGCAGCTGTGGCCCGGATCTCGGCGGCCTGAAGCATCGGCATCGGCCGAAGCTGGGTGTATCCTTCCGTCACCGATAGCAGGCGCACGTTGCCGAAGCCGGAAAGGCGCGCGTACTCCATCGCCTGCACCCGCGCCGCCTCGAACGCGGTCTTTCGCGCCAGGCTCCTCGCGGCGGTGTCGTTCTCCAGCAGGAAGGAAGGGCCGCTGACGTTGTTCGCGCCGGCTTCGATCAAGGCGTCGAGGGTCGAGCCGATCTTGCCCATGTCGCGCAGGGTAACCGTCACCTGGTTGTTCGCATCGTAGCCCAGGAACAGCGGCGTCTGGTCGTTGCGGTACTGGTATTGCGGGTTGAGGCTGAAGTTGGAGGTCTGGATGTCCTCGCTGCGTATCCCGGCCTGCCGCAGCCGGGCGATGACCCTTTCCATCTGCGCGGCATTGAGGCGGGTGGCCTCGCTCGCCGTCTTGGCACGTAGTTGCACGCCCGCTGTCACTTGCGCCGCGTCGGGCGCCGAACGGACGGTTTCGTTGACGGTCAGCTCGATCACCGGATTGCTCGCCTGGATGTGAACCTCGGCGGCCATCGCAGGCAGAACGGGCGCGGTCGAAAGCATCGCGGCCATGAACAGGCGGGCCTTGGTCATCACTCATTCCCCTCGGTAATGTGCACAAGCGCACGTTCAACGGTTTGACTGATGTCAGGTTCCACCTGAACGCCGCTTGTCAATGCCGCCGCCTGCCCTGTAGGGCGCGCGGATGGCAACCGCACCGATCCTAAGCTGGGAAGGCCTCGGCCTTATCCAGGGCTCCGGCTGGCTGTTCAAGGATCTGGACCTGCACATCCTGCCACGCGACCGGCTGGCCCTGATAGGCCGCAACGGCGCGGGCAAGACCACGCTGCTCAAGCTGATCGCCAACCAGATCGAGGCGGACAAGGGCACCCGCTCGATCCAGCCGGGGACGCGGGTGGTCGTGCTGGAACAGGATCCGTTCTTCACCGGCTACGACACGCTGCTCGACTTCGCGCTGTCCGGCCCCGATGCCCCGCCCCGGCATGAGGTGGAAGCGATTGCCGGCCAGCTCGGCATCGACCTTTCGCGCAACGCCGAGAGTGCCAGTGGAGGCGAGCGGCGGCGGGCCGCGCTGTGCCGGGCGCTGGCCTCCGACCCGGACCTGCTGCTGTTGGACGAGCCCACCAACCATCTCGATCTTACTGCGATCGACTGGCTGGAAGACTGGCTCGGGCGCTTCAACGGTGCGTTCGTCGTCATCAGCCACGACCGCACCTTCCTGACGCGGCTCACCCGCGCGACGCTGTGGCTTGACCGCGGCGCGATCCGGCGCCGGGACGTGGGTTTCGGCGGCTACGAGGCCTGGGAAGAACAGGTCTATGCCGAAGAAGCGCGCGCTGCCGAGAAGCTCGACGCCCGGCTCAAGCTGGAAGCGCACTGGCTGGCCCGTGGCGTCACCGCGCGGCGAAAGCGCAATCAGGGTCGCCTCGCCAAGCTGCACGAGATGCGGGCTCAGCGCGCGGCGATGCTGAGCCCGCAAGGCACGGCGAAGATGCAGCTCGCCAGCGACGACACCAAGACCAAGTCGGTCATCGTCGCCGACAAGATCACGAAACGTTTCCCCGGATCGGGGTCCGGGGCAAGCCCCGACCGCGCGGTCATCAAGGACTTCTCGCTTCGCATCCAGCGCGGCGACCGGATCGGACTGGTCGGCGCGAACGGATCGGGCAAGACGACGCTGCTCAAGCTGCTCACCGGCGAACTGGCGCCCGACGAGGGCACCGTTACGCTGGCGAAGACGCTGAACGGCGTCATGATCGATCAGCAGCGCAGCCTGCTCTCTCCCGGCAAGACCGTGCGCGACGTCCTCGCCGAGGGCGGCGACTGGGTGGACGTTCGCGGCGTACGCAAGCACGTGCAGGGCTATCTGAAGGACTTCCTCTTCGAGCCCGGACTGATTGACGCCAAGGTCGGCACGCTTTCGGGCGGGGAACGCTCCCGGTTGCTGCTGGCGCGCGAGTTCGCCCGGCTTTCCAACTTGCTGGTGCTAGACGAGCCGACCAACGACCTCGACCTGGAAACGCTCGACCTGCTTCAGGAAGTGATCGCCGACTACGATGGCACGGTGCTGATCGTCAGCCACGACCGCGATTTCCTCGACCGTACCGTCAACGTCACCCTTGGCCTCGACGGCTCGGGCAAGGTCGATATAGTCGCGGGCGGCTATGCCGATTGGGAGGCCAAGCGGCAGAAGCGCACTATTTCTGCCAAGGCCCCTGCCAAGACGGCTGCGGAGCCCGCCGCTCCCCCCCCGCCTGTCCGCAAGGCCAAACTGACCTACAAGGACCAGCGCGACTACGACCTCCTGCCCGGTCGCATCGAAGAGCTGGAAGCTGAAATCGCCCGGCACGAGGCGGCGATGGCCGATCCCGACCTCTACGCGCGCGACCCCGCCAAGTTCGCGGCGCTGAGCGATGCGATCGCGAAAGCTCGCGCCGAGAAGGAGGCCTCGGAAGAGCGCTGGCTGGAACTTGCGGAGTTGGTCGAAAACTGACCCGTGAAAATGCCCGCCCTCTCGACAGGTTGTCAGAGCCCGAGGTTTGTAGCACAACTTCGCAACCAATCTGGTTAGAAGCAGGGATGATCAACCGCATTCGCGATATCCGCCGTGAGAAAGGCCTGACGCTGGCGGACGTCGCCTCACGCTGCGCGCCGCCGACGACCGCGCAGACGATCGGGCGGCTGGAAACCGGCACCCGCAACCTCTCGCTCGTCTGGATGAACCGGATCGCCGCCGCGCTCGGTGTCGAGCCGGAGCTGCTGCTGCGCGGCGAGGACCAGGAGCAGCCCCGCGTGATCGCCCGGTTGACCGCCAGCGGCGCGGAGGCGCTCCCCTCCCCGCGCGACGCGATCCTGCCCAGCCTGCTGGCGGGCGCGAGCCGGACGATGGCGATCGCCGTGGAAGCCAGCGCCGGAGACTATCGCGCCGGCGATCAGGTCTGGCTGCGCGAGGCCGATGTGAGCGAAGTACGGCGGCTGATGAACCGGGATGTGCTCGTGCCGCGCGCGGGCGGGCGCTTCGCGTTCGGCCGCCTGATCGACGAAAACGAAGCCCAGATCACCGTGTTGCCGCCGGGAGCGAGCCAGCGGCCGCTGATCGTCCGCAAGCCGGACTGGATCGCCGCCGCCGAAATGCTGGTGCGGCGGCTCTGAGTCGATGCGCGTCCTGTCGATCAGCACGTTGTTCCCAAGCCCGGCGCGGCCGGCTTTCGGCAAGTTCGTCGCCAACCAGATGCGCGCAGTCGCCGCGCGAGGCGACGTCGACTTGATCCTGGTCAACCCGATCGGCATGGCGCCCTGGCCGTTCTCCCGCATGGCCGCATCACAGGCTCTGCGCGACACGCCAGCGACCAGCGAACTTGACGGGCTGACCGTGCATCATCCCCGCTTCACCACCATTCCGCGCATCGGCGGCGACAGCAATCCCACCCGCCTTGCCCGCGCGCTGCTGCCGCTGGCGCGCAAGCTGCATGCCGCAGCGTCGATCGACGTGATCGACGCGCAGTTCTTCTTCCCCGACGGGCCGGCGGCCGCGACGGTAGCGCGCGCGCTCGGGGTGCCGCTTTCGATCAAGGCGCGCGGTTCGGACATCCTTTACTGGTCGGGGCGGCCTCAGGCGCTCCGGCAAATCCGCGAAGCCGCGGCGGGCGCGTCGGGTATGCTCGCGGTGTCCGAAGCGCTGCGCGCCGACATGATCGCGCTGGGCCTGCCGGGAGAGCGCATCGCCGTTCATTACACCGGCCTCGATCACGAGCGCTTCCGCCCGATTCCCCGCGCCGAGGCACGCGCGATCATTGCTGAGCGGCTGGGCCTCGACGTCGGCTCCGATCCGTTGCTCGTCTCACCGGGCTCGCTCATTCCGATCAAAGGGCAGCGGCTTGCCATCGCGGCATTGTCGGGCCTGCCCGGCGCGCACCTTGCCCTGGCAGGTGCCGGCCCCGACGAGGCGGCCTTGCGTCACCTAGTAAAGGGCCTCGGCCTCGCCACGCGAGTCCACTTTCTCGGTCAGGTGTCGCACGACATACTCCCCGCGCTGCTCTCGGCGGCCAACGCCCTGGTGCTGCCATCCGAGCGCGAGGGGCTCGCCAACGTCTGGATCGAGGCCCTCGCCTGCGGTACACCGCTGGTCATCCCGGACATCGGCGGCGCGCGCGAGGTGGTCAAGGAGCCCGCCGCCGGACGCATCGCCAAGCGCACCCCCGAGGCGATCGCACGGGCCGTGCACGAATTGCTCGCCGACGCCCCGGATCGGCGCCTGACTGCCGCGAGCGCGGACGGATTCAGCTGGGAAGTCAATGCGGCCGCTCTGGTGCGGCACTGGCGCGCATTAATGCGGAAAAATTAGGCCGCGCTCCAAGCGTCCGCGCGGGACCCTGCGTCCTTGCCAATCGCCCATGGAGCACACCCCCCCGGGCCGCCGTCAGCCCCGTTCGCGGGCAAGCCTTTCCTGCCGGTCGATGTCGCTCTCGGTCGGCACGAAACTGTCGGACTTGACGCCCAACCAGATCAGGATCGGCGTCGACATGTAGATCGAGCTGTAAGTGCCCACGAAGATGCCCATCGTGATCGCGGCGGTGAAGCCGAAAATCACGTCCGGCCCCAGCAGCAACAGCGCCAGCAGCGTGATCAGCAGCGAGGTTGACGTCACGATCGTGCGCGAGAGCGTCTCGTTCACCGAGAGGTCGAGCAGTTCGGGCAGCGGCATGCGGCGGTACTTCTTCAGATTCTCGCGCACGCGGTCGTAGACCACGATGTTGTCGTTGAGCGAATAGCCGATCAGCGTCAGCAGCGCGGCGACGATGTTGAGGTCGAACTCCATCTGCGTCAGCGCGAACAGGCCCACCGTCAGCGTCACGTCGTGCAACAGCGCGAACAGCGCACCGACGCCGAACTGCCACTCGAACCGCACCCAGATGTAGATCGAAATCGCCACCATGGCGGCCAGCAGCGCCTGCATGCCGGTGGAGAACAGCTCGCCCGAGACCTTGCCCGACACCGAATCCACACCGTCTATCCGGGCGTCGGGGTGCTGCTGCTGGATCGTTGCGGTGATCTTGCGCGCCATCGCGTCGGCGAGTTCAGGCTGACCGTCGGAGCCTTCGGGCAGCTTCATGCGGATCGAGACTTCGTTAGGCTTGCCGTAGCGCTGGATCGTCGGCTCACCGAAGCCGAGTGCGTCCACGCTCTCGCGCAGTTCGGCCACCGGCGCTTCGGCGCTCTGTACGAAAGTCACGCGGATCATCTGGCCGCCTACGAAATCGACGCCCAGGTTCAGCCCCTTGGTCAGGACCAGGCCAACCGAAGCCGCCATCAGCAGCAGGCTGACCACATAAAACGGCATCCGCCAGCGCAGGAAATGGATGTTGGTGTTGTCGGGAATGAGCTTGAGGAGTTTCATCGGCCTCTTCCCTTACAGCACGATATCGCTGGGCCGCGCCCGGCGCAGCCAGCCGGCCACCCACATGCGCGTGAGCGTGACGGCCGTGAACACCGAGGTGACGATACCGATCATCAGCACGATGGCGAAGCCTCGGATCGGCCCCGAGCCGAACAGGAACATCAGCACCGCCGCGCTCACGTTCGTGATGTTGGCGTCGAAGATGGCGCGGCTCGCTTCCTTGTAGCGCATCTCGACCGCCTGCACGACACGGCGGCCTTTGGCTCGCTCTTCGCGGATACGCTCGTTGATCAGCACGTTGGCGTCCACCGCCGCGCCGATCGTCAGCACGAACCCGGCGATGCCGGGCAGCGTCAGGGTGGTGTTGGCGATGGCCATCACGCCCAGGATCATGAGCACGTTGATGATCAGCGCGACGTTGGCATAGAGCCCGAAACGGCCGTAAGTCGCGGCGATGAAGGCCATCAGCGCGACGGTGCCGACGAGCATCGCGATCATGCCCTTCTCGATCGAATCGGCGCCGAGATCCGGCCCGACGGTCCGCTCCTCCACCACCTTGAGATCGACCGGCAGCGCACCCGAACGGAGCGCGATGGCCAGCTGGTTCGCGGTGTCGACGGTGAAGCTGCCCGAGATCTGCGCGCTGCCGCCCAGGATCGGCTCGTTGATGTTGGGCGCGGAGAGCACCTTGCCGTCGAGAATGATGGCAAAGGGCTTATTGACGTTCTCGGTCGTCAGCTTGGCGAACTTGGCGCCGCCCTGCTGGTCGAACTGGATCGAGACGATCGCCTGATTGGTCTGCTGCTCGAAGCCCTGGCGAGCGTCGGTCAGCTGATCGCCCTTGATGCCGCCCAGGCGCTTGACCGCGATCGCGGTCACGCCCCTGCCCTCGGCCGGATCGGCATATGGCACGATCTCGCTGCCCGGAGGTGCGATCCCTGCGGCGATGTCGCTGGCCGAAGCGGTGGTGTCGACCAGCTTGAATTCCAGCTTCGCGGTCTGGCCGAGCAGATCCTTGAGTGCCTGCGGATCCTTAAGGCCCGGCACCTGAACGACGATACGCTGCGCGCCTTGGCGGATGATCGTCGGCTCGCGGGTACCGAGCGCGTCGATGCGCTTGCGGACGACTTCAGTGGCGGTATCCATCGCCATCGAGATCGCCTGGTCGATCCCCGCTGAGGTCGGCGTGAGCACGAAACGGCTGCCATCCACCACACGGATGTCCCAGTCGCGCTGGCCGGTGAGGCCGGCGCCGGTGGTCAGCGGCAGGATCTGGTCACGCGCGGCGTCCACTTGCGACGGGTTCTCGAGCATGAAGCTCAAGTTGCCGTCACGACTGGAAATATCGCCAATGCGAATGCGGGGCTCGGCCTGACGGAGACGCGCGCGGACGCTTTCCTCCATGCTCTCCAGCCGCTGCCGCCGCACCTGCTCCGGGTTCGCTTCGAGGAGGATGTGGCTGCCGCCGGCAAGGTCGAGGCCGAGATTGATCATCGGCCGGGGCAGCACCGAGGGCCATGGCACGTTCGCCAGCGAAAGTATCGAAGGCAGCGCCGCCGCCACCGCGACCAGCGTCAGCAGCCAGAGCCAGGCCTGCTTCCAGCGGGGAAAGTCGAGCATCTGCCGCGCGCGATCAGTCGTTGGCCGGAGCGCTGGTCGGGCTGAGCACGTCGCCAATCGTGGCCTTGACCGCCTTGACCTTCACGCCCGGCGCCAGCTCGATCTCGGCATAAGTATCGTCCACCTTGACGACTTTGCCGACAAGCCCGCCGCCGGTCACGACCTGATCGCCGCGCTTGATGCCGCCGATCTTGGTCTGATGCTCCTTCTGGCGCTTCATCTGAGGGCGCAGGATGAGGAACCAGAAGATCACGCCCATCGCCACCAGCGGCAGGAACTGCAGCCAGGCGGGCGGTGCTTCGCCGGCGGGGACGGCGGCGGAAAGGAGGTGAATGATTTCGCTGTTCATGGGAAGAACCGGCACCCTTCGGACAACGCGCAGCCTCCGTCGGGCCGCGCCGCCGGGCGGTTAGCAGCTATGACCGGGCATGGCAACGCGAGCGCTCCGGGCGGCGAGCCGAACGCCCCGACAACGCTTGCCTTCGCTCCAGCACCTGCCTATAGGCCCACCCCTCGGTCGGGACGTAGCGCAGCCTGGTAGCGCATCACACTGGGGGTGTGGGGGTCGGAGGTTCGAATCCTCTCGTCCCGACCAATAATTTCAATGCCTTAGCACCCTCTCAACTCCAGTTTGGAGGTCCTCCGGCAAGGCTGGTGGTGCACTGGTGGTGCAGAATCGTGGCATGACATGGAAAGCGATGCACCAGGATGCAACGCCGGGTCGTCAGCCAAATGCCAACATCGAGGCTGTCAAATGCCTCAGCTGCGTCTCGGAGTCGGGCGATCAGCATCTCGGCGACGAGGCGACTAGCCGGCATGATGGGCCCCGTGCCCGCTGCTTGCTTCGTGCTGATCGCGATGGACTTGCCGACACTTCCTCAAGCTTTGATCGCGGTCGTTCGGCTCCATTGCCGCGGGCACTTGATGCTCAAGCGAATTCGGCAAATCGCGCTTGACCCTCTAGTAGGTACAGGGTGCAAACACGCGAACGATTCTTAACAAGAGACCCGTTGATGCTTTCTGGCTCCCCTGCTGCTCTTTTCGTTACAGCTCTCGTTCGCAAGCTCAGGCCGGCAACATGGGTCGTCGTCGCGATCATGATCCTGTCATTGACTGGTCGCGCGCATGCCAGCGACGCAGACGTGCAGACGACGTGGCGCCTGCTCGACTATGTAGCCGTCGACTACTCAGCAGCGGTTTCAAACGGCCGGGTCGTCAGCGAAGCCGAATTTGCCGAAATGATCGAGTTCGCCGGACAAGTCGAGGCACGGATACAGTCTCTCGCGCCGACATCGGCCAAGGCGGAGCTGCTGCGGCGCACGAAGGAGCTGCGCAGCGCTATCGCGGCCAAAGCGCAGCCGACCGCAGTTGCGGAGCAATCGCGGGCGCTCGCCTCAGCGTTACTTGCGGCTTATCCGGTGCCGCTGGCGCCGAGCGCATCACCGGACCTAACCCGCGCGGCCGCACTCTACGCAGAGAACTGCGCCAGCTGCCACGGCGCCAATGGCGACGGGCATGGCCGCGACGCGGCCAAGCTCGATCCGCCGCCCATCGCATTCACCGACAAGGCTCGCGCCGACCAGCGCAGCCTGTTCGGACTCTATCAGGTGATCAGTCAGGGCCTCGAAGGAACCGCCATGCAGAGCTTCGAGGCGCTGCCAGAGGCCGATCGTTGGGCCTTGGCCTTTCACGCGGGCCAACTCGCCTATCCCGAAGCCGCGGCGCGCGAGGGCGAACGGCTGTGGCGGGAGGATGCGGCACTGCGCGCCAGATACCCCAACCTCGCAGCCCTGGTCGGAGCGACGCCCGCCGCGCTCACCGCCGATGTCGGCGCCGATAAAGCAGCCGCACTCACGGCCTATCTTCGCCGTCATCCCGAGGCGGTGACCGCTCGTGTCGATGGATCGCTCGCGCTGACCCGCGAGCGGCTCGACCAGAGCCTTGCCGCCTACCGCGCCGGTGATCGCAAGGGCGCAGCCGAGCTCGCGCTATCAGCCTATCTCGACGGTTTCGAGCCGGTCGAGCCGGTGCTCGCGGCCCGTGACGCGGCGCTGATGGCGCGGATCGAGCGCGCGATGGCGGAGCTGCGGTCCGCCATCGGCCAAGGACGTTCCGTCAGCGACGTCGAGACCGCCAACCGCTCGCTCTCCAGCCTGTTCGCCGAAGCCGAAGCTGCGCTGGCGCCCGAGCGGGCGAGCGGCGTGTCCAGTTTCCTCGGTGCTTTCGGCGTGCTGCTGCGCGAGGGTCTCGAGGCGCTGCTGATCGTCATCGCAATGATAGCCTTCCTCAAGAAGACCGAACGCAGCGAAGCGCTCGGTTTCGTTCATGGGGGCTGGATCGCGGCGCTGGTCGCAGGCGTCGCCACCTGGTTCGCGGCGACCTATTTCATCAGCGTGAGCGGCGCTTCGCGCGAGCTTACCGAAGGCTTCGGCTCGCTGTTCGCGGCGATCATCCTGCTCACGGTCGGCATCTGGATGCACGGCAAGAGCAACGCCGAGGCTTGGCAGCGCTATGTGAAGGAAAAGGTCAGCGCCGCGTTGTCGCGCCGGTCGGGCTGGTTCCTGTTCTTGCTCTCTTTC